>Ga0164241_10000302_pt1 | contig 103812 bp, 97 predicted proteins | sample OricomyardsoilBY_FD_108780 | JGI IMG/M metagenome (GOLD analysis project Ga0164241, IMG submission 108780) | Backyard soil microbial communities from Emeryville, California, USA - Original compost - Back yard soil (BY) | ecosystem: Environmental > Terrestrial > Soil > Unclassified | place... | reverse complement strand
TCGCGCGCTCCGGCGGGATCAGCGGCTCGATTTGACGCCACAGGGCGTCGGGCACGTCGGCAAACTTGGCTTCCACAAAGCACTGTAGATCACACTCGATCCTGCCTATCAAGAGGTTTTAGGGTCGGCTCTAAGCACGCGGCCCCGATCAATGCGTCGGAAATCATTGACGCGTCGGAAGGATCCGACGTAATAAGGATCGCATGCAAAGCGTCGACGTGTTTGCGGCAATCGCGAATCCGGTGCGGCGCGAGCTCTTGACGCACCTGCGCAAAGGGCCGCGCAACGTAACGGATTTGGCGAGCAACTTCGCCCTGGGGCGGCCAGCGGTTTCAGAGCACTTGCAGGTGCTCAGGAAAGCGGAGCTGGTGCGCGAAGAGCAACGCGGCCGCGAGCGCTTCTATCACCTCGATCCGCGGCCGCTCGAGCAGGTCGGCACGTGGCTGGAGGTGTTCGATCGCTATTGGAACCGCCGGCTCGACGACCTTGAAGCCCTGCTCAGTGAAGAGGACAAACCATGACCAAGCAAGTGGCCGAAATTCGACTGACGCGCCTGTACGCGCATCCCCCCGCCAAAGTCTGGCGCGCGCTCACCACGCCCGAGCTCGTCGCGCGCTGGTGGGCGCCGGGCGATATCGCGGCGGAGGTGGGGCATCGCTTCGACATGGACATGGGGCGCTGGGGCAAGCAACCGTGCGAGGTGTTGGCGGTGGAGCCCGAGCGGCTCTTCAGCTACCGCTTCGCCCAGCCGACGCTCGACACCATCATCACTTGGCGGCTCGAGCCCGAGGGCACCGGCACGCGCGTGACTCTCGTCCACTCGGGGTTCGATCTCGACTCACCGCTGGCACGAAGCGCCTATGAAGGCATGAAGCCTGGATGGCCCGGCATCCTCGAGCGAATCGCGACGACGCTGGATTAGCGCCACATGTCGCTGCCCAATCACATCTTGCGATGAAAAACCAAGGTGCCGACGATGCGAGCACCTCAAAGGTCCCAAAGGTCCCATACGCCCCCACTCGAGGCGTCAGACAGCGGTGGGTCGCAGATTGAGCTCATGCGCGCGCGAGCCGTGTGCTTAGGGTGTCTGGCGTGGAAGTCTTGAGCGTCCGGCAGAAAGTCTGCGTTGTTATGGGAGCATGCCTGCTCACGGCCTGCGGTTCTTATCAGTTCACGCCTACCTTGGCTGTCGACGAGGAACCGTCCAGGACGCATAGCTTCGTTTACGGTCGCTTCGAAGTAGACGCGCTCCGGGGAAGCGCGGATGAGGACTACGAAACGATGGGGCTCACCTTGCAGTGCAACGACGGCAAGCTCTACCGGCTGCGGTTCGACGCTGCGCAGCCCGTGCTCGCGACGCAGGTCGAGCCCTCGACGTGTTGGATCACGGAGGTCTTGTTTGCGGAGTCGGATGGCCACATTCTCGCGCGTCGGCTCTTTCAGCGAGGCATGCTGGACAACATGCACCTGGAGCGTGGACGCGCTTACTACCTCGGTGACTTCTTCGGCACGGTGCGGTTCCTCTCGGCGCCCGAAGCGGGGGAGGGGGTCTATAGAAAACAGTGGAGCCTGAACGGCGTTCGCGACCACTATCAGAACACCACCGAAGACCTCGTTATCGCCTACCCCAAGCTGTCCCGCTTACCTACCGTCAATCAACTCAACCTCAAGGCCAAGCAAGATTCGTCCGGCTGGTACCGCGCTGGGCACATGGAGTGCGGGGGTGCGACAGCGAGCAGCGGAGCAGTTCGCAGAAGATACGCTGCGTGTCTGGCAGCAGAATGGCATCCGCCCGCTACGTTGATACGTTGCGGTTGTTGGGGGAAGCAGGGGTCCAATTCGTTGTAGTCGGCATGGCTGCTGGCATCTTGCAGCTGTTTCTGCAACCTCGCGGTTAAGCCGCGCGCAGGGCGTGCATTGTGCCCGCGGTCTCAACTCCGGCGTGCACGACGTCGGCGGCCAGCGGCGAGAGCGGCGAGCGTGGCGGCGAGGAGCGAGGCGGCTGATCCACTCGAGCGGCCTGGCGTTGTCGCGCAGCTGCTCGCTCCGCTCGGTTGCCCAGTCGACCCGCCGGGCGCCCCAGACGTGGGGGCATCCGAGCCGCCGGAGCTCGAGCCAGGACCGGTGCCTGCGCCCGGCGAACCGCTGGAGCTCGAGCCGCCAACATCGCCTGAAACGGCACCACCGGCGCTGGCAGCGCCCGCAGCCATCGAACCGCCAGCGCCCCCACCAGAGAGACCGGCGCCGCCACCGACACCTGCGCTGCCACCAACACCTGCGCTGCCACCGACACCTGCACCCCCACCACCCATGCCCCCCGCGTCGGTCGGTTGAGGCGGAACCCCCGCCCCGACGCCTTCGTCCGAGGTGAGCGCGATGACGGCGTGACCATCGACGATGCCAATGTTGCGCGCGACGTGCTGCGAAAGACCCTTCGGCGAATCCCAAGTGCCGACCAGCCAGCGTGGATCGAGCTCGGCGGTCTCGAAATTGTCACGCCACTCGAGCGTGAACGTGTCATTGGCGAACGATGAGTACTGAACCCAGTCTATCTCCTCGTAGACCGGTAGAGTGCTGGGGTCGAAGTTCCCGCCGAACGAAGCGTCACCCGGCCAGAGGTTGAATCGAAACTGCATGCCTGCGGTCGCGTTGTCCGCGTAGGCGGAGGCGGCGTCGCCCGTCTCGCGACGAAGCTCTACTCCGTCGACGGACCAGGCCAGGTAAGTGGGCGTCCACTCGAACGCGTACGTGTGATACGTCCCGCAGAGCAGGGTCGCGGGCGTGTGACGCTCTGCGTGAACCACTGCTGGGTTTCCGTAGAAAGCGTTGGACTCCAATTGGCAGGCTGCCCCGACCTTCTCGAAGTCCAGCTCGTTCCAGAAGGTGCCCTCGACTTCCGAGCCAGCCTTCCACAGGAAGAACGCGCCCACGATCCCGTCGCCCTGAGGAAACTTGATGCTGGCCTCGAAGCGGCCGAACGGGTGTGAGGCCATGGTGTAGAGCTCACCGCTCTTCACGGCGAGTGCCGACCGCGGGACGACGCCGAGTGCCAAGAACAGCAGAGATGACGCTAAAATGGTTCTCATCGGAGCTCCCAAGAGCCGGGCGTATTTTTCCCAAGGCTCGCCCAGCCATTAGCCCCGCCCTGCGCCGCCGTATTCGCGTTTCTTGGGATGATTGCTTCCCCCGGTCCCCCGCTGTGCTGGAGCTCGCGCTCGCCAACCTCGGTGGGTCACCGTGCGAGGGACTACAGCAAGGCGCACGACCTGCCCGGCATCAAAGAGAACCTGATCACGGGTCGGGAGTCGGCGACGCTCGCCGCGTGCTATTTCTGCTTGTACTTCTCCTTGATCGCGTCGCCTTCACGGTTGACCTTCACGGTGTTACGCGCGGCCTTGATTAGCTCGGGGTACACGTTGTCACCGAGCATCATGCCGCAGGCCTTGTTCACGCCTCGACCACTGGGAATCATCTTCTGATCCCAGCCGTGGTCTTTCCAATACTTGCAGTCGGTGGGGCCCAAGTCGGTACAAACCTGCTGAATCAGGTCGTCACAACCCTTGCAGCCACCGATACCGCTAAGGCCCGCGACCAATACCGCACAGCCCAAAACCGCCCTTACATTCTTCATCCCGCGTCTCCTCCTGACGTACGTACTTCGGCGCGTCGAAGAGCGCTATCTTTAAGTGCGACGCCGCCAGCGCGACCGATGGAGCATTCACTGACTTGGCGCCAGCCGTGCTTCCTTTCGCTCACGTTCATGCTCGAGCAGCGTGAACCTGACGGCTTTGGTAACTTGGGCGATCAGCTTTGGATCGCGCTTGCGCTGCACGATCAGAACGGTGTAGTTGATCGGGAGCATCGAACTCCAAGCCAAAGCGTGGCTCGCGGAGGTGAAGGACGCGCGGCTCTCCGGGCGTGGGTCGGGGGGGCGGCTCCGAGATCACGAATGTCTTGAACGCCGACGCGCACGGCCAGTCCGACTCGTCGAAGGCGCTCAAGCAGCGAACCTCGAAATGACGACGGTCACGACGGACCATCCTTACCGAGAGCCGTTCGCCCCCGTGCATTCCGACGACTTCGACACCGCCCAGACCAAACATGGTGATGCGTCGAGAGCCCAGATATTCAACGCCGTGTGTCTGCAGCATATCGACTCCGTATGCTCCCAGGTCTTCGTAGTCGGCTTCGCTGCCCCAGGCGGCCTGGCGGTCTTTGATGGTGTAGTCCCAAACGTGCAGGAAAGCTGACGGGCGCTTCATGCCCTTTTGGCGCGCCGCCACCGCGTCGATCGCCAGTTTATTCGGCGGCCGCACGATCTCGTTCATCGGATAGAACTCCCATTCATCCGGCAAACTCCACTTGTAGGCGAACCTCGGGCTGGTCCAAGTCGCAACTGTTGACAGGGATGAAGACGCCTCTTTCGCAGGCCGGGGCTGACTGACTCTGCAAGAGAGACTGGCGAGGACCAATCCCGCGCACGCGGCCCCGATAGTCACCTTCTCGAACATCACCATACTTTCGGCTGCGATAGCGATGGTGCCCAATCAGCGCGAACAACTCGGCAATGGTTTGGCAGCTACATTCGAAAGGGGAGGTGAGACCTGGCAGAAACGAACGTTCGACGTCCGGTCAGCCACCCCTAGGGAAGCGAGTTGGTATCCGTGTGGATCCGTTACCTGAGGCGCGAAGCGCGTCTCGAGCGGCGACGTCGGTCGTAGGAAGCAGGGGTCAGCATGATAGGCGAGCCATTGGTGCAGGCTGTACACGGTGCCCCATGCGCCGAGCTCTTCAGCCGTCGCATCACTCGCGAGGTCCGCGCACGTGTGCTGACCGGTCTCGGCATGGCGCGACTCATGCACCATGACGTCAACCATGTTGAGCATCCCCAAGCCGGCACCGTTAACCCACAGCTCGGTCGCGTAGACCGCGCTGCCATCGCCCAAGCGCACGTGCAGATAGCGCCCCGTGCCCGCGGGTCCGGGCCCGCAGCAAAAATTTGAGGTTTCTTCGAAGACAATCCCGTCGATCACCCCCCCAAACCAACTGTACAAGTCCCGGTCGGTCCAAGGCAGCGGGGCATCGAACTTGAGCGCTTTCATTGCCAGTAGCGACTGATACGCGCGCTCTTTGGCGCGAGATAAGTCGCGGCTGCCATCGGCTGTGAAGCAAACTGGCGCGTCATTGGCTATAGCCACGTTGTCGAACACTAGATCTAGGTCCTTGTCGATCTCTGCCAGGGCCGCAGCGGAAGGACACGTCGTCAGAAGCTCATCGATCGAGGCGGGGCCCGCGTCGCTGGCATCATTACCCGCGTCACCGGCTGCACCGGCTGCGCCCGCTGCGCCCGCTGCGCCGGCTGCGCCCGCTGCGCCTGGGGTAGTCGTCGGAGGCGCACCGCCATCCTGCGTCGCACCCGGTTCGCCGGCTCGCCCCGCGTCGCGCGCTCGGTTTTCGCCCGCCTCGCCTCCAGCAGCGGTGCCGGCCGGTGAAGAGCCGCCGCTGCATGCCGCCACCGGCATTGCCATGGCAGCAATCATGCAAGCGTGACGCACCCACTGGCGACCCATGCCTTCGACTTCCCACCTACGTTGCCTCAAAACCGCCATGAACCATACATTAGCGCCCTGGCCGTTGGATTGGAACGCGACCGCCGGCTTTGTCGGCGAACGCTAGTAAGTTCTGTCGCCAGCGCTGGTGGCTGCGCCGCTCATCGCCGCAAGGAGTCTGAAGTCATGAAGATTGCTCTGATGTTCTTTACGGGGGCCGTGGTGGGGGGAGTCTTCGGGCTCTTGCTTGGGGCCTTCATTGGCGGCAATTGGGCGACCGAAACCGAGCTGTTCGGGGTTCGCGGCTACGAGGCTACGGGTATTCTAGGTCTCGTACTGGGGCTTGCCGCAGGCGGTGTCGGCACCGTGCTCATGATGCGCGCGCAGGGGATGCGGTAGCGCCGACCACGCATCTCTGGGAGAATCCGCGCATGGGGCTGCCCAGTCTTCTGCCGTGTCCCGGCTGCGCGCGGCACGTCCGGAGCCACGAGGAGGCGTGTCCGTTCTGCGGTGCGGAAGTGGGGAGCGTGTTTCTTCATCCGCAGCTGCGGTGGTTTCCTGCCGAGCGGCTAGTGCCAGCGCTATTGGCGTTCGCCAGCGTTGGTGCGAGCGTTACTGCTTGTCACGGCGGCGAGCGGCCCACGACCCAACTCGTCGCGGCTGCGCCACCGCCGCAGATGGCGACGCCAACGACCGTGCCCGCACCTCGATCCGCCGCCGCATCGGCACCCGCCCTGCCGGTCGCCTCCGTGGCGCCGTCTGCGTCGGTCTCGGCGCTGCCCTCGGCAAGTGCCGCGCAGGCGCAGCCATCCGCGGATCCGAACGTGGCGGCGGCCCCGGGGTCTCGACCTATGGCCGTCTACGGCGCACCAGGGCCACCCATGGGCCCAAGCGGACTGCCTGGAGGGGACGCGTCTGGGCCGCCAAAACCGAAGGTGACTGTGAGCCTTGGAGCGGTGCGGGTTCAGGGCGCCACCGTCGCCAACGCTGAGCGGGTCGTGGCCGGCATGCGCGCCGGATTTCGAAACTGCTACCAGCGTGGTCTAGCCGAAGACGCCAACATGGCCGGCGCGCTGCGCCTCTCGTTGGCCGTTGGTCCGCAGGGAGTCGTTGTTGACGTCGATACTAAGCAGACAGGGCAAGCCATCTCCGCTGCCGTCAAGGGTTGCATCGCGTGGCGAGCGCAAGCCGCTCAGTTTGATCCCCCCGAAGGCGCTAGCTCGGCGCAGATCGAATTCACGGCCACCTTGAAATCGGAGCCGCCGAAAGTGGAGTAGCGGGTCAGACGACGTTGGGGGGCGAAAAAATCTTCACGTTGTTAGAAGGGGAGGCTCCGCCATACCCTGCAAGGCGATGGACGCTCAGCGGCTGATTTCCGCGCTGGTTCGCCAAACGACGGTGCTAGTCGCGCGGCTATCGACCGCCGGCGGCGCGCGATCGCCGCTGGCGCAGGTCGCAAATCAGGTCTTTCTGGGGCTCGTGACCGAGCTCGAGCGCCAAGGGGTCGGGAAGAAGGTCGCAGCAGACATGTTCGGGCTGGCCCTTCGCTCGTACCAGCTCAAGCTGCAGCGTCTGCAGGAATCCGCGAGCGAAGGCGGCGTCACGCTATGGTCGGCGCTGCGCTCGTTCATCGAGCAACGGGGGACCGTCGCGCGGTCGGACATCGTCCAACGCTTTCGCCATGATGACGAGGCGAGCGTGCGCGGCATCTTGAACGACCTAGTCGAGAGCGGCCTCGTCTACCGCACCGGGCGGGGCGACGCCTGCCTCTATCGCGTTACCCCGCGCGATGACTTGGCCGCGCTCGCCGAACAGGAGTCGCTCGACGCGGCGGCTTCGCTCGTTTGGCTGGCCGTCTGTCAAAACGGGCCGCTGAATAGCCAAGCCATCGCGGCCGCCACCAACCTGCGCGCAAGCACGGTACGCTCTGCTCTCGAAGACCTTTTGGCCGACGGCCGCGTGCGCGCCAGTACTGTCGACCTCAGGGGCGACCAAAGTTATAGCGCCGAGCGATGCTTGATACCGATCGGCGACGCCGCGGGATGGGAAGCGGCCTTGCTCGATCATCATCAGGCCGTGCTCAACGCGCTGGCCGCCAAAATCGCCGCGGGCGAGCGGGGCAGCAAGAAGAGCGATGAAACCGGCGGCGCCACCTACCGCTTCGAGCTCTGGCCGGGGCACCCGGACGAAGAGGAAGTCCGTAGTCTACTCGCTCGCTTTCGCGAGCAAGCGGCGGCACTGTGGGATCGCGTCAGCAGCTACAATGCCAACTCGCGGCGGCCCGAGGCCGATCGCTTCGGCGTGGTGTTCTACCTGGGGCAACATTTGCAGCAAGAGGCGGGGGAAGAAGAGGAAGCATGAACCGGTTTGGATGGCTGTTCGGAGTTTTGCTGGCGTTGGGGTTTGGGTTTGCGGGCGGGTGCAAGGAAAATCACGAAACCGGAGACACCCAGACCAACTGGCTGAAGGCGTGCGCCAGCTCGGACGAGTGTGGCGCCTTCGAGTGCATCTGCGGACGCTGCAGCCAAGCCTGCGAGGCTGCTGACGACTGCCGGAGCACGCCGGTTGCCACCGCTTGCCAGGCCTCGGCTAGCGACGCCGCACGGACTTTCTGTGGCGACGAGGCTCCTCCCACTGGCATCTGCATCGCGCCGGGTTCTACGATGGTGCCCAGCTCTGCGCCGGACGTCGGCGAATTTTGCCAGCACTTCGTAGAGAGCTACTGCGTTTACGTCGAGAGCTGCGGTTGCGGCACGGCGGCGGCAGATGAGTGCCGAGCCACGATGGCCAGCACCTGCCAGCCTGGCGGAGCGTTCGACGGTGTGCAGCAAACGGTGGCGGCCGGTAGTCTGCAGTACGACGCGGCGGCGGGTGATGCGCTGCTGGGCCGCCTAGAAGAGCCTGGGGCCCCGTGCGTCAAAGAGACGTTTCTAAACCTGCGCCTCACGAGCGACGAGCTTTACTCGTGGGCAGGCACCTTCATCGGTACGAAAGCCTTGGGTGAGGCTTGCTCGTTGCCGGTGGGCTACAAGGGCGGCTTCAACGACTGCGCTGAAGGGGTGTGCGCGGCCGCCGAAGCGGGCGGCGGCGGGACTTGCATTGCGCTCGTTGGCCTGGGCGAGGCCTGCGACGCCAGCGGCGATCACAACCTGAAAGCTTCGACGGCTCGCCTTTGCTACGAGGCGCGCCCCGCCGATTCGGACGGCGAATACGAATCGGCGTTCGATTCGCTCAGCTGCGTCCCGGCTGGAGCCAATGGGAACGTGTGCGCACGCCAGCTTGCCATCGGTCAGCCGTGCAACAACGGCGAAGCGTGTAGCAGCGGGCGCTGCCAGTCGACCGGCGTCCAGATGGGCGAGTGCGCAGCGCTGTTGGCAGACGGCCAGCCTTGCACTAGTGGCGCCGACTGTATCAGTGGCAGCTGCCCCAACGACGCAACGGCCGGATCGCTGTGCGCGCCGCCCCGCGCTGACGGCGAGCCCTGCTCCGTGGGCTCGCAGTGCACGAGCGGCGGGTGCTACGACACTGGCGCCGGCAGTGTTTGCGCCGTCCCGCTCGCCCGCGCCGTCGGTGAGACCTGTGCTGCCGATGCAGACTGCGTCACGGACGTCTGCCGGATGGGGGCTTGTTTGGCCGACGTCTGCGGCAGCTATCTCGAGCCCTGACGAGTGGGGGGCGGGAACCAAAGCGCTGAACCGTTCGCTTGCATGTTTCCGAGTCGTTAAGGCACGAGCGAGTCGCTAACGCGCTACGTGGATGTGCAGTGCGGCGCATAACCACGAGTGCGCTCGCCGGTGTTTGGAGAAGTGCGCGATGCTCATCCGGAATGGATCGGGGTAGAAGAGAGTGGTGGCGAGCTTACGCGATTGGCTCTTGGGCGGCTGCCTGTGTGGCTTCGGAGCGGTCGCTGCCTGTGGCAGTAGCGCGAGCGGGGCTGATGAGGTCGAGCCTGCCCAGCAAGGCGGCGTCGGTGGTGAAGGCGGAGCGGTGGGAGCTGCACCAGCTGATGAGGGCGGCCGCGGGAGCGAGGTGTCACTCGCGGGCGAGGGGGGCATCGGTAGCGAGGTGTCGCTCGCGGGTGCCGCTGGAACGGGCCCTACGCCTGAGCTCCCCGAGATCGTGGCGAGCCCGACGCCGGGGACTTTCGTAGACGTCGTCAAGGTCGAGCTCGGCTCGAGCGCTGCGGGGCTCACCCTGCGGTGCACCGTCGACGGCAGCCAGCCCGAGGCGACATCATCGGCAGAGTGCGGTGAGCTAGAGCTCAGTCGCAGCACGGGCGTCCGCGCCATTGCCGTGGATGAGAGCGGCCTTGTCCGCGCGGCAGGTTACTTTCCGTACATCAAGCTCGAGGCGGACGTCGCCGACTTCTCTTCACGGATGCCGATCGTGGTGTTGTGGTCGTCCACCGATCCGGTGCCGCCACAGAAGACCAAGGAATATGCCTCGTTTTCGTTGACCACTTTCGACGCGGCGTTGGCCAGCACGGACGACGAGAACCGCTGGCCCGCTCCGGCCACTACCTGGGCGCGCGCCGGAATCCGCATCCGTGGGTCGAGCAGCGCCAACTTTCCCAAGCGGCCGTGGAAGGTAGAAACCTGGCGCGCTCTGGCCGACAAAGACGACAAGGTCTCGGTGCTGGGCATGCCACCGCAATCGGATTGGGTCTTGCTCGCCCCCCTCGAGTTCGATCGCAGCCTGCTCAGAAATAGCTTGGCGTTCGCGTTGTCGAATGACGTCGGTCGCTATGCGCCGCGGACTCGCCACGCCGAGGTGTTCGTGGCGGGCGAGGGGGCGAGCCTCAGCATGGCTCACTACGTCGGCATTTACGAAGTGGTCGAACAGATCAAGACAGATCCGAAGCGCGTGGCGATCACTCCTCTGAAGCCGACGGATGTCGAGGGAGCGGCACTCACGGGCGGATATTTGTGGAAGGTCGACCGACTGGCGGCCGACGAGAAAGGCTTCTTCGCCGGAACCGCGGGCGGCGCGTTCGACTTTCAGCAGCCGTTCGTCTTGGATGATCCGGACGACCTCGAGATCGCGCCGGAGCAGCGCGCGTACCTATCCAACTACCTCGATCAAGTCGGAGAAGCGCTCGCTGCCGACGATTTCGTCAATCCGGGGACAGGCCTTCACTATGACGAGCTCATCGACGTAACGTCATTCATCGATCACAACATTTTGAACGTGCTCGCGAAGAACCCGGACGCATTCAGGTTGTCCGCTTTCATGCACAAGGAGCGCGGGGGCAAGGTCGTGGCGGGCCCGCTGTGGGACTTCGATCGCACGATGGGCTGCTCATCCGATGTCCGAGCCGAATCCCCACTCGGTTGGGACGTCTCCGACGTCTCCGACGCTTCCAACGCGTTCGATGTCGGGTTCTACCGAGGTCTCTTCTCGGATCCGGAGTTCACCGCGAAGTACTGGGCCCGCTGGCAAACGCTTTTGGCCGGCCCCCTGTCCCCGTCTGCGGTCGCGGCCCGGGTCGATGAGATCGCGGCCCAACTCGACGCCACCTCCGTCGAGCGCAACTTCAAGCGCTGGTCGTACTACGCGCCCCGCGCCAGCCACCAAAACGAGCTCACTTTGCTGAAACAATGGCTCGCTGAACGCCAGCAATGGCTCACCCAATGTTTGGAGCTGCCCGATCCACGTGACTGTGCCGCGACTTCCGCGGCCGCGAATCACTCAAAGGGATGAGGGCCCGCGAATGGCCAAGTCAGTCGCCCTCGCGGCCGATGCATCCCCGCTGGCTTCGTTGCTCCTCAGGTACATACCGCAAGTATGCGCCTTCGTCGCGCCTCGCCAGCCGGGCGCCTCGACCGCGATCATCGACTGACTTGGCCATTCGCGGCGGCGCTTCACTCCACGAGCTTGGGGACCGGCCCCAGCGTTGGACTACCGAGCGATTTGGCCTGTGCCCTTCGAGCGTTGCATACGGCCTCCGCGGCGGGCGTTCCGACGACGGGAAGTCCTAGGTCGGCCAAGATGCCGGCGTCCACGTCCGTCGGATAGTAGCGCTTCTGATAGCGAGTCGGCGTGCCATGCATCAGATCGAGGTCGAGATCGCTGCCTGGCGCGGGTGAAACGTTCCCCAAATGGTCCGTGATCTGCTTGTTCAAAGGGACCTTCGAGCCATACGCGGCCTCGGCCTCGACACCGGAGAAGTAGTAGTAGCCACCGGCGAGCGTCGCGTGCTCGTCGTAGAGGAAGCTGTAGCCTGGAAGGTTTCCCGTCGAGGAATCCATAGCGCCCGAGAAAGCAATGGCGTGCCCCAGCTCATGAGTGCAAGTACTCATGATGTCGATCTTGCCTGACGGAATGGCAGCGGTCCGCTGACTAGGCTCGGGATCGAACCAGTAGGTTCCATCGGTGAGCGAGGTTCCGAAATTCATCTCGATGTCCACTGAAGACCCGTTGGGATCCGTGCCGGTACGGATCTCGTTCGCCGCACTCAGCTCGTGGATGTTCCTCGCCGCGTCCCACTTCACGGTGGAAGTCGATCGGCAATTGGCGGTGGAGATCGAGGAGTCGTAAGAGACGAGCACCTCGAGCGTGACGTCGAACGGAACGGTAAGCAGCTGATTCCAAAGCGCGCCGGCCGTGGCAACGCAAGCGGATAGCCCCGGGCGATAGCTGCTGTTCACGCTCGCATCGAAGCTTGCCACGAACTTGATTTCGCCCGGATTGGAGCAACGTCCAGCTCCGCCCGTTCCCCCGCTACCGGTCGCGCCGCCCGTTCCCGCTGCGCCCCCGGTACTCGACGCGCCGGCTGAGCCTGCCGCGCCGGCTGAGCCTGCCGCGCCGGCTGAGCCTGCCGCGCCGGCTGAGCCTGCCGCGCCGCCAATTGTTGCGGCTCCGCCGACGTTTGGAACACCGCCCGTCGCGCTGGCACCACCGGAGTGTAATGCGCTGCCAGCGCCAGCGCCCGCGCCGCTTCCTCCGGCTTGGGAGGCGCCCGAGCTCTCCACGCCGCCCCTGGCGTTACCGCCCGTGGCATTCATCATGCTTCCGGCAACGCTCGGTCCACCGCTGCCAGCGCCGTCATCGTCCGGTGTCGAGGTGCAGCCGGCGATGAGCACCAAGGATACTGCGACCGAACGCTCGAGACGGAGAAGCCTCAGAGCTGGGACGTACGGCGCTTGCATACCCATGATGTATCAGTGCGCGCGGACCGTCGGAAATCAAATCCACTTTTCGCCCCGCCAGCTGCGCCCCGCGCTGAGCGGCCTCAATCGACGGCCTTCGGCGGCTCGTCCAACGCGAACAGCTCGGCGTTGAAGAGCACCACGCACTCGCTGGGGGTGGAGTCGGCGACCAGGGCTTGCATGCTGCGAAAGTAGGCGATGTGCATCTCGCGGAGCCGCGGCAGGTCGGCACGCGAAATGGCCATGAGATTGTAGCCGAAGACGCCAGGGACGCCGGCCTCGAGACGTTCGAGCCCGACGCGCAGCCACTCCGCCTTCAAGCGACGGCCCCGCTCGGGGTTGGCGCGCGTGTCGACGATGCGCGCTTCGTCTTCGATCCAGAGCCCGTCCTGCCGCTTGATTTGGCGCGCAGTAGCGAGGGCGGTCAGACAGCGTTCTTCCTCTGCGCGTGAGATACCGAGCCGACGCGCGAGCCAGCCCGGCTGATGGCGACGTAGCGAGCGGTACTCCGAGAGCTCGAGCGCGCGCAAGACAGCGTGTGACCAAGGCACGTCGTAGGCGATTTTCCGCGCGGCTTCGAGCGCGCGGTACTCTTCGGCCACCGCTGGCAAGCGCTCGATGTGCGTGAAGCTGGCGAGGAAATCGAGCAGGCGAAAAGTCATGCTCTCGATCAACGTCAGCAGCTCTGGCAGACGCGGCTCGGCGGCGCCGCTCAGCCAGCGTGCTATGGAGAAGCGGCTGTAGCCGGAGCGCCGCGCCAGCTCGACGAGCGACGTCTTGCCTCGGAGGTGCTTGAGTAGCCGCGCCATGCCGGGGCGTGTCCCCAGATCCACGTCGCCGAGCTCGTCCGGTAGCGCCGCTCCCCAGAACGCCTCCAGCGCGGCGCGCCCCGCCGCGCCGTCGCGCTTGGCCAGCACGAGCGCTTCACGGGCGAGCGGGTAGCAGATGCCGGTCTCCCAACGGTAGGCAATATTACTCGCATAGCCCAGCCGCCTGCTGAAGCCCCGCTGGGAGCGCTTTCCCCGGATTAAACGCAGCCAATCGGCGGAGATTCGGGCTGAATCCATGTATGCATGATATGCACAGCGTGGAGCCCGGCGTGAGGACTGAATGTGCACTGCGTGCATTGACGCTCCGCCGGCTCCACGGCACCTTGATAGTCGATGGTGAGGCTGGCTTTTCGCGATGCGGTGGGCGTGCTGGCGGCAGCGGCGCTCGCGACAGCGTGTTTGGGGGGCCAAACGGGGCAGCCGACGTCGATCTTGGGGTGTGATCCGACTGAGCTCGAACCGGGAGACAGCTGGCACGGAGTGACGGTACGGGCAACGGCGCAGGCCTTCGAGGGGGCCTACAGCGCTGGCCTGGAGTGGCAGGAGGAGCCGCGCTCTTCGACGCTCCAGACGCCGGTCGCGCTCGTCGACAGCATCCAGCTCACCATCACCTATTCGAACGAAGAGGCCACCAGGTCTTGCGCAGACGAACTGAACGTGCCGGTCTCCGTGTCCCTGTCCTCGAGCGCGAGCGGCCTGGTCGATAACGGCAAAGGCACGCTCACGCTATCGTCTGGATCGCCAGAGGGAGCCGCCACTCTTCACTTCGAGAGCCAGCGCGTGAGCTTGGATGCGATGCTCACTCCTCCCCGAGCCCAGGGCAGCTTGGATGCGCACGACCTGGCCTTACCTGGCGGTTCCGCAACCTTCTCCGAGGGGCAGTGATGTCTAAAGCAAGGCTACGGGTGGTATCTTCGGGCTCGTCGCGATCTCTGACGGCGCTAACGGTGATGCTGGTTTCAGCCGCGCTCGGAGGCTGCGTCGACCCAATGGATGTGACGGGAGTCGAGGAGGTCGTCACCGAGCTTCGTCACCAAGAGCCGCTGCAGGACGACAAGCTCTCCGACAAGCACCCCGAGTACGACTCGACTCGCACCGTGGTGGAAGAGTTCAACGGTTGCCTGGTAACGTTGAACAAGAGCGCAAGCGTGACGCGCATGACGCTGCAAGCCGCGAGCGACCTCGATCGGGCGTTGAAGGGCAAGGTCTTTCCGTCGCGCGCCGCAGCGCGGCAAGCGCTCGGCGGTGCGCCCAGCCTACCCACGATTGAAGTCGTGAACGGCGCGCTTAAGCCTTTCAACGACGGGCTGTACGCCGCCGTCGAGCTGGCCGCCGAGCAGGGCCAGTCCAGCCAGGTGAACAAGCAACAGCTGCTCATCGATCTGCTCCGCGAGCTAGTGGCGCGTTCCACGGGAGAAAACGCGGCCGAGCACGCGCCGGCGCTGACCGCGGCGCGCGAGGTGGCGACCGCGCTCACGCTCTCAGGGCGGGCCGAGGCCGTGCCTGCCAGCTTGGCGGCCGACGCGGCCAAAGCCGCCGCGGATTTCGAGACGGTCGGGCTCTTCGCCAAGCCGATTGGCTTTTACACGTGGACGCCGGAGCTCCGAGCGATCTTCACCCGCGATCGCTGGCTGCAGCGGCGCTATGTGCCGGGAGCTCCGCCCACGAACGTAACGGCGCCGTTCGAGGCGCTGGCAGAGCTGGGCTTGGTGGTGAGCCAGCCGGGGGCGCTGTCAGCCGCCTACCGGCGCTCTCTCGATCTGTACGCGGGTTTGACCGATCCGTTTTTCGATGCGGACCCGTTCCAGCTCGCCGAGCTCGTACCGAGCGCGAGCGCGCTGGGCGACCTAGCGAGCGTCGAGCGCAGCTTTGCCGCCTCGCAACCGGCAAAATACCCCGACTTTCCTTTCTGTAACCCAGGAGCGGCGGCCTTTCCCGCCTCCGAGAGCGCAGAGAATCGCATGATGCGCGAGCTGTTGTGCGTCCCCAACGCGGTCTCCGGCAGCAACTTGCTCGACGCGCTGATTCAGAGGATTCAAACCGGGGAGCTCGACCTCACGCCTCGTGAGGGGGCCGGCTTCTACGATCAGCAGCTGTACGCGCTCGAGACCCTGCTCGTGCCCGAGAAGTCGAGCGAGTCACAACACCTGCTGCTGACGCGCGCCTACAAGCAAAAGCTCGTCGAGACCTTCAAGTCGCTGTTGATTCAAACGCGGGAAACTCACGTCAAGCAAGTGGCTCTCGTCAACGCTACTAGCGTATCGTCCGCCTCGGCGCCTCCCATCGAGTTCAAGGTCCATCCTCAGCTCGTGGTCGAGCCTTTCCCGACCTTCTACCTGCGCACGGCGCGCGCCTACCGCTTCCTCGAGGGCGTGCTCGACACGGTGCTGGGGCGCGAATTTCTCGCCCGCACTTCGCGGGTGGTGGAGGGAGGCTCCCGCGCACCCACCACGTTGGCCGAAGAACTGGCAGCAAAGCAGCGCCTGATGTACGGGCTGCACACCCTCTCCGCCGATTCCATCGGTATGGCGCCCGAGCTTGCCAGCGACGAGCTAATCGCCTTTCCGCTCAGCGAGGCTCGTGCGGCAGCGCGCGAGTGGCTGGCCAACGTCGACGACGATCCCGACGTAGCGCGCGATCCACGGGTGAGTCTGCCTGTTGCCATGGAGACGGTCGACGACGTCGATTACGCCATTTACTGGGCGGTCGTGGGTGTGAAGGCGCTGCACCTGCAAGCCAGCTTTCCGGAATCGGCCCGGCCAGAGGTCGTGAGCGGTATCCCGGCCAATGGCTTTGGTGCCTCGTGCGTGCAAACTGGCTGGGAGCCCTTCGAGCCCTATCTGCTGGTGGAACAAACCATCCAGGTGCGTCGGCGCGCGGAGCTGCCGCCACTCGACCGCGAAGAGTTTCGGGCGCTCTGCGATGCGCACACGACGCCCGAGGCCATTGCCGACGCCTTCGCGGCGGCGCCATGAAATTTCCATTGCTCGTCAACTCTTGGTCAATTGGCGCCCTGCTGACGTGCGGCTGCTCGTTCGGCATGTTCCAAACGGCGCACACCCAAGCGCCCGGCACCGTGAGCATCACCCCCGGCGCGGCTCAGGTGTTCAACCGCATCGACGACCAAAATGGGCGCAGCTCGGTCACCAACCTGGGCGCGCAGCTGGGTGGACGCGTTGGCTTGGGCAAGCGAGTCGATGTCGGCCTGGCCAGCTTCTTCGGCTATGGCGCGAAGGTGGACGCGAAGGTCAACCTGCTCGACCCGCGTCAGCGTCTTGCCCTCGCCCCACGGGTTGGCGCAGGCTACCGCTGGGCGCGCAACGTCGCCATGCTCGAAGGCGGCGCTATCACCAGTTATCGCATCGCCGACCAGCTCGAGCCGTATGTGGGACTGACGTACGCCAATCACTGGATCGACCCCGAGCCGCCGCCAGGCCCGGCCTTGCCGAATTTGGCGCCGCGCCGCGGTACCGGTGACGGCTTGCTGCAGCTCAACTTGGGCGTGGAGCTGAGGCTTTCGGAGTACGTCGCGCTGTTGGGCGAATATGGCCATTGGTTCCCCTTGAACAACGACTCTGGCGACTTTTACGCTTTCATCCCGACCAACATTGCCGGCCTGGCGCTGCGCATTGGCCGCGTGCGTCCGTGAGCTGCAGCCTTATGAGATGAGCCGTTCGGAGTCGGAGCGGGACGATGCTCGGCATGAAACCCAGGTCTCAGGAGGCCGCGCCATGGTACCGAAGCGTTGCTCGCCCGCGTCTTCCTGACCATCGCGCTCGGGCCGCCTGCGCTGGCCGCCCGAGCGCGTCTTGACAACATACCAACTGGTCGGTATGCCTCTTTCGGCATGAATACCGACCTCCGGCGCAAGCGGACGAAGTCGCCTCCGCGTGGCGAGGCGCGCACGGCGATTTTGGAGGCCGCGCTCGGGTTGGTGCGTCGGCAAGGGTGGGCAACGACGAGCGTGGATCAGGTTTGTGAAACTGCGGGCGTCAGCAAGGGCGCGTTCTTTCATCACTTCGCATCGAAAGACGCGCTCGGGGTCGCGGCCGCGGCGCGGTGGACCGAAGTAACGAGCCAGCGCTTCGCGAGTGCCGAGTATCACCAGCGCAGCGATCCACTCGAGCGCATCCAGGCATACTTGGATTTGCGAGCGGCGATGGCGGCAGGACCGCTCGAAGCCTTCACGTGCTTTGCGGGCACCACCGTGCAGGAGGTCTTTGCGACCTCGGAGCCCGTGCGCGCGGCGTGCGGCTCGAGCATCCTGGGGCACGCCGCCCAGCTCGCCGCAGATTTCGCGGCCGCCATCGAGGCCCACCCACCAAGCAAGCCGGTGAAGGCGGAGAGCCTGGCGCTGTTCACGCAGACCGTGCTGCAAGGCGGCTTCGTGCTGGCAAAAGCCAAGGGTGACCGCGCCCCGCTCATCGAAGCGATTGAGCACCTGAAGAGCTATTTTCAGCTGATTTTCGCCAGTGCGGCCCCTCCGCCGGGGCATCGCTCTGGCTCCGTGAAACGACGACGACGGGTACTTCCAGCAAGGAGAAAGCAATGATGACCACAGTCAACTCCAGTTTCATTTGGTACGAGCTGATGACCCCCAGCGCCGACGCGGCCGCGAAGTTTTACGGTGAAGTGATAGGTTGGAAGATCGTCGGCCAACCGGCACAGCAATCTGGCGGAATCGACTACCGTTTGATCGTTCGCTCCGACGGCGGGAGGGCCGGTGGGGTGCTGCAGCTCACGCCAGACATGCTGGCCCACGGCGCCACTTGGGTCGGCTACTTCCACGTGCCAGACGTGGACGAAGCGGCCAAGGCGATCGTAGCCGATGGTGGCCAGGTATTGATGTCCAAGAAGACACTGCCCGTGGGCGACATCGTGATGATGGCCGACCCGATGGGCGCGCCCTTCTACGTGATGCGTCCCGTTCCCCCGTCGGGCCAACCAGACGCGAAGAGCGACGTGTTCGACGTCAAGAAATCGGAGCACGTGCGCTGGAACGAGCTAGAGAGCACGGATCTGCCTCGCGCCCTGCAGTTTTACGCCAAGCACTTCGGCTTTGCGCTGCGCGATACCATGCCCATGGGTGACGCCGGCGAGTATCACTTCATCGATCAGGGTGACGTGCGCCTGGGCGGCATGATGAAGACACCAGCCTCGCATCCTCGAGGCGGCTGGCAATTCTACTTTGGCGTGCCGTCGGTGGCCGCCGCCAAGCGCGCCATCGAAAGCGGAGGCGGTAAGATCGCGGTCCAACCACACCAGGTTCCCGGGGGCGATTGGGTGCTGATCGCGACCGATCCGCAGGGCGCCAGGTTCGGCGTGGTCGGGCTCATGGGCGATTGAGCGTGACGGAGAGCGACGAAAGCTCTGCTGGGGCGCGAGTGCCACGCCGGCCTAGTCGGGCCGAGCCGCCAGCTCTCCGGATTATGTCGGAGTGACGGGGTCTCGAGAAAAAGACCAGCAAGCTGTCGATCGGCGGCTGGTCCGAGCGTCGTGGAAGAGTGGGCGTCGCTAGTGCGGCGCCCGAATCCACCACGAATCGGAGATCCCATGGAAAACGTACTTGCCTCCAGCTCTAGCATCGAATCGCTCGATCACAATCCGCGCAGGCTCGTGTGGACCGGTCGCATCTTGACCGGCATCATCGTCGCGTTCTTGCTCGTCGACGCCGTCGGCAAGCTCATCCCGCTCGCTCCGTACGTCGAGGGCACGAAGCAAGTGGGCTACGCAGTGGAGCTGATGCGTCCACTGGGCCTCCTGCTCGCCATCCCGACGCTCTTGCACCTGATCCCGCGCACGCAGTTCTTGGGTGCGCTCCTCCTTACCGCCTACTTCGGCGGGGCGGTGGCCACCCATCTGCGCACTGGCACCTCGGCCTGGTTTCCGGTCTTGTTCTGCGTCATTCTCTGGGCTGCTTACGCCATGCGCTCGGTGCGCTTCCGTGCGTTCCTCCTCACGAGCATCCACTGAGGCTCAGCGCTAGCGTCTGTTCACGCTCCTCCCGATCATGCACGAGAACCACCAGCGTTCCGCAGCTGGTCAACCCCTCCGCTACCTGAGCTCATGTGCGTTCACCGGTCGGTACACCCCCGCCTCCTCGCGGTGTTCTGGGCAGGGTGAGCTCAGCTCGTGGGGGCCGGCGCGAACACGAAAAAGTCGGCGAAGCTCACTTCTTCGCCGTCGGTTAGTGATGGCGGATAGCGGTTGGGAGTGTGGCCCTCGAGCTGCCAAGCGGGCTGGTGCTGCTCGATCCAGTCCGTGAAGCGGCGGTGGCGCACGTGCGGTGCCGGCGAGGGCGCCTCGTCATTGGAGGCGTAGACGATGACGTAGCGCTTTGCCGCGGCGAACAGGTGGCGCATGTAGGCGTCGAACACCTCGTCCTCCACGAGGTGGTAAATGACATCGAGGGAGAGCGCGAGCTCGGCCACCTGCACGGGCGCGGGCTCGCGTTGCGAGTCATGCAGAACGAAGCGCTTGCTGGTGTCGGCGGCAAAGCGTTTGCTACAAAGCTCGACGGCCGTGGGCGAGACATCGAAGCCCAAGTAGCTGGGATAGCGAGCCAGCGAGAGCTGGTGCCCATCCCCGCAACCCAGCTCAACGACCGATTGAATCCCTCGACTCTCCACGAAGTCATTCAAGAACTGGGCTTTGAAGCGAGCCAGACGTCCGTAGGAGCCAGCGCCGGAAGTCCCGCCGTCGGCGTAGCGCTGCTCCCAATAGCGGCTCGAATTTCCGAACCGCGCTTCTCCCAAGCGCCGTCTGAGCGCGACCACGCGCGGCGACGTCCGCGCCGACAAGGGCAACAATCGCCAGATGCCACGCGCCAAATCATGGACCGCGCTCGTCATGGCTCGTGACCTTAAACCCGCTTGCTGCGGCTCAGCAAGGTCCGCCACCTCGTCAGCAATCAGAGTACGACCGAGCCACGCTCGGCACCGTGGCAATCTGCGACGAGGCGCTCGCTGGCGCGTCTCAGCTCTGCGCGACCCGGTTTTGGTGCGGTGGTTAAAACACCAAAGCATCCGTGCAGCTGGCGGGTGGCGTTACCGTTCCAAACTGTGTTTGGGGCACGTTCCAGCGCGAGCAGGCCATGCCGTTGATCTGCGCGATGCACTTGTCGTACGTGTCACTGACGTCGGTGACTGCGCTGCAGGGGAGCCGGTCTTCAATCTGCCTCACGCACGCACCGGTGTTGGTTTGCGCTGTGTCCTGATCGATGCGCCCTACTTCGACATAGCAACCGAACGCCTTGCTACACCAAGTGCTGGCGTAGCTTTGGCATTCGCTCACCGGAGACGGCTTCGCCGGCTCTCCAGCGGCGCCATCGGACGAAGCGCCGCCGTTGTCACAGGAACTCGGGGCGGCAGCAGCCAACAACAGCAGACCTAACGCACGCAACATCACAGTCTCCAGGGCCAACGTAACTGACGGCGCGGCCTTGAACAATTTGAAACCGACCACGCGTAAGCTACGAAGTTTCAGCCTCCGAGCGCCCCCGCATTTCGGGGTTGCGGTCGCGCGCCGTTTCGTTGCAGTGTGGCGTCGTGGAAATGGGGAATAGATTAGGGACGCACCGGAGCTCATTTGCGGGCATCGGCTGGACGATTTACGTGGGCGTAATTGCCCTCGCGGCGGCTCCGGCCAACCTCTTCGGGTTGGGCAGTCAGGGCAAGGTCTCGTCCTTGAGCGAACGCATGAGCCTATCGGGCATTTGCCTGGTGGTCGGCGTGCTGCTGCTGCTGCCGGCGCTCATGCGCCTCAAGCAAGTGGTCGAGGTCTTCGAGCGCGGCATGCTGGTCCACCGCTTGCTCGGCACGAAGGCCATCAACGCCGCTGACATTGGCAGCGTGAAGCAGATTCATCACACGGGCCGCAACGGCAATTACGAGGAGGTGGAGCTCGAGCTGAAAGACGGCACCAGCTACTCCATCAACGGCATCAAAGATGCCGATCAACTGGTCGCGTACGTTCGCGCTTGGGGTCGGGCCGGCGCTTCGGCAGCGGCTCCGGGGCAAGCCTCGCCGGCCGTGGGCGGTTGGACGCCACCCGCCCAAGCCGGTGGCTGGCGCCCGCCCGGCACGTGAACCCGACTCCACTTAGGGCCCGCGAATGGCCAAGTCAGTCGCCCTCGCGGCCGATGCATCCCCGCGGGCTTCGTTGCTCCTCAGTTACATACCGCAAGTATGCGCCTTCGTGGCCTCGCCAGCCGCGCGCCTCGACCGCGCTCATCGACTGACGTGGCCCTTCGCGGCCCCCTTACTCCAAACAGACTCGAGAAAGCATGAACTATCCATTTTACGTTTTGATCTTCCCGGCGCTGGCGCTCGGCTACATGTTCTACATGCGGTCGCGCCACAAGCAGCAGACCGGGCAGTTCGACCAGCAGTATTCGAATTACCGCGCGGGAGAGCTGGCGACGCGGCTGGGGCTACAGCTCGTCAAGGGTGACCCCGGCTTCAACTTCTTGGTCACGCACGCCAACGCAGCCGTCGCGCGCGGCGCCACCGACAACCAAGCCGTCCACATCGACATCGAGCTCCGCGGAGAGCCCTTTGGCGTACCGCTCAGTCTCACTTATTTGAATCGTCAAGAGCGCGAGACCGGGTTTTCGACCACCACTTACAAAACTTGGTTCGACTGCCGAATGGCAGTCTCGACCAAACAACCGTTCCCCCCGTTCGAGGTCGTCTCGCGCAAGACGGCCGTGGGCGCCATCGTCAAGCAGCAAACCTTGCCCGAGGTGCCGACCGGCAACCCCGCGGTAGACGCAGAGTTCTCCGTCATGACGCAGGAGCCCGCGCTGGCGCAGCTGCTCGGTCAGGTGCTGCCCGATTTCCTAGCGCTAGGCTCCGCTGGCGTTCACCTCGTGGGCGACGGCGCGCGGGTTTCGTTCATCATGAACCAAACCACCGCTCCAATCGTGGCAAGCGCGCTCTACCACGCCGAGGTCATGAGCCACGGCCTGGCCAACCTGGCGCGTCGTTTGGGCGGGTGACGCCGGGCATGGTGGCTCCTTTGCCGGCCGGCTTTGGGCAGGGCGTTCCCGCGCCCTGCACCAACTGCGGGGCGCCCATGCTCATCACGGCGCCGCAGTTTTTGCATCAAGACCCGGAGCTGTCTTGCCAATACTGTGGGCGTCGCGAGGTGCTGCCGAAAGACGCGGCCGAGCGGCACCGACACCTCCGGCTACGGTTACTGCAAGTTTCGAGCGCGCGGGAAGCCACCGAAGCGCCGCTGCAAGCCTTCAAGCGCATGAATGACGCCTGGGTGCCTTCGCTCTTCCTGATGGGCGGCATCGGGCTTTATCAGACGTACGCCTTCTTTTCCAATTGGCAGCTTTTGATCAAGCTCGCTCCCCAGCAAGCGTTCTTCGGAGGCGTCCCGCTGGCAGCCGCGTTCGGCATGCTGACGGGGTGGCTAGGCATGCGCCACGTCTACGGCAAGAAGCTCGAGCCGTTGCTCCGGGCGCGGCCACCGCAAGCGCCAGGGCTCGCTCTCCGCTGTCGCAATTGCGGTGGTGACTTGCCGCCGGTGCGCGCGCCGCAGGTGATTTGCCAGCACTGCCGCGCGAGCAACCTGCTCGACGACAGCTTGACCGCGAACGCCGCCGCGTTGCTCGAGCGCGAGGCGCAAGCGTACCAGCAGCGCCTCGCGCCGTGGGCACGCGACGCAAACGTCTACCAAGCGCCGCTCCGCGCCTTCTATCTATTCGGCGCTATCGGCGCCGCCGCGGCGCTCTTGTGCGTGGCCGGCGTGGTGCTGCTGCTCGCGAGTGCGTGAGCCGCACAAGGGCGAGCGCTCGGGTCGGGCGGAATGCGGCGTACTGCGCGCCTGGAGGTGGACCCGTCAGCGCTGGGTCAGCACGGTTTCGCGTCGGGCGACGTTGGCAAGTTGGCCACACTGAAAAGCGTCTTGCCCGTCGTAAGCGAGACATCTTGCTCGATTGACCAATCGCGGCCTCGAGCAGAAGGTGCGGAGCATGGCGGCGTGTTTTCGACTGTGGGTGATGCGGGTCGTCGTGCTGTTCACGTTGCTGAGCGTGAGTAGCGTTGCCAGCGCGAAAGACTACAAAAGTGCCGAGTACATTACGCAGCGTCGCTTCGGCTTCGGCGCGTACGAAGCGCGCATTCGCGCCGCGCAGGGGCCCGGCGTCGTTACCACGTTCTTTTTGTGGCGCCCCGGCTCCGAGCAGCCAACCGTGCCTTGGGAGGAGATCGACTTCGAGCTTGGTATCAAGGCAAACGACTATCAAACCCAGGTGATGACGCCAGGCGCGAGCGCGCCGCTCTATCGAAAGGAGCACGCCGTCAGCCACCGGCTGCCGACGTGGGCGTGGGAAAGGTATTACACGTATCGCATCGAGTGGACTCCCGACTACATCGCCTTTTTCGTCGACGGTCAGGAGGTCCGGCGCGTCACCGACAAGGTCGAGTATGGCGCGCTGTTCAACACCGATGGCAACGGCGACACGCCCGAAAACGAGCGCATGGAGGTTCGGCTGGGCGCGTGGCCTGGCCTGTCGAACATCTGGGGTTGGTCGGGCCCCTTCGATGGCCGCAGCGTGCCGACGGCCGTGTATGTCGACTACATCAAGGTTTGGGACTACACGCCGGCACAAACCAACAAGTTTGCCACTCTGCTCTTGAACGATCAATTCGAGCAGGTACGCACTGATTGGTGGTACTTCGCGGAGTGGACGTTCGAATTTTCAGCCAGCGATTACGTTCGCCAAAACGTCGGCATCAAGCAAGGAAACCTCGTCGCATCGCTCACCACGGCCGCGCAGCAGGGCTTCTTGCCGGACCCACCGCCCGTGGTGCCGTGGCCTGAGCCGGTCGAAGCAGAAGCGTTCGAGATCGAGGCCGAGGCTTACGATCGCTATTACGACACGACGGTTGGCAACAGCGGTAACCCTGCCTGCTCGACGACCGACGTGGACGCAGAGCTCACCGCCGACCCGCAAGGCGGCTCCTGCAACGTGGGCTGGACCGCCGATGGCGAGTGGCTCGAGTACCGCATCTCGCTGCTCGAAGGCGGCTGGTACGATCTGCTCATTCGCTTCGCTTCGCTGAATACGCGCAACAAGCTGCACGTCGAGGTCGACGGCCTCGACGTGAGCGGGCCAATCGTCGGACCTGGCCTCGGCTCCAAGAACTACTCGGAGGCGATCGTGCCCGAAATTCGGCTCGGAGCGGGGGCGCACGTCATTCGGTTGGTCTTCGATAAAGGGCAATTCAACGTCAACTTCTTGGATTTCTTGCGCATCGAAGCCGACGAGCCCGACCTTTGTGGGGCCGGCTGCGATGACGGCAACGAGTGCACCAGCGACGTTTGCGATCCGGCCGTGGGCTGCTTGTCGCTCGACAATGCGCTGGCGTGCGAGGACGACGGCGACGCCTGCACGACCGACGTTTGCGCGGCTGGTGCCTGCACCCATCGAGCGAAAGCGGGGTGCGCAGTCGAAGCTTTGCCCTGCGACTCTTTTTGCGACAACCCCACGCCGTTCAGCGGCAACTACTCGTCCGGAAACTTGGGCGTTAGCGCGACCTGCCACGAAACGACCAGCAGTTTGAGCGGCGGTGTCTGCGGCAACTTGTCGAGCACACGCAAGCTGAGCGTCAACGGCGTGGTCGTCTCGTGCGGCTCGAGCTGGAAGCTGCCTCCCAAGGTGAACGGCGGCTATTGCGTGCAAACCACCTCCGGTGACTACCCGTGGGCGTATTTCGTCACTTGGTGAAATGTAGCGGTGAGGGGTAGTGGCGGTGGCAGTGAGAGTGACGGGGGCTCGGCTTTCATTTCACTCTCGCCATCGATGCCGAGAACGGCGAGCCGCCTAAGGTTGGCGCGGCGCGGGTATTTCGGCCGCTTTTGGCTGCGCGGGGGCGCTCGGCGGAGCCGCCGTTAGCTTCCACGCGTCCAGCTCCTGCACGCGGCTCAGCCATGCCCGCAAATGGGCGTAGGGCTGAATCGGCATGCGGGCGGGGCCAGCGGCAGCGAAAGACGCCGCGAGCGAGTAATCGGCGAGCGTGACGCGTTCTTGGGCCACCCACTCCTTGCCGGCCAAATGCGCGTCGAGGACCGGGCAAAGTTGTGCGAAGAGCGCCTCGCCCCGCGCGACCTCGACCGGATCTGCAGGGCCTCGGCCCGTGATCTGCTTGACGAAGTTCTCGAGCATCAGGATACCCGCCGCCGGCTGCATGTGATTGGCGCACCAAAACAGCCAACGCATGACGTCGGCTTTGGCGCGCGGCTCGACGGGTAGCAGCTCTTGGCCCGGCGTCTTGTCGCAAAGGTAAATCATGATGGCCCGCGACTCCCAGAGTAGGAAGCCGTCGTCTTCGAGCACGGGCACACGCCCATTGGGATTGCGGGCAAGGTGCGGCTCGCCCTTCTGTTCGCGCTCGGGAAGATTGACGAGCACCTTCTCGAGCGACAGCTCGAGGTGCGCGGCGGTGAGCAACACGCGCCGAGAATTGCCAGATTGCGGATGACAGTAGAGTTTCATATTACTCGTCCTATCAGCTTTCTCTGACAGGGGTATGTCAGTAATTGGGCTCGCCTCGCCGTTCGTTTGCAGAAGCTTTCGTGGCGGCCCCAGGCGTGGATGGGCTCCGTTGACAGTTGCGCTCGGACGGAGGCGTCCATGCTAGGCAAGCGGCCATGCAGGCACAGCTGAGCGGCTCGGCTAACTCTCCGCGGCGGGTGCTGCTGGCGAGCTTGATCGGCACCACGATCGAGTTCTTCGACTTTTATATTTACGCCACGGCCGCCGTGCTCGTGTTCCCGAAGCTGTTCTTTCCAGCGAGCGACCCGTCGTCGGCCACGCTGCAGTCGCTGGCAACGTTCGCGCTGGCGTTCTTCGCGCGGCCCGTCGGCTCTGCTCTGTTCGGTCATTTCGGAGATCGCATCGGGCGCAAGGCGACGCTGGTGGCGGCGCTCTTGACCATGGGCTTGTCGACGGTGGCGATCGGGTTTCTGCCCAGCTACGAGTCGATCGGCGTGCTGGCGCCTATCCTGCTCGCGCTGTGTCGTCTTGGCCAAGGCCTCGGGCTAGGTGGAGAGTGGGGCGGCGCGGTGCTGCTGGCGACCGAGAACGCTCCGCCCGGAAAAGAAGCGCTCTACGGCATGTTCCCGCAGCTGGGGGCGCCGCTCGGCTTCGTGTGCTCCACCGGCATCTTTCTCGCGCTCACCGAGACGCTCAGCGAAGCGCAGCTGTTCGACTACGGCTTTCGGATTCCGTTCATCGCCAGCGCGCTCTTGGTCTTCGTGGGCCTGTACATTCGTCTGAAGCTGGTAGAGACGCCGGCCTTTCAGCGAGCCATCGCTAATGACGAGCGCGTGCGCGTGCCGTTCTTGCACGTCATCCGCAAGCACCCTCGAGAGCTGCTGCTGGGCACGTTCGCGGCCGTGGCGACCTTCGTGCTGTTCTACCTGATGACGGTCTTCACCCTGAGCTGGGGCACGTCTGCGCTCGGCTACACGCGCACGGAGTTCTTGTTCCTGCAGATGGTGGGGGTGCTCTTCTTTGCCATCACCATTCCGATCTCGGCTCTCTGGGCAGATCGCCGTGGTCGCTGGGGCGTGCTGCTCGCGGCGACGGTCGGCATCATCGCCTTTGGCCTGTTCTTCGCGCCATTGTTCGCGGCCGGCTCGCGGCTCGGCGTGCTGCTGCTCCTGATCATTGGTCTGGGGCTGATGGGGCTGACGTACGGACCGCTGGGCACTGCGCTGGCGGGTCTCTTTCCCACGTCCGTGCGCTACACCGGCGCCTCACTCACGTTCAACCTCGCCGGCATCTTGGGCGCATCGCTGGCGCCGTACGCTGCAACCTGGCTGGCCCGCAGCTATGGCCTGGCCGCGGTCGGCTACTACCTTTCACTCTCGGCCCTCGTGTCGCTACTGGCGCTAGCGGCAATTCGTAAGCTAGCGGGGCCAGCAAGCTAGCGAGGCCATCCGCCCTTAGGTGTGGCCTGGAGACGAAGTCGTGAGCATTTGGCAGAGAGTCATTGTGCCCCATGGCAGGTCGCCAGAACGCGCTCGCCCTTGTATCTGGGGGGCTGGAGCGCTTGACAGGGTCGGCTCGCAGCTCAAGGCTTGCTCGCATGAAGCGCCTTACCAGCACTCTCGTTGCAAGCTTGCTCGGAGTCGCCGCCCTCGCTGCGGTCGCTCCTGCGTTTGCCGCCGTCGGCGACGCCGCTCCCCAATGCGGTGGCGAGAAGAGCGACGGCAAACCCGCTCCCACTCCCGCACCGCCCCCCAAGCCGCCGTCTTGAGTTAGTTAGCGTCGCGTTTGCTGGCCCGGCCGTTCCCTTTTGTGGCACGGCGGGGCCGGTGCAGTCCGTGGCGAGTGGTGTACGCTTGGGGGATGACCTTCGTCTCGCAAGCGAGCGCGCCGGCCGCCGTCGATCGCCTGACAGAAATCTACGAGGGCTCGGTCGCGAGCTTACGCGCCGCCCTGGAGCGTTTCGCAACCGACGGGACGCCTCCGGATAGCCGCGAGCGCGGCTCCTTCGTCTACCCCGAGCTGCGGGTCATCTACCAACCGAGCGGCACCGCGCCTCGCGTCGAGCGCTCGTTCGCGCGCTTCAATCAAGCCGGTGTCCACGCCGCCAGCATCACCCGGCCCGACTTCTTTCGCCCCTACCTGCTCGAGCAGCTGGGCCCGCTCATGGCCGACTACGGAGCCAAGGTGGAGGTCGGTCCTTCGAAGCAAGAGATCCCGTTTCCCTACGTTCTCGACGGCGCGGAGCTGTCGCTCGGCGCGCTGACGCCGCTCGAGCTGGGCCGCCACTTCCCCAGCACCAACCTCGCTCATATTGGCGATGAGCTCGTCGACGGGCTCTGGGATCCGCAGAGCTCGCCCCACCTGCCGCTCGCGTTGTTCGACGCGCTGCGCACGGATTTTTCCCTCGCCCGGCTGCGGCATTACACGGGCACGCCGCCCGAGCACTTTCAGTCGTACATTCTGTTCACCAACTACCATCGGTATGTCGACGAGTTCGTGCGTTTTGCCACCGCCAAGCTCGAGCAGAGCGACGCTTACGAGGGGCTGTCTTGTGCGGGCGGAACCATGATTCGACGGGGTACAGAGGACGCGAGCGCGGCCGTGAGCGACTCGGCGTGGCGCCGGCACCAGATGCCCGCCTACCACCTAATCGCCAAGGATGGCCGAGGCGTCACGCTCGTCAACATCGGCGTCGGGCCGTCGAACGCCAAGACCATCACCGATCACCTCGCCGTCTTGCGGCCGGAAGCGTGGCTCATGATCGGCCATTGCGCCGGGCTCCGCTCGACTCAAGCCATCGGCGACTACGTGCTGGCGCACGCCTACTTGCGCGACGACAAGGTGATGGACGAGGTCTTGCCTCGCGAGATACCGCTGCCCGCCATCGCAGAGGTGCAGCAAGCGCTGCAAGAAGCCGCGCGCGCCGTCACCGGCGAGCCGGGTGACACGCTCAAGCGCCGCCTTCGCACCGGCACCGTCGTCACGACCGCCGACCGCGACTGGGAGCTGCGGGTGAAGGCCTCCGCGCTCCGCTTCAATCAATCACGCGCCGTGGCCATGGACATGGAATCAGGCACGATTGCCGCCCAAGGCTACCGCTTTCGCGTGCCCTACGGCACCTTGCTCTGCGTCTCGGACAAGCCGCTCCACGGTGAGCTCAAGCTGCCCGGCATGGCCAACCGCTTCTACGAGCGAGCGATCTCGGAGCACATGCGCATCGGCATCGCGACCGTCGAGGCGCTGAAGCGCGTGGGCCACCGCCTGCACTCACGCAAGCTGCGGGCCTTCGACGAGCCTCCGTTCAGGTGAAGCCAGCGCTCTGCGTCTTGCCGCTTTCGACCAGTCGCGCGCGGGGGGCTGCCAATTCGCAGCCCCAATTGGGTAGTGGCCGGATTTGGATTTGGCCGCGCGCGCGTCGCCTTGGATGGCTAGCGTCTCGGTATGTCCAGACATACCCGACCCAACCGAGCTGCCGCGCGTCGCCCGCTTGCAACCGTCCCCAAAGCCGAGCTAGCTCAAGCCGTGACCGACCCTGCCGGCCTCCCCGCCCTAGTCGAAGCCATCCGCCACCTACACGGCCTCGAAGCCACCTGGCTTGAATCAGTGCCCGTAGTCGAGACTCACGAAGGGCAGACCGTCTGGGTCGGGGAGGTCCAGGTGTTCGCGGTGGAGCACCCGAACGCGACCCGGGTCTATGCGTGGTCACACGAAACTGACGCGGGGAAGCGGCGGTTCCATGCGGTGTTGGGGGCGGGGGCGGTGTTGGGGGCAGTGGCGGCGGTTAGGGTCTCGATCCTGTCGGCGGGCTCCGAAAGCTAGTAGCCTCCAGCCTGCCAAATGGCCGCAACCAAGTCCCCCAGGGAGAAGAAAGACAAGAAGGAAGGCTCGCTTTCCGGCTGGGAAAAGGCTGCTCTTGTCGCGATTCGTCTAATAGACCGAGCCTTCGACACATTTGGCGTGCCGATGACGGTGCTTTTTGGAATCTTTCTCGTGGTTTACAAGTTTGGTTCCAAGCAGACCCAGGACGACTTTATCCGTGAGCTTTTGTTCCGTGGCGTTACCCAGACGGTCTGGCTGCAAGTGTTTTTTGTGGGACTAGTCGGGGTGGCCATCTATCTTGGCGTCAAGGCCCAGCGACGGGGCCACGTACTGGAGGGCAAAGAGATGCAGCGCCTTGCGGATGAAAAGACGCAGCTCCAGGAGAAACTGGCAGAAAAGGAACTCAACCACTCGGCGCCGCCGCCCGATGAGACGGCCTCGGACGAGAAGAGTGACCAATGACGTTCGCGCTAATTGCACTGACAGCTCTCGCGGTGACGCTCGCTTTTCGAAAGTGGCAAGAGGTCGAAATGACCGCCGCCCGCTGGGAGTTGTATCGCCTGCGAGACGCAGTTCGATCTGATCTAGTTGAGAAGAAAGCATTCAGTCAATCGACCGATCTGCATGACGAACTTGACGAGAGCCTGACAGCGCTCTGCGCCGCTTGTCAGGTGCGGGCCATTTCGCTCTACATGTTCGGGCTCGGCGCCCTCGTCGGGGTTCGTCAAGATCGATGGCAGGATGCCCAGATGTTCCAGCAACGTCTCAAGCGGCCGGAGAACAGTACGCTGCGCGCCATCTACGAGGCGTCAACCATTCAGGTGTTGCGTGTCTTGCTCTGGCGCCATGGAGTGCTTGTGGTGGCATTGGCACCGACTATTGTCGGGCTCGGCGTGATTGGCGCCGCCATGTATGTCGCCGCTACAAAGATGCTAGCGCTGGCACCGCTCCCTTCATCTCGCCGTTTGCTGGACAGAACAGCTCTTCCAACCGCCTAGCGAGCGCTACCAGGCTCGTCACGAGCCATGGCGAGCAGCACGCGTCTCGCCCACTCCGAAAGCCCAACGCCGTCCCGCTTGGCCGCTTTCTCGATCTCCGAGCGCTCCCCCTCGCTGAACCGGACCGATAGTAGCGTGGCTTTCGCCAGCTTCTTCGGTACCGGCGGCCGCCCGATCCGCGGTACGCTCACTTGCCAGCTCCAATAGTCGCGTTGAGCAGATCGTCCACACTCCACAGCGTCGCCGAGACGCCAGCCGCCATTGCCGACGACACGCGCAGCGTCTGGTGACGGCGCACGAAGTTGTAGTGCGCGTAGTGCAACGCGGTGGCTGCTACGTGGTTCTCCAGCTTCTTGCTGAAGGCGTTGGTCAAGCGCGTGTAGCGGCGAACCCCCATGCGAACCGTGAGGTTGTGGCGCTCGACGTAGCTGGTTGAGACTAGTTCAGCGACAGGGGCGCCCAAGATCGGCGTCTTCTCCGTCGCGATTACCTTTGGTGGGGAGTAGCGGCCGGGCCCGGTCGCTTCAGCCTCGTACGTTTTGTGGAGCTGGGCGTAGTCAACACCCAGCTCAGAAAACTCCTTGGCGATCGCTTCGATGTAAGTACGCAGACCGTCCGTCGAGATCTGAACGCGGTTCTTGAGGCGTGCAGCCACGTCGGCAATGAAGGCGTTCGTAGTCGCGGCGTCGCGCTTGCCGACCATGAACGACGGCACGAGCTTGGTCTCAGCGTCGACCGCGAAGAACGTCCACGTGTCGCCGACCTTCGACTTGTCGTCATCCTTCGTGACGTGACGCTGCTTCTTGCCAACGAACACCCACAGCTCGTCAATCTCCAGACGATTGCAGCGCAGGTTGACCATGGTGCGACCCTTGAGATCCGCGCAGCCGTTGCCAACGCGCTCTAGCAGCGTACCGACGGTCTCGCGGTTGACGCCGGTCATGCGCTCGGTCGCCCGAATCGAGCAGCCCTCAACGAGGGCGCTGACGACGGCGATCTGCTTGTCACGGGTGAGGGTGTTGGCCACGGATTAGTTGTATGACAATAAGTCCGGGCGGGCAACGACTATTTGTATGACGTCAATATTCGAGCTTCAGTTGGCCGATTTCCTCAAATCCCAGAAGATAGTGACCGCCATCACGGTGCTCAATTGTTGCTCGGTAGCGGGTGATCCTCCCCACTGATGCCTCTTGCTTCCCCTGGCTCCGGATTCGATCCGTAAGAGCGGGGCTCACCTTGCCGCGAAGCTCCTCGCTAGAATCTAGGTCATAGAAGACAAACGAAGCGTCATCAGTGCCGAAATGATCGAAGTATCCGCGATGCTCCGTGGGCTCCAGTTGGTTCTCTAGTGGCTCCACCTGCTCACGCGGTTTCCTCGGAAGCTTCATCGCTGATCGAATTCTGCCGACCGCTGTGTGGCTCACGAAAACTTGAGCACCAGGCGACTCCACGAAGGTTTCGGCTTTCAGGTCTTCCAGCGTGACGAGGTAAGCAGCGAGGCCCTTGCCCAATGCGGACGACGGTTTTACCTCGTCTAACAATCGCTCCGGATTTTCGTGCGCAGCCTGGATCAAGCCTTGATAGCGACCCAATATCTTCGCGAAGACATCCGGATCGGCTGCCTTGATGGATACTGCAAATGAGCCTTTAGATGTCGGTCCAGCTAGCAGCTCCGTTGAAGGGACGCCGCCGCGATCCGCAATTGCATGGATTCCGAGCGATTCGCCGATGAGAGTCATCAGACGCTGAAACGCCTGGGAGATCCGCCCGAGCGCTGACAGCTCGATGTGTGACTCATGAACGGGCAGACCAGCAAAACGCAAACGGAGCCCTGTTTGGTGGACCAACTTGATCTTGAGCAACTTGCGCAAATGCGATCGAGCAAACGATGGCAACGGCGCACCGCGCGCCGGCAGGACACCCATCGGCACCTCGTCAATGGCAATCGTCCAGGACAAAGGGAGAGCGGTCGACCCCTTGAAGTCCACGACCTCTAGCGTGGCTTTTCGAGAGAAAACCTCTCGCATTGGAAGACCACCCAAGGCAAGAGCTTCCAACTCAAGTCGCGACATCGGCGCCAGGAGCCACCGCTGCGCTCTTTCGTCGACATCAGCAAGTAGACCCAGATGGATCGCTAGGTTCGCTCTGTGGAGAACAAGCTGAGGCCCGTCGTATTCGACCAAAACCTCCGGCTTTTTCCCGCTCAGATGCGCAACCGGAATGGCGGATCTGCCAAGCTTTTCCCAGTTGCGCCTCATGGGACAGGCTGGAAGAGCGACGGAGCTTGCGCAAGCGCCACCCGCCGCAACCACAGTGAATGGTGATGCTTCCCAGTTTTTTTGATGGCGCCATGCGCTGGCTTCAGGTCAGCAAAGACGATCTGCCGAGCTGTCCATTCTTCATGAACGTCTAGAGTTTCGCGCAGTGCGGCCAGGTCGAGAAAACACGAGAGCGACGCGCGCTGCGGCTCGTTGACCTCTTTGTATACCCCGCGCTCACGGGCGCTCTGCCAGTCAATCGCCCCATGGCCGATCCGGCGATATACTCGCCCCTTCACGGGTCGTGCGGACTTGGGTGGACAGTTCGGGGGGAAATGAAGCGGCCATTCCGGCTCTAGCGCCTGCTTCGCTGCATCCGCTCTCGCGGCGCGGTCCTTTACTCCCTCTGACACGCGGGCACCGTACCACGCGCGTGAAATACCTCCGAGAAAACGCCTACTTGTGACTTTTGTTAGCGCGCAGGCGGCTGCCCGCCGCACATCGGACACTCCCCCGGCTTCGGCCAGCTGCCGCTGAGCAGGTCCCCCAGCGTCACGCCCAGCTTCTTGCCCACCCGCATGGCGAACGCCAGCGACGCCGTCTCGCGGATGTTGAGCACCCGCTCGACCGTGACCCGGTGGTAGCCCAGCGCGCGTGAGACGTGGCTCCAGTTTCCAAAGCGGACGTGGAGCACCCACATGCCTCGCCGAACGCGCTGCTCTTCGGTTGGGGTGAGCCGAGCCAGCTCGCGGCGTGACTTGTGCTGGGAGGCGTTGGGCACGCGCTTCCAGGTTTGCTTCGTGGTTAGGATCGTCATGGACGATCCGATACCCGTCGAAACGCAGGCCGAGCGGCTTTGATTTCAAATCCGGCCACTACCCCCAATTGCAGAAGCTGCCGTAGCGGATCCAGGTCTTGCTCGCAGGGTCCGTGACGGGCGCAGCGTCAGGGACGACGGCCGTGGCCGTGGTTAGGACCGAGGCTCAGGTGGCCGAGCACTCGACGGCCGCAGGAGGATGCGGCGCCGCCGCAACGGCTCCTCACGACTCTCGCTGAGCAGGTATGATCGTGGATATGCTACGGCACATAGCGCGGGGCTCAGGCAAACGGTGGTGGTTGGCCCAGGTGTTGGTGGGCGGATTGAGCGCGGGCCTGGGCGTGGCGTGCGCGCGGAGCGGCGTTTCGAAGAGTGCGCTTGCCGAAACGGTCGTCGCGCAGAGCGACCATGCGGGCGCGCCGGCGCCGGATTGTCGCGAGCGAGAACAGGCTCACGCGCTGTCCGACGCCGGTGACACGCTGGTCAAAAGAGACGTAACGCGCGCCATCGACAGCTACACGCGCGCCATCCGCGTCTACCCGAAAGATCATCGCCTGTTTTGGAAGCTCGCGCTCGCTCTCTTGCGGCAAGAAGACTGGCGCCGCGCGGAGGTCGCGCTGACGCGCGCTGTCGAGCTAGGCCCGAGCTTTGCAAACTATTGGTTTCAGCTGGGCAACGTCCTCGTCATGCAGGCCGAGGAAGGTGACGCGAGCGCGTTCGAGCGGGCCAAGGTACCGCTGAAGCGCTGCATCGAGGTCGACCCCAACTTTGCTGAGTGCCACCACTTGCTTGGGGAGGCCCACGAGCAAACGGACGATGAACGCTCCGCGTTGCTCGAATACTCGCGCGCCATCGAGCTGGATCCTGCGCCTGGCTACTTCTATGGACCGCTCGCGGACGTTTACTTGGACTTAGGGCTCTGGCCGCAGGCCAAAAGCGTTCTGGAGGAAGGGGCCCGGCTGATTCCCGATGCCGAGAAGCACCGCTTTTCCCTGTACAATGTGTACGTATTGCGGTCCAAGCTCGCCCGCTTCGAGCACGATCGCGCCGGCGAGCTGAAGGCGCTCGCGTCGGCCGAAGCGCACGTGAGTGACGAGCGCTTGGAGGAGCAGCTGTTCAATCTCGGGTCTACCTACGCATCGATGGATCCGCCAGAAGAGCAGCGGGCGGCACGGCTCCTGAATAGCTTTCGGAAGCGAGCTTGCCGCGATGCCACTCCCGGGCGCGCGCTCGAGGGGCAGTGTGGCTATGTCGAGAGCGTGTTGAGAAAGCTGAGCCGCCCGTGAGCGTCGCCGGTACCACTCGAAGCGGGATGAAGGCGTTCGTCGGCGCGGGGTCAAAGGGCTTACTCGTGCTCGCGATTTGCTGCGGCGGAGGGCCGGTGTCGAAGCCGCCCGACGCCCCCTTCGAGCCTACTGCTCGGGGCGCTACATCGACCCCGGCGCCGTTGCCCGCGCCAGGCTGTGAGCCCGACATTGCTCCGTACCGGCCGCGGCCCCCGAGCGACGTGGCGGTGCATTTGCCGGCCGTGCCGGACCAGCCGCTGCAGCCCGTCCGCGTCGGCGACGCTTATACCGTTTGGGGCGCTGGCTACCTGCTCAGAAGCGGCAAGCAGCAAGCCGAAATAGCCGGCGCCCCAATACGGATCGAGGGCTACATCGTCCAGACCAACCTGCCCGCCGCGCCTCGCTGCGCCGTTCACCGGGCGGATCGGCAGGGACCGGCTGGTTGCCGCGAGCAAGTCCCCAGTTTTTGGATCGCAGATTCGCCCAGCGCTCCTGCGGATTCTTCGATCAAAGTGCTGGGCTGGGCGTCGAGCTACGCCGAGGTTTACGAGGCCATTCAACGGTTCGACTCGGGCAAGAGCGACGAGCCGTACGTCGATAGCCTCTGGGGCGTGACGCTGCCGAACCCGTTGCCAGCCGTTGGCGCCAAAGTAAGCGTCACGGGCACTTTCGGAGCGACCTTCTTGAAAGCTTCCTCGGCATTGGAGGCAGATCTGCGCATGGGGCTACTGACGTACTCGTCCATTCACGTCTTGGAGCCCGCGCCCGAGCTCGCAACCCTGCCGGGTGTCCGCAGGCCGAAACATCGAGGACCGAGTTGAGGTGGGAGCCGCAACCCCACGTCGAGATCGGGTCGTGGAGAGCGCCGGCGGCCGTCTCGCGTTCAGGGCGTCAGCACGGCGCGGAAGCGAACTTTGTTCTCCATCACGCGCGCGAACGCTTGCTCGGCCTGCTCGAGCGCGAAAGTTTCGGTCCGAGGGCGTACGCCGGTGAGGGCGCTGAATTTCGCGGTGTCTTCCGAGTCGACGGCGCTGCCGCTGGGCCAACCTTGAATGCGCTTGCCCGATAGCAGGGCCATGGCCGAAATTGCCATCGGCTCGAACGGCGCGGCGACGATCAGCAGGGTGCCGCGCGGCTTGATGCCGCCGAGCGCGCCTGCCATGGCCTCGGCGTTCGGTGCCGCGGCCAGCACGACATCGGCGCCCCCGAGCTTTTGCAGCCCTTCTGCGGCTGTAACCTTGGCCGTGTCCACGTATTCATGGGCCCCCAGCTCGCGCGCCAGCTCCTCTTTATCGCTGCCTCGCGAGAGCGCCACCGTGCGAAAGCCCATTTTGGCGGCGTACTGGAGGCCCAGGTGGCCCAAACCGCCGATACCTTGCACCGCGACCGTGTCACCCGGTCGGAGCCCGGCGTTGCGGAGGGCGTTGTAGGTCGTGACGCCAGCGCAGAGCAGAGGCCCCGCTTCCACCGCGCTCAAAGTGGCAGGCAGCCGCGCGATGGCCTCGGCCCGCACCACGCTGTACTCGGCGTAGCCGCCATCGTAGCTGATGCCGGTGATCTGGGCCTTTTCGCAGTTGATGAACAGACCTCTACGGCACGCGTCACATTGAAAGCAGTGGCCTCCGTGCCAGCCGACGCCGACCCAGTCGCCCTTCTGCCATTGAGTGACGCCCGGGCCGACGGCGTCCACGCGACCCGCGATTTCGTGACCGGGCACCCGGGGCAGCTCGATGCCGGGAAAGCCCGCCGACTTGACGAACGCGTCACTATGACAGACCCCGCAAGCCTCGACTTTGATGCGGACTTGGCCCGCACCGGGCTCGGGCACTTCGCGCTCGACGAGCTCGAACGGAGCGTTCGCTTTCGACACGACGACGGCTCTCATCTTCGACATGAACGGGGCACCCTTCCGGCGCATCGGCCGGCGCGTGAGAAATGAAGAGTGGGGCACATGGGGCGCGTCGTCCGTCATCGCAAGCTTTCGCTCCCCAGTTCGGCGAGGCGGCCGGGTAAGTCAGCCAAGCGCCATGAACAGGCGGGCGTCCTGGCAACTGATCGGAGCGGGAAGGTCCCTCGCCGCTGATGCTGGGGGCCGGGCACACTCGCGCTCCCCAAGCTTTGTCACTCGGGCTCACGCGCTCTCACTCGCCGGCAAACCCACGCGCTCACGAGCTCATCGCGCACTCGGGCTCACTGGCGCTCACACGCACACACCCGTGAGCCGAAGACCGTGTTCGGGTATTGTGCGGTCCGCAACTTGCACTAGCTCGCGCCTGCATCATGCGGCAGGTAGCGAGCGCGGGTATTTCGGCGTTTTTCCAGACGCGCTCAGCGGCAATGCGCGACTCGTGCTTCACGAGTCGTGCAAGGTGTGAGCACGACTTGTGCAGCTCGTTCGCGTGAGGCGTCACCGCGGCAAGCCGCGTTCCAATTCAGCGTTCGCCATCGGTTCTAGAAAGGACGTTACTAATACAATGCGAAAATGGGGTCTGCTTCTGGCTGCGGCGTCGGGTTCATGCCTCTTGCCGGCCTGCTCGGCGGATGTTGGCGACGGTGAGGACGCCGGTTCGGCGTCTCAGGCCATCGTGCGGGCCAAGCACGACGGCGGTCCGGATCAGGTCGTGATGCTGGTGTCGACCGTGCTGAACGGTGAGACGGGAGAGCTGTCCCAGCGCACGTGCTCCGGCGTCTATTATTCGTCGCGCGTGGTGGCCACCGCGGCGCACTGCCTGGATACGAATTCGGAGCAGGCCGAATCGCTCGTGGAGGTCCTCGTTTATTACGGCAGCAGCTTCGACGCGGACTTTGCCGAGCTCCCGCCGTTCTCCGCGGGGCACGCGGTGCCGCCGCCCGGGCAGCCGTCGGTCTTTGCCGCAGCCGACTCGTTCGAGACCCATCCAGACTGGGATCGTACGCGGATTTACCCCGATATCGGCGTGGTTTACCTCGATCGCGAGCTGCCCTTCGAGCCGCTGCCTTTGGCGCGCTTCCGGCTGACCTCGCCGCAGTGGGATCATCGAGAGGCGACCATCAGCGGCTGGGGCGCGAACGCGGCAACCAGCCCCACCTCGGGCAGCGGAGGCCGTGAACAGCGCTCCGGCAAGACTCGGCTCCTGGGCTCACCCACCGGCGCCGACTACCACCCGGAGGATCCGAACCCCGGCATGCTGGAAGCGAGCGTGCGCAAGGACGTGATCAAGATCGACGGCCATGCGCCGTTCGCGAACGCTTGCTTCGGCGACTCGGGAGGGCCGCTGCTCGTCAAGGAGCGGGGGCGCGATCACATTGCCGGTATCGAGTACTTCGGCGGGCTGTCTTGCAAAGACTACAGCCTGTACACCCGCGTCGAGCCGTTCTTGCCCTTCTTGGACCAGGCGGCGCGCCGCGGCGGCCACGCTCCGCTCACGCCGAAGCTCGACTGCGTCGCCGACAACGGTGGCGGCTCCCTCACCGCGTTCTTCGGTTACGACAACCAGAACGGTGTCAGCCTCGACGTACCCTATGGTCGCGACAACTCGCTGCCTCGAGACGTGAGCGGCTTCCGCCCTACTCACTTCAAACCGGGCGCGCACGAGTTCGTGTTCGGCGTCGACTTCAGCGCCGGGCAGAAGCTCGTGTACGAGCTAGAGGCCTCCTGCGGCTCCAGCACGAAGCTCGTCGTCACCAAAGACTCGCCGCGTTGCGGCCCGGAAGTGGCCCGACAAGTCATCTGCGGACAATCCTGTCAGGGCCAGCTGCAGTCTGGATGCGACGGCCTGCAGAGCTACGACGCGTGCGTCGACGGCTGCGTGGGCTTTTACGATGTCTTCGCGGACTCAGCGCAGTGCTTTTCTCACATGGACGATTGGAACCGCTGCCAAGCGCAAACACCGTCCGGTCCCGACGATTGGACCTGCTACGAAGAGAGCAGCCCGGGCGCAGGCGACGGCGTGGCCGACGCCGCCGCGTGCACGCCGTTCATCGACGCCTTCTTCGAGTGCGCGTTCGGCGGTTGAGCTCTCCGCGCCCTTGGCCTCGCGATCGGCGCCCGGCGTCGGTCGCGGGGCTCTGCCGTTTGTGCCCGGTGGCCAACCCATGCCGCGCCGGGCGAGCGTTTTGGCGCGCGGTGAGCCGAACGCCCGCTTCAGTCTTCGTCGTCGCGCGCTGCGGCGTAGCTCGGGATCCAGGCTAGGTCGGGCAACCAGGCGACGCGATGCGTGACCCAGATCGCGTGGCGAGGGACGGGCAGTAGGCTGGGCTTGTCGAAGGTTCCGAGAAAGATGTCGCGCTCGTCGCTCTCGTCTTCGATCCAAAATAAGCTGGAGCCGCACTGCGCGCAAAAGTATCGCGTGGCGCGCGGAGAGGAACGGTAGCTCACGGGCTCGCCCGCGGTGATCGTGAGTTGCTCGGCGCGGCACGTGGCAAACGCCGGCATCGGCGAGCCGCTCTGCCGCTGGCATTGCGTGCAGTAGCAAATGCTCGTGCTGAGCGGTTTGCCCGTCATGACGAAACGAACGGCCCCGCACATGCACCCTCCGCCGTAGCGCTCCAACATGGGCAGAGCATGAAAAGCGCTCGCGGCCGCGTCAAGGGCGAACCAGCGCGGCCCGTCGTTCGTGCCGCCGCGCGAACGGTTTCGTTGGCCAAAAGTCGTTGTGTTATGCTGAAGCGACGTCCGTGAATCATCAACTCGACGGTAACGCCTTCGTTTCTGTGAGCGTCGATCACCTGCGTGGGGTGGCGCGCGTAACGCGCAGCGCGCAACGCTCCAAAAGCGTCGAGGAGGTCGCGGCAGCGTTCGACCAAGCCATCCGGGTGCTCGACACGCTCGAGCGCGGGCGTTTGCGGCTGCTCATCGATCTTCGCGCTGCGCCTGGCCGCAACGATGCGGAGTTCGAGCGCGCCATGGCCGCGCGGCGTAGCCGGTTGATGCGCGCCTTCGTGAGGGTGGCGATCTTGGTGCAAACTCCCGTGGGCGAGCTGCAGGTCGGGCGCATCACTCGCGAAGACGGCGCCAACGCCCAAGTGTTCAGCGACGAAGTCAACGCGCTGGTCTGGCTCAGCGCGCCGAAGTAGCGCCGGCCCAACGCCAGCTCGAAAGCGCGATAGCTCGCTGAGGCTCGCGCGCTCACCCGTGATAGCGCCGCTCGCGCGGGCCGCGTCTGCCGAGCGAGGCTGGGCCGCAGGCCGGAAGCCTTGCCTTTGCCGATAACTGCCGCTATTCGCAGGGTGGGATGCGCCCACGGGGGGCGCGAGTAATCATGGCGAATATGAACTGGTCTCGAGTGGTGGTTGGAGCGTGCTCGGTGGTGACGGCAACGCTGGGGTTCGTTGCGTGCTCGAGCGAGCACACCTTCGGCCTTGCTCCCAACGAAGGCGGCCGAGCTGGCGAGGGCGGGGAAGGCGCCCAAACTGGTCACGGCGCTCAGAGTGGCGCGGCGGCCCACGGAGGCAACGACGGCGGCTCCGGTGGCGGCAACACGGCGGGCACCAGCGCGGGCGGCGTCGGCGAAGCGGGCGCGGGCGGCCCGGGCGCGGGCGCGAGCGGGCCGGACGCGGGCGCGGGCGCCGGTGGCGAAGCCGGCGCTACGGACGACTGCGAGTGCAAGAACGGCGGCTCGTGCGCCGCAGACGGATCATGCGATTGCCCCGAAGGCACCGGCGGCGATTTGTGCGACGACAACGTCGACGACTGCATGCCCAACCCGTGCATGAACGCGGGAGAGTGCGTGGACGGCGTCGCGTCGCACACGTGCGAGTGCACGGGTTTGTACACCGGCCCCACGTGCGAAGACCTGGAGATCATGTTCGTTCCGACGGACTTCTACCTGGGCCCCATCAGCCGAGCGACGGCCCTCAGCAACGACGGCTCTGTGGCGCTCTTCAACGCCAGCGGAGACGGGGGCGACTACGTTGGGCTGCTGATCGACTTCGAGAGCGCCGTCGAGTTGCAGCTCGCGTCGTTGAAGCCGAGCGGTCGCTATGGCCTCGGCATCGACAACGATGGCACGACCGTGGTCGGCCGCGTGCAGCTCGGCGGTGGCGCAGTGGCGTTCGAACGTCGCGGGACCACCCCTTCGCTGTTGAGCTTGGACCCCCTCCCCACACCAGACGACAACAGCGAGGCCGTGGACGTGAGCGCCGACGGCAGCACCGTCGTCGGCAACGTGAACGCCTCGGACACGGGCAGGTTCGAGGCTTTCAGCTGCAAGGACGGCGCGTGTGAGTACGTGGGCAATTGGCCGACGGAAGACGGCGCGCACTACGCCCAGGCCGTGAGCGGCGACGGCTCGGTGATCGCTGGCTACTCCGTCGGAAACAACTCGCTGGCGGCGCGCGCGTGGCGCTGGACGCGCTCCGGCAAGAAGACCACGACGCTGCAAATGCTCGCCGGCACCTGGTCTCAACCCTTCGCCTTCGGGGTGAGCCGCGACGGCAACGTGATCGTGGGCGCCGTCAACATCCACGATGTGCCGCACGCCGTGCGTTGGATCGGCGCGGCCGGCACCGCGGAAGATTTGGGCGTCGGAACGGCGTACGGCACCAACGCCGACGGCACGGTGACGGTCGGCTCGGACAACGACGACGCGATCGTTTGGAAGGGCAAGACCAGATACAAATTGGCCACGCTGCTCGGCGACAATCCGTCGCTGGCGGGCGCGACCTTGTACTCGCTCGTTGCCGTCTCTGACGACGGTAAAGTGGTCGCGGGCACCGCCCGCTACGCCGGCAAAGATCGGGCGTTCATGGCGCGGCTTCCTTGATTGGCCTCGGCGCGCTGCCGCCCGCTGAGCCCGCACCCGTTCTGGCCTGCCACGAGCGCCGCAGCGCCTCGTACCCGCGCTCGAGGCGATAGAACGGCAAAAAGGGCACGAACGAGAGCGGGTAAGCGAAGGTGATGCTCATGGTGGTCAGGACGCCAACGTGGAAGGCCCAGGCGCCGAGCGTCCAGGCGAGGGCCAAGCGGCGGTGAGCGAGCGCCAGAGGGGCGCACACCTCGATGAGCAGCGTCAACCCCGCTAGCGGCACGAATACTGCGGGGTGGCGCACCATCCACACGCCCATGCTGGACGCTTCGCGCCCGAGCATGACCTTGCGCAAGTTGTCCATGGCAACTTGGGCGCGCAGCTGTTCGCCTTCGGCCCAGGCGAGCCCGCCGAGCTTGAGCTTGGCGACGCCCGCGATGAAGTAGGTCGTGACCGTCACCACGCACAACGCCCGGATGACCCAACCGTAGCGACCGTGCTCGCCCTCGGCCGTGACGGGCCGCCCCTGGCGACGCCAGCGGCGCGCGTCCAGGCTGAGGGTGTCGGCGGCTGGTGCCAGCGCGAGCAGCAGCGCATGAAACACGAGCAAGTTGTCGGTGTGGTACAGCATGCCCCACGAGTTGCGGTAGCTGGTGACCCAAAGGAGCAAGAGCGCGAACAGGGGCCCCACCACGCGGTAGCGAAAGCCCAGGGCAACGGCGGGCGCGAGCGCCAGCGTGGCCACGACCGCGGCCAGCACCAGCGAGCTCGGTAGTGGTCGAGCCAGAAACCAGGCCAGACCCACTGGCGCAAACTGCCAGTCTTGAAGAGTAGCGACCTTGCTGAGCGGGCCCAGCCGAGTGATGAGGTAGAAGGTCGCGTAAGCGCCCAAGGCGATGCGCAGCAAAGCCAGCCGCGCCGCAGGAGCAGGCACGTACCAGAGGGCGAGCAGGCGGTCTTTCATCGCGGCGACCTGACCCTGCACTTGTGCAGCACCTCGCGCTCCAGCGGCGCCGGCCCCGAAACGAAGTAGGCGATCGGATCGTAGCGCGCGGTCACGATCTCCACGCGCCGCGCCTCGCGGAGCTTTGCCGCTTGCGGTGCCCGCTGGGCGATACGCTCGCACAAGTCGCGCAGCGTCCGCTTGCCTTGCCCGTGAGCGTTCTCTAGCGTGGCCAAGGCCTGCATGGCCGCGCCGTTGGCGATCAGCTCGGGCGGGACCATGACTCGGCTGCGGTCAGGCAGGACGCCCTCCGCCGAATAGAACCTCGGTTGCTCCAGCCGCGCCGCGAACATCGGGAACGTGGACAGCGGGAACCCGTCGTCCGCTGGCCTGCGCAAGAGCGGCGAAGCAGCGACGAGCGCGACGCCCAGTCCCCAAGTGACGGCCAGCACGCGTGACATAGCGGGACCGTGCATAGCATGGCGCGCGCGCTGGCACGGCAGGCCGACGCCAAGGCACAGCTCGGCACAGCCGCTGGCGACCAACCGCGAAAAAGGGCGGGGAATTCGCGGCAGAGCTGGCGGCATATCTCTTGCTGTGTGGCCGTCATGGCAAATCCGAGTGTGAAGTTGGGCTTCGTTTTGATGGGGACGGTGGCGCTGCTCTCGTGGGCGTGTGGCGATACCAATGACGAACAGGAGCCAGGGAATGCCGCGGGAAAGGCCGCTGGAGGCGAGACGGCCGGTGGCGAGACCGGTGAGAGCGGCAAGGGGGCCAACGCTGGCGAGGGCGGAATGCTCGGCGGAGGAGCCGGAGGAGCCGGAGGAGCCGGAGGCATGCCGGCTTGTGAGCCCCGCACGGTCGAGAGCTGCACCAGCTGCCCCAAGAATCTGGATGACTTGGATCTCGACGACAGCTGCGGAACCAGTCCGAATGGTTTCGAGCTGGGCGTGGATCGCTACGCTTCCGATTGCGATGGCGTCGTCATCGACGTCTGGGGCGACAAGCACAACGGCTTCGAGTTTTATTCGCGTCGCTATTCGTTCGATGGCCAAGGCAAGCTCATTGGCTTCACCTTTTCGACGGACTCTGTAGACGAGTGCGCCGACGTGGGCACGGTGTGCGCGCCGGTAGGCGACGCCGAACCGCTTTGCCCGCAAGGCGGCGCAGGCGGACAAGGCGGCGCAGGCGGACAAGGCGGCGACGCGGCTGGTGGCATGGGCGGCGACCCACGGTAACGTGCCGCTTCCGAGGAGCCCGAGCCTCGCCTCGCGCCGGGTCCTCTACTCCCGCCGCAGCGTGACGCTCCCCTGCGCGCCGAGCCACGCCACGACGTCGTCTCCTCGGGCCGCCGCTCCGGCTGCTCGCGCGGAAGATACGTGGGCGCGCACGTGGAGCGAAGGAGCTGACAATGCCTGCGCGAGCGCTGGTGCAGCGTCGCGGAACGCGGCCGCGGACAGCAGCGGGGCAACGTGGGTTGTGGCAATCAGCGCGCTGGCTGAGGCTTCTTCGTCGAGGTCGCTGGCCTGCCAGCGGTCGCGCTCGCTCGCGCTGAGCGTAGCGTGAGCGAGCCCGATGGAAGAGCCATCGCCGGAAAAGACGGGAGTGGCGCCGATGGTGGTGGTGCCGCAAACGTCGCCGCCGAGATTGAGCGTGACGTCGACGTCGGTCGCGCGGGCCGTGACGCGCGCGCCCGCGATGCGGAGGCTCCGTTGCGAGGCGTGCACCGGAGCGGCAGCCAAGAAGGACCGCTCGAAGCCCTCGAGCGGCGTCACCATGCCCAGCAGAACGGCGCCCTCTTCGGGGAGTGAGCGATCTTGCGCCAACGCAGGCAGAGCGCCGGGCGGCGCTTCGTCGCCGCACTGGCGGCGCAGCTCGGGCGTCGCGAGCACGGCGAAATTCGCGCGCAGCGTCGTGGTCGAAGGTGTGAGCGGACCTTGGACGATCGCGCGAGGCTGGAGTAGCAAGCAACCGACGACAGGGAGGGGGCGCGGCGTCGCGAGCTCCGCCCACGCGCGCTCGGCTTCGGGGCGAAGATTCGGTAGTTGCTGGTCGATTTGGCGCGAGACTTTGGCAAGCTCCGTTTGCAGCTCGGATTCGAGCGTCGGGGTGACGTCGAGGGTTAGCAGCCCGCCCAGCGCGCGAACCTTGCAGCCGCGCGTGACCCGCAGCGAAATCGCGCTGGGCTCGAAGCGGTAGTCCGGGCGTAGCAGCAGGGAAACGGTGGCTCGCGCTACCCCTTGCGGCTCACACGACGCGTAGCAGCCTTGTCCGCGACAGGCCTCGGCCCGAGCGCTAATCGGCGTTTCGACCACGAGCGACGTCGAGGTCACCGAGAGCGACAGCGCGCCCCGCTCGACGCTGTAGCTCACGGTGCCGCCTGGCCCGATGCCGAAGCGGCCTTCGGCCAAGTGTTTTTCGATGCGCTGCTCGAGCGCGAGCGCGAGCGTGCTCAACGGTGTTTCGGCGTGGACGACGAGCTGTGATTCGCGGGCGGTGCGGACGGGAGCCGAGCTGCCGGCCGGCGCTAACGCGGCCGCGGGCGGCAATTGCACGGCGCACTCTTGCCGCTGGTTTGCGTCTGCGCCTTCGGCGGGGTTCGTGGCGGCGGCGCAGCCGAGCGAGCCGGTGGCGCCAATCAGGCAAAAGATCCACCGCTCTGCGCTAGTCGGAGCCACTCTTCATCGTTTCACGAGACGAAGCCGAAATGGAAGAGCTCGCGTCGCGGCAGCAGCGGAAGCCGGTCGAGTAGTCGTGGTAGCGCGGCTCGTGCGCCGCCGTGACGAATTTGCAGCCTGCGCCGTGCTCGTTTCGCGTGCTGTAGAAGCCACCCATGAAGATACCGTTGCCCGATTTTTTGCCGATGCGGCGCGCCAGGATGGCCGGGAGCGGCAGCTTGCTCCTCAGCTTTCCGTCGACTCGATCTGCCACCCATTCATGCAGATTACCGACCAAGTCATTCACTCCATTGGGCCCGGCGCAGCCGGCATACTCGCCGGTCAAGCCGAGAAATCCGGAGCGCGCTGAGAGCGCCGGGTCGTTGAAGTCGGCATAGCGCCAGCTGTTCGGGTCGTTGCCGTGGAGTATGGACAACAGATGCGGCTTGCCGACGTTGCAGCGACCCGGCTCGTAGCGCGGACCATACGGATAGGTGGTCTTAGCCGGGCCCGTGCACGCTTGGTACCACTCGCCGAGCGAGCACAGACGCTTGCCGGCGTGCGCGCACGCCTCCGCTGCCTGCAGCTGATTGACGTAAGCTTGCGGCTTGACCCCGCGTTCGGAAGCGGCCACGAACCAACCGTCGCTCGGCGGAGTGTAGGGTGGGTGCGGAACGAGCGTGCCGTCGCCACTTCGCACGAGCAAATGCGCTTCGTAGCGGTCCATGCAGACGTCGCCGGCCCGCGCCATTTCGGCCGGGCAGGGCCCAGCAGGGGGCGCGGCCGCGGCGCTGGCCACGACTCGTGCGGCCGGCGCCGGCTTTGCCGCGAGGGCTGGCGGTCGGCGGTGCCATGAAAGCTCGAGCGCGGCGCAGGCGGCGACGCTGACCAAACCGGCGAACACGAGCAGCCCGGTCCGAGCCATGAACCGCTAGCATACGACGCAAGGTGATGTTCGGCGAATCGGGGCGCCGCCGCGCGCCGAAAATGGCTACGTACGGCGGCACGCGGCTCACCCGCTGCTCAGCGGAGCTGGTCGACGGTCCTGTGAAGGCGCTCCGCAGCCAGCTCGAGCGTGCGCTGCCAAGCTGGGCGCGCGTGGCAGCGTTCGTAGTAGGACGTGAGCCGAGGAAACGGGCTCATCAAGTCCAGTTGGCGAATGGTGCGCAGCACCGAAGCGAGCGCGATGTCGGCCACCGTGAAGTCGTCGAGGGCTAGCCACTGTCGACCTTCGAGGCGCTGCTCGAGGTGCGCGAACCAGCGCCCTGCCAGCTTCTTGGTCTCGTCGAGGACTTTGGTGGCGGACTTGTCCTGATCGAAGATCTCGATCAGTTCGACGCACTGTAGGGTAGGCGCGATCGTGCTGGCCGCCGCGAAGCACCACTGCATCACGGTGGTACGACCCTGCACGTCGGCCGGGATGAGCTTGCCCGACTTCTCGGCGACGTAGAGCAGGATGGCGACCGACTCGGCGACCACGAAGCCGTCGTCGTCGATCACGGGAATTTGGTGAAACGGGCTGAGCCGCGCGAAAGACGGGCTGTCTAGGTCCCCCGCGGTCTGGTCGAGCGCATGGAAGCGATAGTCGAGCCCCACTTCTTCGAGGGCCCATTGCACGCGTAGATCCTTCGTCTCACCGTGCCCACCCTCGAAGATGTCGCCGATTCCGTAGAGCGTGATCATGGCCGCAGTCTATCGTCCGACGGGCAGCCAGGGCGATAACGGCGCGGGGGAGGCGAAAAATGCCCACCGTTGGAGCGCTCGGCGGCGCCGCCGCAACTATCGAAAAAAAGAACCGAAGGATAGCGACCCTGCGCGACTCTAAACGGGCTGTAAGGGCTTCGACCAACGTGGCCCGGCTTATTGGGAGAGATGGATGCGAAACGGCCTTGGGTCAGGGATGAATTTGCGCGCTGCATTGGCGCTGGCAGGGTCTCTGTTCATTTCTTTGCTGCCGGGGTGCGGCTTTGGCGAGGCCGAAGGCGAGCCCGAAGCAGCGAGCCTCGGTAAGGTCGAGGCTCGGCTCACGCCCGCAGAGCAGGCGTGTTACACGGACCCGCGCGTCACCGCCGGACTCGTGCCCTGGGCCGTGTGCGCAGGGTCAGCGTTGTTCTTTCAGGAAACGTTCGGCGGTAACGGTCGCACGTGCGGCTCGTGCCATCCGGTGGCCAACAACTTCACCATCGACAAGCCCTTCCTCGCGACGCTACCGGCGACCGACCCGCTGTTCATCGCCGAAAATCAGAGCGACTCGCTCGCTCTCGACCAGTTGGAAGGCCCTGATTTGAGAGGGCGCACGCTGATTCGCGAAAACGTCGACGGCTTCGAAGACCCGGAGCATAAGTTCGTGCTGCGAGCGGTTCCGCACATTTTCAGCCTGGCGACGACGATCGAGGGAGATCCCACGGACGGAACGTCGCCCAGCTTCGCCGAGCGCACCGGCTGGTCGGGAGACGGCTCGGACGACGGTTCGCTCGATAAATTCGCGGACGGAGCCATCCGTCAACACTTCACCAAGAGCCTGGCGCGGAGCTCGAGCGACTTCCAACTCACCACGTCTCTCGAACGCGCCAATTTGCTCGCGTACCAGAGGTCGGTGGGCCGCACGAGCGAGCTCGACCTGGCGAACGTGACGTTCAACGATCCCTTCGCCAACCCGGGCATCGGCGTTTTTACCGACCCGCTGCGCGGACGCTGCAACGAGTGCCACCGCAACGGGGGCGGAAAGTCGGCCAGCGGAAAGAACAGCAACTTCAAGAACGGCATCGAGATTTTCTCGGACGACTCCTTGAACCGCCCGACTTTCGCCGGCGTTCTCCTGCGCGACGGCGGCTTCGGAGGCGTGGGCCTGACGGCTCCGAACGTCGCCGTGCTCGACTCGACGACCGAGCTCAACGGCTTGGGTGACGAGTCGTTCAACACGCCCTCTCTCATCGAGGCGGCGGATACGGGGCCGTTCTTTCACCACAACGGCGCGGGCGACCAGAACAATCCGGCGGCCGGCTTGCCCTCGGCCATCGCGTTCTACACCAACGTGGCGTTCACCAACTCTCCTGCCGCGCAGACGCTCCGCGATCAGTTCGGCGGTACTGACATCTCGATCGTCGGCAACGATTTCGTGAACCTGCAATCGTTCCTCCGCGCCATCAACGTTGCCTTCAACTTTGCTCTCGCTCAGCAACGCATCCGGGCCGCTTTGCTATTGAACCAGCAGTCGTGGAACTACCGTCAAGAGATCCAGATGGGGCTCTTGAAGCTGGCGCGCGTCGAGCTCGAAGACGCGGCAGCGGTCTGCACCACGAACGATGGCCCGCCTCTGTTTCCCCAAGCTCAAAGTGACCTCAACGCCCTCGTCGCCCTCCTCGCCAGCGCGGAGGTGATGACGAACCCCAGCACGCGCTTGTCGGCCACCTCGACCGCGTCGAGCAACATCGACAGCCTCTATGCCTCCATCGGCACCAACATCGGTTTCAGCATGGGCCCCGGCAATTTGATGTTCTGAGCGCCGCGAGGGGGCGTAGCGTCTCAAAAGTCAGTTCGCTACCGAACTGACTTTTGAGCGCGGAACCCCCGCTCGAGCGCGGAACCCCCGCTCGAGCGCAGCTGCCCGCTCGTGGTCTCCGAAAATCACGGCCACGCTGGCACGGGTCTGGCATCGGTGAGCTCGCATGACTCAACCCATCCCGCCGGGGCAGCCTCCAGGGCCGCAACCGACGCCCATCGAGCCTCCGCCCTTCGAATCACCGCCGCCGCGCCAAGATCCGGATGCTTTACCGCCGTCTGCGCCCGTGGAAGAGCCACTGCAGTCTCCTGACGACACGCCTCGCGCGCCGAACGAGTAGCTGAGCGCGCACTGACACGCCTCGCGCTTTCCTCCACGCTTGGGGCGAAAGCGCGCCAAACACAAAGCTGGCTCGAAACCTCGCGGAGGGATACCCCCCGAGGCGCTACGCGCCGCGCAGCGCGCGTTAGGATGGGCTCAATGCACCGTTGGCGACGGCTCGTCGCGCTGTTCACTCTGGTTGTGCTGGCAGCAGCGGCTGGCGCTTACCTCTTCCGCGGGCGTGCCAGCACGGCAGCGCCCAGCGTAGCCGCGGCCGCGACGCCCAGCGCCGCGCCGCTCGACACGGCTCTCGCAGACCCGCTTCGGCCCGGGGCGCCGCTCGAGCGCGACGTGACCCGCGCGCAGTTGCCGCCCGACTGGGCCCGCGCGCGGCCTGCCTTTCAAAGCTCGCGCAAGGCCGAGCAGCGCGGGGGTGTGGAGCCCTGTGCGCCGCAGCCCGTCGACGCCAGCTCGTTCGAAGCTTGGACGCCCTTGCGGCGCGGTAAGCTCACCTTTCCGAAGAGCTTGGCGACGAGCACGTCGAACGAGCTCGAGCTCGTGGTGCACCTGCACGGTGAGGAGCCGGTGCGTCGCGAGCTCATCGAGAGCGGGGCAGCGATGGCGCTGCTCGCCATCACGCTGGGACCTTCGGAGTCGTACGCGCCGCTGTTCACCGGCGCCCAGGCCTACCGCGCCACCATCGCCGAAGCGGAGCAGGCGCTCAGCAAACGCTTCGGCCGAGAGGTGCGCGCGCGCAAGGTGGTGCTGAGCGCCTGGAGCGCCGGTTTCGTCGGCGTCGAGGCGGCCCTGGCCAACGAGGCGGGCCGCTCCGCGGACGCCGTCGTTCTCATCGATGGCCTGCACGCGCCGCGCAAGGACCGCGCCGCCTTCGAGGCGCAGTTGGCTCCGTTCGTGGAGTATGCACGTCGGGCTGCCTCCGGTGAGCGGTTCATGTTCGTCAGCCACTCTTCCATCGACCCGCCCGACTTTGCCTCCACCACCGAGAGCGCGCACTACTTGGAGGAGCGCCTCGGCGGCCATCCAGAGGCCGTCCGCCGGGAAGACGGGTTCGGGCTGGAGCTCGTCGAGCTCTTTTCGCGCGGCGATTTGCACGTTCGCGGCTATGCCGGCAACGACAAGGCCGACCACTGCGCGCAGCTGGCGCTGCTGCGTGACGTCTACCGAACGCTCGGCGAGCGTTGGAGCAAGCCGTAGGCCTCCTCGATACTCAGTCGACCGTTTTGCGCGGGGCAAAGCGGGTCAGGTTGGCGATCACGGAGATGAGCTCGTCGGGCTCGACGGGCTTGGGAATGTGCATCATGAAGCCGGCGTCGAGCGCCTTGCGACGGTCTTCGGCGCGGGCGTAGGCGGTCAAGGCGGCGGCGGGAATGTGCGCGGCGTTGGGCAGCTCGCGGAATTTGCGGATCAGCGCGTAGCCATCTTCGCCCGGCATGCCGATGTCGGAGAGCAAGACGTCGGGCAGCTCTCGCGCGACGGCGGCCAGCGCCTCTGCCGCGCTGCCAGCGAAGGTGACCTGGGCGCCCATTTGCTCGAGCACGGCCGCGACCAGGTCACGCGCGTCCGCTTCGTCGTCGACGACCAGGACCTTCAGGTCGACCAGCTCGGGGCGCTGCGTGAGATCGACGTTGCCGACGCTGCTGGAGAGCCGCGACGACGTGCCGCGCGTCTCTTGCCGCAACGGCGCGAGCGGCAGCATGACGGTGAAGGTGGTTCCGCACCCCTCACCCTTGCTCGCGACCGAGATGGTGCCGCCGTGCAGCTCGACGATGTGCCGAGAAATGGCCAAGCCAAGCCCAAGGCCGCCGTGCGAACGCGTGATTTTGCCGTCTTCTTGCTGGAAGCGCTCGAAGACATGCGGCAAAAACTCGGGCGCAATGCCTTGGCCGGAGTCGGCGACCGAGATGCGCAGGCTCGAGTCGACGCGCTCGAGCCTCACGTTGATGCGGCCCCCGCGCGGCGTGAATTTGATGGCGTTGCTGAGCAAATTCCACACCACCTGCCCCAAGCGGTGCGGATCGCCGATGATGCTACCGGCTCGTGCGTCGAGCGAGGCCACGACCTGAATCTTGCGGGCGTCACTGGCCAGGCGCAAAGAGTCGATGGCGTACTCGATCACGTGGGCGATGCCGACCGGTTGGGTGTCGAGCCGCAGCTTGCCGCTGACGATCCGCGCGACGTCGAGCAGGTCTTCGATGAGCTGGGCCTGGGTGACGGCGTTGCGCTCGATGGTGTCGAGCGCGCGTTCATGCCGATCTTGCGGGAGCTTGCCGCCGCGCAGCAGCCGCGTCCAGCCCAGCATGGCGTTCAGCGGCGTGCGCAGCTCGTGCGAGATGGTCGCCAAGAACTCGTCCTTCAGGCGGTTGGCCTCGTCTGCCACTCGCCGCGCGTCGAGCGCGGCCCGAAATAGCTGGGCGTTGTCGATGGCCACGCCCACGCGCCGCGCGAACTCTTCTGCGAAGCGCAGGTCGTTGCTCGAGAAGCGGCGACCGGACTCGGCGGAGCCGAAGGTGAGGGCGCCGACCAGCTTCTCGCGCGCGTAAAAGGGCACGCGCATCGAGGACTTGAGCCCCAGCGCCCGCATGGCCCGGGCTCGCTCTGGGTCGGGGCTTTGAGCGGCCAGCGCTTCGTCGGATAGGTCGCTGATGATCTCGGATCTACCGGTGCGCACGACCTCCGCCACACCCACCGCGTCGTCGGCGGTGGCCGGCCAGCGCCGCCAAATCTCGTTGGCCAGCGCCACCTTTTCGGAGTCGACGTGAGCGACGGTCAGACGACGGAAGCTGCCGTCTGCTTCGAGGAGATCCACCGCCGCCCAATCTGCAACGAGCGGCACCGCCATGCGGGTCGCGATCGAGACGGTCCTCGTGTAGTCGTAGCTGTCGTCCGCGCGGCTCAGCACCTCGCTCACGTTGGACAAGAAGCGGAACAGCTCTTCGCTCCGTTTCTGATCGTCGATGTCGGTACAAGTACCGAACCAACGCGTGACTTGCCCGGAGCCGTCGAGCGCTGGCTCCGCGCGCACCAAGTGCCAGCGATAGCTGTTGTCGGCCGCGCGAAGCAGCCGCAGCTCCGTCTCGTAAGGGCGGCCAGAGGCGACGGAGGCGCTCCAGGACGTGACGACCTGGGCCCGCTCGCTCGGGAACACGAAGTCCAGCCAGCGCGCGGGCTCCGACGAGCCCGAGTAGTCGGTCCAGCGCTGGTTGGTGTAGTCGAGAATGCCGTCCGGCCGCGCTGTCCACACCACCTGCGGCATCGAATTGGCGAGCGCTTGCAGGTCTCGCTCGTGCTCGACGCGCGCCGAAATGTCGGTAGACGTGCCGGAGAAGCGCATGGGCTTGCCGTCGGCCGAGTAGTGCACCTTCCCGCGCACCTCGAGCCAGACAATCTTGCCGTCCGGGCGAATCACGCGGTACTCGGTCTGGTAGGGCTGGCGCTCGGCCATCGCCACGTCGACTTGCCGCCGGACGCGCTCGCGGTCGTCGGGATGAATGAGCTCGGACAAGTCGGCCAGCGTCCACTTTCGCTCTTCGTTGCCGATGCCCCAGTGGGCGCGCATCTGTGGGTTGAGCGTGAACGAATCGTCCGGCACGTTCCAATCGTAGAAGCCGACCTTCGAGCTCTCGAGCGCGAGCGTGAGCTGGTCTTCGCTGCGCTGAGCGCGCTCTTGCGCGCGTTGCTGTGCGGCAATGTGCTGGTCTTTGGCTTGGCGGGCCAGCACCTGCTCCGTTACCTCCGAGCCCAAGATCATGATGCCGTCGATGTGGCCCAAGACGTCCTTGCGCGCGGCGTAGGTGAGGTTGAAGTAGCGTGTGCGATCGGTGACGGTGACGGCGATCTCGCGAAGCTCGGCCGTAACGCCGGTGCGATAAACGTCGTCCAAAATGCCGTGGACCTCGACCGACTCGGGTTGAGCTTCGCGTACGGTCCGCCCGGTGGCGTCGAAACCCAGCACGCGAATGTGAGCTTCGTTGACGAGCTCGAAGCGGTGTTCGGGGCCGGCCAGAATGCAAACCATCTCCGGCGTTTGCCGAAACAGGTTGGCAAAGTTCAGGTCGTCGATCATCGATGCGCTTCTCTTAGCTTAGAGCCGCGTCTCCGCGTCGGATAACAGGCGGCTTTGGCGGACAGCGCGCGCGCGGCCGGCGGGACCGGGAAAAAAAGCGACTTTTGTCTAACTTCGACGTAACTTCGGGCGGCATGCTCGAAGGGAATGCGCGGGTGATTCGCCGGCTGGGGTCGCTAGCCTTGGGGCTATTGCTCTCGGCGTGCCAAGGCCGTCCTTTGGTCGCGGCGAGCGAATTGGTCCGCATCGGCTCCGATGAACGCGTCGACGATTGGCGGGTCGGTGGCGAAAAGTATTGTCCACACGTCATTCAAGCCATCGACGGTTGCTACATCGTCGAGGTCAAGTACCGCGAAGACTACACGCGGGTACACGGCGGGACGTCACGGCTGTGGGGACTGAGCCCGCTCGCGGGGGCCGTCGATACCATGGCTCGAACGCACACCAGCCACTACGAGACGGGCTACGTCCTCTTCGCGCTGCCTGTTCGCCGCCAACACGGCTACTATGTTACGGCCACGTTCGATGGTGACGAGTTCATGCCGCGAATCATCGAAACGAACGCGGCATCCGAGCGCACCCGAGAGATCTTGCCCGCGGCGTCGCCGCAAGAATTGGAGCAGTGCAAGGCGCGCGGACCTCGTCTTTCGGCCGACGATCAGGACGTGTGTGGCGCCCAGGCGGTGCCTCCAAGTCAGCCCTTCAGCCGCAGGCCGATGAGCCCAGACGTGGCCTCTCGAGTGGCTGAAATTCGGCCTGAGGGCGCCCTCGACTAGTCACGCCGGGTGCTCTCGGCGTTTCAATCTCGCGAGAGCGCGGCCAGCTTGTGCTGGACCGCGGCGGCGCGCTCGGGTTCACCAGCCTCTCGCAGGTAGGTGGCGAGGGCTCGTAGGCAATCGACGTCGTTGGGGCGCGCTCGTAACGCAACCTCGAGGATCGGGATCGCTTTCGCGCGGTCACCGCTACTGGCCAACGCAACGGCCAACACGTAGCCGAAGCGCGGGTCCTCCGGGGATAACTGATGGGCCCTTTCGAGGCTGACGATGGCAGCTTGGGCTTGGTGAGCACGGATTTGCCAGAGGCCGAGGGCGTGATGCGCAGCGGCGTATCGCGGATTGCAGCTCAGGGCGGCCCGGATGGCGCGCTCTGCTTCGCGCTCGTCCCCGCGCTGGTGAGCGAGCTCGGCGAGGTTCAGCTGCGCTTCGGCCAGGCACGGCTCTAGCCGCAGCGCCCTCCGCAAAGAAGCCTCGGCCTCGACCAGGCGGCCGCGCGCAAGCTCGAAGGCGCTCTGCTCGACCTGGGTTTGCGGCTGCGACGCGCTGACCGCGAAGCTCTCTTCCACTTCGGTGAACGCGCGCTCGAGCGCGGCCCGCTGCGGCGTTGGCAAGTTTGCTGGGGGCACACCCGCGAGCCCCTTGCCAGCTGCAACCCGCACCGCGCGCAGAGGGTGCCCCAACGCGGGCAGCAGCAACGGCAGGCGTTGTGATGATGGCAGCTGGCCCGCGCCGAGCACCGCGCCGTACACCACCAGCCCGTCGGCGCTGCCCAGCGCTTCTTGCAAGGCTTGGCGCGTCTTGCTGCCTGCATGGCGGCCCAGCCGTTCGAGCGCGGTGGCTCGCGCGATCGCCGGAGCGTCCGCGCTCGCGGCCAGCTCGCGCAAGGCGGGCGCGGCGTCCAGCGAGCCTTCACGATCTTTGGCCAGGGCTTGGGTGAAGTGCGGTCGTTTGGCGGAGTCCGGCGCCCAGTTGGCGAGGAAAGCGCGCGCCCAGGCCGCCGTCCGCTCGCGGTGGCAGCCATTGCACGCGTTCGGCGTGCCATGCTCGACGCTGAGATCGGGGCGCGGAACACGAATCGAGTGGTCGCGCCGCTCGTCGATTTGCATGAAAGTGGCGGCAGGCATGTGGCAGTCGACGCAGCGCGGCGCGTTGGCACCCTGGTGGCGTGAGTGCGCCGGTGTGTCGAAGCGGCTGGGCTCGTGGCAGCGCACGCACAGAGGGTTACCAGAGCTCATGAGCTTGCCGGAGTGCGCATCGTGGCAATCCGTGCAGGTGACCCCGGCGTGGTACATGCGGCTCTGTAAGAACGAGCCCCACTCGTAAACCTCGCCCTCGACCTGACCGTCGGCGTGGTAACGCATGGGGCGCAGCAGATCGGGCTGGAACGAGTCGAGGAACGGATCGCCGGCGACGAAGCCCTCTTTGATTGGTGTTCGACGGCTGTGGCACGGCGCGCACACCTCGACCTCGGCGCCGTCACGCGCGCGAGGCGTGGGGCTGCCGGTGGCCGAAGGTAGCCAAGGCTTGCTCGGCTGGAGACGCACCGGCAAAGGCGCCGGTGGCTGGCCCGCGGTCGCGGTCCTGGCCGTGCGCACGTGCTCCGCGCCCGGGCCATGGCAAGCCTCGCAGCCAACGCTCGTCTCCGCCCAACGCGTGTCGAAGCTGTCGGTGGTTACGTCGTAGCGCCGCTCGACCCAGGTGGAGTGGCAATCCGCGCAGACGTGGTTCCAGTTTTGCGCGGGTGCGCTGAAAAATAGCGTATCGCTCGGGGCAATGCCGTCTTTCCCATAAACGTGGAACCATTTGCTTCCGCCTGCCTCGGGGGCGCGGCTGTCCCACGCGGCGCCGAGCGCTTGCAGCTTGCCGCGCTCGGTCGCAACCACGTACTGCTCCAGCGGCCAAACGCCAGAAACGTAGCGGATCGGAAAGGTCACGGTCTTGCCGTCTGCAGTCGGCGTGGTCACGACGGGTGCGCCGCTCCGTAGGGCAAAGCGGCTGACCCCGCCGAGCTTCGACTCGAGCCGCTGCCCGTCGAAATGCGTTCCTGCGAGGCGGGCGCCTGGGCTGACGAGGGCCTTGGCGTGATGCGAGTCGAAGTAAGCGTCGCTCTGCGCTCGGTGGCACTCCCGGCACGACTCGGAGCCCACGAAGCCTTCGCGCCCGCGCGCCGCGGCCGGCGACGCCTTCGAAGCTGGCCGCGGCGAGGCTTCACGCTCGCTCGGTTCGACCGGCGCTGTTCCGTCTTTGCTCGGCTCGCGCGTGAGCGCAGCCGTCGCCGCCAGCGCGCTCACCACGACGAGGATCAACCAATTTCGCAATCTTCTACCCCGCTGAAAGCCCGAAAAAATAGGCGCGGCGCCGCCCCCGCCTGCGACAGCGGGAGCGGCCGCACCGCGCGCAGCCTTGGTGAGACCGTTACGGGAAGTACCCCGGCCTCGCGTCGGCCTTCAGCTCGTCAATCTGCGCTTCGAGCACGGCTCGCACGGCGGCGTGGGCCGCGCTGCCGTATAGGTTCTTCGTTTCCAGCGGATCGGTGGCCAGATCGTACAGCTCGCGCTTGCCCAGGTTGGAGACCAGCTTGTAGCGCGCGTCTTTCAGGGCGTAGCGGCGGTTGGCGGTGCCGCTAGACGTCTCGGAGAACGAGTACTGCCGCCCGCTGGCTCCCGCCGCGTCGGCCAGCACCGGCGCGATGCTGTAGCTGTTGTTGACGTGACTCACCGGCACTCCGGCAAGATCCAGAATGGTGGCGTACAAATCCGTCGTCACGAACAGGTTGTCGGTCCGGCCGTGGCGCGTGCCGGCGCCGGCTACGACTAGCGGTACCCGGACCCCGCCTTCGTAAGCGCTGCCCTTCGAGTCGCGGACGCGAGCGCCAACGTCTTTCACGGGACCAGGCGTGCCGTTGTCACCCACGAAGATCACGACCGTGTCGTCGAGATTGACCTCCTTCAAGAGCCGGCCGATTTCGGTGTCCAAGCTCTGGATGTTCGCCTTGTACACGGGCACGTTGGTGGCGCTGGTGCCCGGTTCGGGGCTGCCGACTCCGCTCAGATCCACGTGGTGCAGCTCGGGCGGTGGCACCTGATAAGGGCTGTTGGGGCCGTTGGCCGCGTGGGGCGCGTTGTACGCCTGGTAGATGAACCATGGCTCGTCGGGCTGCGCGGCTTCGTGCTCGTGAATGTAGTCGATGGCGTAGTTGGTGAGCGCTGTCGTGGCGTAGGTGGTGGTCGGTACGGCGGGGCCGTTGATGTCGTAGGTGTTCCAGCTGTAATAATCGGTGACGGCGCCGCCCAAGATACCCTTGAAGGTTGGGATACCGAGGTCGCGCACGTGCTGCAAAATCTTGGGTGCGTCGGCAAACGTGCCCCCCGCGCGCGGATCGAAGAGCCCGCCGCCCAGGTGGTATTTGCCGAAGAACGCCTGCCCGTAGCCCGCAGGGCTATCGGCGGTGATGCGATCGAACACCGTGACGGTGTCGGTCGGCAAGACCGCACCGACGGACGTGACGCCCGTGCGATACCCGTACAGGCCGCTCACGATCGTGCCGCGGGTCATCGAGCATGCGGGGCTCGCCCACGCGTTGTCGAACACGAGGCCGCTCTCTGCCAGAGACTCGATGCTCGGTACCGGCACGGCGCCGCTGTTGCCGACCAGCTCCGGATAGAGGCTGGTGGACTCGGAGCCCCAGTCGTCGGCGATGATGAGCAAAATGTTGGGGCGCTTGGCGCCTTCGCCCGGACCTGGCCCGGCGCCGCCACCTCCGGATTCTGCCGCGACGAACGTCACGGTCGTGCTGGCGTTCGCGCTGATTTCTCCATCGGAGACGGTCAGCTTGACCGTGAAGGTGCCGGGCGTCGCGCTCGTCAGCGTGGCGCTCGGCTCGAGCGGATTGGCGATCGTGCCGCCGGTCGTCGACCAGTAGTAGCTGAGCGGTGAGGGGCCGTTGTCGGCGTCTCTTCCGACGCCGGCCAACGTGACTTTGCTGCCGACGTCGACCGTCAACGGCGTCGCGGTCAACTCGTCGATGACCGGGCCCACGTTGAGCGTGCCGTTCACGCTCACGCTCCCGTTGCCACCCGTGACGGTGCCCTTCAGGTGAATGGTCACCGCCGTCGTCTTACCGGCCGTCACGTTGAAAGCCGCGGAGCCGGTGAAGGTGGCCGTGCTGTCGGTCGAGGTGGCGGTGAGCGTGAGCGTGTAGCCGTTAGCGCCCGGAATTCCGCCGATGACGCCGCTGATGGTGGGCGCTCCGCTGGTGTCGATGGTGCCGCTCTTGCGGAAGCCGTTGCCCGTGATGACGTACGTGACGGAGCTCAGCGTGACGCCCGGCGCTGCTTCCAGGTTGAAGCCGAGGGAGCCCGCCTGCTCCGCGCTCCCGTTGTCGAGCGGCTCACTGGAGCAACCCGGCAGCGCGCTCGCGCCGAGCGCCACCAGGAAGGCGAGTGAAACCGAGCCGAGCCCCACACCGAGGCCGGCATTGCCGCGCAAATGCATCATGAATCGAACCCTTTTTCGCAGTGAGTCGCCGGGCCCGCCCCTTTTGGGGTGGCTCCGGGCGACTCAGGTACAGGGCGCGATGCTCACGGCGGTTAGTTTCTTTAGTATCGCAAATTCTATTATGCAAGACAAAATTGGCGAGCGCCTCGCCGCGTCTTGCGACCCCTACTCCGGGCCGATGACGCCGGCGACGGGCACCAGCCACGTCGTAGAGCCGAACGAGGACGTGCGCGGTACGCGGACGTACCCTCGGTCGAGGTCCCCGCACTGCGCGCCGAACGGGCCCAAGATGACCTCGTAGATGGCCGAGTCTCCGGCCGCGCCGGAGAACGAGTAGCCGCGCCCGCTGCTCCCGGCGGGCAGCGCCGAGCCTTCGGCGAGGTCGCAAACCTTCGTTATCAGCTCCTTGTCGGAGAAGACGCTGACGTCGTCGAAAACGGCGTAGTAGGGCACGCCTGCGTTGATGGTGCAGTTGCTGGTGAACGGCCACGCGCCGTCGGAGCTGGGCTCGATCTCGAACGAGTCGGGCCCCACCGACGTCAAGTACAGAAGCTGCGCTCGACCGCCGAAGCTGTCGCTGAAGTCGGACAGCAGAAATTCGTCGCCGGCGCGCGCCGTGAACATGGGTTCATCGAACGCATCGATGATGGGCGTGTCTCGAGTGAAGGTCGCGGTGCAAAACGTCGCCCACTCTTCGGTGACCGTGCCGCGCCCGCTGGCGGAGCCGTCGCCATCCCCCGATCCGCAGCCGAGCGAGCCGAGGGCGCAGCCCATCAGCAAAATTGCCTGCCCAGCGCGCTTCGATGCTCTCATCGGCCTTTACCTCCGCTCCAGCGTACCACGACGAGATGGCGGCCCAAGCGGCGCGGCCTTCGGCGCGATCACGCGCCTATTCAATCGCGGAATATTAGTTCTATCGGGCCTTCGACCCCGTAGCCTGGACCGCTTGCCAGCTCGACATCGACGCGTGCTTCTAGGTCCAAGCGGTCGACGAGCGCTGCGCTGGTTTCGCAGCCACCGCTTTCGAGCGGCCGGCAAGGCTCGCATTCTTCGCCGCAGCTCAAGGTCGATCCGGCGCGAACGGCAAAGCTGTAAACCCCGCCTTCCACGCGGTTTGCGCGACGGCACTCGGCACTGTGGATCGGGGCAGCGCCCGGCAAGATGCACGCTTCTGGGAGCGGGACGCTCGTTTCGAACAGCCCGTCCCACGTGAGATCGGTGTGCTCGCCGGGATCCAATTTGAGCGTCGTCCGAGGCCGGCAAAACGAGGGGCAATCGCCGGTACCAGTAACGATCGCCGAGCGACACCTTTGGCAACTGCCGATGGCTGCCAGCTGCCGGCCGTCGCCGTCACGCAGCTCGAAGCGCCACGGCTCATTGGGAGAACATGTGGACACCTCGTCACCTAGGTAAATGGTCTCGGTGGTGTCGTTCGTGACTCGAATCGTCACCGATTCGCCGGCCTCGTCCTCTACCGTCGAGCAGTCGACTGCGCCATCTCCTCCGGAGCCCGCGCCTCCAGCGACGGGCGACGGCAGGCCTCGATCGCCCGCAGCCCCAGGGGTTTCGTCGTTGGTCTGGTGCCCCGCCCGTGAGAGGTCGTCGAGAGGGGGAGAGTTTTCGTCGTTCTCTTGGCATGCCAAGAGCAGCCCCACCGCCAGAGCCACACTCAGCCACAGCTCTTTCTTCATACGGAGCCGAGTAGCAAGACGCGGGCCTGGTGAAGTCGTGCGAGAGTATTAGGGGTTCGCGGCTCTAGCTGGGGCTTTGTCCGAGAACTATCCCAGGCGCTGTGCATTCCTGGGCAGCTGCCGATTGTGCCCAATTGTGCCTAGCCAAGCCGCTCGCCGGCTCCGCCACGATCGGTATGTCATGACTCGGCACGACTGGCCGATGCCTTGGTGGCGCTTCGGCCGGCCTGCGGTGTACGTAGGCGGTGTGGCTGATCCTGCAGGGAGTGGCGAGCCAGTTTGCGATGCTCACGGCGAGCTAGACCGGGCGGCCCGCGGCTTTTGCTTCGCGAACATGCGCTTCTTCTTCGGGCGTTGAGCTGCGGCCCAGGGCGGCGTTGCGCGTGGGGAAGCGGCCGAAGCGCGCGATGATTTGGCGGTGGAGCTGGGCGAACTCGCGCGCTCCCTGGGTCATGCCTTTCAGCGCTTCGGGCTGCGCGTTGGCCCAGGTTTGGAGGTAGGCCAGCACCCGATCTTGCATCGCCAGGTCCTCCGCATGCTCCAAAGGCAACACGAAGAACAGCTGCTCGAAGCAAGATAGCGCTGCGTCGTCGCCTGCTTCCAGCCCCTCCAACGTGAGCCGTAACGACACCGCGTCGCTCGCGAAGGCCTCGCCCGAGCCCCGGTACACGTTGCGCGAAAATTGGTCGAGCAAGATGATGAGCGCCAGCCGCCCGCGCGGCGTCTTGGCCCATTCGTTTAGCTCGCCTTTCCGCGCGCGCTCCAGGTCGGCCCCGAACCGCTCGCGAATTTCTCGATCGACCTCCGCGCCCCCCTGAAACCAAAGCTTCATTCGGTCGGCTGCGGGCGGAGCCGACGGTGACTGCGTGCCGAACCAAAACGCCAAGACCTCTTCACTAGTTGCCACCGAGACATGCTCGCACCGCAAGGGCTCCGCGCCAAGGGGCTGAGGGCGCTTGACAATGGTTGCCGAATTGGTTAACCATTTCCTCCAACGATAACTAGGAGCAACCGTGAAAGCACCCCCCAAAGGCTGGCCGCGCATGAGCGCATCGGTATTCTACGAGAGCCCGCACGAGGCCATCGACTGGCTGTGCCGGGCGTTCGGCTTCGAGCTGCAGCTCAAGGTCGAGGGCGACGACGGCGAGATCGCTTACTCCGAGCTCAAGCTCGCTGAGGCGCTGGTGACGGTGGCCGGCGTGCAAGGTAAAGAGCCGTGGCAAAAGGCTTATCGCTCGCCGCGAGCCATCGGCGGAAGCATTACCCAGGCGCTGGCCTTTCACATCGACGACGTGGACGCGCATTGCGCGCGCGCCGTCGCCGCTGGGGCCAAGGTGGTGCGTGAGCTCCAGACCAGCGACTACGGCGAGGAGTATTGGGCCGATCGCTCGTACGGGGCGCTCGATCCCGAAGGGCACCTGTGGTGGTTCATGCAGCGGATGCGCGGTTAGTGTCGGCGCGCTCGCTCGATCGAACGCTGCTGGCGCTCGCCGAACCAACTCGGCGCGGGGTGATCGAGCTGTTGCGTCGGCAGCCGCAACGCGCCAGTGAGCTCGCAGAGCAGCTTGGGATGTCTCGCCCGGCCATGAGCCGGCACCTCAAGCTCCTGCGAAAAACCGGCCTCGTCAGCGAAGACGAGCTCGAAGAAGACGCGCGCGTTCGCATGTACCGGCTGGAGCGCGCGCCATTCACCGAGCTCCGCGACTGGCTGGCGGACGTGGAAGGTTTTTGGGGCGACCAGCTGGGCGCCTTCAAGGCTCACGCCGAGAAGCGGCAGAAGCGCCGATGAGCTCCGGGCTGCGCGGCGACCAAGCCAAGGCGAGCGTGCTGGTGAAGGTGCCGGCGGAAGAGGCGTTTCGCGTCTTCACGGAAGAGATCGACTCGTGGTGGCGGAGCGGGCTTCGTTACCGCATCGGCAAGCGCCGCAGCGTGGTGCACTTGGAGGCGAAGCTCGGTGGGCGCTTGTTCGAGTCTTTCGAGACCGCGAACGGCGAGTCGAAGCTCCAAGAGACCGGTCGTATCACCTGCTTCGAGCCGCCGCGACGCCTGGTGCTGACGTGGCGGGCCGTGAACTTTGCGCCCGACGAGGAGACCGAGGTGGAGGTGCTGTTCGAGCCCGGTCCGAGCGGCACGCTGGTCACCGTCTGTCACCGCGGCTGGAGCAAGATTCGCCCGGACCACCCGGCGCGCCACGGGCAGGAGGCGCCAGCTTTTTTGCGGAGTATGGGCCTGTGGTGGGGCGGCTTGCTCACCGCCCTCCGCGTGCGCGGCGTCGGGCCTCGGATGGATTGAGGCCTGCGCCAGGCGGCTCGTCGGGTTATGCTCGGAGCATGCCGGGTTTGCGAAGCGCTGGGGCGAAGCGCGCGGCCGCGTTGTGCCACGCATTGCTGCTGGGCGGGCTCTTGGTTGGAGGCTGCGGCGGCACGAGCCGCAACGGACAGCCGAACGCTGGCGTAGGCGGCGGCGACGTGAGCGGTTCGGGCTCCTCCGCGGTAAGGGCAGGGGCCCCCTCGCAAGGCGGCGGCACTGAGGCGGGCGGCGCGTCTGCAGGCCGGGCGTCGGCGGGGGGCACGCACGCGGGCCAGGCCACGGGCGGCGCAGCGACCGGCGGTCAGGCCACGGCCGGTGACGCTGGCGCGAGCGGCGCGGCTCATGCCGGGGGCGAAGGCCCGGCCGGGGGCGAAGGCTCCGGCGGCGGGGCGGCGGGGTACGATGGTTGGGCGTGCGGCGACCAGACTTGCGTCGTCGGGCAAAGCTGCGTGCGCTGCCAGCTCGACGAGCACAGCCAGCTGCGCTGCGTGCCGAACCCCGAGCGAGATCCGAGCGGCTACGCGAGCGCCATTGCCGCGTGTGCAACCCCTCCCTACTCGCGTGAAGACTGCGACGGGCCCGAGGATTGCCAAACGGGCCAGTATTGCGTGGCTGCAGAGGGGACGCTTTGTCAGGCAAACGCTTCGAGCAAGCACTTTTGCTGTTTCGCGTGCAATGCGCCCACCGACTGCACGCTGTGCCGCACTGACGATGATTGCCCGAGCGGCGAGAAGTGCGAGCCGAATCAGGTCGCGGACAGCAAGGGCTGCCACCGCGCACCTTGATGAGGCGCACGTCACCGTGCCGTCGCGGTGCCTCAGGGCGAGCGAGGCCCTTCGCTTCACGGAATGAAGGGCCTCGCGCGGGCGGCCGCTTCAAGGAATGATGATCGAGCTGAATTGATCTTCCTGGTCGCCGAGGCTGCTCGCGCTCGTCGTGTACACCAGCTCGCTACCTTGGAAGCCGTCGTCGGTGAAGGCTCGGACGGTGTAGCCGGAGGGCACGCTGATGGACGAGATCCAATCGTTCTGGATGCCGCGCGCTCGCAGCTGGACCAAGGAATAGCTGCCGTGGTCGAGCATGACGGACCGGCCTCCGAAGTTGGGATCTTCGTAGACCGTGATGCCCTGCGTGGCGGGCGCGGGTGATTGTCCATCGGAGTAGGTGTCCCACAGCTGGAGCAAGCTGAAGCCGGTGAGGTCGATCCAGGTTTGCGTTTCCGAGTAAGTGCCGAGGCGCGAGATGTCGTCGAGAGCCTGGGTGACCGAGGGCTGCCCGACGCGGTATTGGGCGTCTATCCACTTGAAGAAGGCGGCCGCTTCGCCGTAGCCCGCGGTGTAGTGGTGGCCAAATTCGTAGCCGGTGGGGATCGACCAGTCGTTGGCGGCGTTGGTGAGGCCATATTTATCGCGCACGAAGTCGGCGGTGCCTTCGATGATCCAGCCCGGCACCGTGCCGGTGTAGCCAGCTTGGACGATGTGCATGCCTTCGTGCACGATGACATCCCAGTCCAGCGGGTTGCGCGTGATGTGCCCCTCGTTGATGAACAGCGCGCCGCCGCTCGCCCAGGCCGGGGCCATCTTCGGCTGCTCGGCCACGAAGGTCAGCGGCACCGTGAGCTGAGCGGACGGATTGTAGGCGGCGGCTAGCTGCGGGTACACTTGGTAAAACGTGCAGCGGATGCCCTCGACGGTGGCGGGAGAGACGTTCTCGGCGCCGCTGATGGTCAGGGTGTAAGCGCTACCGGCCGCGCAATCCTGGCTGGGCTGACCGGTGAAACGCAAATTGTCGAGCACCACGGAGCCTTGCGGAACGCCGACGCCGAGCGTGAACGTGAGGTCCGAATACGTTCCCGCGAGGGCCTGTTGAACGTCGGATGGTAACGCAAAATCGAGCCGCGAGAAGCTGTTCGAGGGCAGCCCCTGCAAGGAGCCTTGCCCGCCGAACGCGCTGTACAAGCCGCGCGACGGCGCGTTGAGGAACAGCTGCACCTGCCCCCAGCTGAGTGGGCCCGACGGCTGCACATCCAACGAGAGAGTGGCCGTCGGCCCGCTCAAGGTCGAAACCGGAGCCGAGGTCAGCTGCGCGTGACCGTTCGGTGTCACGTTGATGGCTCCTTCGCCTTGCGAGCGCACTGACGTCAACGCGGTAGCGCCGCTGGTGACGGACCAGCCTTGCGTGCTCTCGAAGCCCATCACGGTCTCGGCCGTCGTCAACGCGAGTGTCTGCTCGCCGAGCGCTGAACCGTCAGAAGAAGCGTCAGGTTGCCCGCCGCATGCGCTGAGAGCGAGTAGCGCGCACATCATTCCACCGAGCCCTAGCCGATTGCGTACCATCGATGACCTGCCTTGTGGGTTGGGGATCTCGAGCGATCGGATCCGCGTGTACGGGCTTTAGAGCAGGGCGGCGCTGCGATCCTTCGCAGGCGCAGCGTTTTATTCGTCTCGCCCGGGCGTGGCAGTACACCCCGTCGGAATGAGTCTCGAGCTTGCGTTGGTCGCGCTTGCCGAGAGGCGTGCCCGTGCACTTCTTTCAGGGCAAAAGAAGCGTGAGCGGCGAAAGCCCGCGCTATTCGGCTCGCGCTACGAAGCGCGCCGCGACTTCGACCAACGCCCGCGGATCGATGGGCTTGGAGATGTGCTCGTTGAAGCCGGCGTTCAGCGCGCGAGCGCGGTCCTCTGCGCGGGCAAAAGCCGTGACGGCGATGGCGGGCAGATCGCGGATGGGCGGCGAGCTCTGGCGCAGGCGAGCGATGAACGAGTAGCCGTCTTCGTCGGGCATGCCAATGTCCGAGATCACGAGATGAACGGGGCTTGTCGCCAGCGCAGCCAGGGCCCCGAGGACCGTGCTGGCCTGCGCGACGCGCGCGCCGGCATCCTCGAGCACGGTCACGATCAGCTCGCGGGCGTCGTCCTGATCGTCGACGACCAGTAGCCGAGTGCCGGCCAAGAGCGCGCGGTCCGCGTCGGGGGTCGACGGGGCATGCTCCAGCGAATCTCCGGGGAGTGATTTGGGTGTGGGGGTGACCGGGCGGAGCGGCACGGTGACGGAGAAAGTCGCACCCTTACCGAGGCCCGCGCTCGCCACCGTGACCGAGCCGCCGTGCAGCTCGGTCAGGTGCCGTACGATGGACAGACCCAGGCCCAAGCCGGCGTGCTGCTTGGTGGTCGAGTTGTCGTCCTGCCGGAAGCGGTCGAACACTAGCGGCAAGAACGCCGCCGAAATGCCCGCGCCATCGTCCGTCACGGTGATGATCAACGCGTCGTCTTGCGTGCGCGCGTGCACGTCGATGTGCCCGCCGGGCGGCGTGAACTTGACGGCGTTCGACAGTAAGTTCCAAACCACCTGCTGCAGCCGGTCCTCGTCGGCGGTGATGAGCGGCAACGGGTGCTCCACCGCGACCCGCAGCTCTTGCTGCTTGGCGTCGGCCAGCGGGCGTACCATCTCGACCGCGGAGCGGAGCACGGCGGCGGGCTCGAGCTTGGCCAGGTTGAGGCGCACCTTGCCGGACACGATGCGCGAGACATCCAAGATGTCTTCGATCAGTTGGGCCTGCGCCCTGGCGTTTCGCTCGATGACCGCGATGCCCTTCTTGATGCGCGAGGGCTCGCTGGTCTCGCCCAAGAGGCGGGCCCAACCCAAGATCGAGGTCAAGGGAGTGCGCAGCTCGTGCGAGACCGTGGCCAAAAATTCGTCCTTGGCGCGCGAGGCAGCCTCGAGCTCGGCGAGAAGCTTCTCGCGCTCGCTCGCTGATTTTTCGACGACGCGACGAGCGCTGACTTGCGGGGTGATGTCCAACGCCACGGCCATCACCCCGAAGATCGGTCCATTTCCGTCGCGGACGGCTACCAAGTTGAATCGGAAATAGGCGTCCTCCACGCCGCGCCCTTGCCGGTCGAGCGGGACCCGATACTCCTCGGCGCAGAAGGGCTCGCCCGTTCGATACACCTGGTCCACGATTTGCTCCAAGCCGGTGCCGACCACCTCCGGAAAGGCTTCGAGCAGGGGCTTGCCCAGCATGTCGCGCCCACCGGTCATCTCGCGATAGTGCGGGTTGACCAGCTCGAAGACGTGCTGCGGGCCGGTGAGCAGCGCGGTCGCGATCGGCGCCTGCATGATCAGGTTTCGGCGCTCGGCCTCCGCCACCGCGCGCAAACGAAACGCCTCGATGCGCGCGAACGCGTGCTCCACTTGCTCGACGATTAGCTTGAAAAATTCGCGATAGCCGGCGTCGAAGGGCAAGCGCGGGCTGAGCCCGAACGTCAAACGCGCGGCCGGAGCCAGGCAGGTGATTTGGAAGGCGACGGTCACGGGCTCCGGCCACACCGGGCCCACGAACGGTGTCTCCAGAGAGACCACCAGCTCGTCACGGTGGGCGGTCGTCGCCGACCCGCCCAGAGCGCGCGCCGAGAAGAAGGGCACGTCGATGCCGGCGTCTTGCAGCACGGCCTGGGTGGCAGGGATGATCTCGGCCGGCTCGGCGCAGGCGGCCAGCCCTTCGTTGACGCGCCGCACGACGTCGACGCGGCGCGCGCTCAGCACGCGAGACGTCGTTTCGGTACAGACGACCAAGGTTCCGCCTACCTTGCCCTCGTCGTCGAAGGCGGGCGAGTAGCCGTACGTCCAGTACACCTCCTCGATCCGGCCGTTGCGCTGGATGGGCACGAGAGCGTCCTCGTTCCAGCTGGCTTTTGCCCGCAACATCACGTCTTCGATCTGCGGCCCGATGATGGACCAAATCTCGGGCCAGCACTCGCGGCCACGCTGGCCCATGGCGCCTGGATGCTTGCCGGCGCCAAAGCTCGGCAGGTAGGCGTCGTTGTAAAACTGGACGAGCTCGGGGCCCCACCACAAAAACATGGGGTGCCGCGAGTGCAGCATCGTGTTCACCAGCGAAGAGAGCGTTCGGGGCCAGCGAGCGGCGGGGCCGAGCGGAGTTTTCGACCAGTCGAGCTCACGAATCAACTCCGCGGTGACGCCTTTCACGGCTCGGTTGCTAGCACAAGACGAGCGCGTGTCCTTCGATGGGCCGCGGATGAGGCCTCGATCTGGGCCATTTCTGGATTTGCCGCTCGAGCCGCCGCCGGCGTCACGACCTCGATACGGCTCGCTTGATGGCGCTGCCGAGCGGCGCGAAACGCCGAACCATGTCGGCCATGCCGCGATGTCCGTTCGTGACGATAGCGACGGCCGCCCGGCTGCGCGGGTCGGCAAAAGCGACGACGCCGAAGCCGCCAGCGTGCCCGAAGCAAGGGCTGGTGTCGAGCCAACCGAAGACGTGAGGGCCGAGCGAGCCCATGGCGAAGCCGCGGCCGAGGGTCAACGGGACGAGCATTTGCCGCTCGATGCCGAAGCTTTGCTTCGTGATGTAGGGCGCGAGCGTCTCGGGCCGCAACAGCCCGCCGCCGCCGCGCGCCAGCAAGTCGTAGAAGCGCGCCAGCTCGAGCGCGCTCGCCAGGAGCCCCGCGCCGGGGACACACGCCGTAACGCAAGTCAGCTCGTTGTTGACGCGCTCGAAGTCGGCCGCAATGTCGTGTCCGGCGAGCATGAACGTCTCGGGGCCGAGCCAATAGCTGTGCGCGACCTGCCCGTACTGCCTAGCGTCGACGAAGCGCAATCCGCCAAGCTCGGGCGGGAGGCGAGCCAACAGGAACGCCTCCAGCGTTTGCCCTGAAACGCGCTGCACGAGCTCGGCCAGAATCCAGCCGAAACCAGCCGGTGAATAGGCGAACGTACCGCGCGCGCAGCGGGGCTTCGCCTCGGCCATGGCCCGCACGACGTTGCTCCAGTCGCACCAGTCATCCGGATCTTGCAGCAGCCGTTCCAGCACCACTCCCGAGCGGTGCGAGAGCACGTCCAGCACGGTGATGTCTTGCTTACCGTTGTGCGCAAATTCCGGGATGTAACGCGCGACGGGCGCCGTGACGTCTACCGACCCCGCGTCTTGCAGCAACGCCACCGCGAAGGCCACGAACGGCTTCGAGGCCGACATCACCTGGAAGCGTGTCTCCGCCGTCACGGCGGCGAGCTCGCACTCTCCCCGTAGTCCGTGAGAGATGCCGCAAGCCTGCTCGTGCAGCACTTGCCCGTCGCGCATCACGACCAGCTGGCCGCCGGGAAAGGCGCCCCGCGCCTGCTGCGCCTCGAAGAGCTCGCGCACGCCTTGAAATGCTTTCGTCAACGAGCGCGGAGCCTAGCACCTGGCGCCGTGGGCCGCGCCGCCGCGGCGAGCGCGCCTCACGCCCACTTGGTGCCCGCCACCTGGCCGATGGCGGCGTTGAGCCGGTTCCAAACGTTGATTTGGGCAATGTTGACGATGAGCGCCGAGAGCGTGAGCTCGTCGAAGTGCCGCGTCACCTCGGTCCACAGGCTGTCAGGTACGGGATCGGCTTGGTCGGCCAGGCGCGTGAGGGCCTCGGTCAGGGCGAGGGCGGCGCGCTCTGCGTCGCTGAAATAGGGGGCGTGACGCCAGGCGCCGACGGCGAAGATTCGTTCGTCGCTTTCGCCCGTCTTCTTCATCTCTTTAGCGTGCATGTCGACGCATTGGCTGCAGCCGTTGAGCTGGCTGGCGCGCAGCTCGACCAGGTGGCGGATGGCGTGGGGCAGGACGGCGCCGGTGGCTTTACCCAGCGCTTGCAGCGCGTCCATGGCGCCGGGGACCAGAAATGCAGGGTGGTTCATTCGTGCTTGCATGGAAAACTCCAAATTGTGTGGTTCGGCCGCTCTTTCGTCACAAGAGCCGCGTTGCTTTCGTCATGCTGGTGACGACGTAGCGGCGAGGAATGTGACCGATGACGCATGAAAAAAATCTCGACGTCTGGCTGACGTCCGAGCTCGAGGCCAGCCGCCCGCATCTGCTGGGCGTGGCCTACCGCATGTTGAGCTCTCGGGCCGAAGCCGAGGACGCCGTGCAGGAAGCGTGGCTGCGGGCGCAGCGCGCCGACGTTGCATCGTTGGACAATCCACGCGCCTGGCTCACGACCGTGGTGGCGCGGGTATGTTTGGACATGTTACGGGCCCGCAAGGCTCGGCGCGAACGCACGAGTGAGCTGGACGAAGAGAGCGATGTAACGGAGGCGCCCAGCGCCGTCGAGCCGGCGAGCCCGGAGCAGGGCGCCGCGCTGGCCGACTCGGTAGGGGTAGCTCTGATGGTGATGCTCGAGACCCTAACTCCGCAAGAGCGCTTGGCCTTCGTGCTGCACGATCTGTTCGACCTACCGTTTGAGCAAATTGCCGACGCCTTGTCTACGACGCCGGCCGCTGCCCGCCAACTGGCCAGCCGCGCTCGGCGACGGCTACGGGGTGCGCGCGCGCACGACGAGGTAGACCACGAGCAGCAACGTCGCGTCGTGCAAGCGTTTCTGGTCGCGTCGCGCACCGGTGACATGGCCGGTCTCTTGGCGGTGCTGCATCCGGAGGTCGTCTTGACGGCGGACGCCACGGCAGTCTCGGAATCTCAACGCCGCAAGAGTCACGGCGCGCCCCAAGTTGCGCCCGAAATGCTGGGCGCCGCAGCCGTGGCCGCGACTTACGTGGGCCGGGCTCGCGCCGCTCAGCTGGCGATCATCGATGGCCAGGTGGGAGCGGTTTGGGCGCCCCAGGGTACGCCGCGCTCGGCTCTATTGATGACGGTGCTGCACGGCCGCATCGTCGCCATCGACGTCGTCGCCGAGCCCGGCGAGCTCTCGGCGCTGCACATCGACCTACGTTTCGACGCCAGCTGAGGCGCTCCTGTTCGAACCTCTCGCGCTCGCTTGCGACCAAGCCGCCAACCACCCGGCCGCCCTCCTCGGCCGCCAGCGCGCGCCGTTGGCTAGAACGTCACCACCACGGAAGAGGCGGAGCGCTGGGCGACACCGTGAAACACCGCTTCCACGTTGTTGCCGTCGGGGTCGAGTAGGAACGCGGCGTAGTAGCCCGGATGGTACGGACGATCTCCGGGGGGGCCGTTGCTGGTTGCTCCTGCCGCCAGCCCCGCTTCGTAGAAGTTGTTCACCGCTTCTTTGGTGGGCGCTTGAAAAGCGAAATGCGTTCGCCCCGTCAGCTGGCCCGCAGCCGATTTGCTGTCTTTGCTGGAGACGAACAGCTCATCGGCCCAAAAGTAGTCGGTGTCTTCTCCACCGATGGAAATGCCCAACGCGCCCAGCGCGGCGGCATAGAACCGCTTGCTGCGCTCGATGTCGCTCACCACTAGGTGCAGATGATCAATGAGGCGGCCTCGATGTAGTTCCATCGACTCTCACTGGGGTCGAGCCCGGCGATCGACCAGTGGGGCAGTGCGCCCCGGATTTTCGTGCCCGATTTGAGAGGGGTCGGCCGCGCGCAGGCCGAAGGCCGAGCACGGACGGGGCCGCGTTTTGGCCAATTCTTGGTGGCTCCGAGCGCGGGCTGGGCCTACATAGCGTTCATGTTCGGTCGCTGGCTACGAGGTGAAACGGAGACGGTGCGCCAATCGGGCGCGGACGCGCTGCACGCCAGCGTCACGCGGCACTTGCCGGGCGCCGACGCGGAGACCATCACGGTCGTTACCAGCATGGCGGGGCTCTTGGGCGCGGTCGCGTACGCCGACCGCGACTATTCGCAGGCCGAAGAAGCGCGCGTACGCCAAGAGCTCGCTCGCCTGAACGGCATGACCGCGAGCGGCGTCGACGCCATCTGCGCCGTGCTGCGCGAGCACATCGTCGAGCTCTCGACCGTACAAATTCCGCGCTATGCGCGCGCGTTGGTCGAGCTCGCGGACGTCGAGCTGCGCCGCGAGGTGCTGGGCGCGCTGGTGGAGCTCGCCGCTGCCGATCAATCCATCAGCGTGGTCGAAACGAACCTGCTGCGGCAGATCACCAAGTCGCTCGGCTTGAGCCAAGACGACTACGTCGAGCTCCAGGCGCGGCATCGTCAACACCTGGCGTCGCTGAAGCGCTAGCTGCTTTCCCGCGGTCGACGCGCTTGCAGGTAGCCGCGCGCTCGTCGAAGCGAGCTGCTAGCGCCAGAGGCGGAGCAGCGCGCCCGAAGCCCCCGCGACGGGGTCGCCCTTTGGCAGAGGTACCTTGGCGATGTTGTCATCGGTGGCAGGGCGCTCACCCGCTGTGCCATATCGAAGATCTGCGGAAGTACCGGTCGGATACGCACCCACGACCGCGAAGTCGTCGCTCTGGCGCTCGTTCTTGTGCGCGACGCCGGCGGGCAATACCGCGACATCTCCGGCCGAAAGCTCGATCAACGGCCCGGCGGGGCCGCCGAGACGAACGCTCACGTTGCCGCGATACACGCCCAGCACCTCGTGCGCGGTGCTGTGATAATGGTGCGCGCGATAGAGGCCATTGCGCCATGAGCCCGTCCAGCCATGGCTCTCGAACAATTGCTCGAAGCCGGCGGCCAAATCTGCGCGTGTCAGCACGGCGCGATAAATGAGCGACGGGTAGCGGCTGTTCGGAAAGGCGCCCGCCTCGGCCAGCACATGCGTTTCGGGCGCGCGCGGCGCGGCTTGCGCGGCCCCGGCTGCGCCCAAGCTTGCGGGCACGCCGAGGGCCACGAAGTCACGCCGCTTCAGGTTGCTCATCGCCTGACCAGTATACGCGCGCCAGGTGCTCAGTCATGGACACGATTGACCGAGTCGGGTTGGCGCTATTGTGGCGCTACGGCTCGGACCGCTCAGAACAGCCAACCGCCGACCACCAGACGCGCGGCGAAGGTCGTCATTTTCGGACTACCGGTCAAATCAGTGTCGAGGCTGGGGCCAAAGCCCGCGAAGTAGTGATGCGAGTGGAACATGAGCGGCACGTACAAATTGAGGGCCAGCGCCGTGTTCGAGTCCTTCTGCTCCGGGGTGCGGACGCCCCCGATGTTCATGGCGTCCACTTTGACGTTGATGCTGTTGAAAGAGAGCCCAGCCTTGGGCCAGATCGAGAAGCGCTCGCTGAAGGGAATGTCGTAACCGACGCGCGGGCCGATGCCATAAGTCGTGGTGCTGGCGTCCGACGCCGAGCTGTACTCCACGCCCGTGAACGCGCCGAGCGAGAGGTGATCGATCACGAAATAGTCGATGGCCGGGCGAATCAAGATGGTGGTGGTCGAGCCGTCACGGCCGCTCACCGACGTGTGAGTGAATAGCGCGCCTCCTTCGCCCATGATGGCCAGTTGCCCTCGCTCGCCAAAGACGCCGGCCGGCGAGTTGGGGTTGACGTGTGGCATTCCGGGATCGGGCTGCGGCTGTGCGGCAGCGACGCGGCTGAACCCGCAGACAGCAACACAGAGCGCGAGTGAGAGCCCAAGCGTGATTCGATATGACATGCGGACCGCGATTGCAGCGACCGTGCCAAACCTCGACCTACACAGAAGTTGCACTGGCCGAGCGGACCGCATTCCAGGCCGACCCCGCGGCTTTGGCTCGTGACCGCGGGCGCGTGGTGACGGACGCTACGGCGCCGTGTTGTCGGGGGCGCTTCGAGCGTCGGGCGAGCTTGGAGTGTCGGGGGCGCTTCGAGCGTCGGGCGAGCTTGGAGTGTCGGGGGCGCTTCGAGCGTCGGGCGGGCTTGGAGCGTCGGGCGCGCGCTCTTCGCCCGAAACGGGCGCGGCTAGCTGCGGCTCGGGAACCGGTTTCAGCTCCGGATAGACGATGCCGCTCGTGGCGCTTGCTAGCGGTTGTGGCGCGGGGCGCACCACGCTGCGGGGCGGCTTGGGCTTGGCCTTGACGGGGGCGCTCGTGGCGGCCGGTGGCGGGGCCTCGGGCGGGCTGGTTAGCGCGCTGGCCGAGGGCGGCGCGGGCAGGGGCGCGACCTCGGCGGGCTTCACGGGGGTGATGACACCGCGAACGGCGTACACCGCGAGGCCGCTGGCGGCTAGCAGCACCAAGCCAACGCCAACTCGCCGAGCGAGCCCACGCCGGGGCACCCCCGGAATGGCGTCGCCGGGCCCGCTCAGCGCCGTCTCGCCGGGGCCCGCGGGCGCGCTCGTGGCGGCGGCGTCACCGTGACCGTCGGCGGCGGCGCTGCGTCCGAAAATCCTTTCGACGCGGGCGGCCGCGACGGCGTCCGAAGCGCCGCCGAACGGTTGCAGCGCCACGCTCAGCTCTCCGACGTCGCGGAAGCGGCGTTGTCGGTCTTTCTCGAGGCAGCGCAAGATCACGCGCGCCAGGCCCTCTTCGATGTCCGCGTGGTGCGCTTGCAGCGGGATGGGCTCGGTCGTCATCACGTTTGCGCACAGCTGGGGGCCGGTCTCCCCCGCGAACGGCAGCTGTCCGGTCAGCATTTCGTACAACACGACGCCGAGCGACCAGATGTCGGTGCGAGAATCGACGCCGGCTGGATCGATCATCTGCTCGGGAGACATGTGCGAAGGCGAGCCGATGCTCTCCGTCGAATCAGTCAGCGAGCGCTGCGGGGCGAGCGGAGACAGCTGCTTGGAGATGCCAAAGTCGAGCACTTTCAGCTGGTGCGCGCCGCCCGGCCCTTCGGCGATGAACAAGTTCTCTGGCTTCACGTCGCGATGCACGATGTGCTTCGAGTGCGCCTCGGCCAACGCCTCGCAGGCTTGCAAGGCGAGCGTGACCGCTTCTGCGCTCGGCAGTGGGCCACGCGCGCTCACGACCGAGCGCAGGTCTTGTCCGGTCAAAAACTCCATGACCAGGTACGGGCTGCCGCTGGGCAGCCGTCCGCAATCCATGACCCGGCAGGCAAACTGGCTTTGCAGCTGCGCGGCGGCGCGCGCTTCGCTCAAGAAGCGAGCGACCGCTCGGTCGTCCGAGGCGCGCTCGGGGCGAACGAACTTGATGGCCACGGCGGTGCCCAGCTCCACGTGGGTGGCCGCGCACACGATGCCCATACCTCCGAAGCCGATGACTCGATCGACCCGGTACTTGCCCGCGACCACTCCACCCAGTGCGATGGGAGGAGTCGGAGTCGGATCCACGGGTTGGCCGGCGGCGTCAGCCCGCACGCCATCGCGCGTCAGCGGGGGCCACCTCATGGTCATGGCTTTCGTCTTAGCGCTGCGCTCTCACGTCGACCAGTGTTTCGCCCTGGCCGCCATTCCGCCCGAGAAGGCGTTCACTTGCCGTCGAGCCACAGCTCGACGCGAGCACCGGCGAGCTTCTTACCCTCGTGCTTGGGATTGGCGGCAGGCTCCGCCGGGAAACCGGTAGCGCTGATGCGCGCGGGCTCGACGCTGCATTTGTCGAGCAGAGCCTGAGCCACCAGCGCGGCCACGGCGCTCGTGTAGTCGAGCGGCGTCTTGAGCTTGGCCGCCAGCGCAGGCGGGATGCTCTTCTTGTCGGCGATGGCCAGCACGCGGATGGTCTTCTTGCCCGCCGCGCTCGCCACGCTGCACAGCGCTTCCTTGCCCGCCGGGCTCACGTCGAGCTTGCCGGGGCTCAGCACGTAGCCGAGTGAAAGCGCAGCGACGGTCTGCGCGTCGGCCGAGCCGAGCGCCGCTTGGTTCTTGGCGAGCGGCTTTTGCAGCTTGCTCTCGAGCGTGCTGGCGAGGGCGCGACCCGCCTCGACGCGGTTGTTCTCTCCTTGCTTGAGCTCGTTCAGCTGGCCTTCGATCGCCTGCTTGGCTTCGTTGGCCTCTTGCGTCTGGGCTTGCGCTTCCTTCACGCTGCGGCTGGCCGTGTCGAGCTGCGACTGTAGCTGCGCAAAGCTCCTGGTCAGCGTCTCGTGCGAGCGCTGGAGCGGCAGGTAGTAGGCCAAGCCGAAGGTGACGCAGACAACGACCAGCACTCCAGCCGCGACTCGACCCCAGCGCACCGGACCCGCGGTTGGTTTCATGGAGGCGCTCATGGCCTTTAGATCGGGGTCCAGCTCGTCGAACGGATTTTTACCCATCGCAGTGACAGAGGTAGTGCGTACTCGCGTCGGTCTCCACAATGATCGTGCTAAATGGGGGTCATGAGCGCTTCAGCCGACCTGTGGCACGTCCGACTTTCTCCGGACGAAGTGAAGGTTCTGACGCTGGATCAGGTAGACGACCTCTACCGGTTGGACCTGATCGACGAAGATACGCTGCTGCGCCAGGAGGGTACGGAGGACTGGTTGCCGCTCCGAGTGGTGGCCGGCATGGACGACGAGGAAGCAAAGGAAACTCCCTTGCCTTTGCCTGCCGCGGCACCCCCGACGCCCATTCCCGCGCCAGCCCAGTCAGCTCTGCCGGCGCCCCCGCCGATGCGCAGCGCAACGCTGCCGTTCGGCAGCGGGTTACCGCCAATCGGCAGCGCGCCCCCTCCGATGCGTAACGCTCCTCCGACCGCCGGCAGCGCGCCGCCACCCCCCCCGCCGCCCGCGCCCATCGGCAGCGCGCCCCCTCCGATGCGCAACGCTCCTCCGGCCGCCGGCAGCGTGGCGCCGCCCCCGCCCGCGCCGCCGCCCATGCACAGCGCAACGCTGCCGTTCGGCCACGCGGCACCGCCCATCGGCAGCGCGCCTCCTCCGATGCGTAACGCTCCTCCGGTTGCCGGCAGCGTGGCGCCGCCCGCGCCGCTGCCCGCGCCGCCGCCCGTGCACAGCGCAACGCTGCCGTTCGGCCACGCGTTGCCGCCCATCGGCAGCGCGCCTCCTCCAATGCGTAACGCTCCTCCGGCTGCCGGCAGCGTGGCGCCGCCCGCGCCGCTGCCCGCGCCGCCGCCCATGCACAGCGCAACGCTGCCGTTCGGTCACGCGGCACCGCCCATCGGCAGCGCGCCGCCACCGCCTCCGCGCAGCGTGGCGCCGGCCATCGGCAGCGCGCCGCCACCGCCTCCTCCGCGCAGCGTGGCGCCGGCCATTGGCAGCGCACCGCCGCCACCTCCTCCTCCGCGCAGCGTGGCGCCGGCCATTGGCAGCGCACCGCCGCCACCTCCTCCTCCGCGCAGCGTGGCGCCGGCCATTGGCAGCGCGCCGCCGCCACCTCCTCCTCCGCGCAGCGTGGCGCCGGCCATTGGCAGCGCGCCGCCACCGCCTCCGCCTCCGCGTCAGGAGCTGGCGCCGGCATCGCTGAGCGCGCCGCCTCTCACTTCGGCCGTGCCTTTGCCGCCCCCTCCGGCGCGCCGGCTCGAGCTGGCGCTGATCGGCGCCGCTGCCGTCTTGGGTCTGCTGGTGATTTTGCAGCGCAATGGAGCGCTGGCCGCCTTGTTCGCCTCCGCGGGGCAAGAATCCGCTTACCAAAGCCTAGAGGCGTCGCTCGGTGGCCCCGGTTTGGGGACGCCGCGGGCCGTCGAGGCCCTGATCAAAAAGCGCTAGCGGTCTTCACAAAGCTTTTGCCAGCTCGCAGGCATCTTGCTGCCTCGAGTAGAAGCCTGGCTTGCGTCGGACGATGCGAAAGCCACGGCGCAAGAACAGGTCGAGGGCGGCTAGGTTCGAGTCGGCCGTGAACAGCACGAGCTGGCTCACCCCTTTGCGGCGCGCGCACTGCTCGGCCGCTTGCATCAATAGCCCACCAATACCGCGCCCGCGCGCCCGTTCGGTCACGGCTAGCGCCAGGAGCGCGGCTCTCGAGCCATCCAGCTCGAGCACGACCACGCCCAGCTGCGCTCCCGCTTCGACCGCCACCCAGGTGTGCGTGGTCGGCCGCTGGATCACGCTCAGGGTATAGCGAGATGGGCGCGCTCCGTACTCGGCGAAAGCTTGGTCCGACAGCTCGGCGACGAACGGCGCGTCCTCGATCGAGAAGCGGCGCACCGAGACCTGCAAACCGAGCTGGCCAGCGGCTCTCATCCCCAAGCAGTCTAGCGGCGGGGCTACGGCGCCGCTACCCCAGCTAACTAGCGGCGTTTGCGGCTTCGCTGCCCCAGGTAACTAACGGCGTTTGCCGCGCCGCTACCCCTGGTAACCAGCGGCGTTTGTGCGTACAGCTGCGCGCGTGAAGTTGCTGAACCGGCTCGTGCCTGGCGCGCGGCAGGTGCTCTCGACCTTTGCGCAGACGGCGGGCGCGCTGCCGATCTTGGCGCTGAGCCTGCTGCTGGGGCTGGCCTATTCGTTCGTGCTGCCGTTCATGTCTTTGTTCGGCACGCGCGAGGTGGGGATGTCCGCGTTCGGCTTCGGCGTCTTCATGACCGCGACGAGCCTCAGCTCGGTGTTGATGTCGACGTGGCTCGCCAAATGGTCGGACACCAGGGTGAGCCGCCGTAAGGTGTTGCTGCTGGGAGGGGTTACCGGCGCGCTGGGCTACGTGGGCTACGCCTTCTTGCGCCAGCCTTGGCTGCTGACCTGCTGCGGCGTCTCGTTCCTCGCGCTTTCGTCCGTCACCTTTGGTCAGCTATTCGCCCTTGCGCGCGACATGCTGGCGCGGGGCGGAGCCTCGCCGCGCGAGCTGCCGCTTTACCTGAACGTGGTGCGGTTGTTCTTTGCGCTCGCGTGGACGGTGGGGCCGGCGGTGGGCTCGCTGCTCGTCGCGCGCTCGTTCGAGCTGGCCTTCTTGGCCGCCGCGGGCATCTTCTCGTTGTTCACGGCGGTGGTCGCGATCTTCGTGCCGGAGGTGGCGCCTACTGACGACAGCCGCCGTGCCGCCAGCGAGCTGCCGCTCGGGCTCGCGTTTCGGAACCCCGCCCTCGTCGGGAATTTCTTGGCGTTCGTGCTGTACTTCGCCTGCTCGACGATGGGCATGATGAACTTACCGCTGCTGCTCCTGCGTGACTTGGGCGGCAGCGAGCACCAGATTGGCGTGGCCTACGCGGTGGCGCCGGTGTTCGAGCTGCCTTTCATGCTGTACGTGGGCGTGCTGGCTACGCGCATTCGGCACGAGCGCCTGGTTGTAATAGCGCTGCTGATCGCCGCGGCGTACTACGCGGGTTTGGCGCGGGCGCGCGGTCCGGAGCACGTGTACGTGCTGCAGATTGCCAGCGCGGCCATCGTGGCCGTCATGAGCGGCGTGGCCATCACGTTCTTTCAAAGCTTTCTGCCGGACCAAGCCGGCACCGCCACGAACCTGTATTCCACCGCCTCGCGCGTGGGCTCCATGCTCGGGTACCTGTCGTTCGGCGCCATCGCGGACCGGTTTGGTCACCGAGCGGTCTTCCTGGTCTCGGTTGGGGCAACGCTGGTATCGGCGGCAGTCGTTCACGTGTTTCGAGGCCACCGCTCGCCTCCCGCTCGAGCGGCGTGACGGGCAGCTACACTCGGCTGACGGTCGGCTACGGTCGGCTGACGGCTAGGGGCGGCGTGACGGGCGGCGACAGGCGGCTTTGATGGGGGGCTACAGGCGACTCGGGGTTCGGGAGGCGGCTCGACAGCAACCGTAGCGTCTGCCGAGCGCGCTCGACTTTGCCGCGCTGAGGCAAATTGGTACCGGTTGAGCGGGGTGAGATGGCTCCAAAGCGCGGAATTAGTGGGCGAGCGGCGCTGGCACGCCGGGTGCTAACGGGCGGCCATGCGTAACTCTATGTTTCTTGGGTTGCTGATGTCCGGCCTGTCGGTGTTCGCGTGCGGAGGCAGCAAAGAGCCGGCTGACGGACCCGTGGAGAAAGCCGGCGAGAAGGTCGACGACGCCGCGGAAGAGACCAAGGAAGGCGCCGAAAGCGCGACCGAAAAGACCGGCGAAGCCGTGGAAGACGCGGGCGACAAGGTCAAGGACGCGACCAAAGACGAGAACTGACTCGCTCACGCGCACGCCTGGAACGCCGACGCCGCTCGTGTGATCGGCGTTCTAGCTGACTCCGCGATCCAGTAACCTCGTTGCATGGACGACCAGATGCGGTCGAAGGTGTCGGCGTTGCTGGAAGCGGTGGTAGCGGCCGACGGCCACATTCGCCCGGAAGAGCGCGAGTTCGTGCGCCGCGCGGCTACGCGCTGGAAGCTGCCGGAGCCTGACGCGCCACTGAGCCTGCGCAACCTAGGTACGGCGACGGAAGCGCTGCGCCAGTTGGATTCGAGCGCTCAAGCTCGCGTGCTCGCCCTGCTGGTGGACGCGGCCGCGGCCGACTACGAGATTCATCCGCTGGAGCACGCTCTGTTGCTGGCGGCTGCTGCGGCCCTCGGCATCGACGCCACGGCCTTGGAAGAGCGCATCGTCCAGCGCCTGAAGCTGCCCGCGACGCAGTGAGATACTCTGCGATTGGCGGTGCAAAAGCGACGAGCCAGAGCCGCGCCATTCGCTCGAGCTCGACGTCGCAGAGTCAGCTCGCTACCGAACTGACTTTTCAGAACCGGAAGGCCTCTTCACGTCGCAAGAGTCAGTTCGCTACCGAACTGACTTTTCAGAACCGGAAGGCCTCTTCACGTCGCAAGAGTCAGTTCGCTACCGAACTGACTTTTCCGAACCGGAAGGCCTCTTCACGTCGGAGAGCTGCCCCTGTGCTGCTTGGGAAATTGAGCTCGGATTCGCTCGAGGGCGGCCGCGGCAACTCCCAAGCTCCCGCTCGTACGGAGTTGCCTGGGGCCGCCTACGAAAGCTTCTGCGATTCGGGCTGCGTGGTGGCAGCCCGAATCGATGAGCGCGTGGGTCTGCCCCCGCTTACTGGACGACCTTGAACTCGATGCGGCGGTTCTTGGCTTTGCCGGCGGCGGTCTTGTTGTCGGCGATGGGCTCGTCGGCGCCGGCGCCGCGCGTCTTGATGCGATCGCTCGGGATGCCTTTGTCGACCAGCCATTGCTTGACGGACTCCGCGCGCTCTTGCGACAGCTTCTGGTTGAAAGCCTTGTCACCTTCGCTGGAGGTGTGACCGGAGATCTCCATGCTGATGCTGGGGAACTCTTTGAGCACCTTCACGGCGCCGTCGAGCACGGGCGTGGACTGCTTGCGAATGGTCGCCTTGCCCTGGTCGAAGTAGATGCCTTCGACGACGCCGGTGAACTTCTTGATCTTCTCCGGAATAGTGTCGGGGCAGCCGTCTTCGTCCTCGAAACCATTCTTGGTCTCGGGCTTGTCGATGCACTTGTCCTTGTCGTCGAAGATGCCGTCGCCGTCCTTGTCGCGGATCGGGCAGCCGTCGGGCTTCACGCCGACCTCGTCGGGGCAAGCGTCGCAGGGGAGCGGCACGCCATCCTTGTCCGGATCTGGATCGATGATGGGGCAGCCTTTCGGCGCCGGGCCGGCTTCTTTCGGGCAGTAGTCGTCGCGGTCGAGCACGCTGTCGCCGTCGCTGTCGGCGGGGCAGCCGCCAGGCGCGACGCCCAGCTCGGTCGGGCACTTGTCGTCGCGATCGAGCACGCCGTCGTGATCGGTATCGGCGGGCGGGGGTGGCGGCGCTTTGCGGGTGCGCTCGATGACCGCGGTCAGGCCGAGCAAGAACTCGAAGCTGTGAGCCTGACCATCGTGCGCCTTGTTGGCCGTCAAGTTGTCACGGATGTCGAGGCGGAGCGAGAGCGCGTGGGTCAGGGCCGCTTTGGCGCCGACACCGAAGTCCCAAGCCACGTCGCTATCGGCGCCGACCGGACGGCTGACGACGCCGAGCTTGCCCACGCCGCCCGTGATGAACGGCACCACGTAAGGCAGCGGCGCTTGCAGCACCAGTTGACCGCGCCCGGCGAAGAACATCGCGCGCGAGCCGTTGTCTTTGACCTTCGACAGCGCGCCCATACCCTCGGCCTCGAGACCCAAGAACGAGAGGGGGTAGTAGCCCAAGCGACCGCCCAGCTCCGGGCTGACCCGGAAGCTGCGCTGCGGGAAGCGCTCGTCGACCAGGTTTTGGCCCTTGGCCGGTATGAACACGCCGCCGAATATGCCCAGCTCGAGCAAGTTGTGCTCAGGCGGGTAACCCTCCGCGTACGGCTCGTATTTGCTCTCGGCCTCTTGCGCGTGTGCAGGCGACGCTGCAGCCACCAGAACGCACAGTGCCACCCAACCAACCGGCTTCTTGGTCATATTGACCTAGCTTCCTAAAATGCCAGGGCTCCCCTCGTCAATTCGCATCGTTCAATTGGCGCGATATTCACCACTACGAGCGCTTGAGGGCTGCTTTCGGGGGGTGACGGCCGGCTCAGCGGGCCCGCGCTTCGGCTTCGGCCTGACGGAAGCCACGCGGGCCGCGCTGACGGAGAAGGTGGTCCCGGGCGCTATTCAAGATGCTTGGGCGCGGCGTAGCGGGGCCGGCGGCGCGGCGACGCTGTGGTTTTGGAGAAGCTCCGCGAACAACATCCGGTAGTGCACGAGCGCTTGACGCAGCTGCTCGGTGTCGATGACGCCGTTGTGCACCGAGCGCGAGAGCTCGTGCGCGGCCCGGTAGTGCTGAATGACGGCGGGATGCTCTACCGAGAGGTCTGCGACGCGTTGCTCGAAGCTCAGCGTCGGATACCCGCGCGCTCGCATCACCTCGTTGATGAGCTCGTTGGCGCTGGTCACGGCGACGGCCGGGTCATCCACGAAGCCCGTCTGGATGTTTTGCCAGGTGGTGGCGAATCGCGCCTGATCTACCGGGTTTAGCTCATGAAAGCGGAAGTGGGCGACGCGCCGCGCTCGCTCCGTCAGCTCGCGGTCGGCCAATTCGGGGCTGCCGAGCGTCTCGACCGCCACGTCGTATTCGGGGCCGAACCGCTGCTTGAGCCTGGCTCGCCGCGCACGCGCGTAGTGGCGCGAGACGGCGAGCGCAATGAGCACAATCGCCACGCTTACCAATGCGACCACGGTCCAAACTCGTTCGGCGTCGGTCATGTTGTGACCGTGTGTACGCAGAGGCCGTGCCAAGCCGTTCGCTCACCAACCTGGCGAAAATCTGGCGAGCCCGAGCGCTGGCGCCTGGCCTGGGAACGCGCCTGGCGCGCAGTCTGAATTGCCACGATGGGGCCAAACTCGTCGGCGCCTCGGGGGCGTGGCCGCCAAACCGCGCAAGGCACGTTTCCTGCTCGCAGGTTAGGCATGACTAGTATCGCAAACATCAAGGCCCACATGCCCGTCGTGTGCTCGGAAGGCGGCCAGTTCGCCGTCGTCGATCATATGTCGAGCGACAACCGCACCATCAAGCTTGCCAAAGACGCGAGCGGCCAACACCACTACATTCCGTTTTCTTGGGTGACCAAAGTGGACGACAAGGTCCATATCGATCGCCCGGGCTCGCAGGCCATGCGCGAGTGGAGCAGCGAGGCAGCTTGACGGGTGGCTCGAGGTCGGGCGGCGCTCGGGTCGTGTGGCGCTCAGCTCGGCCTCGAGCCCGCGGACCTGCCCTAGGGTGCCCCTCGAGGTCTTGCTGACCAATCGACTCGGGGGACGCTCGCCGTCGGCAAAGTGGGGGCAGAGAAAAAGCGCAGAGGCCTTGTCGATCGTCGTGGTAGTCGTTCGTCGCATCAGGAACCCGTCGAAAAGGACTCCCGATGCAGTTTCTCATCTTGATTCAAATCGCGAACGACGCCGACTACGAGGCTGGCAAGCTGCCATCGGCCGAGTTGCAAGCGGCCATGGGCGAGCTGATGGCCCAGTGGTCGCAAGAGGGCGCCCTGGTCTCGGCCGCCGGCCTGAAGCCGCCTTCCCAGGCGGCGCGGCTGCGCCTGACCCCGGGCAAGGTGCTGCTGACCGACGGTCCCTTCACCGAGTCCAAAGAGGTGATCGGCGGCTTCTTCATCGTGGAAGCCAAAGACCGAGCCGCGGCCGTGGAAATGGCCCGCCGCTTCGTCGAAATCCACCGCCAGATACTGGGCGACGGCTTTTGCTTGCAATGCGAGGTTCGCCAGGTCGACGGTTGAGCGAGCCCTGACACCGGCCGGCCCGCTTGCTTCACCTGCTCGCGGGCAGGCCTTGCTGGCTCTGATCCAGCTCTCTGAATCGGGTGGCCAGCGCGCCTATCAAGACCTTGAGCCAGCCGCTGTGGCTCAGCTCGTGCTCCAACGCTTCGGGCGTGATGACCATGACGGTCACGTCGTCGAGCGCGGCCACCGTCGCGGTGCGGGGGCTGCGCGTGAGGAGCCCCATCTCGCCGAAGATTTCGCCGGAGCCGACGCGCCGTACGATACGCTTTTCGCCCTCGACGCTGCGGTAAACCTCGCAGTTGCCGCGCGTCACCAAGAAGGCGGCGTCGGCGGCGTCTCCTTCGACCACGATGGTGGCGCCGGCCGGGAACGTTTGCATCTGAAACCAGCCGCCGCCACGCAAGAAGTCTTCGACCTCTTGGCGTAGCGCCTCCACCGAAGCTTGCCGATCGCGCGGGAGCGCCGACAGCGCTTTCATGGCGATGCGTGACAAGCCTGGCGGCAGCGTCGGCCATGCCGGCCGCGTTTCGGGAGCCGGAATGGGGCCGGAACGAGCGAGGCGCAGCGCTTCGTTGGGGTTCGTGGCGGAGGTGGGGCCTACTCCAGTGAGCAGCGCGTACAAGATGGCACCCAAGCCGTACACGTCGGTCAGCGGCCCTTGATCGCCGACCAAGCCGAACGCTTGCTCGGGCGCCATGTACTGAACCGTCCCCACGATGGTGCCAGCCTCTTCGGCGTTGGGGCGCGCCACCGAGATGGGCGGCTCCGAGTCGGGAGCGACCATGTCGACGCGCTGTAACAGCGCGACGCCCCAGTCCATGACGTACACCTGGCCGTGCGAGCCCACCATGATGTTGTCTGGCTTGAGATCGCGGTGGACCACACCGCGGCTGTGCGCAAACGATACGGCGTCGCACACCTTGAGGAAGATGCGCAGCACCCGCTCGAGCTCCAGCCCCGAAAACGGACTCTCGTGCAGCCGGCGGAAGACGGCGCCGAGCGTCTCGCCGTCCACGAGCTTCATCGTGAAGAAGACCTTGCCTTGCTCGACGTTGGCCGCCAAATCGTGCACCGGCACGATGTTCGGATGGTCGAGCTGGGCCGTGATCTGAGCTTCTTCGATGAATCGCGCGGTCACGTCGGGGCTGGCGTCGGCGTCGACGTGCATGGTCTTCCGCGCGACGCGCCGCAAAAGCACGCTGTCGAACACGCTCTCGACGACGCCCATTCCGCCCTGCGCGATGGCCTCGACCTTTTGGATGCGCTCGGGCGAGGCGGCCGGTGGGAGCGCAGCCGGCGCCGACTCTGGCGCTTTGCCGGAGGACAGCAGCGTTCGCATCAAGGTGTTGCGAGCTTTGACGTCTTGCGTCGGCTTGGCGGGCGCGGCGCCCCTCACCGCAGACGGAGGGCTACTCAAAGCGTTCAGATCGAGGTGATCGGGGCCGCGCGTGAACGGCGGATTCTCGCCGTCGACGACGGTCTTCTCGGCGTCAATCGCGACGGGCCCTAGCTGGGTATCGCGGGAGATCCTCGTTTCGAAGCTCGACATTGGCGAAGGTACCGGACTGTCCGGTCAAGGAACGGCTCGACTGATCCCGAACCGTAACACTATTTGTGCGCGGCGCGCCGTGTGGTCATTTGTGGGCAAGCGGGCGACTGATAGAAACCTTTCGGTTTCTGTTTCGGCTCGCCTTGGTCTGGAAGCGCTCGTGCCGCTCGGGTTGCTGCTTGCGGCGGCTTGAGCCGGGCCGGTTCAGGCTTGTAGTCTGCCGCGCGTGATAACCCTGGCAGAGCTCGAGCAGCAGGCGGCCGCGACCGTCGCTGGCGTGACGAACGACCCGCAGGCGCGCCTGGCGCTCCGCGAGCGCTTCTACCAGAAGTTCGGCGGAGACGGCTCGGGCGGACCGGGTTACGGCCGCTCCGAGCTCGACTTCTTGCGCTGGGAGATCCGGCGCGGCGTGCTCGCGCCGCCACAACGGGGCGGCAGCCCTTGGTGGCGGGCGGTGAACGCGCGGCTTCTCTATCACGCCGAGGTCGCGGCTCTCATTCACGAGCAGCTCCCGGCGGACGCGGCCGTGCCGGGCGTCAGCGCGATACGCTTTTGGCTCGAGTACATCCGCAAGCCGAGCCCCATGGCTTGGTACCGCGCGCACAACGCCAGCATCGTCGATGGTTACCTCGACTCGGTGGACTTGGCCTACGCGGAGCCGTGGGCCGAGCGCATCTTCGTCAACGTGGTGCTCTATCGCTTGTTTTATGCGCAAGGCATCGGCGAGGGGGTGTCGCTCGGAAAGCTCGCGGAAATCCTGGCCGACCCGGTGGGGGCCTCCGTCGACATCTTGGTGCACATTCCCGCCTTCTATCCGGAGCACTACCCGCTCTCTCGCAGCGACATTCAGACTCTGCTCGAGAAATCTCGCCGCTTGCTGCCCGAGGTTGCCGCGGACTTCGACAACCTGTTCGTCATTCCGGAGCTCGTCGGGCTGTACGGCGACGCGGGCGGCTGGTTGGGCCAGCCTGCGGTCGAGTTGTTGATCGAAGCAGGCAGGCCTTCTTATCCCATCGAGCGAGCTTCGTCGGGCACGGGACCCGACCCCGAGCCGCCGCCTGCGCCGGGACCGAAGCGCAAGATCGCCGTGTTGGGCGGTGGCATTGCCTCGCTGGCCGCGGCCTACGAGCTGACGAGCTACGACGGCTGGCGCGATCGCTACGAAGTCACTCTCTATCAAGTCGGCTGGCGCTTGGGCGGCAAGACGTCGAACGGTTTTGGCCCTGCCGATCGCCTGCAAGAGCGCGGCATCCACATCTTCCAAGGCTGGTACGAGAACGCCTTTCGTATGGTGCAAGACACCTACGCGTACATGGCCAAGCACGAGCTGGCGCCCGAGAGCCCGTTGCCCCGCTGGACCGACGCGTTCGTGCCCGACGACGCCACGCTCTTCACCGAGCGGGACGAACAGCGCGGCGTTTGGACCAACTGGCCCGTGTTGTTCCCGTACAACGACAAGCTCCCCGGCGTGGAAGGTCCGCCGCCACTGGCGGGGATCTTGGGAGAGGCCGTGGGGCTCGTGGCAGAGCTGCTGCTCGGCTCGCCCTACCAGGCCAACGCCGGCTGCCTTTCGAAGCTGCTGAGCCCCGCCCTCATCAAATTGTTCTTCACTCCGCCGTGGGAAAAAACGGCTCCCGACTGGTGGAAGCACGCCGACGAGCTGAGCCATCGGAACCACGCCGCGGCCGCGCGCCCCGAGATTCGCTGGCTGCGGCAGGCCAGCGACCTGCTCAGCGAATCGAAGTCGAAGCCAACCATCGCGCTTGGCCCGTTCGAGGTGTCGGCGCTGCGGGTCGCGACCGAGCTTTTTTCGGCTTTCGTGCAGCTGCTGAGGTTGGCGGCGCCGTCCGACACCGCCCGCGACGACCGGCTCGAGCACATCGTGGTGCTCGCCGAGTTCGGGCTCGCCAACCTGCGCGGGCTGCTGAACGACGTGTACGACGAGTCGACGCATCGCTTCGACTTTCATCGCATCAATCGCCATGACTACCGCGATTGGCTCTTGGCCAATGGCCTTCCGCAGGCTTTCGCGGCGTCGGCCCCCGTACGCTTCTTGTACTGCGGAGCCTTCCACAATCTGTATCGAGGTGAGCCGGGCAAGCTAGCCGCCGACATGGGCCTGCGCAGCTTGCTGGCTTCCGTCACTTACCGCGGCTCTCTGGTTTGGAAGCTCACCGCCGGCACGGGCGGCAGCTTGACCGCGCCCCTGTACAAGATGCTCTCGCACCGCGGCGTGCGCTTCGAGTTCTTCAACGAAGTCGAAGAGATCCACTATTCGGCCACGGATGAGATTCAGTCGGTCACCGTCGGCGTACAAGTCGAGCTGGGCCCCGGCGTCGCCGAGTACCTACCGCTGAAGCAGGTGAAGGGGCTCGACGGCTGGCCCTCGCAGCCCAAGTACGAAAAGCTCGATCCGGTCCAAGCTCGACAGCTGCAGACGAAAAACATCGATTTGGAGTCGCCTTGGGCCGACTGGAAGCCAGTGCGGGCGCGGGTGCTGCGGCGCGGCGTCGACTTCGACGACATCATCAACGGCATTCCCATCGGCGCCACGGCCCAGATTTGCGCCGGCATCGTGGCCAAAAACGAGGCCTGGCGGAAGATGGTCGACAACGTGCGCATCACGCCCACGCTCGGCGTGCAGATCTGGCTGCGCCCCACCCTTGCCGAGCTCGGCATGGATCTGCCGCAGTGGGGCATGGCCGCGAGCGACGAGCCCAACTCGGTCATCTACGCCGACCTCTTGTACTCATGGACCGACATGGGCCTGGTGATGCCGTTCGAAGGCTGGAGCCCCGACGACGTGCCCGGTCAGCTGAGCTACTACTGTGGCACCTGGCCGCTCCAAGGGCCGCTGCCGCCGTTCTCCGACCACGGCTTCCCAGAGCGGGAGCGCGCGCGCTTGATGCGCTACACGCAAGAGTGGCTGGGCGAGCAGATGGGCTACTTCTGGCCCAAGGCGGTCAAGGCTGGCAAGCTCTTCGATCTTTCGCTGCTGGTGGATCCGACCGACCCGGGCAACGATCGAGATCGCACGGGCGAAGAGCGCTTCGCCGCGCAATGGTTCGTCGCCAACATCGAGCCCACCAACCACTACACGTTGGCTTGGCCCGGCTCGGACCAGTATCGGCTGCGCGCCAACGAATCGGGCTACAAAAACCTGTTTTTGTGCGGAGATTGGACGAACTTTGGCCTGAATATCGGGCATATGGAGGGCGCCGCCACGTCAGGGCTGATCGCCGCGCAGTGCGCGCTGAAAGCGCAAGGCCAGGCCGTCTTGCGCAAGATCTTCGCCGACGTGGGCTCCGCGGAGGCGGGCTGACATGCGCCGGTTGCACGCAGCTTTGGGTGCGACCTACTTCCTCGACGACGCCCAGCCCGAGTCGCCGGTGTTGGTCACCGTGCTCGACGACGCCCAGCCCGAGCCGGCACGCCTGCTCGAGCTCGAGACCGAGCACCGTATCACCCGCGACTTGAACATTCCGGGCGTGCGCCGAGCGTTGCGGCGGGGCGAGGTCGACGGCCGCCCCGCGCTCTATTCGTCGTGGTTCGCCGGCAGCACGGTCGAAGAAGTATTTGCCAACGCCCAGCCGCCCATCGAGCGCGTGCTCGACTTGGCCATCAAGGCGGCCGAGGTCGTCTCGCAGTTGCACGCCGCGCGCGTGCTGCACGGCCGGCTCGGGCCGCGAGCCTTTCGCGTCGACGCCGCGCTCCGCGAGCTCGAGCTCTCGGGCCTGGGCTTTGGCACCAAGCTAGATAGCGAGCTACCGGACGACGGCCGCGGCTTCACCAGCGACGAGCGCTCGCCCTACGCTTCGCCGGAGCAAACCGGGCGCATGAACCGCCCCGTGGATTGGCGCAGCGACCTGTACTCACTGGGCGCCACGCTCTACCGCATGCTCACGGGCCGCCCGCCGTTCGAGGCCGCCGACGCGGGCGAGCTGGCCTACCGCTTGATCGCCGTGCAGCCCAAGGCGCCGGCCGAGTTGGTGGCGGACGTGCCGCCAGTGTTATCGGAGATAGTGCTCAAGCTGTTGGCCAAAGACGCGGAGGATCGTTACCAATCGGCCGACGCGCTGCGCGCCGATTTGGAGCGCTGCCGTGAACATTGGGCGCGCTCCCGCAAGATCCCGAGCTTTGCCCTCGCCCAGCACGACACCGCGGCCCGCTTCGAGCTGCCGCGCAAGCTGTACGGTCGCGATGCCGCCCTCAGCATCTTGCTCGCCGCGCTCGAGCGCACCTCGACCGGCGCGAGCGAGCTGGTGGTGGTGGGTGGCGTCGCTGGCGTGGGCAAGACCGCGTTGGTGCGCGAGGTGTTGCGCCCGTTGGCGCTGCGCCGGGGCCGCTACGTCGAAGGCAAGTTCGATCAGTTCCAGCGCGAGCTGCCCTTCTCGGCCTTCGCCCAGGCCTTCGCGTCGTGGGTGCACCACGTGCTCTCCGAAAGCGACAGCGAGCTTTCGCGCCTGCGCGCGCGCGTCAAAGAGGCCGTGGGCGAGCTGGGCGGCCTGCTCACGCGCTTGGTGCCGGATCTCGAGCTGGTCATCGGCGCGCAGCCGCCGGTGCCCGAGGTCGGGCCGAGCGACGCGCCGCACCGCTTTCAATACGTATTGCGGCGCTTTCTGCTCTCGCTCAGCGACGAGCAGCACCCGCTGGCCCTGTTCGTCGACGACCTACAGTGGGCCGATCCGGCTTCGCTGGAGCTGCTCGCGACCTTGATGAGCCAGCGCGACGCCAAATACTTACTGGTCATAGGGGCTTATCGCACCGAAGAGGTCGGCTCGGCCCACGCCCTGCAGCTGTGCCTCGATGAGCTGGGGCGAGCGCGGGCGCCGCTCAGCAAGCTGGAGCTGGAGCTGTTGGACGAGGGCGCCGTGAGCGCTCTGGTCTCCGACGCGCTTTCCACGCCGCTCGGGCGAGCGCAACCGCTGGCGAATTTCGTGTGGACGCGCACGCAGGGCAACGCGCTGTTCGTGCGGCAGCTGTTGCGCTCGCTGTACGAAGATGGCTTCGTTCGCTTCAATCACCAAGCGCGCTCGTGGGAGTGGGATTTGTCACGCATGGAGCGCGGGCAGGGCTCGTTCGACGTGCTCGCGCTGTTCGGGGCCAAGACGGCTCGGCTCGCCGACGACACGCGCGAGGCGTTGATCCGCGGCGCCTACCTGGGTAACCGCTTCGATGTCGTCTCGCTGGCCCACGTCTTGGAAAAAGAGCTGAGCGAGGTGGGCCGCCTGCTCGAGCCGGCCGTGCGCGAGGGCTTGCTGGTACCGGTCGGCTATGGCCACCGCTACGTGGCGGCCGGGCTGCCTTTGGAGGAAGCCCAGAGCGCCAGCTACGTTTTTCCGCACGATCGCGTGCAGCAAGCGGTGTACTCGCTCGTGGCGGAGGGCGAGCGCGCCGCCCGGCACTTGGCCATCGGTCGGCGGCTGCAAAGCGTTGGCGGCGCCATCGCGCCGGCTCAGCGGGAAGCGCACGTCTTTCAGGTCGCCCACCAGCTGAACCTGGGCCGCTCCCTGCTTCGGGAGCCGCTGGAGCGGCGGGCGCTAGCGGTGGTCGATTTGGAAGCCGCGCTTGCCGCCAAGCGCTCGGCCGCGTACGCCGCCGCGCTCGATTACCTGAGCTTGGCCCTCGAGCTGGAGGGCGCCGACGGTTGGTCACGCGACTACCGGCTGCAGCTGCAGCTGCACACGGAGGCGGCCGAGTGTGCCTACCTGGCCGCCGCGCCCGAGCGCATGGCCTCGCACACCGAGAGCGTGCTGGCGCACGGCCGCGACGTGCTCGAGAAGGCGCCGGTCTTCTTGCTGCTGGTCGACGCCTACACCTCGCAAAACCGCCTGAACGACGCCTTGGCCAAAGGCTTGGAGGCGTTGGCAGAGCTGGGCGTGACCTTCCCGCGTTCGCCCAAGTTGCCGCACGTCATCTTGGGGCTGAGCCGCACCAAGCTACGGCTGGCGGGCAAAGACGTGCCCGGGCTGGCGCGCCAAACGGCCATGACGGACGCGCACAAGCTGCAGGCCATGCTGCTGCTCGAGCGCATGGTGCCGCCCGCGTACATGTCGGGCAGCACGCTTTTTCCGCTCCTGGTGTTCAAAATGGTCGATTTGTCCGTGAAATACGGCAATTCGCCGCTCTCGGCGTTCGGCTACGCTTCGTTCGCCATCACCCTTTCGGGTGTGCTCGGTGACATCCGCTCGGGCAGCCTGTTCGGCACGCTGGGCTTCGAGACGCTGGAGCACACACGCGCCGAGGCCTTCCGGGTGAAGGTGCTGTTCGTCCTGTACGTCTTCATCAAGCACTGGACCGAGCCGCTCGCCAGCTGCGCGGCGCCGCTCTTGTCGGCTTACCGCCTGGGCATGGAGGCGGGCAACCTGGTGGGCGCGACGTGGTCGGCGTACTACCGGCTGCTTTGGCTGTACTTCACCGCGCGGCCTTTGGCTGAGCTGGAGCGCGAGGCCGCGACGTACAGCGCCATCTTCCACGACTTGGGTCAAGAGGCCGCCTACCGCCGCAATGACATGCTGAGGCAGGTGATGCTGAACCTGATGGGCCGCACGGCAGATCCGCTCGCCTTCAGCGGCGAAACCTACCGCGACGCGGAGATCGAGAGCCTGCAGGCCAAGGGTGACGACGCCACGTCGCGCTTCTTCTACTATTTCAACAAGCAGATGTTGTGCCTCCTGTTCGGCGAGCCCGAACAGGCCGTGCAGCACGGCAACAGCGCCGCCCTGCTGACCGACGCCGTGATTGGCCTGCCCGACTCTGCGTTTTGGGCCTTCTGGGACGCGCTCAGCCGCATTCGCCTGAGCGAAACCGTCGCCAAAAAGCCGGGCCAAAAGCTGCTGGTCGCGGCCCGCGCTCAGCTGAAGAAGCTCTCGAAATGGGGCGCTTACGGCCCCGCGAACTACCAACACAAGCACGACTTGGTGCAGGCCGAGCTGTGCCGCGTCGGGGGCGAGCCGGACCGCGCGCGCGAGCTGTACGACGTTGCCATCGACGGCGCCGCCAAGCACGGCTTCGCGCAAGAAGCGGCGCTGGGCGAAGAGCTAGCGGCGCGCTTTCACCTCGGCTTCGGGCGGCGGGCGCTGGCGGCTTGGTACCTGGAGCGGGCGCGCGAAGGCTATCTACGCTGGGGCGCCATCGCCAAGGCCGACGCGCTGGAGCAAGAGCTCGGAGATTTGCTCGCCGACGCCGCGGAGCTAGTCGCGCCCAAGCCGCCGCGCGGCGACGCGGGCGCCGCCATCGATTTGGCCGCGGTCGTGAAGGCGACCCAGGCCATCTCGGGCGAAATGCTGCTCGAGCGCCTGTCGGCCAAGCTGCTCGATATCGCGGTCGAGAACGCGGGCGCCCAGCACGGCGTGCTCGTGCTGTTCGAAAGCGGACAGGGTCGCGTGGTCGCGCACAAAACTTCGGCAGACGCCGCCACCATCACGGGGCTGTCTTCACCCCTGCGAGAGGGCGCCCCTCTGCCGGTTTCGGTGCTGCAGTACGTGGCTCGCAGCAAGCGCGCGCTGGTGGTGGACGACGCGGGTGACGAGCCGCGCTTCGCGCACGATCCTCACGTCATCAACAACGGCGTGCGCTCGATCTTGTGCGCTCCCATCGTCCACCACGGTGACTTGATCGCCGCCGTGTACCTGGACCATCGCCTGGCGCCGCGCGTTTTCACGACCGAGCGGCTGCAGCTGCTCACGGTGTTCGGTGGCCAAATTGCCATCTCGCTCGAGAACGCGCGGCTGTACGGGAACCTGCAGGCCTCCCTCGACAAGCAGGTGGAGCTCACGCGGGCTTACAGCCGCTTCACGCCGCGCTCGTTCTTGGATTTTCTGAACCGCGACTCCATCCTCGACGTGCGGCTCGGCGATCACCGCCATGGTGACATGACGGTGATGTTCTTGGACATTCGGGACTACACCAAGCTGTCGGAGGAGCTGTCGACGGGCGACAACTTCAACTTCTTGAACGGCTTCTTTCGGCGCATGACGGTGCACGTGGCCCAGCACAGCGGCGTCGTCGCGACCTTTACGGGCGACGGGTTCTCGGCGTTTTTTCCAGGAAACGCGGGCCAGGCCATGGCCGCCAGCGTGCAGATGCAAGCCGCGGTTCGCGCCTACAACGCGGAGCGGGAGCACAAGGGCCGTCGCGCCATCGCGGTGGGCATTGGTCTGCACACCGGCCCGCTGATGCTAGGGGTGATCGGCGATCAAGAGCGCCTGGAGGCCTCGTTGATTTCGGATACTGTCAATACGGCGTCGCGCATGGAAGGGTTGACGAAAGAGTTTCGCGTCGGAATCGTCGCGAGCGAGAGCACCGTGAACGCCGTCGCCGACGCGGCCGCGCGGGGCATTCGGCGCGTGGGCGACGTGCGCGTAAAAGGTAAGTCGCAGCCCACGCGCGTGTACGATTGCTTTGCCGGCGACGCCCCCGAAGACGCGGCCCACAAGCGCGCCACCGCCAGCGATTTCGCGCTCGGCCTGGACGCTTGGCAGGCGGCCGACTTCGCCGCCGCTATCGCCGCCTTCGAGCGCGTCACGCGCGCTCACCCGGCGGACGGCACCGCCCAGCGCTACCTCACGCGCGCCCGCGAGCAGCTCACGCGCGGCGCCGGCCCCGATTGGTCGGGCGTGGAAGTGATGGAGCGAAAGTAGGGGGTTTTAGGCCCGCTCCGCGGAGCGCCGAGAACGCGAAGGAAGGAGGCCTCGAGCGAGGGCTTCAACATGCTCGACGTCCACGGTCGGCTGCGCCGAACTCCCATGGCCGGGCGGAGCTCGAAGCGTCGAAGTGACGTCTCGCTGACATTCGTGACGGTTGTGCTACGAAGCGGGTGGGATGGACGGGAACAGGATGAGATCGACGGACGCGCGCTTGTCCGTAGCGGAAGCGCACGTCGGCGTTTGGCTGGCCATCGCGGGCATCAACGCTCTGAGCATCTTGCTCGCCCGATCCGGAACGCCCAGCGCGCGCGTGCTGCTGATGCTCTTCGACTTTGGCCACGTCGCAGCCATCGCGCTCGCCGGTTGGGGCTTGTTGAGTCTGTTGCCACGGCTGTGGGCGACTGGGGTCTTGTTTTTTCTGGCTGTTCTCGGGGCAGGGGTGGGCTTTGCGTGGCTGGCGCCCGATTTTCGCAATTTCGCGGAGCGAGTGGGCAGGCCCGGGTCATGGCGCGCGCTGGGGGTTGCGGCGGGGCTGGCGGTGCCGGCGGCCGCGCTCGTCGGACATGCTTGCTCGCGCCCCCGATGGCGATGGGCAGGGGCGGCTTTGGCGGGGCTGGCGGTCGTGCTCAACCATCACGTGCTGCTCGCCGACTACCGGGGCATTCACTTGCTCATCACCTGGGTCGCGGCGACCTACGCGACCGCGGCGCTGGCGGGCGCGGGCCTACCGCAGGGCATGCTCGAGCGGTGGCGGGCTCGCACTACCGGTTGGCGAGCGTTCGCCGCGGGCGTCCCCGTTTTTTTGATGTCGGTTGCGTCGCTCGTGGTGCTCCCGCCTTCGCCGGTCTTGCTCCAAGCTTTTCGGACCGAAGGCTCGATTTTGTTTCCCTTCCTGGTCACGATCCACGGCGAGGACGCGAGCGTGCCCGAATTGAGCGGGCGCTCGACGTTGCAGCTCGCCCGCTCGTTCTTCGAGCCGCGTGACCAGCTCCCCGCCATTCCCGCGAGCCAGCCGCGTATCGCGCCGCCGCGTCCCATCGTCATCTTGATCTCCATCGACGCCTTCCGGGCGGACCTGTTGCAAGATGAACGTTGGCGGAGCCGGCTGCCGCGCCTCGCTCAGCTGGCGCAGGGCTCACTGTATTTCAGTCAGGCGCGTTCGCCGGGCTCGAGCACTCGTAACAGCCTCGGTCAACTGTTCTCGTCCAAATACAGCGCGCAGCTTCGCTGGACGGCGAAGAAGGGCCTGGGCCCCAACCTGCGCGAAGATCCGACGCCCCGCCTCAGCAACCTGCTCGGCGAGGCCGGGTTCTCGACCGTTTTTCTGTCGACTTACCCCAGCCTCACCTCCAAACACGCGATCGCAGGCTCGTTCCAGCACGAGCAGCGGCTCAAGCCCGTCCAGGAGCGACAGCGCTTTCCGCTATCGGACTTCGTGGTGGACGCGGCTTTGGAGCAGCTGGAGCAGCACGGTGAGGGACCCACGTTCCTCTACATGCACTGGCTCGACGCTCACGACCCGTACGACGCCGCGGGCACCAAGGGCACGCCCTTCCAGCGCTACCTCAGAGAAGTGGAGCTCTGCGACCATTCTCTCGGCCGGCTGATCGACGAGCTACGAAAACGCAGTCTTTGGCAGCGAACGGTGCTCGTCGTCACTGCCGACCACGGCGAAGCGCTCGGCGAGCACGGCATTCCTCATCACGGCCAGGGCCTGTACGACGTTTTGGTGCGCGTCCCGCTCATCGTCTCCGTGCCGGGCGTCGCGCCACGGCGCGTACACGTACCGGTTACCACGCTCGACATTGCTCCAACCCTGCTCGACCTCTTGGGGCTGCCAACTCCTGGCGAATACATGGGCCAAAGCCTGGTTGGCTTCCTGCGCGGCGCGACGCCCAAGCTAGACCGCCCAATCGCTCTGGACGAAAGCCGCATGCGCCTGCGCGGGCTCATCGTTGGTCCCTACAAAATCATCGACGACAAGAAGAAGCACATCGTCGAAATCTACGACCTATCGAAAGATCCAGGAGAAGCCCACAACCTGTTCGGGAGCATGGCAGACGGCCAAGATCAGCAGCTCCTCGGCCTCACCCGCGCCTTCTTTGCCAAGCGAGACGTGAAGGCCGCCGAAGCCGGGGACGACGCGGGCGAGCAGTAGCTCGCAGCGCAATCTTTCGCGCGTAAGCGCAACCTTGAACGCTGGCGCGACGACTCGGCGCGCGCCGACGAGAAGCCATCTTTCCCAACTCGTGCACGCCGCCAGCGCCGCTCCTGAAACCGGTTCCCGAGCGCAGTTTCGCTCGCTCGGTTGCTTGACGAGTGCTATTGCGCATGTCTGAGTTCAGTGGCAGCCGGCGTGCGCCGGCGCGTGCGCCAGCCAGCGGATCGCGGCGGCGCCAGTGGAGCAGCGATGGAGAACAATTCTATCTGGGCGCAAGCCGCGGTGGTGAGCGCGTGCATCATCGGTTGCAATGCGGGTGGGTCTGGCGCAGGGCTTCACGTCACTGGCTCGTCGGCCTCCAACACCGGGTCGTCGGCGGCCACGGGTGGCATGGGTGGGCTGAACCTCGGCGGGGGGCCCAACCTGATGGTCGGCCCCGACACCATGAGCGCCATCCCCGAGGATCCGGATCCGGGCAACCCGAACATCACGCACCCCAAGTGCGGCGCCAAGACGTGCACCGACTTCCCCGCTGAGCCCATCATCGGCACGGGCGTACCGGCCAACGCCGCCACGCTGTTCGGCGACGCCACGAACATGACCTCGGGCGCGCTGTGCGTGCTCGAGCCGCAGCTCTCGGCCGACGGTAAAGAGGGCGCCATGTTGCCCGCCAACTGGGTGCGGCCCCGCTTCCGCGTCGTGGCCCCCGCGGGTATCGATTTGCTCGAGATCCGCATCTCGTCGCCGGTCGAAAAGAACGACCTGGTCGCGTACACCACGTACTCGCAGGCGGCGGGCGGGCCCGCTCCGTCTTGGTACCTGCCGAAGGAAATCTGGGCCGGCGTCGGTGGCGACGGCGTGCCAGCGTCGGGCAACGGTTTTGCCAACAACGCGGCGGGCCAACCCGTCACGGTGACGATCCGCGGGGTGAACTCCAAGTCTCCCGCCACGCCGGTGGGCGTCAGCGGCACCTTCAACATCGCTCCGGTGGTCGCGACGGGCAGCATGGTGTTCTGGACCGTCAACTCGGCGGCAGTGACGCCTGACTCCAGCAAGCTCCTCGGCTTCGCCGTGGGCGATGAAGGCGTCGCCGACGCGCTCACCCTGCCCGACGTCAAATGGGCAGGCGAAATGGGCGAAGACGGCGCGGTCCTCCGTGGCTACTACGATGAAGAGCCGCTGCCCGGGTTCGTCAACGGTCAGGTGCGTTGCGTGGGCTGCCACGCTTCCCTGCCCGACGGCACGGGCGTGGTCTTCACGGATGACTGGCCCTGGTCGAAAGCGGCAGCGTCTCTCGCCGCCGACAGCCGTGGCGCAGTACCGGCGGTCATCGGCGCGGGCGCGCAAGCCATCATGAAGATGCCCTGGTGGGGCACCCAAACCCTGTCTTTGGGGCATTGGATGCCGGGTGACCGCACGCTCGTCACCACTTACGGCGCCACCTTCAAGTCGGGCACGGCCCGCACCAAGGCTTGGGAAGGTCTGCCGAAGTACGACTCCGCCACTCCCGCCAACAACGACAACGTCAAGTGGCACCAATTGGCTTGGATCGACCTGGAGGCCACGGTCCCAATCGACGTGGCCGTCACCAGCATGCCCGACTACGGCGAGGCGCTCACGGCTCGTCAAGCCGCTGCCATGGCCGCCAAAGGCGTAGCCTGGGGCATCATCGCCACCGGTGACACGGGTGTGGGCGCGGCGTCGCCGAGCCTCAGTCACAAGGGCGACCAGATCGTGTACGTCGCGACTGACTACGCGCCCGACGGTCACCCCGATGCGACGGCCAAGGTCGCCGACCTGAAGATCGTCGACTACAACAACCGCGCGGGTGGTACGGCCGCCGGCATCCCGGGCGCGTCGGAAGCCAGCTTCTTGGAGTACTACCCCTCGTACTCGGCGGACGATCAGCTGATTGCCTTCACCCGCGCGCCCACCCCCAGCGCGGCCTCGCCCGACGGCCCCTACTACAACCGTCACGGCGAAGTGATGGTCATCCCGCCCGCTGGAGGTACCCCAACCTCGCTCGCGGCTAACGACCCGGGCACGTGTGGCGGGGACAACGTCGCAACGGGGCTCATCAACAGCTGGCCCAAGTGGTCGCCCGACGCGTTCTCGGCCTTCGGCAAGACGTATTACTTCTTGGTCTTTTCGTCCGGCCGCAAATACAGCGACGAATTTTCGCAGCAGTTCAAGCTGCCGGCCAATCCGCTCGCGTCTTTCAAGGGCCTGAACGATTCGTCGCAGCTGTACCTGGCCGCCGTCGTGGTCGACAACGCCACCAAGGCCATCACCACTTATCCCGCCGTCTACATCTGGAACCAGAACCGCGCGCCCGGCGCCGACGGCACGGCGGCGAGCCTGAGGTACAGCAACCTCACGCCGGCCTGGGATCCGATCACGCTCGCTCCGCTGATGATCCCCGAAGTGCGCAACGACGTTCCGAAGTGAGGCGCGCGTCGTCGAGCGTGGGCGCGTGGGCGTCCACGCTGCCGTCGGTGCTCGTTCCTATTCGCCAGAAGTCGCCCCCGGCGCGCCGGTCAGTGGACGGCGCAGCCGGCGCTGGCGTCTAGCTTGCGCTCTCGCGGTAGCGCGTGCTCTTCGTCCAAGCCGTGCGGCTCTTCCACCGTGCATTGAGCGAGCGGCACCGCTACGTGGTCGACCTCGGGCGGCTCGAGCAGCTTGTTCCAAGCCCTGAAGAAATGGTGCTCGGCGTCGCTGCCCAGGTAGGTGATACGGCTGGCGCCGCGCACGCGCTTCAACTGCTCGGCGTTGATGACGTAGAACGTGCGCGAGGCCGGCTTGCAACCTTTGCAGTCTGCGGCCTGAACCACGAGCGAGCCCTGCGCTTCGTTCGACGTGAGAAACTCGGAAGGGGCGGCCTGGTTGGCGGGGCGGCAACCAAGCAGCAACGCCAACGTCAGCGCAGCTACGCGGGGCACCAGTGACGAGCGACTTTCGCGCGAGGGGGTGAGCAAGGTCAACGGTCCTCGCCTCCAAGTTAGCCGAAGCGCGCGGGCTTCACCCCTCGAAAATGTGCCGGCCGCGCTTTGCGCGAAGTGCGGCCCTTAGCCGACATTGTAGGCAACGCGCGCGCGCTGCTCTCGGCGCGTGCCCGGACAGCGTGAGGGGCGGCGCGAAGAGGCGGCAAAGCCTTGTGTTAAGGTCGCGTGCTCCGAGGATTCCCCGTGAGCCAAGCTACTACGCCGCCCGCCGCCCCGAACCTCGACCATTTGCCGCCCGACGCGCGCAAGACGTTTCTGGGCCACCCGGTAGGGCTGTTCGTCCTGTTCTTCACCGAGATGTGGGAGCGGATGAGCTACTACGGGATGCGGGCGCTGCTCGTGCTGTACATGACGAAGTACCTGTTCGTCGATCCAGCTCGCTCGCACGCAACGCTGGGCTACGACGCCCTCCACCGGCTGATCGAGCTGGCCTTCGGTCCGCAGAACGTCCAGCAGCTGGCGTCGCAGGTTTACGGCATTTACACCGGCCTCGTCTACCTGACGCCGTTCTTCGGCGGGCTCCTGGCGGACACCTTGCTGGGGCAGCGCAAGACCGTCTACGTGGGCGGCGTGCTGATGATGATTGGCCACTTCTTGATGGCGGTGGAGAGCCTGTTCTTCCTCGCTTTGTTCTTCTTGATCCTCGGCAACGGCTGCTTCAAGCCGAACATCTCCACGCAAGTGGGGCGCCTGTACGGCGCCGAAGATCACCGGCGCGACGGCGCGTTCACGATTTTCTACATGGGCATCAACCTGGGCGCGTTCATCGCGCCCTTCGTGTGCGGCACGCTCGGGCAGAGGCTCGGGTGGCACTACGGCTTCATGGCGGCCGGCGTCGGCATGGGCGCTGGCCTCGTCGTCTATTACTTTGGCCAACGTTACCTCGCCCCCGACACGCGCGGCACTGACGCCGCCGCCGCCGCGCACGCTCCTCTCTTGCCCGAAGAGAGGCTCGGCATCTGGGCGCTCGTGATCTTGTGCGCGCTGAACGTGGTGTTTTGGGCCGTCTACGAGCAGCAGGGCAATACCATGCAGCTCTGGGCCGACGGTCGCACGGACTGGCACTTTTTCGGCTTGGATCTGCCGTCCACTTGGTACCAATCGTTCAACCCGTTCATGATCTTCGTGTTCGCTCCGCTGCTCAACCTGGCGTGGGGCTGGCTAAGCAAGCGTGGGCGCGAGCCGACGACGGTCGTCAAGATGGCCACGGGTTGCCTGCTATTGGGCGCCGGCTACGTAGTGATGATCGGCGCCGCCTTGGCCGTGCCTCCGGGCACGCACGGGAGCCTCTTGTGGCTCGTGGGCGCCACTTTCACCTTCACCATCGGCGAGCTCTACCTCTCGCCGATTGGCCTATCGCTGGTCACCAAGGTCGCGCCCAAACGCTACGTGTCTCGGCTGATGGGCATGTGGTTCTTGTCCGCCTTCCTCGGTAATTACCTGAGCGGATTTCTGGGCACGTTCTACTCGGTGCTCGAAGGTAACGTATTTTTTGCCTTGCTCGCCGTGCTGGCGGCCACCACGGGCATCATCATGTGGCTGTTCAATCGCCCCATTCAGCGCTGGCTGCACGCCAGCCAGGCCGCCGTCACCAGCGCCGCCAAGGGCAAGAGCCCAACCCTGCCGTCGGCATCCTAGGCTTCCCGTAAAGTTCCATGCTTGCCTGGGCGCGACGCCTGCCTGCTTACGCCCTGAACGGGATCAGCGTGAGCCTGGGCATCGGCCTGGTGCAGGTCGTGTTTGGTGCCCTGGCGAGCGCAGACTTCGCGCAGGCGGCGAGCATGGGGGCGGTGCTGGCCAGCTTGCCGCACTTGACCGGGCGCGCCGTTCCTACCCTCCGGCGCTCGCTGCTGGGAGGCCTTTTGGCCTCGCTGGCCTCGCTGGTGGTGGTGCTGGCAACGCCGCATTTCGTCCTGCGCGGCGTCGTGGTTGCGCTCATCTCGTTCGTGGCCTTGCTCGGTATGGCCTGGGGCACACGCGCGGCGCCGCTGGTGTTCAGCGTGATCATCGCCGTGGTCTTCTCGCTGGCCCGGCCGAGCTCCGGGGGCGCGCTAGGGCTAGCGTTTGCCAGCGCGTGCGGGGTCGGGTTGTACGCGGCCTGGGCGTTCGCGAACGCCAAGCTGCTGGAGCCCCGCTTCCGCGCGCTAGCAGTGTTCGATGCTCTCGACGCCGCGGCCGCGCTCTTGCACGCGCGCGCGGGCGTGTTGTCGCACACCCACGACGAACCGGGCGCGGAAGCCAGCCAACGCTTCCTCCAGCTCAACGAGGAGGTGCGGCTCGCGCAGGCCTTGCAGGCCGCCCGCGATTTGGCGCTCCCAGCCGCGGGCCACGCACGAGGAGCCCTCGCGGTGGCAATCCTCGTGCGCGTGTCGGAGCTGCGCGAGCTCGTGCTCACCTCGCGGCTGGATCTGGAGCTCTTGGGGCACGACCACCCGGCGCGCTTTCTCCGCGCTCGCCTCGCGCTAGCTCTTCGAGAGCTGGGCGCGCATCTTCGGCACTTGGCGGTGGCCGAGCGGCAAGGCGGGGCCGCGCTGCAGCGCTTGGAGCCCTTTCCCGAGCTCCCCCAGCTACTCGACGCGGTCAGCTTGCTCGAAGTGGACGACCCGCGCGCGCGTTTGCTGCCGGTGGTAGCGACGCGCCTCCGCTACCTGGCCGAGGAAGTCGCCGCGATTCGCGGGCTGCTACTGGGCGAGCCCACGCGCCCGGCGCACGCGCCCGGCGAGCTGTCGCAATACCCTGCTGACGACGACAGCTGGCCGCTCCACCTCGAGCCAGCAACGATGGCGAGATCGTCCGCAAATTCGCGGGGTTAGCTGTGCCAGGTTGGGTCAACGACAGAGCTGCTCGACGCGCGGAGCGGGTGTAGCTTAACGGGTCATGGTTGCCAGCCTGAAGCCCTGCGGGACCTGTAGTCGGCACGTGCGCACGACCGAGCGCGCCTGTCCGTTTTGCGGCGGCGCGCTCGCGCTCACGGAGCCCATCGAAGAGCTGCGGCTGCTCTCGCGCTTGGATCGCCACCGCATGGTCACGTTGGGCGCGGTGCTGTCGGCGGCGGGTATTGCCCTCGGTTGTCGCGAAGCGCCGGTGGCTATCTACGGAGCACCGGCAGCAGCGCCGCACGAGGTCACTTCGGCGGCGCCGCCCGCGCCCGCGGAGGTCGAGCCGGGGCCTGCGGCGGTCGAGCCGGCGCCGAGCGTGGCCTCGTCGGCTGCGGCTCCAAGCGCTTCCGCCGCTCCAAGTGCCAGCGCCTCGCCAGCGCCGGGCCCGGCCCACGCCAGCAAGCCGCAGCCCACCGCCAGCGCCCGCCCGTTCGCGCCCGCCGCAGCCTACGGCGCCCCTCCGAACCGGCAGCCGTCGCCTCAAATGGCGCCGCCGGGGGCCAAGCCGGGCTTGTGAGCGGCCGAGGGTGAAGTGCGTTTCCGGCAAGGCACGCCGCGAGCGCACCTTGCCGGAAAGACACGGAGGCTCAGGCGGGCTTGCAGGCGCAGCTCTGGCCGCACCGGCAGGGCGCGTCACACTGGCAGTTGGCGTCGCAGCCGCAGCGCTCGTCTTTGGCGCTCGGCTCGCAGCAGGCACGTTTCTGGGGCTGGCTCGGCTTCGGATTGTTCTGGCTCATGGTGCTTCCTCGTCTGGTGGGGCGCTCGATTGCGCCTTCACTGATGCAGACGCGGGCCCGCGCGCGGCATTACAGTGGCCCCCGCTCAAAACGTCACGTACAAGCCGCGGCGGGTGCGGGCGCACTCTTGAAGCATGCCTTGGAGGGGCAAAAGCTCCGTCGCCAAGCTCGGGTTGGCCTGCAGCAGGGCCGCTAGCTCGGCGACGGCCGAGCTGACTTCGCCCGCGGTCTGGAAGTAAGCGCCTTCGCGAGCCGGATCGAACGGCTTTTCTTCCGGCCCGAGCGGGCTACCCAGCGCCATGTTCGGGCTCAGACCGGATTTTTCCAGCAGCTCGCCGATGGCCTCCCAATCGACGTCGAGCCCGATGTCCAGATCGCCATCGTAGTACTTGGTGAGCGCAAAGTCTCCCAACTCTTGGACGTCGCCGGCCTCGAGCAAGTCGGCCCAGCCCTTGGTCAGCGGCTCGCCCTCGTAAGGGTCGACCAAGACGTTCAGGTTCGCGTCGATGAACGCGCGCAGCGGTGCGCCTTCGCCCGTTTCGAGCGCGCGCAGCAAGAGGGGCCGAAGCTCGCTAGCAAAGGCGTGCTCGTCGAAAGCAAAGGCTCGATGGGCCAGGGGTATGCTCATGCGTCGGGCCATTGTGGCGCCAACGCGAGCGCGAACGCCAGCCAGGCGCCGCTGCCAGCGCGTCCTGTCTCGCTTCGCCCGATACCGCGATTCATCCGCGGTCGTGTCGTCTTGGCCGGGAGGCCTCGACCAAAACCAGCAGGCAGGTGCCTGGCCCCGTCGCGACTTGGCATGTCGGGAGGCCTGCGCCGATGCAGCCAAGCAGGACTACGACAACTGCCTAGACCTGGAATCGAGGGGACGGCTCGAAGCGGCGATGGACGCCTGTGGTCTGGGCTGTGAGCCTCGATCCGACCAGCAAGTCTGGTAAGGCCGCGCTGTCCAAGCAAGCCAACCTCTCCATCAAGATCAACGAGACGATCCCGCCCATGGTTACCGGGGGATTGGTGCGCTCGTCTCTCGGCTCGCTTGCTGCCTACCCTGACTTCAGGCGCGAGAGCGGCGTCACCCGGCATGAATGCGGCGTTCGTCGAGCAGTCCGTGAAGGGTCACGTCGAGAACATGGAATACAACTGCCGCCGAGACGCAGGGAAGCCCACCGACGGTGAGTGGGCATGCCGCTGGAACGAGACCTTCGAATCAGCGAAGGCGTGCGACAAGCTTCGGGACGGCAAGTAGCGCCGGCAGCGTGCTGGTCTGGCAGGGCTGCGCTAACGACGCGCTCGTGGTGGTGTTCACGCGCACTGGCGGTGGCTTCCAGCAGCGCCTTCATAAAATGCCTACCGGTGGATACTGGTTGGCAGGCCACTCGTCCTTGACCGCATCGAGCCCGGCCGGTAGCCTGCTTAGTAAGCCATCCGCGGCAGGCGTCGGCCTAGGGCATTGCGGCTGAAAATCGGACGTGCTTGCAGCGGGGATTGCGAGCGGCGGGCACGCGTGCGACGCGAGCGGGGTGTCCAGTGATCGTCGC
>Ga0164241_10000301_pt1 | contig 103820 bp, 110 predicted proteins | sample OricomyardsoilBY_FD_108780 | JGI IMG/M metagenome (GOLD analysis project Ga0164241, IMG submission 108780) | Backyard soil microbial communities from Emeryville, California, USA - Original compost - Back yard soil (BY) | ecosystem: Environmental > Terrestrial > Soil > Unclassified | place... | reverse complement strand
CCCTGTTCCTTGTAAATGTTCTACAACCGCAATATTCATGATTTCCATCGTCTTTGGCCTTGTTTCCAAAAGAACATATACACCGATAACGCTCCCCCCCTGCTTAGCTACGTATGTTAATCCTCTTTGTACATATGTAGCTATTTGCCGTTCACTTGGATCAGCAAGTAACAATAAAGCCTTCGGTATAGCCTCTTTTGGAATACGTTCTATTACAACAGACATAAAAAATTCCCCCTTCTCTATTGTTCTAAACCCTCCTTGTCTACCATAAGTAATAGAAAGGAGGGATTCACCATGGACAACAATGAGAAAAAATGCAACGTCATCTCTATTGATGGAAAGAAGAAGAAAAGCGACACGTATTCCTATCCAAAATTAGTAGTTGAAAACAAAACATATGAATTTTCTTCATTCGTCTTATGCGGTGAAACACCAGATGGCAGACGACTCGTTCTTACTCATATGATTTCTACCGATGAATTTGCTGGATTTGTAAAATCTTTAGATACTGTACTTCAAAAGAAAATTGAACGAATCTTTTTCTCATAACGACTATATAACATAAATTTCTTTTTCAATCTCTACTAACTGCTTTTGCAATTGTTCTTTACTTTGTTCATATAGAGATACATCGATCGTTTCAGCCAATGCAAACAATATACTTTCATAATAGTTCATCACATCTTGCTGCATCACTTTTTGGAATAAATTCCACTTCATATCCCACTCTTGCTTATAATGATGAACAAATAAATGTTTTTCATCAGCTACATAGTTTGATACGAGCGGTTCTAATACAGATTTAGCGTCTTCTTGCATAAAAGCTTTGTCATTCTTTTCAAAAAAGCTTTTCTCATTTTTAAAATGTGCCAATGCTTTTTTGAAATCTTTTATTTCAACTGAAGGGAAGGGTTCTTTATGTGTAATATCTTTATATTCATACTCCACTGTTCCATTCATAGAAATTGATTCATTTTCTACTTTACAGTTCACTACAATTTCGTCTTTTGCACGCTTCATCGCTTCGTCTATCCATTTTTCAAGGCGTAATGATGTCGCACGCATTTCTTGCAATAAATCATGCTGAATAAATGCTACTAATTCCATAACACACTGCTGCAATTGTGTTTTCACATTTCCATCGGTTCGAAGTGACGCCGGATTAATAAATTCAGTAAACACATCGTTATAGCGTAGGAATAGACGCTGTTGCACGTAATAAAGCAACTCTTTCACTTCATTTTGCATCGCCTGTTCTTCAGCAAGTACACTATATGAAGAAATGATATGAAGTAGTTGATCACGCTCTGCTTCATATTTTTTCGTTTGCTTCTCTTTCTCTTCATTCCCCTGCTTTGCACCCTTTATCATGTTTACTAAAAGCTGATCTGCCCCTTGCAACGCACCATATAGAGCATGCACAGAAACAAGCATTAAATCTCTCATCATAAAGGACGTAAATGATTCCTCAAACTTAGTAATCCCAGAGTTTTGTAAAATACCATACTTCTCTTTTTCAACATTCTTTCCTTGTTTCTCTTCAAGCGCACATAAACTTGAAATTGCAAATAAACGCGGATTTCTAATACCGTATTGCAGTAGCTGATCTGCGATATAATCTTTTACCATTTCAAGTTCTTCTTCAGACTCTGCTAAATCCGCAGCATTAATTAAGAAGAACATTTTATCAAGGGAAAAAGTATCCTTTACACGACCAAGCTGAATTAAAAATTCACGGTCAGCACGAGAGAATACATGGTTATAATATGTTACAAATAAAATAGCATCTGCGTTTTTAATATACTGGAATGCAACATCCGTATGGCGAGCATTGATAGAATCCGCTCCAGGTGTGTCTACAAGCGCTACTCCCTGCCTTGTTAAAGCACAATCATAATAAAGTTCCATATACTCAACGAAGCATGATTTCTCTTCATTCGCTACATAATCAGAGAACTCTTCTAATGTAAGTTGTACTTGTTCTCCTAAATAAGTAGAAACTGCATCATACCCTTTTTGTACCGCTCGTAAAAAGCTAAATGTTGTTTTTTGCTTCCCAGTTGGTGAAGGATATTTCATAACTTTATCAATTTGTGCTAACGCTTCATCTAACGTAGCAATCTCATAATGAAACAGCTTATAAACAGCTTTCATATCTTCTAATAACGCTTGCTTTGATTTAAACTGAACAATTACTGTTCCATGTGGTTTTTCCTCTGTAACCGGCAAAATTTGATTAATCGTTGCCGTCGTCGGGTTTGGTGATACAGGAAGTACTTTCTCACCGAGTAAGGCATTGGCAAATGATGATTTTCCAGCACTAAATGCCCCGAATAACGCTACTGTAAATTGTTTTGTTTCTACACGTCTTCTTTTCTCTATTACCTCTTGCTGTACATGTTTCAGCGCTGGCAATGGCTCTAAGATCGTTTCAGCTTTTTTCACTTTCTCTAATATCCGCTGAATATTTAAAGCCGCCGTTCCTTTCAGCTCTTCTTCATGAATCGCTACGTTATCGTTTACGATTTCCTTCTCTTGTAGTGTAAATTTCTCACTAACAATTTGCTTTTCCCTTTGCAATATCTCATCTATTTGCAAACCTTCAGGCGTAGCAACATGATCGTGCCAAACATTTCGTAAATAGTCTTCATATGTCGCCAAATTGTTATTGTATTGTAATTGTGTTTCTTTCGCCGTTTGCAACATCGTATATGTTTCAATCTCTTCTTCAATACGAGCAACTGCTTCCCTCACCTTTTGCTTTAAAACGACCGCACTTTTATCAAAAATTTGCTGTGCTTTTATAAAATAACGCTTCTTTAGTTCATTCGCTACATCCGCTGTATAAAGAAGTAAGTAATCACCTGTGAAACCTGCGCCTTGTTTAATTACCTCAGCCAACATTTCTGGTCCGAAAGCAATTTCTAACCCATATATGTCTTTCCCAATTTCCTCCGTGAACAATCCTTCTTCTTTTAAGAAGGCTACAATAAATTCCTTCACATGAAAATCAAGCTGCGTTTCAACAGTCTTTTGAAGGGCAGAATAAAACGCCTCTACACGCCTTTGTTTTTCTTGCTCCGTCTTTCCTTTCGCAAATAGCAAACCGACTTTAAACTTTGTTAATTTCGTTTCTAAGTACGCATTTGCCAATTCTCTCATTTCAAATGGCATTAAATACGCGTTATCTAATATAGCTTGTAGGCCTTTTATAAATTCATTTCTCACATGAGACTCTTTACTTGCCTCACGATTTTTCGCTTCCGTTAACTCTTCCTTCTTTTCAACTACCTCTGAAATAGAAAGTGGTGATGCTAACTCTTCCTCATATTTCAAAAGAGCTTTTTCATTTTCAGAAACAATAAACGAGAAATGTTCCCCCATTAAATATTCTGTTTCTCGCTCCATTCCAGTCCTTACATACTGCTCTTTTTCTTTCATAATAGAAGTAATTAACGTTTCTAAGCTTCCAATTTCATTATGTGGATGGTTCATCATTCGTAATGACGTATAATATACTCCATCTACTTCAATATCCCAGTTAGAGAACGATTGCTTTACACTATCTTTATAATTCTCAAACGACAATTCATTTTCTTTATGTTTATCTATTTGATTGACAACGAGATAAACCGTTTTATTACGTTGTTTCAATTCTTTAACAAATTGCAAATTCACTTCCGATTGGACGTGATTATAATCCATCATATAAAAAATTACGTCTGCTAGATGTAGCGTTGATTCTGTCGCTAATTGATGGGCATCATCTGTTGAGTCAATCCCTGGTGTATCTACTAACATAACACCTTCAGGAATTGGCGCATCATTCCGATAAATGTGAACACCAATTACCTCATCACCATCTTTACAAATTTGTTTTAATTCTTCAGCTGAATATGCACCGTCATACTCGTACTGTTCTCCAGATTTAACCGTTACAACAACACGATCCATTCCTTTTTCAATTTTGACAACGTTAGCGCTTGTCGGAATTGGACTTGTTGGTAACAACTGCGCTTTATATAGATGATTCATCATCGTTGATTTCCCTGCAGAGAAGTGACCACAGAACGCTATCATAAGCTGTTCTTGTTTATATTTTTGAATCACCTCAAACAACTTTAAACTATTCTCTGCATCGCCGTGTTTTTGCCACTCTTCATAAAAACAAACAAGTTTTTTCATACCGTTTGTCTGTACTATGTTTGTCATCCCCTTGTTCCCCTTTATCCAAGATGTATATACTTTCCCCCGCTATTTGCGAGCTCATAACCAGTGAGAGTTACACCTACCCATTGATTACAGTTTCACTTTACTATCATACTAAATTTTCAGCATATTCTCATTAAAAATAAAAAATCCCTTTCATTCTTTTTACAAATGAAAGGGATTTTATGTCATATCACTCATTTTGCTGTTCCTACTCCATTTAAAACATACTTCGCAATAACTGCATATACAGCGACTGTACCTGCTACTAATGCATATACCATACTTACACACCAACCTTTTTGATAATGATTATCAATTTTAAATATATTTTATCATTAAAGAGAATCATTATCAACACTTTTCATAAAGAAAGCTCCTTATAAGAAGGAGCTTTACTGCCTGTTTTGAAAAAGGTTAAAACTTGTTGTGCCCTCTTATTATATCGCATCTTACATAACTTAATAGTTAAAAAAAATGGAAATCCACCCTATACCCTCCATCTTACATTTTGTATAATAAAAGGGAATTACTTAACAGGGAGGAAAATAATGACACAAAATATTTCACAAGGCGAGAGGATACACTCCATCGATATTATTAGAGGAATAGCTGTACTAGGTATTTTTCTTGTGAACTGGCCTGTTATCGCTGGGATTGACTCACGTGATATTTCAGGAGTTTATGAAGGGCTAGATAGCTATATCCGTCTATTTTACGATATGTTTATTCAAACAAAGTTTTATACTATCTTTTCGTTTTTATTTGGCCTAGGCTTTTACATTTTTATGAGTCGTGCTGAAGCAAAAACAGATCATCCGAAAATTTTATTTGTTCGCCGCTTACTTATTTTATTATTATTCGGTTTCTTACATTACGTTCTTTTATGGGACGGAGACATTTTACATACTTATGCGATTGCTGGATTTTTCTTATTTTTATTTTATAAGAGAGAACCTCGTACTATTTTAATATGGGCTATCGTTTTATTGAGTATTTTTCAATTCATTATGCTAATGGCTGGTATTACAGTTGCATTGGTACCAAAGGAAGAGCTAGGTTTTTCCTTACCTATCATGCCATTAGAAGATTGGCTGTCACAAATACAAAATCGTTTCCATGCATTTTACGCTGATGGAATTGGATTAAATTTACTTATGCTTCCAGAAACAGTTGGGCTATTTTTGCTTGGTTTATACGCCGGCAAAAAGGATATTTTCCGCCGCACGAAAGAGTTAGATCTAAAACTTAAAAAATGGCAAATTATTATGTTCCTTTTAACATTACCAATGTGGTTCTTCATGGTCCGTTACTTCTTATCAAAACCATTTTATGAACCAATTTATATGCAGGTCTTTACAATGTTTAGCGGAAAAACGTTATTCATATTCTACATTTTCACGCTAATGCGTTTATTACAAAAAGAAAAATGGCAAACGTTATTACGTCCATTCCAATACGTTGGACGAATGGCATTAACAAATTACATCTCGCATACAATTGTTACATTACTTGTATTTGGTCTATTCCTTAAAAATTATTATCCTGCTCCATTATGGGTTGGACCAATATTCTGCATTAGTTTCTACACGTTACAAATCTTTATTAGCCGCTGGTGGCTTTCACATTATCAATACGGGCCACTTGAGTACATTTGGCGTCTTGGTACGTACGGAAAAATGATGCCACTTAAAAAGAAAAGCAAGGTCTCATAATGAGACCTTGCTTTTTTACGCTTCTCTTACCGCACTTTGCATAGACACCGGCTCTTCTTTTATTTTCACTTTACGCTGCGGCACCATATTAAATACGATATTTAAAAGTACTGCTGACGCACTTCCAAGTACAATTCCGTTATCTGTTAAAATACGAATATTTTCAGGAAGTTGTGAGAATAAAGTAGGAACGACTGTAACTCCAAGTCCGATTCCGACAGAACATGCAACGATTAATAAATTTTCTTGTTTACCAAAATCAACGCTACTTAACATTTTAATACCATATGCCATTACCATACCGAACATTGCTAACATCGCACCGCCCAGTACTGATTTCGGAATGATCGTTGTAATAGCTGCGATTTTTGGAATGAATCCAAGAACGATTAACATACCACCACAAGTATAAATAATAACGCGATTTCTTACTCCAGTTAATTGAACAAGCCCTACGTTTTGAGAATATGTTGTATATGGGAACGCGTTGAAAATACCACCTAACACCATCGCTAATCCTTCTGCTCGATAGCCTTTTGTTAATTCTTTTTCACCAATCTTTTTATTGCAAATATCAGATAATGCAAAGTATACACCTGTTGCTTCTACAATCCCTACGCAAGCAACTAAAATCATCGTAATAATTGGCGTCAATTCAAATGTTGGTGTACCGAAGTAAAATGGCTGAATACCATGGAACCAATCTGCTTCTCCAACTGCTTGCAAGCTTACTTTCCCCATAAATGCTGCAACGATTGTACCGAACAATAAACCTAGCAAAATAGAGATTGAACGAATAAATCCGTCGAAGAAACGATACATAATGATGATAAATAGTAACACACCAAATGCTAACGCTAAGTTTTCAAGACTTCCGAAATCTTTGCTTCCTACTCCGCCAGCCATATCATTAATAGCAGCTGGAACAAGTGTAACTCCAATTACTGTAACGACAGATCCTGTTACAACAGGGGGAAACAGTTTTACAAGCTTTCCAAATAATTTTGCAAAAATAACAACGAATAACCCGGCAGCAATAATTGCTCCATAAATAGAAGACACGCCGTATTGTTTCCCGATTGCAATCATCGGTCCAACCGCTGTAAATGTACAACCAAGCACAACTGGAAGCCCAATACCGAAAAAGCGATTTGATAATGCTTGTAAAATTGTCGCAACGCCGCACATTAATAAATCAATTGAGACTAAATATGTTAACTCTTTTTGATTCAAACCAAGTCCACCGCCCACAATAAGCGGAACGATAATTGCTCCAGCATACATTGCAAGCATATGCTGCATACCAAGCGATGCAATTTTAAATGGATGCTGCTTCATCGTTTATTTCACCTCCGCAGTTTCTTGCTGTACAAATGTAACTGTGCCGTTATCAAGTGATGCAATTTCTGCTAGTGATTCAACACGAACGCCTTGTTCACGAAGCTTCTTTCCTCCATCTTGAAATGCTTTTTCAATAACAATTCCAATTCCTGCAATACTCGCTCCAGCTTGCTCTACTAAACTCATTAAACCTAAAGCAGCCTGACCGTTTGCTAAAAAATCATCGATGATTAATACACGATCATTTTCATCGATATGATTTCGAGATAATGAAATTTCATTTGTTTCTTGTTTTGTAAATGAATATACGTTTGCAACGTACATATTATCTTGTAACGTTAACGATTTACGTTTTCGTGCAAAAATTACTTTTACACCAAGCTCTAATGCAGCCATAACCGCTGGTGCAATGCCTGAAGATTCAATCGTCACGATTTTTGTAATGTTCTCTTCTTTAAAACGTTTAGCAAATTCTTTTCCGATTTCTTGCATAAGTACTGGATCAATTTGATGATTTAAAAAAGCATCTACCTTTAATACGTCACCAGATAAAACCTTTCCTTCGTTCAAAATCTTTTCTTGTAATACTTTCATGTTTGTTCCCCCTCTTATGCAATAAAAAAACTCCAAAAGCCGCCACCACTCGTTACAAGTGAGAGACGCGCTTTTGGAGTTTCGCAAAAAAAGAATGCTAAACAAGCAATTATATTCGTCCTCACTCATAGTCAAAGTATTTACGGTACTTCGGTAGAAACTTGCAGGCCATATCCCCGCGATTATATGAGTGTAGCTAACTATTTATTTTATAGAAGGATTATAACGTACTTTTTATGCTTTGAAAAGCATTTATCAAAAAAACACGTACAAATTTTTAAAAACCACTATTTTTGTTCGAGTTTTGCAAACTCTTTCATTCCCAATTACAACTTCGTTAAAATGATTGGCCCATCTTTTGTAATCGCAATTGTATGCTCATATTGAGCTGATAATTTCCCGTCCATCGTTCGTACAGTCCACCCATTTAAATCTACTTTAGAATATCGCATACCTATATTTACAATCGGTTCAATTGTAATTACCATTCCTTCTTGTAACTGAGGTCCTTGTCCTTGTTTCCCAAAATGAAAAATTGCTGGTTCTTCATGAATCTCTTTACCAATCCCATGTCCCGTAAAGTCTCTTGCGACAGAAAAACCTTCATTTGTTACATAACTTTCAATTGCATAGCCAATGTCTCCTACATGATTACCAATTACCGCCTGATCAATCCCTTTATACAAAGCATTCTCAGCTACTAACAACAACTTTTCTGCTTCATCAGAAACTTTTCCAACTCTATACGTCCAAGCAGAATCTGAAAGACCCCCATTTAAGTTTACTACCGTGTCAATTGTTACAATATTACCCTCAGTTAAAGGAACATCGGCTGGAAACGCATGACACATTTCATCGTTTACAGATGCACATATCGCATATGGATACCCGTTGTAACCTTTCTGTTCAGATGTGGCACCATGCTTTTTTAAATACATTTCAACAAACGTATCAATCTCTTGTGTCGTTATACCTGGCTTTATCATTTTCGCAATTTCTTTATGACATGAAGCAAGTAATTTTCCAGATTCATGCATCAAATCTATTTCATTTTTCGTTTTAATTGTAATCATACTACCTCTACCTTTCCTTGCTAAACCTACTATTTGCTACTAAACTTCTATCATACACACCCTCTACCGAAATTTCAAAACTCTCAATTACAACAAGTAAACAATATGTATCATATATTTCTAAATCAAAATAAAAAAACAGAAGATCCTCTGTTTTTTAATCACGTTTACATATATAGTTCATTTTCAAGAACTCAAAACAACCACCATTTGTTTTCTGTATAAACGTTCCAACCGCTTCAAACCCCACCCTTTTATACACTTTTATCGCTCTCTCATTAAATGTCGCTACTGATAGTGTTATATATTTGCATCCGTATTTTTCTTTGCTAAAAGCTAGTCCAGCATTCACGAACTGTAAACCAAATCCATTTCCAGTTATATCAGGCCTCATTCCAAGTCCAATCTCAACCGTTCTATCATTCATTTTACAAACAGTAAAAAAACCAATGAGAATGCCATTTTCCTTCACAGAAAATGTATGATTCCCTCTACTCTCATCATGTAAAAACTCATCTAAATCTTCTTCATCTGCCTCTATATCGTAAAAGGAATATTCCCCTTTATAATGCCAGTTATATGCAATCTCTTCCGCCTCTTCTTGCGTCATTACTGTATATGTATAAACCATCTTCTATCCCCCTATAAAAAAAGCTGCAAGTAAGCAGCTCTTTTTTATAACTCATAAATTCCTTTATACTTCACTTCTAAATAATCCGCTAAGTAATTTGCATTTAACCCTTCGCCTGTTACATCTTCTAAAATTTCAAGTGGCTTTTTCGTTTTACCATACTGGTGAATATGTTCTGTTAACCATTCACGAATTGGTGTTACGTTTCCTTCTTCTAACAATGCATCAAAGTTCGGAATGTCTTTTAACATTCTTTGCTTAAATTGTGCTGCATACATGTAACCAAGCGCATAAGATGGGAAGTATCCAAATGAGCCACCAGCCCAGTGAACATCTTGCAATACACCTTGCGCATCATTTTCCGGACGAATTCCTAAATATGCTTCCATCTTATCATTCCAAGCTGCTGGTAAGTCCTTCACTTGTAATGTACCATCAAATAATTCTTTCTCTAATTCATAACGCACCATAACATGAAGCGGGTATGTAAGCTCATCTGCTTCTATACGAATGAATGACGGCTTCGATTCGTTAATTGCATCATAAAATTCATCGACTGACATATCATCAAATTGACCATTGCTATACTCTTTTAATAAATCATAATTTTTCTTCCAGAATGATTTATTACGGCCGATAAAGTTCTCAAAGAATAACGATTGTGACTCATGAATACCCATAGATGTTCCACTACATAACGGTGTACCTTCAAATTTCTCTGCAATATTTTGTTCATATACAGCATGACCACATTCATGAATTGTTCCAAACACAGCCATGCGGAAATCCTTTTCGTCATAGCGTGTCGTAATACGAACATCCCCTCTATTTAAAGTAATCTCGAATGGATGTACTGTTTCATCAAGACGGCCTGCCTCAAAGTCATAATTCAATTGCTTTAATAGTTCTAATGTAAAGTTCTTTTGTTTTTCTTTTGAAAATTTTTCCGATAAAGCACTTGTTTTTAATCCTTTTTTAGACTCAGAGATTTCTTTTACAAGCGGTACGATGCGCTCACGAAGTTGACCAAATACGTGATCTAAAACTTCTACTGTAATACCTGGCTCATACATGTCTAATAATGTATTGTATTTATATGTTTCGTAACCCCAATATGTAATAAATTTCTTTTTAAATTCAACAATTTTTTCTAAGTACGGGCGGAACATTTCGAAATCAGATTTTTCACGAGCTTCTTCCCACACACTCTCTGCTTTCGCTTCTAATTTCACATACGCTTCGTATTCCGCTTGTGGAATTTTCTTATTTCTATCATATTCTTTACGACACTCTTCAACCATTTTCTTCGTCGTTTCAGAAAGTTTATCTTCACGTATTAAAGCTTCAAGCTCTGTTAAATAGTTCCCCATCTCATCTGAAGTCGACATGGCAAATACTTCTGATGAAAGCATGCCAATTACTTCTGAACGCTGGTCTACACCTTTTTTAGGCGCCCCTGTTCTCAAGTCCCAAAACATTAAGCTTAATGCTTCTCCGTAATTTTGTATCTTCTTCACGTATGTTAAAAATTGCTTTTCTACTTCATATGTAGCTACTGTCATTGTATAAAAACCTCCTTTTTCTACCTCAAACTTAATTCGACATGAAAATCTAATTTCCTTTTATAATAGAAAAAAAGCTTGGCAAGCGCCAAGCTTTCTCCTTATAATTCTTTACCTTCTACTGGTAGTACGTTTTTCACCGCTTCTATCACTTTCTCATCTTCTGTATCAGATAAGAAGATTGATATAGCACCTTTATCGTCGCTCGTACGAATTAAACGGCCAATCCCTTGACGAAGACGTAAAATCATATACGGTACATCTACATCCCAGAATGGATCATTTACATGTTTACGCTTCGCCTCAAACACAGGATCGTTTGGAGGGAATGGTAATGACCAAATGATAACATGTGATAATGATGAACCAGGAATGTCTAAACCTTCCCATAAATGAACGGCACAAAGTACAGTCTCTTCTTCATTTTGGAAACGAGAAACGAGCTGACTAATTTCTTGATCCCCTTCATATAAGAACGGAACTGACATTTGTTCTTTACTTACATATTCTTTAAACGCTGCAAGTTCTTGTGTTGTACGGAATAATACAAGTGTACGTCCATTTGTTTTCTGTATATTTTCAAGTGTATATTGGCACTTTCTTTCCCATTCATTTTCTTTCGTATGCGATAGTAAGTTTACTGCCATTTGCTCCTCATAATCAAACGGTGAGGCAACTGAGAATGATAAGTAATCTTTTACCCCTAGGCTATTTGCTGTAAATGCGAATGAATCGTTATTAGATAATGTAGCAGACGAGAAAATATACGGAATTTTCTTCGAGAATACTTTCTCTTGTAATACTTCTTCTACTGCACGTGGCATAATCACTAACGTGAAGGCTCCATCACCTTCTTCACCCCATGTAATTACATTTTTCTCATGCATGAACAGACGAAGTGAATGCTCTAATACATCTAAATGTTCATCAACGATATTTAAGTCATACGTGTTTACTGTATGCATTTCACTTTCAAATACTAATGCATCACCGACTTCACCAATTTTCGCATAAAGTCGTTTCGCTTCAGCTGTTACTTTTTCTGTCACAGTAATTTCTAAACGATCAGAACCGGCAATTTCTTTTTTGTTTTCTTGTAACACATCAAAGAATCGCTCTGTTTGCCAAATTGTTTCTTCTACTAAATGTGCAAACTCTTCACGAATATCGTTTTGTAATAATCTCGTTAAAAGTTGCTCCATCATCGTTTGCTTTAAACGATATGTTAAAGCTTTTTGAGCTGCATATTCTACAAGATGTCCTTCATCGAATACAACACAACTACTTTCTGGTAATAATGGAATTTGTCCTTCACGCTTTCGAGCATCGTACGTCCAAATATGATCCATATAAAAATCTTGAGAACAAATAATTAAATCTGCTGCTTTACGATAATGTTCACGTGAAAGAGTTTGACCGCAACGATGACGAGAATCACAAGTGAAGCAATCTTGGAAGTAATCCCAATTTACTTTTGACCATTCTTCGTCATTTAATAGTGGAAATTCTTTTCGGTCACCATAGTGAGTAAAGTTTTGCATCGTACCATGATCAAATACGAATTGTGGTAATTCATAATATACGTCTTCAATTACTTCTGGAGCTCGTCCACTCATAACATCTTCAAGCTTACGTAAACATAAATAATTATCCATTGATTTCGCAAGTCGTACATCTACAAATAAGCCTAACGCTTCAGATAATTTCGCAATGTCTCCTTCTTCTTTCACAAGCTGCTCAATTAACGTTTCATCTGCACAAGCAATAATAGCTGGTTTTCCAGTATAACGCGCATAGCAAATTGCATATAGAAGATATACAATAGTTTTCCCTGTTCCTACACCCGCTTCTGCGAACATAACTTTCTTTTCTTGGAAAGCACGCTCTAATTGAAACGCCATAAAAATTTGTTCATCACGCTCTTCAAAACCTTTTTCCGGAAGGATGTCGTAAAACACATCTCCAATCCACTCATTCAACTTATCATAAAAATTGTCTTGTTTTCCTACTTCAAATGGTAATCTCTTCTCAGTAAACATCCTTAGCCTCCAACCAAAAAGTTTTTCTATAAAAAGATATAGTAACCGCTACTCATATGTGTGCAGCTACTTTCCCCTGTTGCCATACATATAAATACACGAAAAAAAATTTTCCTTTCGAAAAAGGAAAATTTTCTTCTATATTAATGACTTTAAATACCTTTTATCAATCGCTGTTTCATGTGAAAGAGCTGACAAATATTCTTCTTGTGCTTTTTGTATTTCATCTACAATCGCATCTTGACTATCCACTTCTTTTCCGAGCTCATCATACGTACGGTGAATAGCTTTTTGAATCATTGATAATTGGAAATTATCCATATCACTTCCTCCTTTACGCATTACATAATAGCCAGTATATGCGCGCTGGAGGAGTTTTATACTATGAATTACGCGGTGGACGTTTTCCGAAGTATTGGTAGTAATCTGTACGGATAAATCCGTTAAACAGTTTACGCTTCTTCGACGCATCTTTTCCGTAACACTTCTCAAATGCTTCATAGCTTGTTAATACATACGCTGACCATGTATCTAATGGGCGGAATACTTGTCCCATTTCTTTATACAGTTGTTCAACGAGTGCTTTTTCACTTAAACGTTCTCCGTATGGAGGATTCGTTACAACGTAGCCATAATCCTCTTTTGTTGTGAAATCTTTTACTTGCATTTGTTTAAATGTAATTAAATCACCTAAGCCTACTTCTTCTGCGTTATCTTGAGCAACTCGAATCATACGATGATCAATATCCGATCCAATGATTTGTAATCGTTGATCATAGTTCGCTAAATCTTCAGCTTCTTGACGAGCTTCACGCCAGTTTTGTTTACCTACCCAGCCCCACTCGTCAGATGCGAAACCACGGTTAAATCCTGGTGCAATGTTTTGTCCAATTAATGCTGCTTCAATCGGAATTGTACCTGATCCACAGAATGGATCAACAAATGGACGATCTGGCTTCCAGTTTGTTAATTTAATTAAAGAGGCAGCTAATGTTTCTTTTAACGGAGCTTCCCCTTGATCCATACGGTATCCACGTTTATGAAGTCCAACACCGCTCGCATCAATTGTTAATGTTGCAATATCCTTGAGCATTGCAATCTCGATACGGAATAACGGACCATCTTCTTCAAACCAAGTTGTACGTTTATATGTTGTTTTTAATTTTTCAACGACAGCTTTTTTAACGATACGTTGGCAATCCGAAACACTGAATAATTCAGATTTTAAAGATTTACCGATAACAGGGAATTCGCCATTCTCTGGAATATAATCTCCCCAGTTTAATGCTTTCGTTTTTTCAAATAGCTCATCAAATGTTGTTGCTTTAAATTCGCCAACTTTAATTTTTACACGGTCCGCAGTACGTAACCATAAATTCGTGCGACAAATCGCCTTTTCATCTGCTTCAAATGTTACTTTGCTGTTTTCTACTTGACATTCATAACCAAGATCGCGAACTTCTCGGGCAACTAACGCTTCAATACCCATTGCCGCTGTTGCAATTAAAGTAACTTTTCCCATTTGCATTCACCTCTTATGTATATTCAAACAATAATTAATAGCAATTGGTCCTATTAATCATTACATTTTACGAAAAATTTTCTCATTAACCATTTTAACTCATACTTTATAACTTCATACAAATAAAAAGCCCTCCTCTAACAAAGGAGAGCTGAGTTATTTCATAGTTGGTTCATAACGTTCTGTAAGCCATGTTCTGTTCCTTTGTACTACAAACGGCCCACGCCTCGTACTCCGGTGGCAATCATCTATCTACAGGTTATAAAACCTGTCCTTTCCCGTCGTTCATTTCCTTGGAAAAGATTCCCCTACCATTATTTGGGTTTCTCGCTCGTGGGGTTTACCTCGTTCCACTCCTATCATTTCTTCAAGGACTTCGTCACTGTGGCACTTTAAAGGTAGTCAAACCATATCCGAAAGGACTTAGGTTTTTTCCCTGCCGTTAAACCAGCCTTACAGCCAGAATACCCTAGCTTATGAATTGGCTAGGCACGAACACTACAGCCATCTCAGGCCGTGCGAGCATGGACTTTCCTCTACAACGTTGGCGTTGCAGCGATTACCCAAACGTTATGACATCCATTAGTATAGTGGAAACAAAAAGATTTTGCAACGTTTTTTTCTATGTAAAATGCTTAAACCTTTTCCCACCTTACATCATTCGTATAACTTACTTCCAAATACAGCTTTTTCTAAGTTAGATAAGCGTTTTAAAATATCCGTATTCGTGTTGTTATAAACTGGTTGTGCAACTGGTGTTTGTACAGGTTGTTGTGGAACTTGCGTTACTGCTAGTTTTTGTTCCTCTAATTCACGCTTTAAACGAGCATTTTGTTGCTTTAATTGCTCAAACTCTTTGTGGAAAGCTTCATAGTCTTTAATGATCATATCAAGAAACTTGTCTACTTCTTCTTGCTGATAACCTCTCATACCTGTTTTAAATTCTTTTTCTAAAATATCTTTCGCTGTTAATTTAATTTTATCCGAAATCATTTTCTTCACCTCAAATTTTTACCAAAACTTTCATTAACTAAATTTTTTCAGAAACAATGCTTTTTGTCAATCATATATACGAGTACTATATTACATATTTACTCTGCATTATTCCACTGTTCCTCTTCTATTATATCTTGTAAATCAGAAAAAAGAATGAAATAACTGTGATAATTTTCTATTTCTCCTTTTTTCTTTGCTGCTTCTACAATATATTTGGGACTTCCTGGTTTTTCTTCATCGTATACCGCTAAAAGCGCATCACTTTTTTCAATAAAAAATTGATTTTTTAATTTAAATTGCTCTGGACTTTCATACTTCCGTTTCGTGATACTATCAACATGGTCTGCTTGAGAAAGGATAAATTCGTAATATTCACGATTATCTTCTTTCCAATTTTCTTCTTGTTCTAAAAACGGAGTGAATACCGCTAATTTTAAATCTGGATATTCTACTTGAATTTCAAAAACAACTTCAGCAGCCCATAATTCTACACCTAATTGGCCGCTTATTATAACCCACTCTAAACCATCTTCTACAAAATTGGTTAATTTACGGTGTAACGCTTTCTTTATACACTCCACCCCTGGATGATCATTTTTAAATATTCCAAGTTCAAATGGCTTATATCCTGTTACTGCAATAACTTTCATATCAACACTCCAATTACAAAAAAAGAACTAGCATTTCGCTAGTTCTAACATATCATTTACTTTTTAAACATTCCACCAACGTTTGGTCCGATATTTGGACCGAATGGTGATACGTTTGGTCCAATATTCGGTCCGAATGGTGATACGTTTGGTCCAAACGGAGATACATTTGGTCCTGGACCAAATGGTGATACGTGATGTCCATGATGTCCATGATGTCCATGACCACACGGTCCACATCCGCCACCGAATCCTGGGTCGATTGGGTCCACAACATTTACATTTGAATTTGTTTGTGGGAAGAAGTTTTGGTTTTTAATTTGTTGATGATGTACATGTGTTGTATGTGTTGGGAAAATGTGTGGCACCACCGTTGTTGAAAAAGAGTGTGTTACGCATTGTTTCGTCGGATGAATGACAGGAGCAGTCGTACAAATAGGTCCTGTAGGCTTATGCCCTCCAAAGCAAGGATGACAATGATGCATAGTTTTTTCTCTCCTCTCTCGTTAAAAAAATCTGATTACACTTTACAGTATGAGAAAAGAGAGAAAGCCGTTTGTTATATATACCCATTTATTACAAGGAAATTTGTCTAGTCCTTTATTTCATTTACATTGTTTTTATAGACAATCCTTCAACATCACTTACCAAAAAAGCCTCCAACTTGCTTTACAATACCTGTCACTTGATTCATCGCATTCATCATTTGTCCAGCTGTATTCATCATTTTATTTACATCATAGTTACCATCTGATGTTTTAAATTGAGAAACAAAACTAGAAAACTGGCTTGGCTGTTGTTGCTTTTGCTTACCCTGCGTCGGGTACGGTTGTTTTGGTGGATAAAACATCGCTTGTTGATTAGCATACGGCGATGGTGGTGGCATATAATATTGCGAATTCATATAAGGCTGCTGCTGTGGTTGATTCATGTATGATTGCTGAGCTTGTGATTGTTGAGCTTGATTCACATAAGGTTGCTGCTGTTGTGGTTGTTGAGCTTGATTCATAAAGGACACTTCAAACGGTTGATAATAATTTTGATTTCCATAATAAGGCTCGAAAGGATACATATTATACCGTAAATATGTATCCTTATTATATTGGTACATATTTTGCTGTGCATATGGATTCGTTTGCTGATATACGTTAGGTTGTTGAAACATGCATTCTCTCCTCCTTCACATAAGTTTCTACATATATAATATGTACCTATAAAATAATATGTGTGATGGAATATATGTCTATTTTTGTCGGAAGTTTAAATTTTTAAAAAATTAAAAAAGAAAACCCTTCCATGCTATGATAATTAAGAAGAAGATTCTCATGGGGGAGGAATCAACATGGTATTAGGGGATTTAAAACAAGCGTTTTCTCAAAAAAAGGGGTATTGCACAGAGAATGCAAATGAATTATTAGACTTTGCGAGACATTGGTATCTCGAAGGAAAAATATGCATATCAGATTATCGAACATTAATAAAAGAATTAGAAATAAACGGCGCAACAAAACCTACAACAATGACAGAAGCATAAAAATAACAAGAGGGCTCTCCCTCTTGTTATTTACATTGCTCAACTATATTTTGCAAAGTATACGAAATGGCTTGGTGTGTTTCAAAGAATCGTTTACCTTTACCTTTATTTACAAAGCATTGCAACACATTCGTTTGTAAATTATCGTATACTTGATCAATTTGCTGTACATGTATATACTTTGGCTTTTCTTCTTTAATCCACGTATAAGCTAATTCTTTCCACTTCTTTAATTCCTCATCTACCATATCTACAAACGGTTTCATATCCTTATAAAAGTCGTATTCAGTTAGTTCTCTTTTTTTTACATTCGCTTCATTATTATACTGCATGAGTTTTTCTGAAGACTGTATTAATGCTTCATTCTTCATTTCTTTCCCACCTTATTATGCACTCACTACGACGTTTTGAAATGTCTTTACCCAATTCCCTTTCTCTTCGTGATGCACTAATTTATTTTCCATATGTTCAATATGCATTTCTGTTATTTCTATTTTATTGCATATTTTTTCACTCGCATCCTTTAATGCATGATTCATTCTAATCCCTATATTCATTTCCAGCAAATCGAGAGAACTTAACATTTGATCCATTTTTTTCATTACATCTTCCTTCTGAACCATCGCCATATACAAAACGCCTCCTTCTTTGCTTTTCCTTTGTCATGTAATTTCGCCGAATGATTCACCACTCCTGCCCACATGACAAAACTAGTTGTTATTCGTCAAAGAAATCATTTCGTATGTCATTTATAGAAATGGTAACAATACAAAAAGGAGGTGTATTACAATGGCAAAGAACAAAAATGAAAAAAAGAAAAACCAAAACAAACAACAAAATAAACCCGAGACTGGCAATCCAAAGCTAGATGGTCCAAACTTCCCTGCTACATAAAGCGAGACTTTATTACGAACATTTAAATTTCAAATCATCCTTAATCTCCTACTAGCATTACGTTTTGAAATTAAAGTTGTAGCACGCATAGCAGGATTTTTTCAAATTAAGAAGTCCCGTCTTCAAAATGGAAGACGGGACTTCTTTTTTATTATATCATGAACTCATCGATCCTTTTAGCAAAACGGTTTACGATAGATAGCCTATAGATTTGTTCTCTCTTTCTTCTATACCATTCTGTTATATTAACTTCCCCTTTAGGTTCTTCAAGTACAAATAGCACATTCATTTTCATATTTGCACAAAACCAATCTCTCATTTTTATTTCTTCATGTAAAATAACAGGATAAATATCTCTAAGTGTTGGCGTATAAGACTTTCGAGTTTCCTTTGCGTAAACTTCATAATCTTCTCTAGACCCAGTATGTGTAGTTTGCAGTGCAAACTTATAAAACGAACCATTATAAATTGGATGAAACAATAACCATGCTAATTTTTTTCCTAGTTCTATACGCTTTTGTAACGTTTCAAATTGATAAACCGAAAACCCATACATTCTCCCTTCAATTGTTGGGAAGATAACTGCACTAATATGAAGTCTTTCTTGTACTTTAAAAAGTGCAGTATGGAATACATGTTTTTTAAAATATGTGTTCTCAATGACTGGTTTTTGAATTTTATTTTGTTCATTTATAATAAGCGCTGTCATAAGTCTATTCATATCTCTTCTTTCCCAGAAAAGTAACCATTCTTTTTCCATAAAAATTGATACATTGAAGTATTGCAACAAATGAAAGAGAGGTGCATGTCTCTTCTTACTTTCCTCATACAATAATAGCTGAGGAAATGCATCTAAAAAAATAATCCAATTAGCCTGTTCGTACAGAAGAAATAAATGTTTTTTTACCGTTCTAGGTAAAACAGTATCATAATATCTCCCTTCTAAATCAGTCATATTCCAGCCCGCATTTCTCGAAACCATACTCGCTAAAAAGGCCCACCTGATTTCACTATTTCTTAAATAATATTCTTGATAAGATTGTGTCCGAGAAATATTGTCCACATTAGCTATTTCTGTTTTCTTTTTAATATTGTGAATGATTGCTTTTTCTTCCTCTGTACAAAAATTTTTTTCTCGATTTTGTTTAATTTTCATATAATCATTCCATGTAAACATAAATAAGTCATCATACCTTTCATCAAAAAGGTCACATCTTTTTTCATTTTTTGATATAATCACCTTTGTAAGTAATTCTTAGCAAGTTGGGGGTGGACACACTATGACCATTCGTTACCCAAATGGAAAAAGGTATAATCAAGCTTCACAACCTCAAAAAACACCTATAAAAACACATACTTATAGTAATAGAGGTATGTCCCTTGAAGAGGAATTGAATGAAACAAATCAATATTACTTAACCCATAATATTGCATGTGTACATAAAAAGCCTACACCTCTTCAAATTGTAAAAGTAGATTACCCCGCTCGAAGTGCTGCAGTGGTAAAAGAAGCGTATTTTAAACAACCTTCTACAACAGATTACAACGGTGTATACAAAGGGAAATACATCGATTTTGAAGCAAAGGAAACCAAAAATAAAACTAGTTTCCCACTTCAAAACTTCCACCTTCATCAAATTGAACATATGAAGCAAGTGGTTGCTCATAATGGAATTGCATTTGTTATTATTAAATTTACACTTTTTGATGAATTTTATTTACTAGATGCAAAACATATTATTGCATTTTGGAATCGTCAAAATACTGGTGGACGCAAGTCGATTACGAAAGAAGAAATAGAAGAGCATGGATCCTTATTATCATGCGGTTATCACCCTCGGATTGACTATATCCGTGTACTAGACATGGTTTATTTTTCGTGATAGAGTCATCACTAAGGCTCTTTTTTCGACTTTTGGGGGAGAGAATGAAAGGTAGGAGAAAGTATAATGTCAGATAATTATCGTTCTCGTACAGAACGAAATCATGTGAAAAATCAAGAGAAAAAAACACATAAAGAAGAAAAACCAAAGAAAAAAGGCTCCTTTTTCAAGAAATTCCTTATAGGTTGTCTACTTCTTGGTATCGTTGGTCTTGTAGCCGGCGTTTCCGCTTTCTTTGTTATGGTAAAGGACGCTCCAAAATTAGACAAATCCAAACTTGTTAATCCTTTATCAACAAAGTTTCTCGATAAAAACGGAAATTTCTTCTATGAATACGGTGCTGAAAAACGAACACATGTTACTTATGATCAAATTCCAAAAGTAGTTGAAAATGCATTTCTTGCAACTGAGGATTCGCGTTTCTATGATCATAATGGAATTGATTTTAAACGAACTACAAAAGCAGTTATGGAAAATGTCACTGGTGGTTTCGGTTCCCAAGGTGGTAGTACGATTACACAGCAAGTCGTTAAAAACTACTTTCTAACAATGGACAAAACTGCTAAAAGAAAAGTGCAAGAATGGTACTTATCTTACAAATTAGAGCAACAATACTCTAAACATGAGATTTTAGAAATGTACTTAAATAAGATTAATTTAGGTAACCGTTCATACGGTATTGCGACAGCAGCGCAAAAATATTATGGTAAAGATTTAAAAGACTTGCAATTACATGAAGCTGCTATGCTCGCTGGTTTACCCCAAGGTCCAAACATTTATGATCCAACAAAAAAGGAAAATGTTGAACGAGCAACAAATCGTCGTAATGTCGTATTATCATTAATGAATCGACATGGTTATATAACAAAAGAAGAAATGAATAACGCCGTTAAGATTCCAGTAACTGAGGGCCTTCAACCGTCTTCAGAAGTAACTGAGATGAAGTATCAAGCATTTTTAGATGCGGTTGTAAAAGAAGTTGAAAAAGAATATCCTGATGTAAATATCGGTTCAGATGGTTTAACGATTCATACAACACTTGATCAAGATGCTCAAGATTACGCCGACAAAATTATGGATGGCAATCTTATTAAGTATCCGGACGATCAATTCCAAGGGTCATTCGTATTTATGGATACACAGTCTGGAGAAGTTCGAGCAATTGGTGCTGGACGTAAAGAAAGTAAGTCTACTTTCAAAGGTCATAATATGGCAACTGATTTAAAACGCCAAGTTGGTTCAACAATGAAACCAATTTTCGACTACGGTCCGGCAATTGAAAATTTACAATGGTCTACATACCATCAATTAAACGACTCAGAATATACGTATTCCAATGGTAAGAAAATACAAAATGCAACAAAAAGTTACAAAGGTGACGTTTCACTACGTGAAGCTTTGAAAAAGTCATTAAACATTCCAGCTTTAAAGACAGCACAAACAGTTGGTCTTAATAAGTCAAAAGAATTTGCTGAAGGTTTAGGCATGACCTTTAAAGAAGGAAAAGTCTACGAATCAACAGCAATCGGTAGTAACGATAGTTCTCCATTAGAAGTAGCAGGTGCATATGCAACCTTTGGTAATAGTGGTAACTATAATAAACCACACTTCGTAAAAGAAGTAACCTTCCCGGACGGGAAAAAGAAAAGCTTTAAACCGAAAGAACATCGCGCAATGCAAGACTATACAGCTTATATGGTTACTGACGTTCTTCGTGACGTAGTAAAACCTGGTTCTGGTGGTACAGGTCCAACAGCATACGTTTCAGGTGTTGACGTAGCAGGTAAAACAGGAACACAAAACTTTGATGAATCAGTTCTTCAAAAATATGACATCCCAGCTGATGCAAACAGAGATAGCTGGTTTGCTGGATATACGCCACAATACACAATGGCTGTTTGGACCGGTTACGAAAAAGATGGTCCAAAAAATTATGTTAGCGATCGCTCCACTAGAATTGCACAGCAAATGTTCCAAGTAATGATGAGCAAATTCGCTACAGATAAATCACGCTTTGAACGTCCTTCTTCTGTACAAGAAATAAACGGAGAGTTATACGTAAAAGGTGCGAAAAAAGATGCAATTAAACAAATTAAAGTAGATGCTCCTAGTGGTCTGAATGTCACTTTTGATGGCGCTAGCACAGTTACACTAAACTGGTCTGGACCAGCAGAAGTTGATGCATATGCAGCCAGCTATAAAGCAACTGACGGTTCAAGTGGTAGCCTATCAATAAGTGGTACGACAGCTACTCTTGGTGGTATTAAACCAGGTGTTACTTACAGCTTCTCTGTAGTAGCGAAAAAAGGCACTGGAACAAGCCCAGCAGTTGGTGCATCTTTCACTGCGCCTGGCGGAACTCCAGATGCGAAAAAAGCTGAAGAAGAGGCTAAGAAAAAGGCCGATGAAGAAGCTAAGAAAAAAGCTGATGAGGAAGCCCAGAAAAAAGCTAATGAAGATAAAGTAAAACAAGAAGAAGCTAAGAAAAAAGCTGATGAAGAAGCTAAGAAACAACAAGAACAACAGCAGCAACAACAAGAACAAGAACAACAACGCAAACAGCAAGAAGAAGCTCAAAAGAAAGCTGATGAAGAAGCTAGAAGAAAAGCTGATGAAGAAGCTAAGAAAAAAGCTGATGAAGAAGCTAAGAAGAAAGCTGAAGAAGAGGCCAAGAAAAAAGCTGAAGAAGAGGCCAAGAAACAACAAGAACAGCAACACCAAAATACCGGAGGAGATACACCTCACGCAGACGGTACTGTTGTTACAACAGAGTCCTAATATACAAAAAAGAAGTCCGTTTCTCTTAACGAGAAGCGGACTTCTTTTTTGTTATCATTCTCTTTACATACAGCTTTTCTATTTCGATATACAACTGCGCTAATTGAATATAAGAATGATAATTACTCGGTTTCTTTATAATGAATGAATATCTTTCCATAAAATTAACAGGTTGCACTTTTAATTTATTCGTATTTATTTGCATTTCATTCAAACTATGAACAGGTTGTTCATTTAGCCAATAGACAACCGATAACAAGTGAGCTGCAAAAAGAATCATTGGTCCCTCAGCCTCTTGCTTATTTCTATTTCGAAACAGTATAGCAATGTCTTCATGCTTATTTTTCCATACATTCAACATCACTGGAATGCTGTTTTCAATTTCCTTCCATGGCTCATACTGTCTTTCAATATCAAATATAAAGTAAGTATTTTGTATTATCTCTTCAAAAGAATTGTCTGTATGATACTTAATTAAATTTATACTTTCTTCAAAAAATGGTAAACAGTGAAATTCTTTCGGTATTTCTATAACTCGCTCCATCCTTTATTTCACCTTCATTCGCTTCTTTCCTTCACGACATACTTCTAACAGTCTGCACTCCTCACATTGCGGTCGTTGTGCTTTACAGTGATAACGTCCAAAGAAAATCATACGATGATGTGTAACTCCCCACTCATCCATCGGTACTTTCTTCATTAATGTTTTTTCTACTTCTAACACAGAGTCTTTCCATCTACACATAGCTAATCGTTTACTCACTCGCTCCACATGTGTATCAACAGCAATTGCCGGAATTCCAAACGCTACGGAAACTACAACATTTGCTGTTTTTCTCCCTACTCCTGGTAATTTCGTCAACTCGTCACGGTCTTCTGGAACTTTTCCATTGTAATCATCCAGCAACATCTGACATAATTTTTGAATGTTTTTTGCTTTATTTCTATACAACCCAATAGAACGTATATCTTGTTGTAACTCTTCTAAAGATACACTTAAATAATCTTCTGGTGTTTTATATTTTTGAAATAAATTTTTCGTCACTTTATTTACAAGTGCATCTGTACATTGTGCAGATAGTGCTACCGCGATTACTAATTCAAAAGGATTCTCATGAATTAATTCACAATGTGCTTCTGGATACATATCCGCCATTGTGTCTAAACAATAGCGAATTTGTGTTTTATTTAACATATACTTCCTCCTATATTACTGCTCCAACCAATTATAAAAAGGCACTTTTCCAGTAAATTTCGTCTCTTGTTTTGTCATTTGTTGTGCCCTTTGTTGATTCGCTCTAAATTTTTGACCTTGATTTTGAGCCTGATCTACCGTTTTAATTCCATTCTTTTTCCACTCAAATAAAATACGATCAATATATCGGAAATTTAGTTTTCCACTCATTACAGCTTCTCTAAGAGCCGCTTGAATTAAATTTGGATGATGTTGATCTTGGTCCTCCCACATCCCTAACGTTTCACATTCGAACGGCGAAAGTGGTCTTCCAAATTCTTTTTCAAATACTGTATATAAATTTACTTGTAGCTGTTTTTTTTCTTTTTGCTCTTCCTCTATTGATTCATCCATTAAGAAATGTAATATTTTTTCCCATAACGGTTGTAAAGAATAACTTTCGCACATCATCGCTTCTGATCTTTGTCCACCTTCTAGTGATAAAAAACCTTTTTGAATCAACGTCTGAATTACTTCCATACATTTCATTTCCGTTATCGTCATCCGTTCAGAAATCTCTGAAGGAGTCGGAAACGAATTACCTGATTCTAAAAATGTGTGTACATGAAGTACAACCATAAATTCCGTCTCATTTAAACCTAATTTTTTATAATGCATCATAAGCAATTTTGGAATTGCAATGCTTCCCTGCTCAAACCACTGTAACATCATTTTCTTTTTCATCACCAAACACCTCGCTCTCTAGTATAACACACCTTTAGCTATTTCTTTTTGCCACAATCCGTCAAAAAAACCTCCCCATTAATAGGGAGGTTTTTTATATTACATGAATGAAATATAAAATTAAGCTTGCACTTTACTTTTCATAAATGTATGGATGCGCTCTAATGCTTTCTCTACTTGTTCAAGAGATGTCGCATATGATAAACGAACATTATTTGGAGCACCAAATCCTGTACCTGGTACAAGAGCCACTTTTTCCTCTTCTAATAGAGCTTTTGCCCAATCATCAACTGTTGCATATCCTGATAAAGCTACAGCTTCTTTTACGTTAGGGAATAAGTAAAATGCACCTTGCGGTTTAATACAAGTAAAGCCAGGGATTTGAATTAATTTATCATAAATGATGTTTAATCTCTCTTCAAAGGCTTGACGCATTGTTTCCACAGGTTCTTGTGAGCCTGCGTATGCCGCAATTGCGCCGTATTGAGCGATTGAAGTAGGGTTTGACGTACTATGACTCGCTAAGTTCGTCATCGCTTTAATAAGCTGCTTATTTCCTGCAGCATATCCAATACGCCATCCTGTCATAGAATGAGATTTAGATACACCATTAATAATAAGTGTTTGTTCTTTTAATGCATTAGAAAGCTGGGCAATTGAAGTATATTCTACGCCACCATAAATTAATTTTTCATAAATTTCATCAGAAACGATTAAAATATCATGTTCTAAACATACTTCTCCAAGCTGTTGTAATTCTTCTTTGCTATAAATCATTCCTGTTGGATTGCTCGGTGAATTAATAATAACTGCTTTCGTTTTCTCTGTAATTGCCTCACGCAGCTGCTTTGCTGTAATTTTGTACTCATTGTCTTCTAAACCTTCTACATAAACCGGCTTACCGCCAGCAAGCTTTACTTGCTCTGGATAGCTTACCCAGTAAGGAGTTGGGATGATAACTTCATCTCCCTCATCAAGTAATACTTGGAATAATGTATATAATGCATGCTTTGCACCATTACATACAATAATTTCAGATGGATCATACGCAATACCTTGATCGCGAGTAAATTTCTTCACAATTTCTTGTTTTAACGATTGTAATCCACCTGTTGGTGTATACTTCGTATGCCCTTCTAACATCGCTTTATGTGCAGCATCCATAATATGCTCTGGTGTATTAAAGTCAGGTTCCCCTGCCCCTAATGCAATTACATCATGACCCTCTGCTTTTAATGCTTGTGCCTTTGCTGTAATTTCTAAAGTTGAAGACGGTGTTAAAGCAGCTACTCGCTTTGCTAATTTCATTTGTAGTTCCCCCTACATCTATTTTTCAATGCTATATCGTCTTAAAAATTTTCCATCTTTAAATTCAAGATAGTAATAACTATAACGATTGTCATCATCAATATATGTAACTTCCCATAGTGGTACATCATTTTCAAAGCCTAATTTCACTTTCATAATCTCTTTCGGCTTACTTTTTGATTCCTTACTTTCATTGCCGACTTGCTCTATTGTTCTTTGTATAGCCTCTTTTTCAGAAATACCTTCGCTCTTTTTCCTTACTACAGTATCCCCTTTTTTCTCAGGCACCCAAACGATAAGTTGTTCTCCCTTTTCATCTGTACCTTGCACGACTATATATGCAGATTTTCCGTTGTAATAATCAACAGATTTCACCTTTGTAAGCTTTGCTTTTTCTTTAGCAATTTCTACAAATTTCGACTCTTTTGGAATTTTCTTTCCCATCGCTTTATTATAAACATACGCCCCATATATTCCGCTAGCAACGATAACAATAATGATTGCAAAAATCCACTTTTTCATTGTATCACTACGTTCTGTAAATCGTAAATACAGCTGTTTCTTTATCTTTTTCGTCTAATGCTAGTCCGAACATGAGGTCCTGCTCTTTTAACGTACGATTTAAACTATCAACAATTTTATACAAATCCGACGAATATTTAATACGCGTCGTTGATAGTACTTCGATTTTCTTATCCATGAAAAAACTCCTCCGTTACACAAAAATTTCTAATTATAGAAGAACGCAATGCGGTTACAATAAGAGTACATTCTTTACAACCCCTGCTTCATCACCCATCTATTATAGCAGGACATGTACAGCAAAAAAAGGTTTCAAGTCGAAAACCAACACATTTTGTATACAAGAAGTAAGAAAAATAAAATTCCTCCTACCCACATTTTTTACGCCTGAAGTTTATAAGTACTTCAGGCGTATTTTTCTTCTATTTTTATTCATTTGGTGGTTCTTCTAATTGTACTAACAATTCTTCTAATGGCCCTTCATAAAGAGGTACGTTAGGAATCGATTGTAGAAATCGTTTTCCATAGGAAGAACTCGTCAAACGACGATCTAACACTACTACCGTTCCTGTATCTGTATTCGTTCGAATTAAGCGGCCGAATCCTTGTTTGAAACGTAATATTGCTTGTGGGAGCGCTAATTTAGTGAATACATCTTCACCTTGATTTTTTAGCCACTCACCTTTCGCTTCCATCATCGGCTGATGAGGAGGTGTAAATGGTAGACGGACTATAACAAGACAACTTAAGGCATCTCCAGGAATATCTATTCCTTCCCAGAAACTGCTCGTCCCTAGTAAAATTGATTTGTCGAACTCTTGAAACTTTCGAATTAAGCGGCTTCGACTTCTATTATTCACACTTTGGGTCAGTAATAAATACCCCTCTAATTCATCATTATTTTTTAAATTCGCATACGCTTCTTTTAACATTTCATACGAAGTGAATAAAACGAGCATTCTGCCTTTTGTGGCTTTCGCTATCTTTGCAATATGTTCCGATACAGATTCAATATATCGCTCATTACTTACTTGCTTAATAAAAGGTACATCCGTTGACACCATTAATTTCATCTGTTCATCATAACGAAATGGCGACGGAACCTTTAAAGTATTTGGAGCGAAATCATGTAAACCAAGTTCCTCTTTTATATAATCAAACGTATCGTTAACTGTTAGTGTTGCGGATGTAAAAATAACACTCTTTTTTTCTGTTAAAAATTCATCAGCAAATCTTTCACCAATATGAACAGGCTGTGCATATAGAACTGTTGAATGAATCGTCCCTTTCGTTTCAGTCTCCATCCAAGTTACATACGAATTCTTTTCTAATACGAGTAACTGTAATGATTCTGCCATCTTTCTCAGCAACTCAATTAAATGCATAAATTCACCTGTTACAACATGCATCTCCCATTCTAACTTACTTTGCAATATATCCACTTGCTTCTCAAGAGCAGTTACTACCCTTCTTAATTCATATATAAAACGATTTGTTAATTCGACGATACTATCCCACAACTTACCTTTTTCTAGTTCTGCGTTATACCTATAGATGAGCGGCATATTATTCGTTCCTTGCTCTTGCTTTGTTTGTTTAAATATAAAAGTACGTAACATTTGGAAGAGTTCATCCGCATCAAACTTAAGTTCCTTCAAACTATAACTTATCATACGGAAAGTTGAACGAGATGCTTGCTCTGATTTTTTCATCATTTTATATACTTTGGAGAGTACATCTTCTGTTTCTAGCGTCCCAAGACGAGATATAACCAATTGAAAATACATACAAGAGAACTGTTCACCCAATGTTCTACTCGCAGCTTCTTCAATATGGTGAGCTTCATCAAAAATAATATGTTCGCATGAAGCAAACAACGGTTCTTCACTTGAAAAATCTTGAAATAATAACGCATGATTTGTAATAACGATATCTGCAAATAAAGCTTTATTCTTCGCTCGCTGGTAAAAACAACGACTAAACCAATTACTTTGCATACCGCCTGGACTATACGCATCGCTACAAATACGATTCCAAAGTAACTTTCCGCCCTCAGGAATATTTAATTCGTCTCGATCACCTGTTTCAGTTTGCAATAGCCAAACTAAAATCTTCGCCTTCGTAAGTGCCATATCATAATTTTTTTCTTCCTCTTGCAAAGCATACTCAAATTTATGTAAGCATAAATAATGCTTTCTTCCTTTTAGAAGAGCTGCCTCAAATGAAAATGGCATTATTTTTTGTAATAACGGAATTTCTTTTTCTAATATTTGTTGTTGGAGTTGTACCGTTTGTGTACTTATAATGACAGGTTCTTCTTTTCTCTTTGCAAAATAAAGACTAGGAAGCAAATAAGCGAGAGTCTTTCCTGTTCCTGTACCGGCTTCAATTAGTGAAAAACGAGAATCTCTTAAAGCCGTATATATCTCTTTCATCATCAGTTGTTGACTTTCTCTTCTTTCAAACTTTGGCATATGTGATTCCAATTTATCCATCGTTTTATTCAAGAAAGCATCAAACTTTGATGAACACGTTTCTCCAAGGTTTAAGGAATAGTTCCGCTTTTTCAGCGCAATATTTCGATGTATTTCATACTCCGTTATATCTTCTTTACCGTGCATTACTTTCTTTAAAATATTTTCAGAAAGCACATCAGCTATATCGCTTTGGAACACATCACTTAATTCATAAAGCGATTGCAACGTGACAAGTGGTAACTTTTCAATTTCATTTAAAAATTGTAAAAATAATTCCGCTGTTGCAAGAGCATCACTATCCGCACGATGTGGTTGATTGTGCTCTAGTTCATGCTTCTTAGCTAAATCACGTAATTTATAACTATCGGCTGTCGGCAAAAGAATTTGAGCCAATTCAACCGTGTCGATTTTCGGACAATGTATTTCTGTATATCCAGCTTGCCTTAATTCTTCATTTAAAAAATTCCAATCAAAGTGAACATTATGCGCAACGAAAGCCGCACCTTGTAATAGCTCAACAATCATCGGGGCTACATCTTGAAATAACGGGGCTTGTTTTACAAGACTTTCATCAATCCCTGTTAATTCTGTAATAAATGGTGGGATCTCTCTCTTTGGGTTAACAAAAGACGAAAAAATCTCCAATATCTCTCCATCTTCTACTACAACAGCTGCAATTTGGGTAATTTTATCCTTCCCATCTTTCCAGGAGTTCCCTGTCGTCTCTAAATCAACAACGACATAACGCTTACTCATATATGTAACACCTCAATTTCTTACCTTTCAAACAACAATAATTTATATAATGTTACTATACCACGTTTTATCTCATCTTAATGAAAAGATGCACAAAAAAGCTATCTCCGCAATAGAGATAGCCTTTCTACTTATAATATCGTACTCGCTTTTTCAGCACCTAACATTTCAATAATTTGATTATTATCGTCTAATACTGCAATTTTTGGTTCTTGTTTATGAATCTCTTCTTCCGTAACTAGCCCATAACAAATAATAATTACTTTGTCCCCTGGTTGTACAAGCCTTGCCGCAGCACCGTTTAAACAAACAACACCACTACCGCGTTCCCCTTTAATAACGTATGTCTCTAAGCGAGCACCATTATTATTATTTACAATTTGGACTTTTTCGTTTTCTACAATATTTACTGCATCCATTAAGTCTTCATCAATTGTAATACTACCTACATAATTTAAATTTGCCTCCGTTACAGTTGCACGATGTAACTTTGCTCTCATCATTGTGCGAAACATAGATGCTCCCCCTTATTTAACCGTTAATGTTATATTGTCAATTAATCTTACATTTTCAAACTTAACTGCAATAGCTAAAATGATTCTTCCTTCGACTTTCTCTACCATTGTTAATGACGGATATGCATATAAATCTGCATAATCTACAGTGCCTTTCGTATGCGTCTCAATATACTCTTTCACAAGATTTGTAATGATTTCCGGATTACGTTCACCTGCCTCAATTCTTTCTTTCGCCATACATAGGCTGCGGTATAAATGAAGAGCTTCTTCACGTTCATCTTGTGATAGGTACACGTTACGAGAACTTTTCGCTAAACCATCTTCTTCCCTTACAATATCAACTGGTACGATTGTAACTGGAATATTGAAATCAGTTACAAATCCTTCAATTACTGCAACTTGTTGAGCATCTTTCATACCGAAATAAGCACGCTTTGGCAGCGTAATATTAAATAGTTTCATTAGTACAGTTGCAACACCAGCAAAATGACCAGGTCTTTGTTGACCGCATAATACGTCCGTGCGCTTCACAACTTCTACCGTTGTTGTTTGTTCTGCTGGATACATTTCTTCTACACTCGGATAAAATAAATAATCTACACCGTTTTCTTTTGCTACATTTTCATCTCTATCAATATCACGAGGATATCGATCTAAATCTTCATTTGGGCCAAATTGTAGTGGGTTTACAAATACACTTAAAACTACAATTTCATTTTCTTCTCTTGCCTTACGTAATAAAGTAGCATGGCCTTCATGTAAATAACCCATTGTTGGAACAAAACCAATACTCTTTCCACTTGCACGAAGTTCGCTCGTAATTTGCTGCATCTCTTGCACTGTAGTTACGATTTTCATTATTGTTTTCCTCCGTATAACGCTAAACATTCTTCCTCTTTCATTGTGAACGAATGTTTTTCTTCAGGAAATTGTCTTGTCTTTACTTCAGTAACATATTGTGAAATCCCACGCACAATTTCCTCTTGAACAGACGTATATTGCTTCACAAATTTCGGAACACGATTTACGCCGTATGAGATAAGATCATGATAAACAAGCACTTGCCCATCTACTTTTTGTCCTGCACCAATCCCAATTGTCGGTATTGTTAGTTGCTCTGAAATAAGTTCTGCTAACTGCATTGGTACACATTCTAACACAAGCGCTATTGCACCAGCTTCTTCACATTTCTTTGCATCTTCTATTAATTTTTTTGCACTCTCCGCATCTTTTCCTTGCACTTTATATCCACCCAACACTCCTACAGATTGAGGGGTTAGACCTAAATGCGCTACAACAGGAATTCCTGCGTTCGTCAAATATTGAATCGTCGATATAACTTCTCCAGCACCTTCTACCTTCAGTGCGTGTGCCCCGCTCTCTTGAACGATGCGGCGTGCATTCACCATCGTTTCTTGTAATGATACGTGATACGACATAAATGGCATATCAGTTACAATAAACGTCTCTTTCGCTCCGCGGCGTACAGCTTTCGTATGATGAATCATATCCTCTACTGTTACAGGTACTGTTGAATCGTATCCGAGTACAACCATTCCAAGAGAATCTCCAACTAGAATCATATCAACTTCAGCTTCTTCTGCTAATTTAGCAGATGGATAATCATACGCCGTTAGCATTGTAATCGGCTCACCTTGCTCTTTCATCTTCAAAAAATCTGTTTTTGTTTTCAAAAACTACTCCTCCTTTATGCAGGAGAGAGGAGATGGCCGAAATCATATAAAAAAACCCCTCTGGCCATAAAAGGGCAGAAGGGTTGTGTGTTAGTCGGCATTATTCATCCCTCTGTCCCAGTCCGTTATTGGATCAAGGCAGAATCCAAGTTATTATTTTTCGTATGACTTCGAATCATGGTGCAGTTCGCTCTGATACTGCCCACATTCGAACTAATTATAGCAAACTACAAAAAGGAATTACTACATTTTTTTGAAAAAATAATTTTTTATTCTTATTACGGTATATGAAATTTAACACGAGAGTATATATGCTATACAGTTTTTATGGATAATTCAATCCTGAAAAGATACATGTTTTTTCAACGCATGTTAAAAAAGTCCAAGTTAATTTTTTCTGTAATCAATTTAACTATATAGTATAACTCTTAAACTAATGATGCAGGTTAATTGAGGAAAGTACTTAACAAAGGAGAATTGCAGATGTCTATGAACAGGTGGTTATTTCGATTCAGCAGTTTGCTTGTAATGATTGTATGGTGGATGTCTTTAGGATCCTCCCATGTATTTGCCTCAGTTCATGTCGTAACACAACCCACCGATTTAACGAAAGTGATTGAGGTTGAACTAAATGATGATTACTTTAATCCAAATGTCATCACGATTCCGCTTGAAGGATCAACAACATTACTATTGAAAAATAAAGGTAAAAACGAGCACACCTTTACAGTGAAAAAACTCGGTATTGACGTCGTAGTCCAGTCAGGAAAAGAAAAGAATATTACCGTGAAACCTAAAAATACTGGTACATATGAATTAATATGTCGATACCATCTTCTTAAAGGAATGGCAGGCAAAGTAATCGTCAAATAACATGCCAGGCCAACTCGACGGAAGCTATTTTGAAATGAACTTTAAATACGAAAAGAATTTATTATCATGTTACAAATTCAACTCAAAACTATTGAAATAAAAAGAAGTTCCAAAAGAGGAACTTCTTTTACTTAATTTCGATATCTGCAGAATGAATATGATGTACTTTTCCTTCATGGTCTTCTAGAAGCAATACACCATCCTCTGTAATTCCTTTTGCTACACCCGTAATCGTCTCTCTCATTGTTCGAGCGGTAATTTCTTTCCCGATGCTCACAGCGTAACTTTCCCAAAGAATTTTAATGACAGAGAAACCATTTTTTAAATATTCTTCATATAATTTTTCTAGTTGTAAATAGATTTGTTGCATAAGTTCTGCACGAACAATCGGCTTACCTGATTCAATCGCTAATGAAGTAGCGATGTGCTGAATTTCTTCATCAAAATGTTCTTGCTTTTGATTCGCATTAATACCGATGCCCATAATGACAGCATTAATTTTATCAGGATCCGCTTGCATTTCTGTTAATATACCTACAGCCTTTTTACCTTGAATTAAAATATCATTTGGCCATTTTATTCCTACGTTTACACCTGTACATTTTTCAATTGCCTGTGCAACACTAACAGCCGCTAACAAAGTAAGTTGCGGTGCATGATGAACTGGGATTGATGGGCGTAAAATAATACTCATCCAAATCCCTGTTCCTTTTGGTGAATGCCATTTTCTGCTTAAACGACCTCTTCCCGCTGTTTGTTCTTCTGCTACAACGACAGTTCCTTCTTCTGCACCTTCATAAGCAAGTTTTGCTGCAATGTGCTGCGTTGATTCAACAGTTTCTTCAAAATACACTGTTCTACCAATCCGCTTCGTTTGTAGCCCTAACTGAATTTCATTAGCAGTCACTTTGTCTGGCTTACTTGCAATTCGGTAACCTAATCGGCGCACAGCTTCAAGTTCATATCCCTCACTCCGCAGATCCTCCATATGTTTCCACACAGCAGTTCTTGAACAACCAAGTTTATCACTAATTGTTTGGCCGGATACAAACTCGCCATCCGCTTCAGAAAAAACTTGCAATAACTGCTTTCTTATAGTAGATTGCATCCTTGCAGCCACTCCCTTATACGCTCTTTCTCATTAACTACGTTTCCTTGTACGATTGCTTCTTCGATTTTCTGAAGCATTTCAGCAACCCACGGACCAGGCTTTTTGTTTGCCCAGTTTAATAAATCATTACCAGTCACATTCATTTCTTGACGCTCCTGGATTGGCAATGCATGAAACATTGATTGTACTCGTTCAATAGATGTAGGATTATAGCTTTCAATCATCGCTTCATATACTCTCTCTGCCATTTCAGCGATATGAATTCCCGTTTTATAAAGAAGGACTGTATCCCAATCCTTCTCCTTTCTAGTACGAATTGCCAATAAAACTGCAACAATATCTTTTATTTTTTTATTCGAAAACTTCCATTGACGTAAAAAGACAGATGGATGTTCTTCTCCGATACAATATAAGAAAAATGCCCACGCCTCAATATCCGTTTCGAAAGAATCCCATTTATACTGCGTAGCTTTTAACAGTCTCTCTTCTGACATTTGTAAATATGGCAAATGAGAAAATAGCTTCGTCTCTACTAATTCTTTGAGACCTTTCACACAATATGTACCAGTTAACAGTTTCTCAAACTCTACTGTAATACGCTCAATTGCTATATGTTCTAGCAAATGCCCATACGTTTCAATCGCTTGCTTCGTTTTCATTTCTAATGAAAAACCTAACGTGCTTACAAACCGAATACCACGCATCATTCGCAGGGCATCTTCTTGAAAACGATCCACAGCATTTCCAACTGTCACAATTTCTCTCTGTTGAATGGCTTCCTGTCCAGCAAATAAATCAACCATTTTGCCTTCTTCTGTCATAGCAATTGCATTCATCGTGAAATCACGACGTTTTAAATCCTCTTCTAATGAACGAACAAATTGAACACTACTAGGTCTTCGAAAATCTTCATATTCGCTTTCTGTTCGAAAAGTAGTTACCTCATAAGGCTCACCATTTTCTACAACAATTACAGTTCCATGCTCAAGACCAACAGGAACATTTCTTGGGAATATAGCCATCACTTCTTCTGGTAGAGCAGATGTCGCAATATCAATATCTCCAATCGGCCTATCGATAATAAGATCTCGTACGCTCCCACCAACAAAGTAAGCCTCATGTCCTTGTTGCTTTAATGTCTCAATAATAGAACTAGCTTTTTTAAATCTTTCCATTTTTGTCATCCCTTAGTACGTCATAGTAAATCGTTTCATATTGTGAAACAATTTTTTCTGAGCGAAATTGCTCATAAACACTTTCTCTTGCTCGTTCTCCCATATTACGGTGAAGTTCCTCGTCCTTTAATAGCTGAATAGCTTGATTTGCCACTCCTGTTGTATCGCCAACTTCACATAAATATCCTGTTTCCCCGTGTTGAATAACCTCTGGAATACCTCCAACCCGCGTTCCGATACAAGGTACACCACACGCCATTGCTTCTAATAAAACAAGACCAAAACTTTCCTTCTCTGATAGAAGCAACATTAAATCACTCATCGCAAGTAGTTCTGCAACATTATCTTGCTTCCCTAGGAATAAAACGCGATCTTCAATATGTAAATTCTTCACTATCTGTAAAATCGTACAGAATTCTGGTCCGTCTCCAACAAGAAGCAACTTCGCATCTACTTCTTTAACAATTTTAGCAAATGCCTGAACAACATCCTGCACACGTTTCACTTTACGGAAATTCGAAATATGAATAAGTACTTTTTCACTCTCACTTATACCATATTCTTTCTTTAATTGAGACATATTACGCTTGAAATATACACGTTCGTCTATAAAGTTATATACCGTTTGAATTTCTTTACTTGGTTTTACAAGCTCATGTGTTTCGTTAATTAATGAATGCGAGACAGCAGTAACAACATCCGATTGCTCAATACCAAAACGAATTAAATTATTTAACGAAGGGTCGGAACCTAACACAGTAATATCTGTTCCATGCAAGGTTGTGACAATTTTAATACGCTCTCCGATCATTTGTTTTGCTAAATATGCACAAATTGCATGTGGTATTGCGTAATGCACATGTAAAATGTCTAGGTTTTCTCTTTGTGCAACCTCGGCCATTTTACTTGCTAACGCTAAATCGTATGGTGGATATTGAAATACAGAGTATTGATTTACCGTCACTTCATGAAAATAAATGTTTGGATATACTTTATTTAATCGGAATGGTAAACCCGATGTAATAAAGTGAATTTCATGCCCACGTTCCGCCAATTGCTTTCCTAATTCTGTTCCAACAACTCCAGAACCACCTACAGAAGGATAACATGTAATACCTATTTTTAATTTCATTTACATCCCCCTAATAAATCAGCATGTAATAAAACCGGTTTCTTACTCATAAATCCCTCGGCATACAAGACTCCAACTTCTTTTCCAAACATCTTCTCACGAGCGATCACAGTTTCAACGTAACCTTCTGTTAACGGTGTCTTAACACCATCGCTCCCTGTTGAAAACTGACTTTCATACGCTTCTAATGCTTCTACCTTTATAGAGAGGTACTCACTTATATCTATACAAAAATTCGGTTTATGAAAACCATTAATCATATAATTATAAAAAGACTCCACACGATGTGGTGAAAGTTCCGGCATATATTTACGGATTCCTGCTGAAAAAATAGCCTCTTCCACAAGCTTTGCACAATTTGCATGATCTGGATGGCGATCTTCATAGTACGGCGCAAAAACTAGTTTTGGTTTATATGTACGGATCACCTTGACAATTTCACGTATATACTCTTCTTTCATATACAAACCACGGTCTGGCATCGCTAAATTCAGCCTCGTTTTTACTCCCATTATACGAGCTGCGACCTTCGCTTCTTCTTTTCTCAACTCTATCGTTCCATTTGAAGAAAGATCAGCTTCTGTTAAATCACAAATACCTACTTCATACCCTTGCTTTGTATATTTAGCGATGGTACCAGCCATGCCGATTTCAACATCATCGGCATGAGCACCAAACGCTAATATATGTAATCCACTCATAATTGTTCCCCTCATTTTCTTAACTTACGATAATCTAAATCTCCTCGCTCTAATGCGTGCATTAACATTTCAGCACTTGCCATATTCGTTGCAAGTGGAATCGCATATACATCACATAAACGAAGCAATGCATTCACATCCGGTTCATGCGGCTGTGCTGTTAATGGATCGCGGAAGAAAATCACCATATCTAAATCGTTCTTTGCAATCATTGCACCAATTTCTTGATCTCCACCAAGAGGGCCAGATTGATATCTTGTTACAACTAATCCAGTCGCTTCCATAATACGAAGCCCTGTCGTTCCTGTTGCAAATAATTCATGTTGTTCAAAAATTGGTTTATATGCGTATGCAAACGAAACCATATCATTTTTCTTTTTGTCATGTGCGATTAAGGCAATTTTCATCCGTTGTCTCCCCTTTAGTCGATAATATTTTCTAAACCGTACACAAGATGATCAAGGTTCATTACTGTCTCAATTGATAGTTTTACACCTGACATAAATGATGCACGATTGAATGAATCATGACGAACTGTTAACATTTGTCCATCTCCACCGAACATTACTTCTTGGTGTGCAATAAGCCCTGGCAAACGTACACTATGAATGTGAATACCGTCTACATTTGCACCACGTGCACCTGCTAGTTGCTCTACTTCATTTGGATGACCTTGCTGCTTTGATTCACGATTTTGACGAATTAACTCTACCGTTTTTACAGCTGTACCAGATGGTGCGTCTAATTTTTGATCATGATGTAATTCAATTACCTCAACATCTTGGAAATATTTCGCTGCCATTTGTGAGAATTTCATCATAAGAACTGCACCAATTGCAAAGTTTGGAGCAATAATTGTTCCTACTGCTTTTTCTTTTGCATTCTCTGTTAAACGTGCCAATTCTTCTTCTGTAAATCCAGTTGTACCAATAACCGAACGAAGTCCACGCTCAACTGCAAGTGTAACGTGTTGTTTCCCCACTTCTGGTGTTGTTAAATCTAACAACACATCTGCTTCTACTTCATCTAAACAAGTATGTAAATCAGCGTAAATCGGTGCATGTAATGCTGGCATGCCAGGTAAATCAGAAATCTTCTCACCACCATGCTTATAATCCACTGCTGCTACTAAATTAAAATGTTCCGTTCTTTCCATAAGAAGAACTGCTTCATGTCCCATACGTCCTCTTGGTCCGGCGATAATTACTTTAATTTCTTTCATTATTCTTTCTCTCCCTCATCAATACGTGTCCAGCGATCTTTATCACGTGTATTAAATTTATTCATTACAATGTTATGTGCTGTCTCTAAATCAATATTTAAACTATTTGCCATACAAATCATAACAAATAATACATCTCCAAGCTCTTCTTCAATACTTCTTTCTTTTTCAGTTGTTTTCTTCGGTTTCTCACCATAATAATGATTTACCTCTCTTGCAAGCTCTCCCATTTCTTCCGTTAAACGAGCCATCATTGCAAGCGGACTGAAATAACCTTCTTTAAACTGACCAATATATGCATCTACTTCTTTCTGCATATCTTTCATCGTTTTTGCTTCCATACTATTCACCTCTAATCCTTCCTCTTTCATGTTAGCCAATTCATCGCGATTTGACAAATATTATTCCCCGCCAAACACCTATTTGCGACCCATTTTTGGATAGACTATAATAAAGTGAAACTTCTTTTGCGTTTTTTTGCAAAAGATTAGTTGAACTAATCGGGTTCCTACGGCTGGTTCGCCTTTCTTCAGAGCTTTATCTCCTACCAGCCGTTGGTACGGGGTAAAGTGAAACTTCTTTTGCGCTTTTTTGCAAAAGATTAGTTGAACTAATCGGGTTCCTACGGCTGGTTTGCCTTTCTTCAGAGCTTTATCTCCTACCAGCCGTTGGTACGGGGTAAAGTGAAACTTCTTTTGCGCTTTTTGCAAAAGATTAGTTGAACTAATCGGGTTCCTACGGCTGGTTTGCCCCTCTTCTTTGCTTCATCTCCTACCAGCCGTTAGAGCGGGATAAAGTGAAACCTTCTTTTGTGCTTTTCGCAAAAGATCAGCCCACACCAATCAAATTCTTACTATTTTCACTAGCAACTAGAAATTACTTATTATTATGTTTTACTGTTTCAGCGGAGCAATGCAATCATTACATAATTAGGGGGATTTCTATATGACATCAAAATTGAAGATGCGAAATATTATTTTTATTTTAATCGGTTCCGCTATATTTTCTTTCGGTATTGTGAATATCAATATTGAAAACCACCTTGCAGAGGGTGGATTTACTGGTATTACACTATTATTGTATTTTTTATTTAAGTTTGATCCTTCCTACTCAAACTTAATTTTAAATATCCCTATATTTTTTATTGGTTGGAGGTTACTTGGCAGAACGACATTTTTATATACATTAATTGGCACCTTTAGCGTATCTTTATTTCTATGGATTTTCCAGCGTTACGAAGTACTCAACTTACATTTAAACTTGCAAAATGATATGACACTCGCAGCTTTATTCGCCGGGGCATTTATCGGTATCGGCCTTGGAATAATATTTAAATATGGCGGGACTACTGGCGGTGTAGATATTATCGCACGACTAGCTCACAAATATGTTGGCTGGAGTATGGGGAAAACAATGTTTATGTTTGATGCTGTCGTTATCGTAGTCTCTATTCTTACCTATTTATCATACCGCGAGGGCATGTATACGCTAGTTGCTGTTTTTATCGGTGCTAAAGTCATTGATTTTATGCAAGAAGGAGCTTATGCTGCCAAAGGAGCGACTATTATCTCAGAGAAAAACGATGAAATTGCTGCCAAAATTTTATCTGAAATGGAGCGCGGAGCAACCTTTTTAAAAGCTGTTGGATCGTATACAAAAGTGGAACGTAACGTATTGTATTGCGTTGTTGCTAAAAATGAAATCGTGAAATTAAAGAATATCATTACTTCTGTAGATCCTCATGCTTTTGTCGCTGTAAGTGATGTACATGATGTAGTTGGTGAAGGATTTACGTTAGATGAAAATAAAAACCCTTTACATAATTAAATGTAACTAGAAAAGCGCCTTAGCTTTTCTAGTTTTTTATTACAAGTCTTTTAAGCTTCTCAAAATCCTCATGAATAAGCTCCAATAAACTCCGATTATAAAAAATGGAAGCTGGATGAAAAGTCGGAAAAACATGATATTCTTTCTCTGACCATGTAAACTCTGCACTTTGCATATCCTTTAATTTTTGAATGGGCTGTTTTAATAATTGCCCGTGTATATCTGTGATTTTTTTATTTTTTCCTGTTAAACGTTGAAGACCGATATTTCCAAGCGTGACGATAAGCTTCGGATGTATTTTCTCTAATTCATAATCTAACAAAGGCGCATGGGCAACTATTTCTCCCTGATTTGGCGTTCTATTATACTTTTTTTGTATGATTTCACCATTTCGTTCTTTTTTCTCTCGCCATTTATAAGGTCTACTTCGAACAGCGCTCGTAATATATACTTCTTCCCTTGTAACATCAATACGCTCTAAAAAATCCATTAATTGTTTTCCCGCCCTCCCGCTAAACGGAATCCCATTATGAATTTCTGTTTCACCAGGCGCTTCTCCTAACAACATAAATTTGGGATTTTCAGGACCTTGTCCACTTAAAAAACCTTCTAGTTGATAAGGAGCACTGCGCTCTTGCACTTGTTTTACTAAATGGTCTGGATATTTCATTTCCCCCCACCGCCTTTCCGCATTACTTCTATTATTTCTATTTGCAATACATTATATAATTCAATCTATACAATAAAAAAAGACTATCAAAATTGATAGTCTTTAGTCGTCGCTACGCTGCATACCAGTATACATTAATACGAGACGTAATAATTCAAATACCGCTACAGCTGCAGCTGCTACATATGTTAATGCTGCCGCATTTAATACTTTACGAGCTTGCCCATATTCATCTGTTGATACAATACCTAACGCTTCAATTTGTTGCATTGCGCGCTTTGACGCATCAAACTCAACTGGCAATGTAACGAGCTGGAACACAACACCTGCTGCCATTAAAATGATACCTAATAACAACAAACCAGACATTTGTGCAAATATACCGATTAGGACGAAAATCCAAGACATATTCGAACCAAAGTTTGCAACTGGCACTAACGAATGACGAACGCGCATAAATTTATAATCTTTTGCATCTTGAATTGCGTGTCCTACTTCGTGTGCTGCAACTGCTGTACCAGCAACTGAATGTCCATAATAGTTATCTGTTGATAATCGAACCGTCTTAGCGGTTGGATCATAATGGTCTGATAAATGACCTGGTGTTTCTTCTACAGCTACGTTGTATAATCCATTTTCATCTAAAATTTTTCGAGCCACTTCCGCTCCTGTCATACCTGATGTTGAATAAACTTGTGAATACTTGCTATAGGCACTACGTACTCTTGACTGTGCATACAACGGTATGATCATTATGATCGCGAAGTAAATTAAATAAAACATCATGAACCTCCATTGAAGTTTTAATTATAGTACTTCTCATTCTATTTTCTTCTGCCACTATTGTCAATGAATAAACCTTACAATCCATATCTTTATTTATTGCATTATCTATTTTTAGAATGTACATTACTTTTTCTTTTTTCTCTCTCTCCTTTATACTTTCTCCATCCAACATAAGTTAATGTGAATAAAATAAGTCCCCCAGTAATTGTCATAAACCAAATGAGAGAGGGTGCAATTTCATCTTTTTTTACTGTGTGAAATATCTTTTGCAAATCCCCTTTAATAATCCCTAATTGCATTTGGCCGCCTTTCGTTTTTAACATAACGTTACGAAATTCATCTAAATAAGATAAATGAACATTTACACGCTGAACCTCGTTTTCTGGCAAAGCAATCATTAAGCTTGGATAAATAATATTGAATTCATTTAAAAACGTATTTAACGTTTGTTGAAACTGCCCAGCATCTTCTTTTTCCATCGCTTTTTCCATTTGAGAAAAGGCATCCATTACTTTCCTTTCTCTTTCCATCCAAAGTGGTTGATATTTCGATACTTGTGCATCAACAGCAAGTTGTAATGCCAGCACATTATCAATTTTAGCTTGCTTACCTAAACCTTTTTCAGAGAGCGATTGTTGCGCCTTATCGTAAGCTAAAGAAATAACTCTAACTTGATCTGGTGTTACTTCCTGCTTCTTTTCATTCCCCTTTATTAAAAATTGCTCCGAGAAATGTTGTAATACTTGTACCGCTTTTTCATCTTCATTACGCTTCACTAACTGTAACGAGTCGTCTAACAACCCTGTTAGCTCATTCCACTCTTCAGCATATATACGTAACGGAAACATTATAATTAGAAATGCTATCAATCCAATTAATGTTCTCTTCATCCCGGTCCCCCCTATAACTACTAGTACAAAATATGTTAATTTGGACAAGAATAGAACAGAACTAGACCGAAAAATATATTATCATTTTACAAAGAAAAAAATTCTCTTTAAGCAGAGAATTTTTTCTGTGACATCCTTTTCTTTTTTACGAAATATCGATATAAACTGTAACAAAGTATACTACCACCTAAAATGAATAATAAAATAGCACACGCAGCATGCATAAAGAACTCTTCTGGTAACATTAATATAATTGGATCTTTTTCAGGATCAAAAACCCAATAATCATTACTAAATAAAAGTTTATGGAATAATACAAAACTCTTTTCAAAATTAATAGCAATTGGTAACATAAGCGCTATCGGAAAAATGATTGTTAAAATCGATCCATGCAGTAAAAACTTTTCATTTTTCTTTTTTAATAAATAAATTCCGCCTATCACTGCAATCATAATTGTCGCATACATCACATATTGAATCTTTACTAAAATATTTTTAACATCTACAAAATGAATACGGCCATTTGTGGACATATCTAATGTTGGCAAATGTAATGCTCCGTCATAAAACGGGGATAAATATGTAATAAGCACATCGTAATTTCTTTTAATTTCATCCTTCGTCATATCCGCTAAATCAGGAATATTTAAAAAATCAATTTCAAAATAATACAGCCATTTTCCATACACAACTGCCGTTGTTGCGAGTGCAAAAATAGAAAATGCTATGCTATATGAAACAACTAAAGTAATCAATCGATCCAATATTTTTGTACCACTCTTATTTTTCTCCATGTTCTCCCCCTAAATGTTCTAACCATCATAAAGAAAATTGTTTCCTTTGCTCACGTAAGCAACAATAATATGTAATACATAGTACAGCAATACTTAACCAAAACGTAAAATAACCAATTTCCTCTACAAACAAATGCATAATTCCATATCGCGGCATTTGCCAAAATAAATAATCAATTGCATCGTTATGCAACGTCCACACAGCTGCTACTATAAAATGCCATTTTTTTATACGATAGAATGGAGCATATAAAAATCCTTGTACTGCCATCGCAAAGTGCGAAAGCATTAACATGTAGCCCATAAGGCCAATAGGCCCTTTTACGTAAATCATAATCCCGTTTACAACAACAGCCCAAATACCATATTTTATTAAAGTTACAATCGCTAACGCTTCTATTAATCCCCAGTTTCTCTTTGCCAAAAAAGCAATTAAAACAAAGACAAAAAAGAGACTCGCCATAGGACTATCTGGTACAAACGGCCAAAATATAGGTGACGTTTCTTTCAATTGATTTCCGTACCATATAAATCCGTAAATTGTACCTAATATGTTAACAATTAATAAAAATAATAATACCGAGCGTTGTCTTAACATTGCATACAAGTACACCAATCCGTATGTCCAACACCTTTCAAGCAAAGTAATTCATTCATTAAATCCTACTCTATTATAACAAACTTCATCCAACTAAATAGAAAAGCTGACTACAAATTTTGTAGTCAGCTTTTTATTATTTTTTATTATACTTTGCAACGAATTCCGAAAGCTTCTTCAGTTCCTCATCCGTACCTTTAAATACACCTTTAGGCATTGAACCTTTTCCCTCTTTCGCAATTTTAGCAATTTCTTCTGGCTTTAAAGTTAAGTTTTGCAGTGCCGGTGCTGCTGCCCCGCCCTGTAAATTGTCACCATGACATGTTAAACAAGTATTTTTTTGCATTAATTTATAGCCATCATCATTTTTATCAACTGGCGCTGTTTTTACAATTGCTCCTTGTTTTTTTGCAGCTTCCCAGTCGTGGTGTGCTACAGATTCCCAAGTTAAAAAAATAATCGATGCAATTGCTAAAAGCATAAATCCAGTTGCCACAGGACGCTTCAATGGACGTCTTTCTGGACCTCGATCAAGAAATGGAGCTAACAGTAATGCTCCAAACGCAATCCCTGGCATAATAAATGCTCCAATTACAGTAAATGAACCGGAAGCATAAGAATACTTTAATAACTGATACAAGAATAAGAAATACCAATCTGGAAGTGGTATATATCCAGCATCAGTTGGGTCCGCCATTCTCTCAAGCGGCGACGGATGCGCCACTGTTAAACATAAATAACCGATTAAAAAAACTGCACCAACCATCCATTCTTTTAACAAGAAGTTCGGCCAAAATGCTTCTGTTTTCCCTGGGTATTCAGAATAGTCTTTTGGAATATTTGGTTTCCGAGCTACTGGTACCCGAGAATCTCCTACAAACTTCATCCCTTTGCCGCGATGCATAATCTCCCTCCTTTTGTTCTTTCCCCTTTAATTTAGCAATCTCTTATAGTGGACCGGAAATACCTTGTTTGCGAATCATGATGAAGTGGAAGGCCATTAAACCTAGAAGTGCTGCTGGTAAGAAGAAGACGTGAATAGCAAAGAAGCGAGTTAATGTTTGAGCGCCAACAATTTCGGAATGACCAGCGAGTAATGTTTTAATATAAGGACCAATGAGCGGTGTTTGCTCTGCAATTTGAATCCCTACTTTTGTAGCAAATAAAGCTTTCATATCCCACGGCAATAAATATCCGGTAAAACCAAGACCTAACATAACAAAGAAAATAAGAACACCAACAATCCAGTTTAACTCACGGGGCTTTTTATACGCACCTTGGAAGAAAACTCTGAGTGTATGTAAAAACATCATTACAATTACGAGACTAGCACCCCAGTGGTGCATACCACGAACAATTTGCCCATAAGCAACTTCATTTTGTAAATAGTAAACTGATTCCCAAGCATTTTTAATATCAGGCACATAATACATCGTCAAAAACATTCCAGATAAAATTTGAATTACAGTAACGAAAAAGGTAAGTCCTCCAAAGCAATAGACGAATGCAGAGAAGTGATGTGCCGGGTTTACATGTTCAGGTACTTCATGATCAGCGATATCACGCCATATTGGTGTAATATCCAATCTTTCATCCACCCAATCATAAATTTTATTTAACATCTACTTTGCACCCCCTCTTGGCTTCGCTTTTCCTAGATACAGCGTTCCATCTTTCACTTTAGACTCGTACACATCAAGCGGAGCAAGGGGTGGCGTACCTTTAATGTTAATCCCATCTTTTGTATAACGCCCCCCGTGACATGGGCAAAAGAATTGATTCGGATGTGCTTTGTCCGAATTCCAGTTAACTGTACATCCTAAATGTTTACATACTGGAGAGAACGCAACAATGTCTCCGCTTTCATCTTTATGAACCCAAGCCGATTTTGGTTCTTCAGACTTGTACCAACCATCAACCTGCTTCACTTTAAAATCGAAACGCTTCGGCTCTGTTGTAATATCCTTTACTTGCGCAACAGCAACCATATCTGTTCCCGCTTCTTTTCTTAACACCGGATCAAGCGCAAATCGCGTCATCGGCATTAAAATACCGGCAGCCATAAAGCCTCCTACCCCTGTGAGTGTGTAATTTAAAAATTGTCTTCTTGACACGCGATGTTCTTTGTCGCTCACGAAAATTTCCCCCCTCTATCAGAAATTGTCCCCTCGTGATAAATTATATAAAAAATAAAAACTAGGACACTATCATGATATAATACGCTCATGCACAGGTCAATATCATACTACTCATAATAATAAGAACTTTCTGTTTATTGCGAGTTTCCCCATTTCTCTTCCAACATCACCATTATATTTTTTATATGCGCATGAATAACTTCTCTTTTTGCTTGATCACTAAATTGTTCTAACGCTAATGAAGGAAACCAAAATAAATCTCCCTGTAACTCTTGCATATCCTCTTTCCATGAAAAATCACTTGTAACATAAGCAATATGCTTAAAACCTTCACTTCGTAAATGATTTGTCCATTCTTGCAAACGACCTTTTTCATTCTTTTGACTTTCTACCAAATACGTAAACGCAGGCAGTAAAAGCACTCTTCCTTTATACTCTCTTTCCAATTCCGTGCTCAACAATTCGATAAATTCGCCTTGTTCTACAACCATTTTCATTTCTTTTGCTGCCGAAATTGATAACAGCGGTATTACTCCTGTATCAACATACTCTCTTGCTTGCTCAAACTGTTCTACATCTTTTACAATCCACTTCAAATCCCTTCCCTCCTTCACTTACAAATGACAGAACTTTCACTTTATATATATTAAACCACACTAAAAGAGGTAAAAAAAGAAAAACTACCCAATATAGGTAGTTTTTCTTGATAAAAGTCTGAAATTTGTAAAAATTAATTAATCCAAATAAATTCTATAAAGTCTTTAACTCTGCCGTTAATCTATGAAACGCTTCCTTATCTTGCTTATCTAACGCTTCATCAATTTGTTTCAAAAGGCGTTCTCTCCTAAACGAAAATACACTTTCTTCCAAAAACCTTTCTGCAAGTAAACGATCTTTTTCATTTACTTCAATATGCTTTGGTAGATATGGGTTTTCTTCTAATACAGCTACATAATTCGCATTTTGAAACGATGATTTAAAGTTGAGTTGAATATAAATATCCTCATCTCGATTTAAACGAATATCATGAAACGATTTTTCAGCATCTGTTGTCATAACATTTTGTTTAAAAAAGTGAAACGGTGTGTCTTTCACACAATTCGCTGACATCACTAAGCCACGCGGACAATATTTTGCATGCTCTACGAAGTGGACTTTATGCATCAATTGGTCGTGACTCATTAAATAATTCAGAATCCATACACATTCACGCTGTTTCAGTTGGTAATTATTCAAAAACCATTTTACAAAATCCTTCTTCTCGTTTACAGAAACAGGGGTATTCATAGCAATTAAGTCCCTCCTCTGTCTTTCTCTTTTCTTTTTAGATTCAAGAAGCGGCATTCAGTTTCCTTCCAACTTATGAAAAATCCTCTAAATTATATAACAACTCTTCAATATGAATTTGTGTCGGGTCTAGTTGTAATAACTGGGTAAATACTTCTTTCGCCTCTTTTCGTTTTCCTTCTTCCAATAAGAAATAACCGTACTCTTCTAAGAAGTCTGGATGATTCTTAAAAGAAGTATATGCACTTTCATAGTGTTTTAATGCATCCGAATACATTTCTAATTGTTTTTTTGCATACGCAAGATCCCAAAGTAGTTGTGTATCTGGTTCTCCACTATCAATAGCACGCTCTACAATTGCAATTAACTCTTCGTACTTTTCTTGTTCTTTTAAGATATATGCATATTTTAATGTTGCACCTAAATGCCCTGGATCTAACTCAAGCGCTTTTTGAAGAACTTCCTCTGCTTCTACTATTTTTCCTAATTTCGCCGCAATGTTCGCTAACTCTACATAAAATGGAACTGAAAGCTCATCTACTTTAATTCCTTCATGAAGCGTTTCATAGCTTTCTTGAAGCATTCCTTCTTTTTCATAGCTTTTCGCTAAATACATGTACAGTGATGCGTACTCAGGGTCTAATTCTTTTAGTTCTTGCCAAGCACCAATTGCTCTCTGATATTCTTCACCTTGGTATAATGTAAAGGCATATCCAAATAATGAGTGAATATCTTTTTGTTCCTCTAGGCCTGCTTCATAATAAGAAATCGCTTCTTCCCAGTTTCCGATCGCGCTTAACGTTTCTGCGAGGCGAAGTGCGATCACAACACCACCCATTACTTTATGTTCCGCTAATAGCGATTCATAATAAGTAATTGCCTTTTGTTCTTCACCTTTACTACTATATAATTCTGCTAACCCAAACGTAATAACAGGTTCATCAGGCATCATTTCTTTCGCCTTTAATAGTTTTTGCTCTGCTACATCATCAAAACCTTGCATTTGGAATAAATCTGCAACAAGTAATAACGATTGAACATATAAATCGTCATTTTCTGGAATATCATGAAGCACTTCAATCGCTTCATCTTCTTTATCTAGATCAATATATAATTCTGCTAAAAATACAGTGAATTCACTTTCTTCTGGATACAGTAAACGTAAGTCTTCAGTAATTGCTAATGCCTCATCTGTAAATCCAAGCGTATGATAGTAACGAGCGATATCATACTTCTCTTCATCATTCGCAATTTTTAATTGTTCTTTTAATAATTGTAATCCTTTTTCCGCTTCACCATTTTCAATATATGAAACAGCTTGTTCAAACTTTTGCATAAACGTCTCCTTTAATTCTAAAAAATATTCTCTTCTGTTCATTTATCATAAGCAACTCACTGTTAGAACGCAACCTTTAGAATGAGCATGCTTCTTCTTATACTTCTTCTTACAGAGTAGTTAATTGTTCAAAAGGTTCGGATATGACACCGATACCTTATCATCATCTTCTATTGTACCGCTTTCTTTTATGACCGTGCAAATAACTTCTCTCACTAATTATCGAGCCATACAAACCGTGGTTTACAGAATAACTTAATTAGCAGTCTTCAACCTTTATTTTGAATGCGATAAAAAAGGCTCCTATACTAGGAGCCTTCACAATCTCTTAAGAATATGTTTCTTCTTTCTGTACTTGCTCATTTACAAGCTCTTTCAGCAACTCTATAATTTCATCATTTTCTTCCTTCAAACCGACAGTAATACGAATACCATCATCGATACCAAATGCAGCACCAGAACGAACGATATATCCTTTTTTCATTAATCGTTCAAAAGCTTCATTACCCGGTATACCAAGTTTTAAGAAAATGAAATTTGTTTGAGATGGATAATAGAATACGTTATATTCTTTACAAAATGCATAATACTGATTTAAACCTTCAGCATTCTTTTGCACACAATCTTGTAAAAAGGCTTGATCTTCTAATGCAGCGAGTGCTACAGATTGGGCTACAGTTGATGTATTGAATGGTAACCTAGCTACTTCTAGCTGTCCGATTAACTTCGCATCCCCAATCGCATATCCGATACGAAAAGCAGCTAAACCATATGCTTTTGAAAACGTGCGTAAAACCATAAGATTTTCATACTTTTCAAGAAGTGGTAATGTTTGCGGATAGTCTTCTGCTTCCGCGTATTCATAATATGCTTCGTCCATAATAACGAGAGCCGACTTAGGAACTGATTCTAAAAATGAAAGTAATTTTTGTTTCTCAACATATGTACCTGTTGGATTATTCGGATTACAAATCCATACAATTTTCGTTTTCTCATCTACTTGCTCTAGCATTGCATCTAAATCGTGAATACCATCTTTAAGTGATACTTCACGAACTTCTGCTCCTTCAATAACAGCATGGTGATGATATTGTGAAAACGTAGGATTCGCCATTACAACGTTTGTTCCTTCATGTAGTAACGCTCGGCTAATCATTTGAATGACTTCATCTAATCCACTACCAAATAGTAGTTGTTCTGCTTTTACACCTAAATGTTCCGCTACTTTTGTCCGAAGTTCAAAGGCATATCCATCTGGATAAAGGGCATATTGGCTCGCTAAAGAAGTTAATGCTTCTGTCACACGTGCTGAACAACCGAATGGATTTTCGTTGGATGCTAATTTCACAATTTTTGATAAACCATATTCTCTTTTTACTTCTTCAATGTTTTTCCCAGGCACATACGCTCTCAAAGTTAACAATTGCTCTTTCACTCTCATTTTTCTTCCCCCAGTCATTTCATTCAATTTGATTACAATACGGTTATAGCCCCTTACTGTAATCTTTTGTCATAACCGTCACTATTACGAGAATACCTCTAAATGAGCACTTCACAGCACTTCGCTATCATTTTAAACCATATCTTTTTGAAATGCCTCTAACGCAATATGAACAGTCTCATCTGAAATAGATACGACATTCACTACCCCATATTCCTGCATAAGCACCATATGAATTGCTCCTGCATTTGCTTTCTTATCTTGTTTCATCAATTGAACGAGGCGCTCTACATTCAAATCTCTTGGCATTTTTGGATAGCCGTATTTCAAGAACCACTGCTTCATATCTTCATAAGCAAGATCAACCTTGTACACTTGCTCACTTAAAAATATGGCGAATAACATTCCAACCGCTACACCGTCACCGTGAGTAATATTTCCATACCCTAGCTCTTTTTCAAGAGCATGTCCTAACGTATGTCCAAAGTTCAAATGAGCACGTACACCCTTCTCTGTTTCATCTTGTGACACAACATTTGCCTTTACAGGAATCGCCTTCGTTAATATATGGATTAACTTCTCATCATGAAGATCCGCTAATGTTTGCACTTCTTCTTTTAACCAATGGTATAGCTCCACATCACCGATAAGAGCATGCTTTATCACCTCTGCATAACCTGAACGCCACTCTTTTTCAGGAAGAGACTGTAAAAACGGTGTATGATATACAACTGCTTCTGGCTGATGGAATGCACCAATCATATTTTTACCTAACGGATGGTTAATCGCGACTTTCCCACCCACTGCGCTATCGTGCGCTAATAAAGTTGTCGGAACCTGCACAAAGCGAATACCACGCATAAACGATGCAGCAACAAAACCAGCTAAATCTCCAATCATTCCGCCTCCAAGTGCAAGAATTAAAGAATTTCTATCTAATTTATTTTCAAGAGCTGACGTATGAGCCGCATAGAAATTTTCGAAAGACTTCTCTTTTTCGCCACTTGGTACAACAAACGAAAACACGTGCTGCTCTACTTGTAATGCATCGATAACTGTCTGTAAATGTAGTGATGCAACAGCTTCATCTGAAATGATCATTACGTTAGATACCGCTGGCTGCATATTTTGAACGATCGTTGTTAAGTTTGACAACGCTTCTTTACCAACATGTACATCATATTCTTTTGATTTCGTTTGAATATGTATGTTTCCCATTAAAATCCCCTCGCATATTCATTATGTTTCTCAATATTTTCACGAATTAGTTCCATACGATCTAATCCGAATTGTTCTATTAAAGCTGTCGCTAATTCCCAAGCCACAACCGCTTCTGCAACGACACTAGCTGCTGGCACTGCACAACTATCTGAACGTTCAATGCTCGCTGTAAAAGGCTCTTTCGTATCAATATCTACACTTTGAAGAGGTTTATAAAGTGTAGGTATCGGTTTCATCACACCGCGCACAACAATTGGCATTCCAGTCGTCATACCGCCTTCTAGTCCACCTGCATTATTTGTTCTTCGTGTATATCCATGCTCCTCATCCCACAGAATTTCATCATGAACTTCACTTCCTGGTCTATGCGCTGCTTCAAAACCAATTCCAATCTCGACACCTTTAAAAGCATTAATACTCATAATTGCAGCTGCTAATTTCGCATCCAGTTTTCGATCATAATGCACGTAGCTACCTACTCCAATTGGCATCCCTTCCACAATTACTTCAACGATTCCACCGATTGAATCACCATTTGCTTTCGCATCATCAATTGCTTTCATCATTTGGTTACCAGCTTCTTCATCTAAGCAACGTACAGGAGATGCTTCTGTAATACTCTTTAATTCTTCAATTGAACTATACGTAATCTCCTTAGCTTGTACACCGCCAATTTCAATTACATGGCCCGCCACTTTAATACCAAGTTCTGCTAACACCTTTTTAGCAACCGCACCAGCAGCAACACGCACCGTCGTTTCGCGCGCTGACGAGCGTTCCAGTACATTCCTCATATCTCTATGACCATATTTAATCGCACCATTTAAATCAGCATGCCCAGGCCTTGGTTTTGTCACTTTCCTTTTCATCTCTTTTTCTTCTTGCTCAGTTAAAGGCTCCGCCCCCATAATTTTTGTCCAGTGTGCAAAATCACGATTTTCAACAACAAGTGCAATAGGGGAACCTAATGTTTCTCCATGTCTAACACCACTTAAAATTTGCACTTGATCCGTTTCAATTTGCATGCGTCTACCGCGCCCATATCCCTTTTGCCTTCTAGCTAACTCTTCGTTTATATCATCTGCTACTAAAGACAATCCTGCCGGAACACCTTCTATAATCGTTGTAAGTTGTGGACCATGAGATTCACCAGCTGTAATATATCGCATACGTTATTCCTCTTTTCGTATATGTATTTATCTCACTATATTAACTTTTATCATTCTAAAAATATTAAAGAAATTATATCATAAATCGACCATTTTCTTATTCTATATTTCCGATAGGCCTAATTTAAATATCAACATATCATAACAGCTCAAACTTCGTAACTAACTTAAAATAAAAAAAGTGCAAGAAGAATACCCCTATTCTCCTTGCACTTTTTACTATTATCACAGTGATTAAAGCGTTTACAAATTATTTCAAAATAATTAGTAAATCCATTCATTCATTAATTTTGAGTAGTCAACTAATTCTTCTTCTTTAAAGAAAATAGCAATCTCGCGCTCTGCGCTTTCTAAAGAATCAGAACCATGGATAATGTTTTTCGCAACAGTTACACCGAAATCTCCACGAATTGTTCCAGGAGCTGCTTCATGTGGTCTTGTTTTCCCCATCATGTTACGCGCTGTATCTACTACACCTTCACCTTGCCATACCATTGCGAACACAGGTCCAGATGTAATAAAGTCTACTAACTCACCAAAGAAAGGTTTTTCCTTATGCTCAGCGTAGTGTTGTCCAGCAATTTCCGGAGTGACTTGCATTAATTTTGCACCAACTAATTGAAAGCCTTTTTTCTCAAAACGAGCTACAATTTCCCCAATGAAGGCACGTTGTACACCGTCTGGTTTTACCATTAGAAATGTTTTTTCCATAAAAAATCTCTCCACTTCTGAATTATGTATGTAATTGTATATCCCCACACACATATTATCACCCTTATCACAATTGTGCAATAGTTTTGAAATAGAGAGATTATTTTATTTTTTAGAATAAACATTAAAATTTTCGTTTTCCAATATACTTTGCAACATTTTGTAATGCGTACTTTGCTTTTCCACGTGGAAGTGGTTTTATTATTTCTAAAGCTTTATGTAAATAACGTTCACTAAACGCAAATGCTTGATCAATTGCTGTACTATTTTTTACAGCATCAATAATTTCTTGCATTTCACTTGCTGTTGAATTTTCATGTACAGATGTGATTTTCTGACGAAGTACTGGATCTTCCATCGCATATAAAGCAGGAAGTGTAATATTCCCTTGTAGTAAATCTCCGCCAGCAGGTTTTCCAAGTTTCTCTTCTGTGGAAACGAAGTCTAAAATGTCATCAATAATTTGATAAGACATCCCTACAAAATACCCATACCAAAATAGACGATTTACCGTATCACGATTAGCACCAGCAGCAATCGCTCCCAATTGACAACTCGCGGCAATTAATAATGCTGTTTTTCGCTTTATTCTTCTTAAATACGTTCTTAAATTTTGGTCATAATTGTATTTATCTTTAATTTGTTCAATTTCACCTTTACAGACTTCTAAAATAGTATGTGATAACGCTTGATGCGCCTCTGGAATTTCGATATTTGTTATACATTCAAGAGACTTAGCGAACAGATAGTCCCCTGTATACATCGCAATACGATCTCCCCATTTCGCATTCACAGTCGCACTGCCGCGTCGTAAAAATGCAGCATCAATAACATCATCGTGAACAAGAGAAGCCATATGAATAAGTTCTAACGCAACAGCAACATGCTTAATCGCATCTAACTTATAATCTCCAAATTTCCCTGCAAGCAACACAAATACAGGACGAATTCGTTTCCCACCAGCTTCAATAAGCTGTAATGCTGCCTCTTCTACTAATGGCTGTTCAGAAGCGACTGTCTTTTTTAATTCTTTTTCTATCACATTAATATCCGATCGTAAAAAAGAGTACATAAGTTGTAACTTCATATTGTTCACCTTAACCTAAAACTTCTTTTTTCTATTTTGATTCTGGTTTAATACCTAAATGCATCGCTGCTACCCCGAAAGTAAATGGTTTCACTTGCACACGTTCAAGTCCAGCTTGCTCAAACATTTGAGCCAATTCTTTCATCCCTGGGAACGTACTAGCAGATTCTTGAAGCCATGAATATTCTTTATAACTTTTCGCAAACATCTTTCCAAATAACGGCATGATATATTTAAAGTATAAAATATACCCTTGTCGAAAACCAATCATTGTTGGTTGAGATGTTTCTAAACAGATTACTTTTCCACCTGGTTTTACTACACGTGTCATTTCTTTTAATACGTGCATATAATCCGGTACGTTACGTAAACCAAACCCAATCGTCACATAATCAAACGTATTATCTTCAAACGGAAGTTCCATTGCATTCCCATGTAGAAGTTCTACTTGTTTTAATTGTAACGCCTCTACCTTTTGCTTACCGACAGATAACATATTTTCACTGAAATCTAAGCCAACAACCTTTCCTTGTTCACCTACGGCTTCAGCTAGCGCAATTGTCCAATCTGCGGTTCCACAGCATACATCAAGCGCTTGACTACCTGGTTGTACATCCATAATTCGCATCGTTTCTTTACGCCACGCTTTATGTCTTTGAAAACTAATTACAGAATTCATCACATCGTATTTATCAGAAATCTTTTCAAATACGTCATGTACTCTTTCTTCTTTTGATTGTTGCATGCTCGTACCTTCTTCCAATGTAAAATTGCTTATGTCTTCTATTTATTCCTTAACACAGAATTTATTTCATTTATGTCTGTGTGATTTTCTAAAAATTGTTTTTCTTTCTTTCTCAATTCCTTCATCCAACCATTAATCACTACTTCTGCTTTATCCCCTAAAGCATCTTGCATAGCTTGAAAAACAGGTGAATGTTGCTTATCAGCATACAATTGAATTTCTTTTTGAAGGCGATTTCCACCTAATACGTATGTAATAAATGGCTTCCAATGTGATAAATGAAAATGATCACATGTTTTTTGAAGGAGCGCAGACTCAATCGCTACTACGCTTTTCATTATGTCATCCGTCGTTTCATGCGCTTTTTGGTATAACATAATTTTGTGTTCATTTATCTCTTTAATTCCTTCAGCAAGTGCACGAATTAAAACAATATCACGATTCATAGACAATAAATAATAATATAGTCCACTATAGTAATCGCCTGCAAGTACTGTTAATTGACGACATTTATGGAATTCAATCTCTTCCTCGCCTGCTTTATTTGATACCCTTTCATGCGTATCAAGCGCAATTTGTACAAGCATAATTGTTACTACGTAATGCTCAATTTGTTCTATATGTAAGTTTGCACTCTTTAAAGCACCATATAACAATGCTATCTTTTCTTCATCAATAAATGGTTCTTCAATATAGTTTATAAAGTAAGGATGGCGTAATTTCTCCATCAATTTTTCTTTTATACCCGCATACCCTCCGTAGATGTCACACACAAAAAATCACCCTTGTTTTCTAATTCATAAAACTTATTATAACACATACACTCTATTTTCTATAACCAAAACTTGGCTACACCTACCATTCATGTAAGCAATCTTTCTAATCTCACTCTGTCTAGTTAAAACTATATCATTTATTTACTAAAAAAAAAAAAGAAAAGCAGTTTCCCGCTTTTCTTTACTTCGTTTTAATAAACGATAAAATTTCACTGCGCGCTGCAGCATCATTTTCAAGCACACCACGCACTGCTGTCGTTACTGTTTTCGCACCTGGTTTTTTTACACCACGCATCGTCATACACATATGTTCTGCTTCTACTACTACCATTACACCATGAGGCTCTAGTACTTCCATAATAGAGTTCGCTACTGTTGATGTAATACGTTCTTGCAGTTGTGGGCGACGTGCAATTGTATCTACGGTACGAGCTAATTTACTTAACCCTGTCACCTTTCCACCTTGCGGAATATATGCAACGTGAGCAACTCCATAGAATGGAACTAAATGATGCTCACACATCGAATAAAATGGTATATCTTTTACTAGTACAAGCTCTTCGTGATCTTCTCCGAATACTTTATGCAAATGCTCTTTCGGATCTTCATGCATACCTGAGAACACTTCTGCGTACATTTTTGCAACACGCTTTGGTGTATCAAGTACTCCCTCACGATTTGGGTCATCCCCAATCGCCTCTAAAATAAGGCGTACTGCATGTTCAATTTGTTCTAAATTAACTTTTGCCATCCGCTAGCCCTCCCGAAAACCTAAAAGTGATACGAACACATTCTAGCATATTTATGTTTTTAAAAGCAAAAAGAAGAGTTCCCAAAAAGGAAACTCTTCTTCCCTGTTAATATGTAAGGATTATTTAACCGCATCTTTTAACGCTTTACCAGGTTTGAATGCAGGTACTTTACTTGCAGCGATTTCAATCTCCTCACCTGTTTGTGGGTTACGACCTTTACGAGCCGCACGCTCACGAACTTCGAAGTTACCGAATCCGATCAGTTGTACTTTATCACCTTGTTTTAAAGCTTCTAAGATAGAATCAAAAACAGCGTCTACTGCTTTTGTTGCGTCCTTTTTAGAAAGGGAACTTGCTTCTGCAACAGCATTGATTAAATCTGTCTTGTTCATGCCATTCACCTCCTCCCAAAGATAAGACTGTATAATGATCATAAAATGAGTCTTACTTTCATTTGTAGGCAATTTTTGCAAATTCTATACTACAAAGATGTAGATAAATCATTATCAACGCCTATATTATACGATTCTCCTTTATAATTCAATATTTTTAAGGAAATTGTTACTCTGAAAATGTGAAAATCTGATGAAACTTGACAATTTACAACAATGTATTAGATAATGACTGTTTATTTTTCTATTTTATAATCAAAAAAACAAAAAATCCCTCTACAGTGAGAGGGATTTTTTCTTATAGTATAATCGCAATTAATCCGCCAGATCCTTCATTAATAATTCTTTCTAGCGTTTCTTTTAATTTATATCTAGCATTTTCTGGCATTAAAGATAATTTCGCCTGAATTCCTTCTCGAACAATCGAGCTAAGTGAACGTCCAAATATATCAGAATTCCAAATTGATAACGGGTCATCTTCAAAATCTTGCATTAAATAACGAACTAATTCTTCACTTTGCTTTTCAGTACCAATAATCGGCTCAAACGTTGACTCTACATCTACTTTAATCATATGAATAGATGGCGCTACCGCTTTTAACTTCACACCAAACCTTGAACCGTGACGAATAATTTCTGGCTCATCTAAGCTCATATCCGCTAATGCAGGCGCTGCTACACCATATCCTGTTTGCTTAACCATACGCAGTGCATCCGCCACTTGATCGTACTCTATTTTCGCATGAGATAAATCGAGCATAAGCTTTAATAAATGATCTTTCCCTCGAATTTCTACTCCTACTACTTCTTTTAAAATCTGATCATATAATTCATCTGGCGCATATAAATCAATCTCCGCCACACCTTGCCCCATATCAATGCCAGCTAGGCTCGCTCGATCAATAAATTCATATTGACTAAACTGCCAAACAACGCGATCCACATCACGAAGACGTTTTATATCCTTCACAGTTTCTTGAACTGCTTCTTGATAACTTTGACGCAACCAATGCCCTTCATTTAGCACCATTACCCAGCTCGGAAGGTTCACATTCACTTCTAATACAGGGAATTCAAATAGCGCTTCACGAAGTACATTATATACATCTGTTTCTCTTAAACTCTCCACACTCATTGCAATAACCGGGATATCATATTCTTCTGATAAACTTTGGCGTAATTGCTCTGTATCTGGATGATACGGCTGTACCGTATTAATTATCATAATGAAAGGTTTTCCTACTTCTTTCAACTCATTTACAACGCGTTCTTCTGCCTCTATATAATCTCTTCTTGGAATTTCACCAATTGTTCCATCTGTTGTAATTACAACACCAATTGTTGAATGTTCTTGAATTACTTTACGCGTGCCGATTTCTGCAGCTTCATGGAATGGAATAGGTTCTTCATACCAAGGGGTATTAATCATGCGCGGGCCATTCTCATCTTCATAGCCCTTCGCTCCAGGAACCGTATATCCAACACAATCTACTAATCGAATATTCACTTCAAGTCCTTCATCTACTTCGATAGAAACCGCTTGGTTTGGAACAAACTTCGGTTCCGTCGTCATAATTGTACGACCAGCAGCACTTTGAGGCAATTCATCCTGCGCTCTTTGACGGTCAGACTCATTCTCAATATTTGGAATAACTACAAGTTCCATAAATTTTTTAATGAATGTTGATTTCCCTGTTCGAACAGCTCCTACAACTCCAAAATAAATATCACCGCCTGTTCGTTCTGCAATATCTTTAAAAATATCTACCTTTTCCAAGTGATTCCCTCCCTCAAAATTTTTGGGAATAATTCCGCGTTTATAGTCAACTAATACCTTCTCTAACGTTGCCTATAATATCTGATATAATATAATGGTATTCTAGAAGTTCGGACAATATATCATATAATTTTGTCCAATTTCATATGACTATTAAAAAATATCTTTTGTTTGCATCGTAAGTTGTATAACATAAAAAACCTTTCTTCTAGAACTTATTCACTAAAAGAAAGGTTCATGACTTATCATTTTAAAAAAATTGGTTCTCCGTCCTTTACTGTGTACGGTAAAGAATAAGCTGGTACAAACGGGGAACCTTTCGAAAGTATATTTCGAATATCTTCTCCCTCCGCAAACTGCCCTTCATTTCTTTTCAAAGCGTCATATAAGTCGATTCTATAATCAACAAAAACTTCTCCTTTTTCATTAATTACAAAAGGAAGTCCTTTACCAGAATATGGACTTGTCACTTGTGGCACATCTTTATATCCTAGTTTTTTGAAATCCAATTCATATACACCATCTGAAATTACTTTTTTAAAAGGTGGATATTGATGTTCATCACGATACATCCTAAGCTTTAAAGATAGTTCCTGAATTTGTTCAGCTATCCTAACATCAATTAACTTTACTGTTGGATTTGTTTCAACGTCTATTAATACGTATTGGTATACTCCTCCACTTTCATACGCATTCCCTGGCGCTTCTTGTATGTAACGCGGGGCAATCTGTTGAAAATCGATTGGATACTTTTGATAAATAGGTGTACTCATATCCCTCGTCTTAATTGGCAATATCCCATCATTTTGCTCCTTAAATGTCACAACAGCTTTTTGAACAACCTGTAGCTGATCTTCATAAGGAACCGCATTTTGCTTCATATTTTCTTTCGGATACAGACACCCCGTTAAAAGGCTCATACAACAAAATATTAAAATAATATGGAATTTTTTCACTACCATCACCTTTTCATACTAATCTAACTTGCTCCGTATGTAATATTTTCGAGACCATTCCATTTACTGCTGTACAGGTCCACTAAATACAACAAGAAAAATAACAATTCCTGACACAATCATAAGGGTGTACGCTACTAACGCTGTAATCCCTTTCAAAAATTTATTCTTTATTTTATGTCTACTTAATAAAATAAAACTTACTGCAAAAAACATAAATCCAATTGCCCCTAAAGCTAACCACATTTTCATAAGCCCTTCTGACATATACACACCCCTTTTTATTAATCTATTTTTATACTATTTTAACAAATTAAAATCTTTAAACAAATACAAAAAGAACTTTTTACTACAAATTGCGAATATGTAACTTTAATCAATAGGTTTTCCAGCATTCCTCACCAATCTAGACAAAAATAAAACCGAAGCGATTGTATCTCTCGCTTCGGTTGACCAAATATGCCCAAAAACAGCTCTATTCCCATTCTTTCATGGCTATCATATGCAATCTACAAACTCTTTGTTTCTCATAATTTATTTTTTAAACATTTTGCTTAACGAGCCAAAATCTGTTGGCATATTATTATTAATAATCGCTTTTACAATTTGATCCTCTTGCTCTTTCGGCACTTCACGTCCCGCCATAAGAGCCACTTGATGAATTAATTGACGAAGTACAGTTTCATCACGTAAATTCGCATTTTGCACGGATGATGCTAATTTAAAAATATCCTCTTTATTTACTTTCGCTTCCTTCTCAATATTATTAAAAATGTTATTATCCATTCTTTTCACCCTCTCCTCAAGTTACTCTTCATCCTATGCAAAAATGAAAAAATGGTGAAAAGACCCAAAAAATAAAAAAAGCGATAGAAGTACAAATGTACTTCTGTCGCTTTTCTTTACAGTAAATCAGGTATAGCTTCCACTTCATGTTTTCGAACACGCCCCATCAATGAGCCTACCGCATCTTTTACGTTATTCCCATTGAACAGCACGTCATATAAAGCAGCTGTAATCGGCATTTCAACTTCCATTTTCTCTGCCAATTCATGAGCAGCTTTCGTTGTTCTTACACCTTCCACAACCATACCCATACTTTCTAACACTTCTTCTAAAGAGTGTCCTTTTCCAAGCATATTTCCAGCGCGCCAATTTCGGCTATGAACACTTGTACACGTTACAATTAAGTCTCCCATACCAGTTAGACCAGCAAACGTTAACGGATTCCCGCCCATTTTTCTTCCTAAACGAGCAATCTCTGTTAAACCACGTGTCATCAATGCCGCCTTTGCATTATCACCTAATCCAAGACCATCAGTTATACCAGCAGCTAATGCGATAATATTTTTTAACGCACCACCAAGTTCAACTCCAACGATATCTGGATTTGTGTATACACGGAAATAACTATTCATAAATAAATCTTGTACTTCCTCAGCCGCTTCCATACGCTTTGCTGCAGACGTAACTGTTGTCGCTTGTCGTAAACCGACTTCTTCAGCATGACTCGGTCCAGACAGTACAACAACATCTTTAATTAAATGCTCTGGAATTTCTTCCTCAATCACTTCCGAAATACGTTTTGACGTACCAGGTTCAATTCCTTTGCTCGCATGAATCCAAGTAATTGGTTCAGTAACAATTTCTTTCATCTCTTGTAATACATCTCTGTACGCTTTCGTTGGTACTACTAGCAGTACTGTATTTACATCTACTAATGCTTCTTCTAAAGAAGAGTAGGCTACGATTGTGCTTGGCAATGTAATGCCTGGGAGATATCGACTATTCTCATGTTTCGTATTAATTTCATCCATAAGTTCTGGGCGATTTCCCCAAATACGTACATCATGTCCATTGTCAGCTAATACCATCGCTAACGCTGTTCCCCAGCTACCTGCTCCTACTACTGTGATTTTTGTCATAAAATCACATCCTCTCCATTAGTCTCTTGCTCTAGCGATAATGTGAATCGGTGTTCCTACGAAGCCAAATGATTCACGTAAGCGATTCTTTAAGAAACGCTCATATGAGAAGTGCAATAATTCTGGATCGTTTACAAACACAACAAATGTCGGTGGTTTTACCGCAACTTGTGTTGCATAGAAAATTTTCAGACGGCTACCATTATGAGTTGGCGTCGGATTCATCGCTACCGCATCCATAATTACATCGTTTAATACGTTCGTTTGAATACGGATACTATGACTTTCATTTACCTCATCGATAACCGGTATTAATGTTTGTGTACGTTTTCTTGTTTTTGCAGATAAGAAAACAATTGGTGCGTATTCTAAGAATTGGAAATGAGCACGGATATTTTCTTCAAATGCTTTCATTGTTTTCTCGTCTTTTTTCACTGCATCCCATTTATTTACAACGATAACAACAGCTCGCCCTGAATCATGAGCATATCCAGCGATTTTTTTATCTTGCTCAATAATTCCTTCTTCACCATCTAAAACGACTAAAACAACGTCAGAACGTTCAATCGCTCTTAGCGCACGAAGTACACTATATTTTTCTGTACTTTCATACACTTTTCCTTTTTTACGCATACCAGCTGTATCAATAATTACATAATCTTTTCCATCTTTACTATATGGTGTATCGACAGCATCACGAGTTGTTCCTGCTACATTACTAACAATTACACGCTCTTGACCAAGAAGAGCATTTACAAGTGATGATTTCCCTACGTTTGGACGTCCAATTAAAGAGAAACGAATTGTGTCTTCATCATATCCGTCTTCTTCAATCTTTGGAAAATGTTGTGCAGCTTCGTCTAGTAAGTCACCTAATCCTAATCCGTGTGTACCTGAAATTGGGAATGGTTCGCCAAATCCTAATGCATAAAAGTCATAAATGTCACTGCGCATTTCCGGATTGTCCACTTTATTTACTGCAAGTACAACCGGTTTATTTGAACGATATAAAATTTTTGCAACTTCTTCATCAGCTGCTGTTACACCGTCACGACCGTTTGTCATAAAAATGATAACATCCGCTTCATCAATTGCTACTTCAGCTTGTTGACGAATTTGTGTCAAAAACGGCTCGTCTCCAATATCAATTCCGCCCGTATCAATAATGTTAAATTCATGATTTAACCATTCTCCAGCGCTATAAATACGATCGCGCGTTACACCTGGAATATCTTCTACGATTGAAACTCTTTCTCCAACAATTCTATTGAAAATAGTAGATTTCCCTACGTTCGGGCGACCTACTATCGCTATTACTGGTTTCGGCATATACTTTCATCCTTTCAACTTGCTTCTGTTTATTATGTAAAAAACCCTTCTTTGTGCAAGAAGGGATTTGCATTCCAGAATATTTCTCAACGTATCAAAACACCTCACATTATAACACACGTTGCTAATGTTTCACAATAATATATACATTCTCTTGTAAGCGATGTGCAATACCATCTAAAATTGCCTCTAAATTATTTGCAATAAATTCTAGTTCCTCTGTCGATTCGCAAACGAATAAAGGAGCACCACCTGCAAATTTTTCTGGAGTCGTTGTTATAACTGCCAGAATAACACTTTCTAACATCATCTCTTATCTCCCCTTCCTTTCGGGGCTTCCGATGACATATGGACAGCACTTTCTAACGTTGGTACATTTCCTATGACACCTATCGCTTTCTCTGCATCTTGATCTTGCGGCAGTACAAAAATCCCAACCCTGCCATCCTCTAAATCACGCTTTGCTAACGGTACAAGCGCTGGTGTACCAGAATCTCTATAAATCCCTAACGCTACTGAAACATCGTGTAAAATAGCTTGTCGTTGCCCTAAATTTGAGATTGTAACCATCGCATCAATTGATTTCGGCTTTAAAATAAAACCCATACCATATTTCATAATTTCTTCTTGTCTTGCTGGCAATCCAATATTCATAATGTAAATATTGTCAATATAAAGCCCTGCTCCTTCAAAACGAAGCGGAACGTGCTCAATTTCAACAAGATCATGCAGCCTTTTACCAGACATTAATTTTTTCGCGATAAAAAATGCGATTATAGCCATAATTACTCCTGCAATCCATGAACGGAATCCTATATACGCAAACGTCGTTGCAAACGACGTTAACATTGCCAAATAGTTGCGACTTTCAAAAACCAATGCAATTCCTTCAATGTATGTATTTCCACGCGGTACGAGCTCATACCCATCTAATTGTTGAAGCGTATTTCTTTCCATATTACGTACATCACGAAATTGTGTCGCTGCTAACGTAAGAAATGTAATGGCAGAAAAATCTTTTTTCAAAATAGACGGGATTGCAATCGCTCCTAAAGCAGCTGCAATTAACCCCATTGCAATATGAATAATTTTCCCATGCAGCCTCGTCGGATATTGCCGCGTATCCGTCCGAAGCATTAGCACCCTTGTAACTGTCCCCGCTATTACGCCGCATAAAATGGCTGGTGTATATTCAGTCATGTATTACCCTCGCCTTTCTTTTACGTGTTTTTCTCTTAAACCGTTCCATGTATACTGATGCTTTTGCACTCCAAAACAATACTGCCATGAATAATGTAGAAACGGCGACGATATCAAAAAATGCTAAACTACCGTAATCATATGGGAAATTCAATTTCCTAAAAATAAATGTCACTAGCAGCTCTCCTTGTAACATCCCTACATATAGAGAACATAATCGTAATATGCGATCCCCATGCAATAACACCGATGCATACACAAGAGCACTACTTAGCAGAAACACTCTATCCACCACAATCCAAATCGGATCATATATTTCTAACAGATGAAAACTTGTATATAACATTGCAATAATAAGTGCCGAAAGTAAGCTATATAATTTTTTCCAGACAGAATATAGCGTGATCCCTATAAAAGAAATAATACAAAGTAAAAGAGCATTTACTGATACCACGAATGAGGCAATCGTTACATGTAACGGAGAGCATATTATAAAAATCAGTATACAAGCGCCTAACTTCCACCGAATAAGGTCCTTTTTCATAAAAAAGGTTACAATGATCCACCCTATCCAAGCTACAAAATAAAAAGTACTTCCATCCATCAACTTCACCTCCTATGTTTTCCATTATGGGAACTTTTTATGAAAGTTAATCCACTTTATTTACGCATAGTTTTTTCTTATAACAGCAACACTTTTAACAAGGAGGTGTTATTCATTATGGGTAAAGATCGCCAAGAACGAAAACTACGAGAATCACGCCGCGTTGAATCCGATCGTGATCAATCACTACAATATCCAGGTGCAACTGGACTTGATACACCAGAACAGGCTCGAAAACAAAACCAGCACTAATTAATACAAAAAGACGGTTTCGATATTGTACGAAACCGTCTTTTACATAATCAGTTTAATGTTTTCTATTTATATTGAAATAATATTTTGCGCACCATATCCTCCCATTACTTCTTTTTACCTTCACCTATTCCCGTTAAAAATTAAGTTCTATCCAGTAATTCGACAACACACCATCTACATTTTTTAGTCCTTTTTCAATTGCAATTTTTACGAAATGATATTTTTATATAATACTAGTCCCATTCTCCACTTTATATTACGAAAAAGAATAGAACAAAAAAAATCAACCGAACGGTTGATTTTTTATCTCCTACTATAATGCGCAGTATCAATACCACGCTGCATTAACCAATGATATGTTTCACCCTTTACAACAAGAGGTACAGATTGCAACTCTTCTATCGTCTTCGCACCAAGAGCTGTCATTATAAATTTCAAATCTGTATGTAGAAGCTCAATTTCATCCACTAACTTCTCGATACCATCTTGCATTAAAATACGTAAAAAGTAACCAGCAAATGCAGTTGTATTCGCCCCTAATGCGATCGCTTTCGCTACGTCAAGCGCTGTTTGTATACCCCCAGATGCAATAAAAGAGAGGTTATTATTTGTAGAGGTTGCTTCAATAATCGAGGTTGCTGTTTGTATGCCCCAGTTATTAAAATAAGAAAGCATTCGCTGTCTTCTTTCATTTTCAACAGCAGCAAAATTTGTACCACCTTGCCCACCAATATCAATTGCTGTTACACCTACGTTCACTAACTGTTGCATTGTTTCCTTACTCATCCCAAATCCAACTTCTTTTACAATGATAGGAACTTTACTATTTAAAACAATTTTCTCAATACGCTGAAGTACTCCAGTAAAATCACGGTCTCCTTCTGGCATCGTTAACTCTTGTATGACATTTAAATGAATTTGTAATGCATTCGCTTCAATCATATCAACGGCGCGCTCTGCCTGCTCGATAGTTGCCTCACTACCTAAATTAGCAAAGAAAATACCATTTGGGTTTACCTTTCTAATCACCTTATAAGAAGCAGCTTCACTTTCATCTTTTAACGCCGCCATTTGCGAACCTACAGCCATAGCAAGGTTATGATGTTTCGCTACATATGCTAATTGCTCATTAATATGTAACGTTTTCTCTCCTCCACCACCAGTCATCGCATTGATAAAAATCGGCGAACTTAGTGAAAGTTCGCCGATTTTTGTTTCACATGTTATTGTGTCATAATTTGAATTTGGCAAGCTTTGATGCACAAAATCAATATCATGAAAGCCATGCATACGAGACTGACCAGTAGAAAGAGCGTATTCAATATGATCTAATTTACGTTTTGCCCTTACCACTTGTACCCCTCATTATTTCTTTAATTTTTTCAGTTGTTCACCAATAATATCACTTAATTGGAAAGTAGCAGAATCAGCATTTGGCTCATACTGACTATAATCTTCAGTTACATTATTTTCCTCAAGCGCTTCTTTTATACTTAAAGAAATACGTTTCTCTGCTACGTGAACTTCAAGTACTTTCACTTTTACTTCTTGTCCCATTTCCAATACTTCATTCGGATTTTTCACGTGACGATTTGCAATTTGAGATACGTGTACAAGTCCTTCAACGCCCGGTAAAACCTCAACGAATGCACCAAATGTAACAAGGCGTTTTACTACTCCCTCACGAATATCTCCAGCTTTTATTTCGCCAGCAACGTTTTCCCAAGGTCCTGGTTGAGCTGCTTTAATTGATAAAGAAATACGTTGTGTATCAGCATCAACAGATAACACCTTTACCTTAACCTTTTGACCTTGCTCTAACACTTCAGAAGGTTGCTCTACACGTTCATGTGAAATTTGTGAAATGTGAACTAAACCGTCCACTCCACCAACATTAACGAATGCGCCAAAGTCAGTTAATCGTTGTACTGTTCCTTCAACAACGTCCCCTTCTTTTAATGAAGAAATTGCTTCTTTTTTCTTAGAATCTAGTTCTAATTCTACTACCGCTTTATGCGAAAGGATTACACGATTTTTTTCACGGTCTAATTCAACAATTTTCACCGCTAATGTTTTACCTTTATAGTCAGTAAAGTCTTCTACATAATGTACTTCTACAAGTGAAGCTGGAATAAAACCGCGAACACCAAGGTCCACAACTAATCCGCCATTCACAATATCTTTTACAGTAACATCAAATACATGACCAGAAGTAAATTTCTCTTGTAGTTCTACCCATGCTTTTTCTGCATCAACAGCACGTTTAGATAAGACAAGATCATCTTCTTCTAATTTAATAATTTTTAACTCTAGTGTTTGATCTAATTCTACAACATCGCTTGCTTTTTCAATATGAACGTTAGCTAATTCACTAATTGGAATTACGCCATCTGTTTTGTATCCAACATTTACAAGCACTTGTTTCTCTTCAACCTTCGTTACAGAACCTGTAACAACGTCACCAACTTGTAATTCTTTTGAATCCATAACTTCTTCATTCATTTTCTCTACCATGGAAATACCTCCCTACAGAATTGACAAAGCATTTTTTATGTATATACGAAATGAAAACAAAGTTTTCATTTGCATGTTTAAGAATTTCTCATCACATACTCTTTTTCAATAACATTCACAAGAAAATATATTAAACCTATATAAATAGTATACAGCAAAACCAGCTTGAAAAAAGTATGTTTTGAAATATAATAGCGAATATATTCTGACAGTTTTATTCCTCTTTAACTAACTTCTTACAAATCAGCTCATTTGTCAAGGAAAGAGACTCACAATTCACGTATCCTTTACATTTCTATTTAAACAAAAAAAGAAAGAGGATTATCCCCTTTCTTTATTTCGCAAACACTCCAGAAACAATGCTCATAATTTTTTGGACAACTTCTTCAATTGATAAAGAAGTCGTATCTAATTCCAATGCATCATCAGCCTTTTTTAGTGGAGAAACTTCGCGTTCTGAATCTAATTTATCACGCTGAGCAATTTCTTCTTTTAGCTGCTCTAAATTAGAATCGAAACCTTTATTTAAATTTTCTAAATGCCTTCTTTCCGCTCTTTCTTCAACAGAAGCAAGCATAAAGATTTTCACTTCAGCATCCGGTAATACATGTGTACCAATATCACGGCCGTCCATTACAACGCCACCTTTTTTCGCTAACTCTTGCTGACGACGTACCATTTCTTCACGAACAAGGCGATGTTTCGCTACAATAGATACTCGATTCGTCACATCAGGTGTACGAATTACTTCAGAAACATCTTGTCCATTTAAAAATACAAGCTGTGTATTTTCTCCTTGCTGAAACTCAATATTTACATTCTTTACAACTTCCATTAACTGCTCTTCATTTTCAATGTCTACTTTTTGTTCAAGGGCTGCATATGTAAGCGTACGGTACATTGCGCCTGTATCAATATAAACATAAGAAAGTTCCTTCGCAACAACTTTTGCCACTGTACTTTTCCCTGCAGCTGCTGGACCATCTATAGCAATCGAAATTCGTTTATCCATTGTAACACCTCATTTTTTCACTTATAAAACAAAACGAAAAGCAGGTGTTCACCCTGCTTCTTCTCATTTGCTTCGCGTCATTAAATCCTCAATTATTGTAGCATAATCCTTCATAGAAGAAAATGAAAACTACCGATTCACCTGCAAGATTTCCACTTTGTTTTTTACCATAACACCCTCATAATAAACAATTTTAGATAAATATTTCACTGATGACTTATGTATAAATAACAATTGTACAACAGAAAGACAAATGAATTGTATTATTAATATACGAATAAAAATTCTCTCCATCTTTTTCACCGTAATTTCTCCCTCCTATACTATATTTGCACATTTCGTTTCGTAATTTTATACATCGTACATATAGCAGTTAATTTTATTGTCATTTTCGAGGCATACTTTTATACATTTCCATTGTCGAATTTACTCAAAACATGTTATGTTCTAAATGTATTTTTTTACTTGAAAGGGGTATAAGCATTGAAAAGAATCCTAGTTTTACACACAGGTGGAACAATTGCAATGGAGGAAGATAAAGAAACTGGGGTCGTACAACCAGGTAAAAAAAATCCTCTTTTAAAATTCATTCCTGATTTAGAAGGCGATGTTGATTTAATCGTTGAAGATGTGTTCCATCTACCATCTCCTCATATGACACCGAGCGAAATGTTACAATTACAAGTCATCATTGATGAAAGAGTAAAACAAGACAACATTCATGGCGTAGTTATTACGCATGGTACGGATACATTAGAAGAAACAGCTTATTTCTTAGATTTAACAGTACAAGCAACTATTCCGATCGTAGTGACAGGTGCAATGCGCTCTAGCAATGAGTTAGGTGCTGATGGTCTATATAACTTCTTATCAGCTGTAAAAGTTGCTAGTTGTGATGAAGCTGCAGAAAAAGGTGTTTTAGTCGTATTAAACGACGAAATTCATTGCGCTACAAATGTAACGAAAACACATACAAGTAATGTCGCAACATTCCAAAGTCCACAATACGGACCAATTGGAATGGTAACAAAACGCGGCGTTGTCTTCCATCACGCTTTAGTACATCGCGAATCATATACGATAAACAAAGTGTCTAAAAATGTAGTTGTTCTAAAAGCATATGCTGGCATGGATGATACATTATTAGCAGCAATCGAAAATCTTCCTGTAGACGGCATTGTTATCGAAGCTCTTGGACAAGGTAATCTCCCTCCAAGAACACTACCTAGCCTAGAAAGATTATTAAATAAAGGTATTCCTGTCGTATTAGTTTCTCGCTGTTTCAACGGTATCGTTCAAGACGTATATTCGTATGAAGGTGGCGGTAAACACTTAAAAGATATGGGCATTGTATTCACATACGGCTTAAATGCACAAAAAGCACGCATTAAATTACTTGTTGCATTAGAGAATACAAATTCCCATGAATCCCTTCAAAATATGTTTATGCACGAATAAAAAGGAGCTGTCGAGATTTTCCCGACAGCTCCTTTTTATTTTTCTCTTGATGCAATGGTTTGCGCAATCGCATCTCCATGAAATCTACCGTTCTCGATAAATATTTCATTTGCATTATTTCCAGCAGCAATGACACCTGCAATGAAAATATTTTCAGCATTCGTTTCCATTCTATCCTCTGTATAAATTGGACGTCCTGTTTCTTCATCAATCTGAACACCCATCTTCGTTAAGAAGCTATGATCAGGATGATAACCAGTCATCGCAAATACAAAATCGTTTTGGATTGTAAAAGCTTCACCATCAACTGTAAACGTTAATGTATGCTCAGCAATCTCTTTCACATGAGCTCCAAAATGCATTTGAATTGTACCGTTTCGTACTAACGCCTCAAATTCCGGCAAAATCCAAGGCTTTATGCTTGGTGAATACTCACTTCCACGATACAGTACCGTTACACGTGCACCAGATTTAACAAGTTCTAACGCGGCATCTACACTCGAGTTTTTCCCACCTATAACTACTACATCTCGATCAAAATAAGGATGCCCCTCTTTAAAATAGTGAGCTACTTTCTTCAATTCCTCACCTGGAACATTCATATAATTTGGATTATCATAATATCCAGTTGCTACAACAATATATTTCGCTATATACATTTCCTTACTTCCGTCACGCTTTGTCGTCTCAACCTGAAAAACTTCTCCATCTTTTTGAACTTTCTCCACTCGCTCAAAAGCATTTACACGTACAGATTTACGTTTTACTACTTCACGATAATACGCAAGCGCTTGATTTCGAACTGGCTTACGATTTTCTGTAATAAAAGCTACATCACCAATTTCTAATTTTTCACTAGAAGAGAAAAATGTTTGATGAGTTGGATAATTATAAATGGCATTTACAATGTTTCCTTTTTCAATTACTAACGGATTTATCCCTACCTTTTGCAACGAAATTGCAGCCGCTAATCCGCACGGACCGCCTCCGATTATAATAACTGTTTCTTTCTGCATACTCGTCCACTCCTAGTCTTCTACCAATGCACTATTTATAAAAACAAGAAAAAACCTACTTACAGCAGTAGGCACCTATCTTTATTGTATTCATTTTTCATATATTTGTCATCTAAACGAAACGTACATCCGATAGACATCTGCTAAAAACTGCTGAAATTTAATACCTTGTTTCCCTAATACATTCTCAGGATCAATCTTTCTAGCTGGATCAAGCGTTTTATGTGACACGATATCTTTTTTCGGATTTAAGCCAAAGTTTTGGCATAAATACGCATGATACCATGTAAAACGATTATACGCTTCCCAAAAGTTAACATCGCCACCATAACAAAGTTCCACTCCAATGGCCGCCTTATTTGCGTCATAGCCATATAAGTCATTATCCGTCGGCACACCATATCGAACATGATACGCAACTTCATTTATAGGAATAATCTCCAATATTGTTTTATCATCTATAAATGTATGCGCCGAAGCTTTCGGTTGTAATTCATTAAAGTAATCTCGATTCCCTATCGCATTGCTTCCAGGATTCCCTGTATCATGGCTTACGATAAATCTCACTTTAGTCAGAGGAATCCCCGGTCGTGAACTTCCATATCCAATATAATTGCGCTCTATAGGAAACATCGCCATTGCTACCAACTCCCGCTCTAGAAGATTACCTTACTTCCTTATATATGTATTCGGTAGCAATGTCCTTATCGCATATTTCTTACGCGAAGAGAAAATCGAAAATATTTGAAGTGAACACCATAAACAACAAGATACTTACAGCCACTCCATAAAAACCGTAAAACCAAACACAATCTTCTTTCGTATCTAAACCGAAAAATTTATTTACCGATTGTAATAATGTGCCACGCTTGCTTTGTTTGTTTCGTAATACTTCCACTCGCTCTACAACATCTGCTGGCATCATAAATCTTTGGTCTACTGTCATTTTCATCATTTATCTCTCCTTAAAATCATTTCCGTTTTGTTTATCTAAGGAGAGTATAGCACGTTTGTTCGTATAGAACAAGCGTTCTTTTTTTATTTTTATTTTATTTTTCAGCAAGCCAAGTAAAAATTGAGATTACAACGGCAATAATCGGCCCTACTACAACCACACCAAATATCAGAAACAGTAGCCCTTCCCCGAACATCCGAATGGTACTTATTTTTCGAGCTTTCATCGTTCTTGCGAGTTCTCCCTCTAACCTCTTAACCTTTTCTTCTAATTGTTCTACTCGCTCCAGCATTTTATTCTCCATATACAACACCTCATTTAATACTTCAACAAAAAAACGTGATTCCCTCGAAAGGAAATCACGTTTTCTCAAGATATAATATTTTATACCCAACCTCTGAAGCGGCTTGCTTCAGCCATTTTACGAACACCAACCATGTACGCCGCTAAGCGCATGTTCACTTTACGAACTTGTGCTGTTTCATAAATAGAATCAAATGATCTTACCATTACTTTTTCTAAACGTTGTTCTACTTCTTCTTCAGTCCAGTAGTAACCTTGGTTATTTTGTACCCACTCAAAGTAAGATACTGTTACACCACCAGCACTTGCTAACACGTCTGGAACAAGTAAAATTCCGCGATCTGTTAAAATTTTAGTCGCTTCTAATGTTGTTGGACCATTTGCAGCTTCAACAACGATTTTCGCTTTAATATCATTAGCATTTTCTTCTGTAATTTGGTTCTCAATTGCAGCTGGAACTAAAATATCGCAATCAAGTTCTAACAATTCTTTGTTTGAAATTGTATTGTTAAATAGCTTTGTTACTGTACCGAAGCTATCACGACGGTCTAATAAATAATCAATATCTAATCCATTTGGATCATGTAACGCGCCGTAAGCATCTGAGATTGCAATAACTTTCGCACCTGCATCATGCATAAATTTAGCTAAGAAGCTACCAGCATTACCGAATCCTTGAACAACAACGCGTGCACCCTTAATATCAATGCCACGTTTTTTCGCAGCTTCGCGAATACAAATTGTTACACCTTTCGCTGTTGCTGTTTCACGTCCATGTGATCCACCTAATACAAGCGGTTTACCTGTAATAAATCCTGGTGAATTAAATTCATCAATACGGCTATACTCATCCATCATCCATGCCATAATTTGAGAGTTTGTGAATACATCTGGAGCTGGAATATCTTTCGTCGGTCCTACGATTTGGCTAATTGCTCGTACATAACCGCGGCTTAATCTTTCTAACTCACGGAATGACATTTCACGTGGATCACAAATAATTCCACCCTTACCTCCACCATATGGTAAATCAACAATACCACATTTTAAACTCATCCAGATTGAAAGTGCTTTCACTTCATTTTCTGTTACATTCGGATGGAAGCGAATCCCACCTTTCGTTGGACCAACAGCATCATTATGTTGTGCACGATATCCTGTAAATATTTTAACAGTCCCGTCATCCATACGAACTGGTATTTTCACTGTCATCATACGAATTGGTTCTTTTAATAATTCATATACTTCGTTTGGATAACCCAATTTTTCTAACGCTTCACTAATAACAATTTGTGTTGAATTCAATAGTTCAAAATGTTGTTCCCTTTGTTGTTGTGTTTTTGTTTGAGTTCCCTTTTCGGCTACCATAGTAAGTAAACCCCCTGTAATTTCACTTGTTTAGTAAACCTTCATTGCCTAGTATACACCCTTAAATTTGGAATGCAATAGAAAACGCTAACAAATATATACAAACTATTTTCTGTTGCAAGCGTTTTCACTATTATTATAGTCCTTTTATTACTTTTAGAAAAGTAAAATACTTAAATATTTAAATGTTTTTTATTTTCATCAACCACACTCCTATAAAACTGCATATTTTATTTTCAAAAAGTATGTTCGAGTATTTACAATCATCCCTTCCCTTCTCCAAATAAAAACAAAACCTCAGCTATGTTGTATTAGCTGAGGTTTTGTTTTTTCACAAAGTAATTGTGTATTTGCTCTATCGCGTTAACATCCATTAATTCTTTACCGTACTCCATGATGCGATAAATGGTTGCTGTAGACGGATTACCGTATTCCGCTAAAATAGCTATAAAATCCGCCTTTAACAATTGAATTTGTTCCTCTTCTTCCACCCAAAGATAGAAGCGCTCATCCCACGTATATAGCTTTCCGCCAGTTACACCAAGGTTATATAAGCGATTCGACAGGTTAATTACGTCATCTAGCGTAGCAAACTCATATAATATATGCTCACTTTCATCTAGAGTCACTTGCATTTCAATAAACTCGTCACGGAACTCATCATCTGTATCCATTTCTTGATTTTCTTTCGTTACAATTACAACCATTCCTTGTGCTTGTAGAGAAAACACTTCAACTGCAATCGGACCATCTGCTTCAAACCCTAATTCCTTATTTGCTTCTTGCATCATATCACGAAATAATTGCTGTACTTTCGGTGCATTTCTCCATAAATCTTCTTTCGTTAATCCTCGTTCAGATAAATCATCAAATGTTAGAAAAATTTTTATCTTATTGTAATTTAATCGTTCCAGCCTCATCTCATACCCTCCCTACGTAACCAATGCATCTAATTTTTATTATATGAAATAGAAAATAGATGGTTCTTTTCGAACAACTATTCCGACATTTTTAACCATCCATCCCATTCTTCTTTCGTATCACCAATTAAGATTGTTTCAATGTCCAACTGGTTTAGAACGCCTAGCTTTCCGATAAATCCAACTGAAAGAGATTCCCTTTTTTCTTGTAATAAATTTATAAAGTTCATCGTCTTTTTCATTTCTTGTTCGTCAGCAAAAGATACAAATACATATTTCGGCTGTATTTCCTCTACCGCTGATAACATACCATCTTCAGCTAAGCTTGTCCTAATATATATCGCCTCATATCCTTTTAAGCGTAAATAAGTTGAAAAAATAAATCCTTTCAATGCATCCTTTTCTAACACAATAACTTTGTGTAAAGAGGAAAACATTGAGGCATTGTGATACACCATCCCTAGACGCGTTTGTAAAAATGATAGTGCATATTGAAATTGCACCATTGAAATCTCATTATTATTTTTTGACGTTAATAATTTGTCTGTCACTCGAAGAACAATACTGGCAACAACCTTCTCTGTTGAATATATACTAAAAGCTTCGTTTAATAATGCAGCAATTGTAATTTCATCAAATTTTAACAAAGCTTGTAGCAAATCGTCCACTAAAACAACTTCTTTATCGAAATGTATCTCTTTTTGAACTGTACTCTGCAAACGATTCTCTTCTAATAATTGAACTGCTTGTCCAATCATCATACCGGAAGAAACTTTTTCCATTAACCATTTTAAAATTTGAATATGCTCTTCTGTATATAAACGATGCCCAGCTTGATTCCGCTTTGGGGCAATAATTTGATATCGTCTTTCCCATGCACGAAGCGTACTCGGCTGAACTCCAATTATATTCGAAACGGCTTTTATATTGTATTTCCCATTAAGAGTTGGCATCATTTCCCTCCGCACAATGTAATGATGTGTGTTTGAGCAGGTGCTCGGAAACGAAGTGGTATCAATGTTGTTCCATACCCATTACTAACAAAGAGAATCGTATTTAAATGGTTATATACGCCACCTTTTAAATATTTTTTAGATGGGAATAATCGGATTTGCCCTCCATGCGTATGTCCACTTAAGACAAGTGAAATCTGTTCATTTCCAGACATTTTTTTTATTATATCAGGGTTGTGACTAACTAGGATACGAAAACCATCTTCTTTACAATCCGCCAATGCCAAATCTAGACGATCACGGTGCAATCCGACATCATCTATACCGAGCAAACAAATTTTCTCGCCTAATTCAGACTCAAATACCACTCTTGTATTATCTAAAACTTTTACGTTATTTTCTAATAATAACGCATCTAATTCATGATATTCTATCTCATAATCATTGTTTCCCCACACAAAATATACAGGAGCTATCTCTCTTAACTTTTGAATATTCGCAGAGATTTTTGATAAAGAGACACCTTTCTCCGCTAAATCTCCTCCGATAATTACGAGATCTACTTTTCCTTTTACTTGTTCAATTAACAAATTCGAAATGACTCTTCTATGAATATCAGAAATAAAAAACACATTTACTTTTTGAAAACTTTTCGGAAATTCTTTAAATACTAAAGTATGTTCCAACACCGTATTACGCATCGCTTCTTTATACATCACAAGAAGCAATAAAATCCCCATGCCTATGAGAGTACTGAATAATATAATCCATATCATATTTTTGACTCCCCTCCTCATAAAGATAATCCTAGGCTTTTATAACAAACTGTGATCGCTTAACTCACTAGCTTTCTTGCTTTGTGGACTTATCTTTTATCGGAATTTTTAATTCTTGACCTGCACTCACTTCATCTTCTTGCAAGTTATTATACTTTTTAATTACTTCAATTCCATTTCCATCTGAAAAATATTGCTTCGCTATACTTTCTAAAGTTTCTCCCTCTTTCACAGTATGCGTTATTACTTTTTCAGAATGTTTCTGTGACTCAGATTTAGCTGAATCAAAGAAGATTACTTCAAACGCACTTTTTCCGGCATTATTACTATCACCCTTCACCTGAATATATTTATCCGTATACCACAAAATACTAATTGGCAGCAGAATGAATAGAAATGTTAAAACCCGGACGAAAATGTGATTTATTTTAAACTTTTGTTTTTTTTCTTTATTTCTATGAATTTCACTACGCGGCGGTAAACTTTCTTTTTCTTCCACTCGCTCAACTTCTAATTCCTCTTCAAAATCAGGAATTCGTTTCCTCATGTTGTTCACCACCACCTTCCATTTATTTTCTTAATTGGAGTCCCATTATAAAATCAACAAGAAAGTGTGCAAAGATTGTTATAAACAAATTTCCTGTCCATTCAAATACATAACCAAAGACAAAACTAATGAAACAGACGAAACAAAACAAAAATGGCTTTGTTATATAACGAATATGTAACACTGCAAATACGAAGCTCGCAATTACAATTCCAAAATGAGTCTGTACTACACCTCTAAATAAAAATTCTTCTGCAAAACCAATTAAGAACGTAATAACGAGTAAATGCAGAACGGACATTCCTCGAAACATCTTATCGTTAATACCACCATCATCAAACCAAGACTCCGGAAACACTCGCATTGCAACATAATCTAATAACACAATACCAATCGCTAACAAACCACCTATAATAAGTATAGATACTGGTTCCCACTTCCATAAATTAAAGACTTCTTTTACATCTTGAAATAATATATATGCCAGTAAACAGCCAATACCGATAATAATTAACTGTGTTATATATAGATTCAGCCTTATTTCCTGCGGACTCATATCTTCAACATTATGCCTTTGAATGTTCATCATTCCTCCATCTTTTCTAGGCCGAAAAGCTTTTGTAACTCTGTTTCCCAATTATAGTCGAAATCCGATTGTTGCGCTCGTCTTTTTTTATAATCTTCTTTTGTAATACCGCAATAATCGCAGCAATTAATTAACTCTTGCTCTTTCCTATAACCGAACTGTTGCAGCACATATTCACGTCTACATCCTTTAACTTGTATCCATGACTTCATATTTTCTAGCTCACTATATTTATTACGCAACCTTATTTCTACTTCAGCTATTAATCGGTTCATGATTTCATCTGACAAACCTTCTAATAATAATCTTCGTTGTTGTATAATTCCAACCTGTTCGAGATGATAACGAACGAAACGCCAATATTGCTCATTAAATCTTGCTGCATTATAACAAATTTCTTCTACATCTTCTATTGGTAATTCTTTCGTTTGAAACATTCTTTCTTGTAGTAAAGAAAATAAAAATTGTATTTGTGACTTACTTGGCAATTCATCCTCAATGATTGAAATTGGTAAATCATGATCCAACGGACTACATAATAAAATAGCTATACTCGGTTCGCCATCTCTTCCAGCTCTTCCGATTTCTTGTAAGTAAGAAGCTATATTAGTTGGATAATGAAAATGAATAATATATCGCGTATTCGCCTTATTTACCCCCATACCAAATGCGCTTGTGCATATTACAAGTTGCAATTGATCGTTCATAAACTGCTGTTGAATTAACATACGCTCTTCATGTTCCATACCACCATGATAAAAAGCTACACCAGTAACACCTTTCCCTCTCAAGTATTCCGTTAACCTTTCTGTCCACGCTCTACTTGAGCAATATACAATCCCCGGCCCTTGTAAATACATCACCTGCTCTAAAAGCGCCTCTTTCTTTTCTTCTATCGTCTCTACAAATTGCACATCCATTGCAATATTAGGACGGTCAATAGAGTATACATGTTCCGCGGCACCCTTTAAATTTAAACTATTTGCGATATCCTGCAGTACCCCTTTTGTCGCTGTGGCTGTCAATGCTAATACTGTAGGAGAACCAATATTTTCAATAACTACATTTAGTTTTTTATAGTCTGGTCTAAAATCATAACCCCATTGAGAAATACAATGAGCCTCATCAACAACAAATAATGAAATATGAATTTTCTTCAATTCTCTAATTAATAACTCCGACTGTAACATCTCTGGTGAAACAAAAATAAATTTATATGAAGATAATTTTTTCATCGCTTCTCTTTTTTCATTTAATGTCCGAAAACTATTAAATGCTATTACTCGGTTTTTCACAACATACTTTAATTGTGTCACTTGATCTTCCATTAAAGATAATAACGGTGATACAACAAGCACTGTTCCTTCTCGCATAAGCCCCGGAAACTGATAGCACATAGATTTCCCTCTTCCAGTCGGAAGCATCGCTATCACATCTTTTCCTTCTAATAAATCTGTAATAACTCCTTTTTGACCTGGACGAAATTCAGAATATCCAAACCACTTATATAAATATTCTTCAAGTTTCATTTACACCCTCCATCCGCGCTAATACAAGACGAACTTCAAAATAAGAGATATCTTCTCCAACCGCTTGTTTCAAAACACGTAACTTCCGCGTTTGCAATGCTTCAATTACTTTTATTACTTTGTCTATCTTTTCTTTTTCCATAAACATTTCAATAGAAAAATCTTTTTCTCGCAAAGCAATTTCAACAAAATGATCTTCTATCGTTGCAACCTTTAAATTCCGAATCGTCGCTATTTCTTCTAAAGAACGTCCTTGTCTCCAAAAATTATATGTTTTTTTCGTCGATAAACTAAATAATTCAGCTCTCTCATTTGGATAAGATATAATTTCAGCTAATAGTGGAAATTCATTTTCTTTATCACGAACTTCTTGTATAAAGAAATGCATTGTACCCCAAAATAAAAAATACACCCTGAATATATCTTGTTTCGTAATTTCTGCTAATTGTTGCAATGTACAACCAATACGTTCATAACCCGTTAGCCGATATGTTACAATCGTCGCTTCTATCGTATTGCTCTTTTCTAAAAGATTATGTACTTCCGTCCATAGTTTTCTCGCCAACTCACTTCTCTTATATGGTATTCCTGTTAGAAAACGTTTCACCCACATCATTATTTCTGTATCTTGCTGAATTGGGATAAACTTCGTATTATTCTGTTGTAAATTTGATATAGTTTGAATAATTAATGATAATCTTTTCCAAAATGTTTCACCTAATTCACCATAATGTAAACCATGCAAATGCGCCGGAAAAGCATAAACTTCCTCCCATTTATGTAACTGCATTTTACCCGTAGGTGTTAACACATATGTATTTTCATGTATTTCTTGAATAAAATTCGCTTGCAACAACTTTGCAACTTCACCATCATAGTCATTTCTATTCAACGATTTGTATATTCCGAACAAAAAAGAAATTCGGAACATATTTCCATCTTGTAAAGTTTGCGAAGAACGTTTGCCCTTTAGTAAATAATAAATAGAAGAAACGGTTCTTTCACCATTCAATTGTTTTAAACAATGCAACAAAGTATATTGTATTTGCATGACCGCTTCCACCTTCCAATCTTAACTTCATTCTTTTCAGTACAATTACACTATCTACTTTCGCTCATTAAACTTATCATATAAGAACTATATACTTGTATATATTCTATTGTATCAAACGAAATCATATTTACGTATTTTGAAAATCTTATGACATAATTCAAAAATAAGTTGACACTCTAATTGATAAGCATTATCATTATAATTTTATGTTGAAAAGTTTTACAAACCGTTTTACAATAAGGTTATAATTTTTATGGCGAGCTTTTCACATACATATTATCAGGAGGGAAAAAAGATGGCAAAATATACAATCGTTGATAAAGATACTTGTATTGCATGTGGTGCTTGTGGCGCTGCTGCACCAGACATTTATGACTATGATGATGAAGGTATTGCATTTGTAACATTAGATGATAACCAAGGTATCGTTGAAATTCCAGATGTATTAATTGAAGATATGATGGATGCATTCGAAGGCTGTCCAACTGACTCAATTAAAGTTGCTGACGAATCATTCGACGGAGACGCTTTAAAATTCGAATAGTCTTTTATTAACTTCAAAAAATGCCCCTCATATTGATGAGGGGCATTTTTTGTATCTAAATTTTATTTTCCTTAATAAAAAACCATTAGTAGTTTCACACTACTAATGGTTTTAATATATATTATGCATTTTTCATTTTTGCAAACACCCATACTTTCAGGCGTGAGAATAATGCTACAAATACAATTGTTACAACAATCCCTTTAATTAAATTAAATGGTAAGATTGCCGTTACAACCGTTGTTCTTATAGCTTCGCTAGACATAGCCGGTGAATTTAAAAACCAAGTGTAAGCCGGGAATATGATGATGTAGTTTAATACACTCATAATAAGTGCCATTGTAATTGTCCCTAGCATTAATCCTGTAGTTAAACTCTTCACAGTACGATACTTTCTAAATAAGAAAGCTGCTGGTCCAATAAATAAACATCCTGCAATAAAGTTTGCAATTTCTCCAACTGGTACTCCCGTTAAACTTCCTTGAATCCCGTAATGTAAAATGTTCTTTATCGCCTCTACAATCACTCCTGCTACTGGTCCAAAGATAATTGCTGCAATTAGAGCTGGTACATCACTAAAATCAATTTTCAAAAATGGCGGAAGCCCTGGGAACGGGAAGTCTAACATCATTAGTAAATATGCAATACTACTTAGCATCGCTACACTCACCATCTGCACTACACTGTTTTTTTGTTTCATCTTTCTCTCTCCTTTTCCATCGATCATCTCATGGAAAGTGGAAAGGTTCTGCTATGCCTATTTTTTCATAGAACGAAAAAACCCTTTGTGTTTTACACAAAGGGAGAATTTAAGGCACATCAAACAGACGTTCAAATCCATATCTTTTTTGAACGCTTGAACCTCCATCTTCTCCCATCCAGACTATACTGTCGGCTTTGGAATCACACCAAATCCTGCCTTAACGGCTCGCGGGCTTAGAACAAAATCATAAATAGTTCATCACCGCCGGTCGGGATTTTCACCCTGCCCCGAAGATAGACCGATATTCTATTTTCCCCTTCATTATACAACAACCTCATAACATTGTGAACTAAAAAATTGTAACTTATTTAAAATTAGTTATTTATTTTTCGTAACAAAAAATAAATTGCGAGATATTTTACAATACAATCCATATTTTTTATTATTCGGCATTTCTCTTTTGAATTACCTAGTCATATATAATTAAAAGTGATAAGATATTGAATTGTTAAGATAAGAACATTTTCTGAGTTATGGAGGAAATGTCATGAAAAAAGACAAGAGACATTCTATTCGAGAAGCAATGAAAAAAAACTTAAGAAAAGAATACTTTTACTTAAAAAAAGAATTACTTTTCTATTGCCCAATTGATTTAGGCACATTCTCAAACGAGACATACTATGCTACTTTCGATGAAGATGGCATCAGTATTTATCAGTATGATAAAAAAACAGAAAGTAAATTAAAATTGTGTGAGCGTCATCCGTGGAAGAGTTGGAATAAAGTGAAGATTGATCACTATTTGACAACTTCTCAATTTATTTTTCAGGGTGAGCGAAATTGGATCTTATCTCTTTTTCAAAAAGGAAAAGAAGCTCAAAAAATTATTGAAGAGCATACATCTTTACAAACAGAAGTTGTTTCCCGCTCTTTCTTAAAAAAACTTCCTGGTTTTCGTTCTAATACACCACTGAATAAATACATCGGTAGTATTTGTTACACTGCACTTATTGCATTTTCATTAAAATGGATGATTCCATTTCAAGCACCACAAATCGCCCTGTATTCTATTTCGATTGGTTGTATGCTTCTTGGCCTACTTTGTTTGACAATCGGTTTAATTGAACCGACTATCGTACTGTTTCGAACAAAAGAGAAAACAAGAACAAAAGTTTTTTACTTATATAGCTATTTAGCTATTTCTGGATTTATATGTGTCTTTATTTTTTGGTAAAAGAAGCCGTCCCAAAATAAATTTTGGGACGGTTTTCTTTTAGATATAGATGCTCTGATTCACTCAATAGTTCTAGCAAAAGCGCCCATATAATTTCATTTACATTGAACCTTATTTAAGAAGAACATAAATTTGTTCAAAGTTTAATTTTTGAGATGTTTCCTTCACTTAACATATAATTGTTGATTAGGATAAATTAGCTCTTGCTGCAATCCATTTTTTTCTTTAATTTCCTTAAGTGTCATACTAAATTTCCGTGCAATACTAACTAAAGTATCCCCTTTTTGTACGACATATAATGATGAAGAAACAACTTCATTTCTTTGTTCATTTAAAACAAGCAATGGGTTCATCGCATTCTTTTTCGCCATCGTCCATCTTCCTTGATGAAGTTCTAGATGTAAGTGTGCACCTCGCGATTCTCCCGTGTTCCCTACTTCTCCAATTTTTTCTCCTTTGGAAATATAATCTCCTTGCCCCACATATCTCTTATTTAAATGTGCATATACAGCCTCATATTCTCCGTGTTTAATAAATACAACATTTCCATAACTACTTGAATAATAAGACTTCGTTACCCTACCATCTTGAATAGCTGCCACAGGCGTTCCAATCGGCGCAGCTACATCAATACCATAGTGTTTTCCATGCCTTGTCCCAAAATAATCACTTATCTGACCTTCAACAGGCCATGTCCATCGATTTTCTTCTGCATAAACATGTAATTGAGATACAAACAGTATACTCAATAACATGACGCCGCATTTTAAAACTTTCATATACATCCTCCGTTTTCTAATTACCACCATACCTTCTCTATTTTGGTATATTACAGAAAAAAGTATACAAAAAAAGAAAGTGAATTACTCCACTTCCTTCTCTTTCTTATCACGAAAAACTAATGCACTACGGTTATACTCCACATCTTTCACTTGTAATCGGGCATTTATTACTCGAGCTATCGCAAACAAATAATCAGATAATCTATTTACATACTTTAAGACAACTTCATTTATTTTCACTTCTTTTTGCAATGATACTATAGAGCGTTCTGCTCTCCTTACAACAGTACGTGCAATATGAATAGTAGCCGCCGCCTCGCTACCACCTGGCAAAATAAAGCGTTCTAATGGCGGGGCTTCTTCTATATATAAATCAATCTTTCTTTCTAAACTTTCAACCATCTCAATTGTCACTTTATAAGGAATTTTTTGTTCCACTATTGCCAAGTCTCCTCCGCAATCAAATAGTTCATGTTGAATATTTTCGAGCTCATTGTAAATATCTCTAAAAGCCCCGCCTTGAACCTTAGTCATTGCATATCCAATATGAGAATTTGCCTCGTCTATTGTTCCATACGCTTCCACACGGATATCATCTTTATCAACCCTGCTACCTATTACACTTGTCGTTCCTTTATCTCCTGTTTTTGTATATAATTTCATTTCTTCACAGCACCCTCTCTTGTTATTCTTGATTCGATCAAGATAGAAAAAAGTTCTACCATTCTTTATTTAATTGAGTTTACAAAAAAATAAAAAACAGCAGAACTTTATTCATTATCAACTTTAAAAACACATATCTAAATTATACGATTCGGTAAATATACAGAGAATGTAGTTCCTTCTCCAACAACACTTGATACAGAAATTTTACCGTCATGGCCTTGAACAATATTTTTCGCAATCGCAAGCCCAAGTCCTGTTCCACCCTTTTTCCCACGTGTTCTTGCTTTATCAGCTTTATAGAAACGATCAAATAAAAATGGAATATCCTCTTCTGGAATGCCTGCACCCGAATCTTGTACTTCAAAAATGAGGCCATTATTTTTTGTATCAATTACAAGCGTTACATGTCCACCCGCATTCGTATGACGAATTGCGTTATCAATCAAGTTCGTCAACACTTGTTCCATCCGATCTGCATCAAACGCATATTCTTCAATCTGATTCCGGAAATCAACTGTTAGTTCAACTTCTTTATCCTTTGCAATCCCTTGGAATTTACGACCAATTTTTTCCACAAATGGATGTATGTCGACTTCACCAATATGTAACTCTACGTGACCGCTTTCCATACGAGCTAAATCTAACAATTCATTTACAAGTTTACCTAAACGAACGGATTCATCATAAATGATTTGAACAAACTCATCTATTTCCTCTTTCGTTTGCACAATATCATCTAAAATCGCTTCACTATACCCTTGCAGCATGACCATCGGTGTACGAAGTTCATGTGATACATTCGCAATAAAGTCTTGACGCATTTTCTCAAGACGACGTTCTTCCGTCATATCTCGCAGTACCGCTACAGCCCCACGAATTTTCGTTTGATTGTAAAGTGGTGTCATAAGAACTACATAGTTCCCTTTTTGTAAATTAATTTCAACAACTTGTTGTTGCTCGCTTTCTACAACGAGATGGAATAGTTCCACAAGTTCAGAAGGTAATTTTTTTCTTAACTCTATCTCTTTTTCTTCTTGCCAAACTTGTAAGAAATGTTCAGCCGGTGGATTAATAACTACGACTTCACCTTCTTGATTTAACGTAATAACTCCATCTGCCATACTACTCAAAATACTGGCTAACTGTTCTTTTTCTTGCTGCAAAGCATTCATATTAAACTTCAACTGTTTACCCATTTGATTTAAGGCCGTTGCCAGCTCACCAATTTCGTCCTGAGATACCATAGGAGCCTTTGCATCAAATTTCCCACGTGACACTTCAAAAGCAACCTCACGCATTTTACGAAGCGGTGCTGTAATCCGAGTAGATAAGAAGAACGCAAAGAAAGTTGTTAATATAATCGCAATCCCAGCGGCTAAGAAAATGAAATCAGTCGTTCTCTCCATATCTTTTATTGGCACTTGTAAAGATTCATATACGAACACTGCGCTTTGATTTTTTGATTGCACTGGTTTCCCAACGATCACAATATCATTTTCAGTGCTTTTATTCTTTCTACTATCAGAAGCTTTTCTAATGTTGTTCTTAATTTCTTTTTTGTCCGTAAAAACAGCGGCTAATTCTTTATCTTCTTTTAAATCATCCATTGTAAGAGTGACTAACCCTTCTTGTTTCGGTGAAGAAGAGATTTCCTTGCCATCTTCTACAATAATAATCCTTGAAAGTGGATCAGAGAATTTGTACGCGATGTTCTCAATCGTTTTTACATCGGCACCTTCTTCAATTAATTCCGTAACACTTGTTGCGACTTTTTGAAGTCTATTTTCACTCATATCAACATAATACGTTCTAAAAAATTGTGAAAGTAAAATCGCAACAAATCCAAGAACAAACGAAACGAGAAGTAATATGGTCATCCATAACTTCCCTACTACACTTCTCCAAAGCATCAGTCGTTCACAACCTCAAATTTGTAACCTACACCCCAAACAGTAACAATCATTTTCGCTGCATCTGGTGATTTTTTGCTTAACTTCTCACGTAAACGCTTTACATGTGTATCAACTGTACGTAAATCTCCGAAGAATTCATATTGCCATACTTCTTTTAACAGCTGCTCACGATCGAATACTTTATCAGGAGCTTTCGCTAAAAATAATAGTAACTCATATTCTTTCGGCGTTAAGTTTACTTCATTGCCATCTGCAGTAACACGGTGTGCATCGTTATCAATTGTTAAGTGAGGGAATACAGTAACATCTTTTGTCGTTGTATCTTGTGTAAAGAATGTTGTTGGTACAGCACGACGTAATACCGCTTTCACACGTAGCACGACCTCACGTGGACTAAACGGCTTTACAATATAATCATCTGTTCCAACTTCAAATCCTTGTACTCTATTTACTTCTTCACCTTTTGCTGTCAGCATAATAATTGGTGTCGCTTTCTTCTCACGAACCCCTTTACATACTTCAATGCCATCTTTACCAGGCATCATAAGATCTAATAAGATTAAATCGTAATCATTTTGCAACGCCATTTCTAAAGCTGTATCACCATTATCTGCTTCTTCAATCGTATATTGTTCTCTTTCTAAGTACATTTTCAATAAACGACGAATACGATCCTCATCATCTACAATTAAAATTCTTGATTCATTTGCCATCTCTACCCGCTGCGTACTCTCACCTCAGCGGTTCACACCTACCCTTCTTTAACTATTATGTTGCGCTATTCTCGTTTATTTAAGCAATCTTCTAAATGTTTCACTTCCCATATTATGCTTCACAAGAATAATAAATTTTGTTCAATTTTTTTCCAAAACTATGTATTTTTTTTGAACTGTATATAATGTCCTCGACATCATTTTACAAAATCAACCGCTACTTTGTCATGTTTTTCTCAAAAAAGAAGAAAAGTTGACAAAAATAAAATAGGAAAGTGACATACACTCTCCTATTTTATTTCTCTATGCATATGAATGTAAACCGGCAATAATTAAGTTTACTACAATAAAGTTAAACATAATGATTGCAAAACCAATTACTGCAAGCCAAGCTGATTTCTCTCCATGCCACCCTTTAGATAATCGTAAATGTAGTACTGCAGCATAAAAGAGCCACGTTATAAGTGCCCAAACCTCTTTCGGATCCCAGCCCCAAAAGCGCGTCCACGCTATTTGAGCCCAAATCATCGCAAAAATTAATGCACCTAATGTGAAAACTGGGAATCCAATTGCAATAGATCGATATCCGATTTCATCTAGTAGATCACTATTCGTATTCTTTACTAACGGCTGAAGTGCCGCCGATACTCGCTTCCGTAAAACGAGTCTTAATACAATATACAGTAATGTTCCAACTAACACTGACCAAATAACAGTATTTAATTTTTTTGCATTTACAATTGCTGGAACTTCAACTGCCGGTTCTAATTTATTTTCTGTCAGTAACTTCCCTTCATGCGGTCCAACTAAAGCCGGAAGATTGTACTTCATTTCCAGTTGTTGTTCATTTTTATCAATCCATTGAAACTTCGCTTCATATTTCATACTAGAAAATACCGTTGTTACTCCAATAAATCCAACTGTACAAACAAGTGTAAATACTACCGTCTCTAGCCAAAATGTACGTTTACTTCTCGTCGATTGATCTACATTTTTCAATAAATACATAACGCCTGTAATAAAACTAATCGCTAAAATGGCTTGTCCTGCTGCTGCAGTCGTCACGTGAATATGTAACCAATTACTTTTTAAAGATGGAATAAGCGGAGATATTTCCCTCGGAAACATACTTGCATAGGCAATTAATAAAAGCGCAACTGGTAATGCAAATAGTCCGATTATGCTTACACGGTACATAAAATACATGACAATAAATGCTCCTACAAGCATCATGCCGAAAAATGTACCGAATTCAAAAAAGTTACTAACTGGCGCATGCCCTGATGCAATCCACCTTGTAACAAAATATACTGTTTGTGCTATAAACCCTAAAATTGTAATCGTTATTCCTACATTTGCCCATTTATGACCCTTTTCTTTAATGGCTCCCCCAAAAAATAGAGTCGCAATTAAATATAAAATAAATGCGGTAAAGAGAAAGTTACTACTTATTTGCACCATATCGTTTCCCCACCTTAACTAATTTTTTTATCAATTACTTTATCATTTGGCTGTGGAATTGCTGTACCTTCTATTACTCTTTCAATATCTTTCTTTAAACCGAACCAATTTTTATTTGTATGCCCTGCAATCCACCATTCATCATTAACACGTTGTATCCAAATACGGCGATGATTCCAATACATACCTTGAATGACACCAACCATAAATATAAATCCTCCAATACCGAGAATCCAAAGCGTTAAATCTTTTCTTACAGTAAGTGCTGTTGCATTTTGCATTTCAACACCTGCAAACGACATTTTATATTTGTTGTTTCCATCTGGTTCTATATTTTGCTGAATACCAACAAAACTCACTTCACCATCTGGTGTTTCAGGTGTAAACATTTTAAATACAAATGCAGGATTGTTTGGTAATTTCGTTTTTGTATTTGGTTTTCCATTCTCATCAAAATAAAAATCAGGAAAATAGCTTAATAGTTCTAGAGAATAACCAGTTCCTAAATCATATTTTTCCTTAGGATTCGTTAAATCTACTTTAATCGGTCCCCACTTTTGATTATTTTCTTTATTTTGCAAGTTAAAGGACATACTTTTAAATTCACTTTCTTTATAATCCACTTGATACACTGCAAATTGATCAAATTTCAGTGGTTCATTCACTCGAATTTCCGCTTCTTTTACTTTTTCTAATTTCGGTTTTTGTCCTGCTATATTTTCTCCTACTGCTTTATATAATACGGCATTCGTTTGGAAGTTTTTCGCAATCATTTTATCGCCTACACGATCAATCGCTTCCTCAAAAACTTCTTTGTCCTTACTTTTATCATAAACTTCTTTTATAAATTTCTCGTTTTTTAAGTAGTACTGTCCATCCGTCCCTGGTATTTCTTTCGTTTCACCATCACGTAACCAAAGTGCTTCGTCTACGTACATACTCGGTAAAAAACGAAGCATCGCACCGAATAAAAAGATAATAAGGCCGATATGATTTACATATGGACCCCAACGCGAGAAGCGTCCCTTTTCTGCTAAAACGTTTCCGTCTTCCACTTTCACGTTATAGTTTCTTTTCTTTAAATTCTTTTGCACTCTTTCCAGGTCACCATCTTGCGGTGTACCAGTCCCATATAATCTCTGTCTCTTTAAAAAGCTAGGATGTCTTTTTACACCTTGCTTTTTTAAAGCTTTATAAAGTGGAATAACGCGGTCTAAACTACATATCACAAGTGAAATACCGATAGAAGCAATCAAAATCATATACCACCATGAACCGTATAAATTATTAAATCCTAATTGATAGTATAATTGTCCTAAAAATCCGTATTCTTGTTTATAATATTCAGCTGGTGCAATCCCTGGAGTTATGTACATTTCTTGCGGAAAAATAGTTCCTATCGCTGATGCAGCTAAAGTTATTACGATTAGCCATACACCCACTTTTACAGAAGAGAAAAAGCTCCAAATTTTATCGACTATCGTTTTTGTCTGCGTGAGAGATCTCCGTGCACTCCCCTCATAGCGCATATCCAATAGTTTTGCATTTTCATTGCTTTCAAATGGTTTCCCGCAAGCTTCACAAAAAACGGTTCCTATCGGATTAACATGTCCACATTCACATTTAATTTCTTTCAACACTCTCACCGCCCCTGTATCTATATGTACTATTGTATATTCTAACCTCAAGTTACCACAATACTCAGAATTTTTAAACCAGAGGCACTATAGACACGCACCCCTTATGTAAAGGCTTTCTTTATTACGGAGTAATTTTCTTTAAATACCCTTCTAACTGTTCTTTCGTTTGTTCACCTATAATTTGCTCCACTACTTTTCCATCTTTATCAATCAAAAAGCTTGTCGGTAATGGACCTACTCCATATGTTCCTATAATCTTTTGTCCTTTATCAATGGCAACTGGGAATTTCAAACCATACTGGTTCACAAAGTTCTTTACTGCAATATCCGTTTCATCTGCATCTAACGCTATGATTTCAACACCTTTTTCTTTATACTTTGGATATAATTCATTCATATAAGGCATTTCTTTTTCACAAGGTTTACACCACGTGCCCCAAAAGTTTAAAAATACACCTTTTCCCTTTAAATCTTTTAGTTCAATTTTCTTCCCTTCTAAATCCGTCACAACAAAGTTAGGTGCTTCTTTTCCGATTTGCATTTTCTCTTTATTAGCAAAGAATCCTTGATAAAGGGTAAATCCTACAGCACCACATAAAATGAGTAGAATAATAACGCGAAATAATAAGCGATTTTTCTTCATATTACCTCTCCTCTCCTCGATAAATGTTATGTATTATCTTCTGTAAATGTTGTATTGAATAAATCACCAGCAGAGCACTCCACTGGTGAATTTTTAACTCTATAGCTTATCTTGGCTTTGTAGAAGCAAGTGCGCGTAATTGTTTCACCTCATGTGGTGTCAATTCTCTCGCATCACCAGGTCGCAGGCTTCCTACTTCTAAGAAAGCATAACGTTCACGTTTTAATTTCACTACTTTACAGTCTAACGCTTCAAACATACGACGTACTTGACGATTACGTCCTTCATGAATTGTTAACTGTACAATAGCCATCTCTTTACGCTTGTCCCAAGAAATAATTTTCACACGCGCTGGCGCTGTTTTACCGTCTTCTAACGTAACACCGCGTTCTAACATGCGAATTTTCTCACCTGTTAATGGACCTTTTATTTTTGCAACATATGTTTTTTCAACTTTATATCTAGGATGCATTAATACGTTTGCGAAGTCCCCATCGTTTGTCATTAATAATACGCCAGACGTATCATAATCTAAGCGTCCGATTGGGAATAAACGTTGTGTAATTTCCGGGAAAAAGTCCGTTACAACACTTCTTCCTTTATCGTCTGATACACTTGAAATTACGCCAGTTGGTTTATATAGTAAAAAATAAACAGGTTCTTCTTTTTCAAGAGGGATGTTATTTACTTCTACTTTATCTTGAGGAGTTACTTTTGTCCCTAACTCCTTCACTATTTTTCCATTAACTTTCACTTTTCCTTGCTGAATTAATTCCTCAGCCTTTCTTCTCGATGCAATACCTGCTTGCGCAATCACTTTTTGTAATCGTTCCATTTCTTTTTTCACCTCGAATTTATCTTACCTTACATTAGAAAGACTTGGCAACCGCATACGCTTTACGGCTATTCGCTTCATCTTACTTAAACAACATAGCGATGATAATAAACATATAAAGGTCAAATCATGTTTTTACCTTTTATTATTGTCCATATTTTTCATATTTCTCACAATAAAAGTTCATCATTTTGTCAAAAATACCACATAAAAAAACCACTATTAAGCTACACCTTAATAGTGGTCGTATACGTATTATAAGCGAAATAGCGTAAAAAATGAATAGTATTACTGAAACAATAAAGAAACGAACACAATTGAGCATATAATCCCTATTAAATCTGCAAAAAGTCCTACTTTTAGTGCATCACCCATTTTTCTAATCCCGACCGCGCCAAAATATACAGTTAAAATGTAGAAAGTCGTATCTGTGCTTCCCTGCATCGTAGAAGCCAATCTCCCAATAAACGAATCTGGCCCATATGTGGCAATTAAATCGGTCGTAATACTTAAACCAGCAGAGCCTGAAATAGGGCGTATAAGTGCTAGTGGAACAATTTCTGCTGGAACATGGATCAAATCTAACATTGGCTTCATTACCGATATCATTGCATCTAACGCACCTGAAGACCGGAATATAGAAATAGACACAAGCATTCCAACCATAAACGGTAAGATGGAAATTGCAATTTGAATCCCTTCTTTTCCTCCCTCAACGAACGATTCATACGTCGGTACTTTCTTTATTGTGCCATATAAAAGGATAAAACCAATTACACAAGGAATTACCCATAAAGAAATTGTATTTACAATACTCATTTTTTCCGCCCCTTTCTACTCCTTCTTCGGTAAAAATAGCGGTCAATCCAAATTGCTCCAATCATAGAAAGTACTTGTGCAATAAATGTTACCCCAACAATTTCAGTAGGATTCGCTGATTCATACGTCATTCGAATGGAAATGACTGTCGTAGGAATTAATGTAATGGCTGATGTATTTAATGCTAGAAACGTCACCATAGAACGGCTCGCCGAATCCTTTCCTCCATTTAACTCTTTCAGTTGTTCCATCGCTTTAATACCAAGAGGGGTTGCTGCATTACCTAGACCAAAAAAGTTTGCCATCATATTTGATAGAATAAATCCCATGGACGGATGATCCTTTGGTATTTCTGGAAACAACCTTTTTACTATCGGCATAAAAAGTGTAACTAATTTTTTTAACAATCCGGCTTCCTCTGCAATTTTCATTAAACCGAGCCAAAATACTAAAACACTAATAAGTCCTATACAAATCGTTACCGCATCTTTTGCTCCGTCAAATACAGCTTTATTCACTTCTTCCATCGTGCCATTTATCATGGCGTATACAATCCCAATGACAGCCATCGCTACCCATACGAGATTAACCATCGTTCCCAACACCTATCATGTAAGAAAAAATTTCTTTCACATTATTCCAGTAAAGTCCCGTTGTAGCTACTAACTTCCGTTTACTATAAAATAAATTCCGTTCTCCAACTTTTTCATTACCAACATAAATGTCTGTCTTCCCAACCTTTACTCCATCCGTAAGTTTTGTACTTTTATGGAGTTCAACTTTTAATACTACGTTCTTTTTTTCTTCTTCAGTTAACGGTACCGAAAAACTATTTTTCGTATAAACATGGTTGGCATACTTCTTTTCATTTATTTCAGCAATTGCTCCTTGTCCTAAAACTTTCGTTTGTTTGAAACGTTCAAAACCTTTATCAAACAAATTCATATGATCATCCCAATCACTAGAGGCACTCAAAGTTACGACAATTAAATCTAGTCCATCTTTTGATGCCGTTGTCACAAGCGTTCGCCCAGCTTTCTTCGTAAAGCCTGTTTTTCCTCCTGTTGCAAATTCATAATAAGACGTTACCAGCTTATGTTTATTTTTCCACGGGTAATCCCAAGAATCTGATTTATATGTTTTGGTTCCAAAGATTTTCTTAAATGTCTCGTTTCCCATTGCATATTTCGTTAATAATGCCATATCGTAAGCCGACGAATAATGTGATCCATCTCCATCTAAGCCATGAGGGTTTGAGAAGTGCGTATCTTTCATTCCAATTTCTTTCGCTTTTTGATTCATTAAATATACGAATCCATCTATACTCCCACCCACACTTTCAGCAATTACTTGCGCTGCGTCATTACCAGATCTAAGCATGAGTCCGTATACTAAATCTTCTAACTTCACTTTTTGTCCGGGCTTTAAATAGATTGCCGATCCTTCCACCCTCACCGCTTCATTACTAACTGATACCATTTCTTTCATCTTCCCGGATTCAGCAGCTAATAAGGCGGTCATAATTTTTGTTATACTAGCAATTTTTTGAGGCTCATGTTCTGCTTTTCCGTATAATACACGACCAGACTGTTGCTCCATTAATACAGCATTTCGAGCACTGACATTGCTGTTCATCTTTGCATATGTAGGAATCGGCATAACGCTTGCATACATCATAAGAAGCGTAATGATTACACAAATTCGTCTCATATTTCCCCCCACGTCCTTTTGGCACTTTTTGTACAAGTGTATGCTTGGCCTTTTAAAATATGAACGAAATCTTCCTTCTACTTCCATTAAAAAAGACGCAGAGAATTTGCGTCTAATATGGTGTCCATTCAATTTGTTTCGCAGTTTCAAACCTTTTTTCTACATCAGGCCAATTTACAACATTCCACCAGTTTTTAATATATTCATCTTTTCGATTTTGGTATTGTAAATAATACGCATGTTCCCAGACATCTAGTACAAGGAGCGGTATCGTATCCCATTGTGTAAATAATTGATGAAGTGTACTTTGCAAAATTTCTAACCTTCCAGACCGGGGTACCCAAACGAGAATTGCCCAGCCTGAACCTTCTACTTTAGAGGCCGCTTCTGTAAAATGTTTTTGGAAACGTAAAAAGCTCCCAAAATCTTGTTCAATTTGTTGTGAAAAAGCTCCTCTTGGACTTCCACCACCGTCTTTTTTCATGTTATTCCAAAATATCGTGTGTAAGTAATGACCTGACCCATGAAAAGCCGCTTCCCTTTCCCAATGCTTAATTAAATCAAATTTATTTGTTTTTCTCGCTTCTTCCATCATCTTCTCTGCTTTATTTAACCCTTCCACGTAACTCCGATGATGTTTATCATGATGTAACATCATAATTTCTTTAGAAATATACGGTTCTAATGCATTATACGGATAAGGTAATGGCGGGAGTGTATGTCCTCCAATTGGGACAGCTCGTTCACTATCCCCTCTTTCATATAATTCATATTCCTCTTCTTCTTGCATAAATACTTCCTGCAAGTGATGCTGAATATGTTCTACATCATCGCTTATTTCATACATAAACTCTGCATCTGTTTCATACTCATGCTCTTTCATACGCTCTAATAACGTCTGAATTTTATAAGCAAGCATATGGACATCATACACTTCCATTGCGCGGCTATCTAATACGTGAAGAACACTTTCACACCAATTTTCTACTTCATGAAAGTAATCTGTAAATACACCTTGCTGATTCATGTTGCACCTCCCTAATGCTATCCACTTAACTATATTCAATGAAAATCCCTTATATAACTGTACAAAAGGAAAAGAAGCTAAGTCACCTTAGCTTCTTTTCCTCAATCAATATTTGTGTAACATCTTTGTCTGATAATCCGTCTCATAATATTCTAGTTCTTCACGCATCAATTGAAATTTACCTTCTAAACTCTTCATCACTTGCTCCAAAGATGCAGGTGGTGTTTGTTGAAAAACGATAGAATTTTTCCCTGTATATGCAGACCGACTATTTTCATACCAATGATCACTCTTCGGTGAAAAAAACTCTGCAATTACTTGATGGTAAATCTTATATAAAATTTTTTCAGCTGCTGTTTTTCGAAATGGCTGGCTATTCAACAAAACAAAACATGCATCCTGTCCTTCTTCGCAAAAAACGAGAAGTCGTCTCATTGATGCTAATACCCCTTTATAATATTGCTCATTCCCTGCTGGTGTTTCCTCTAATAAAGAAGGTAACGTATGATAATTTACATAATTAGTTATCAAATTAATAGCATCTTCTAAAAATATAGAAACTTGTTCTGTTTGATTTTCAACCATCAAATTAGACATTTTTCTCTCTCCTTTGCCATTTCACGCTATTTCTACTCTTTTATTTTTATGTAATTCAGCCAATATTTCTTGTACTTTCGACACCGTTCCCTCATCAAAATATTGTTGAAATTCTTCCATATTATTTAAATACAAACGTTTTTGCGCACGAAGCTCCTTATCTTTCACTAAACAACATATCGCTACAATATCACGCAAATATATGTTTTGTTCTTCTACTTTATACACTGGATTTCCTTCAAAAGGAGTAATTTCTTGTAAAACTTCTTCAAAATATCGAACGTATACAACCGAAAAAGTTTTCTCTTTACCATTTAATATATATGTCACTTCAGATCTGTTAAAAAAATCTTCTGATGTATTAGGTTTCGCTTTTTCTAACTCATATCCTACGTAACCTTTTATAATCATATACTCCCCTCCCCCTCTTTCATCTTATTCTAACTTAATTTTCTGATAAACAAAATATTCTTTTAAATATACCTATATAAAAAATAGCTCGCCTATACAGGAATTTACCTTTTTATTTTTCTTGAAGTTTGTCATAATAATATTATTGTCTCAGTTTTCTTATACAAGGAGAGTTGTATTTATGTCGTTTTCATGGAAACGTTTCTTACAAATCGGGAAAATTGTCTTCCCATTTGTTGTATTAACAATTGTATTCTTTCAAGCAAAAAAAGAATTAGCGGGCATTTCTTTTTTAGAAGCGATTGATACAATTAAAAACATTCCAACTGGAGGAGTCTTTTTAGCAATTACACTTGGTGCATTCGCTGTATCAACAATGTTCTTTTATGACTATGTTATGCTTCGTTACTTAAAAGCTGATATCCCTGTCCAAAAGATTTTCCGTATCTCGTGGATTGCTAATACTTTAAATGGATTTATCGGGTTTGGTGGTCTTGTTGGAGCCGGCGTACGCACAATGCTTTATCGTCCATATATAAAAGAAAATGGAAAACTTATTAAAAGTATCGCTTGGATGACAACTGCCTTTATTAATGGATTAGCCATTCTTTCATTTCTTGGTCTCATCGGAATATTAGACACGAGATTTATTTTGCATGAAAAACCATGGCTATGGCCTGTTCTTATCTTCTTCGCTCTTTTCGTCCCTATATATATCGGATTTTCTAAATTAAAAAATAGAAAAGCGACGCAAACAGAGGAACAAGAAGAAGAGGAGAAAAACCCAACTGTTTTATACTCATTAGTTTCATTAGTCGAGTGGGTATCCGCTGGTATTGTTATGTACGTCATATTACTATTATTTGGCATTGAAATCGAATTCCAAAAGTTTTTAGGCGTATATGTTATTGCTGCTTTAGCTGGTGTCGTTAGTCTTGTTCCTGGTGGCCTTGGATCATTTGATCTTGTCTTCTTAACTGGGCTTGGGCAATACGGCATCGATACAGGTGTTTTACTCCCTGCTATGTTATTATATCGTCTCGTCTATTACATCTTGCCCTTCTGCCTTGGTCTCATTTTTGCAGCTTTTGAAATGACAGGAGTAGCCATTAAAAAGTTTGAAGATAAACCTTTTATTGCGCCTGCATTAGAGACAACTGGTGTTATATGGACTTTGCAGCGTGACTTTCTAGGAAAGTTAGGTTCTTGGGCATCTGCTGCTTTAACAGTATTTGCTGGCTTAATGGTTATTTTATCAACCATTCTACCGACAAGTATAAATCGGGCACACGCCTTACATATTCTAGCTCCAAAACATCTTATTCAATTTTCTTTTAGCTTATCGCTAACATTCGGTATTCTCCTCCTCATTCTTTCGCGGGGGATATATTACGGAACAAAACGTTCTTATTATATGACGATTGTTTCTTTAATTGGAGCGGCTATTTTTAACACACTAAAAGGAATTGATGTTGAAGAAACTTTTATTTTATTAATCGTACTCGCTGTATTGTATATGCTTCGTAAAAGGTTTGTACGTGAGAAAATGGAAGTCTCACTTTCCGATATCGTAAAAGTTTTTATATTCCTACTTGTAACGTTATATTTATATAAAAACTTAGGTATTTTATTTGCAGGTGCAAAAGAAGCTTTCAAACCTGATTTTGTCGTTCGTAATATTACACAAGTGAAACGAAGTGCATTAGCAGCTGCCTTTTTTGTTCCTACTTTTTTACTAATTGGTTCACTCATTGCAAATCGTTATCGAAATGAATTTCCCGGGCAACCAGCTAATGATAAACGATTACAAAACTTCTTAGATGAACATGGTGGAAATGTACTTAGTCATTTAGGTTTTTTAGGAGATAAACAGTTCTTTTTCAGTAGTGATGGAAAAGCACTCATTCTCTTCTCAATAACTGGAAAACGACTTATTGTACTAGGTGATCCAATTGGGGACCCTTCCTCCTATCGTACTGTATTGCAAGAGTTTTTAGCTGAGGCTGATCGATTTGGATACATTTGTGTATTCTATCAAATTGAAAGTAAATGGATGAGTTTATACCACGATTTTGGTTATAACTTCTTTAAGCTTGGTGAAGAAGCTGTTGTTGATTTAAATACCTTTACAATAACAGGAAAGAAACGCGCTGGCATGCGAGCTACTTTCAACCGTTTTGAAAGAGAAGGCTATACATTCTCTATTCATGAGCCACCTTTCTCCGACGAATTATATGAAGAGTTAAGAAAAGTTTCAGATGCATGGCTTGGTGGAAAAAAAGAGAAAGGTTTTTCACTCGGATACTTCGATCGTGAATATATTAGTCGCGCTCCTATCGCAACATTATCTGATTCGGATGGAAAAATTATTGCATTCACAACATTCATGCCTGTATATCAAAACGGATCATTATCTGTCGATTTAATGCGATATTATCCAGATGCGCCTAGCGGCATTATGGACGCAATTTTCATCCACTTATTCCAGTGGGCAAAAGAAAATGAATACCACTCCTTTAATATCGGTATGGCACCACTTTCAAATGTTGGTTTATCCACACAGTCTTTCTGGTCTGAACGAGTGGCTGCTGCAATCTTTAATAACGTTCGTTATACGTATAGTTTCAGCGGATTACGACATTTTAAAGAAAAATATAAACCAGCATGGAGCGGTAAATATTTAGCATTTAGAAAGAATCATTCTTTACCAATTACAATGCTCTCTGTAACAAAATTAATAGGAAAAAGAAAAAACAGCTAAATTCTTAGCTGTTTTTTCTTTTTTGAACTTGTACAATAAATTCTTTTTCATACTTCTTACCATTTATATAGAAATTCCCCCACATTTTATACGTGCCCTCGGCAGGAAATGTAATTCGGTATTGTAATTGTTCATCCGTATCTACAGGCATAGCGTATAAAAAATTCTCCTTCGTTTCATCCACTATATAGAGTGACTCTACTTCTCCTCTCTCTGAATGCAATTTCAATTTTTCACCCTTTTTCGCTTGAAACTGAAATGTTAACGTAACTGGTTCATTCGGATGTAATGCGCCAAATAAAAGAGAAACTTCATACTCTCCTATTTTTTTTGTAAGTACACTGTCGATTGGAAATTTCACTTTTTTCTTATTGTTCTCCTCTTTCGTTCTACCAAAATTCTTCCTAGCGAATGACTCTACGGACTTATTTTTGTCTTCGTATAAAAATATTGTATATTCTTCGTCTTTCGCTATTTTGGAAGATAACTTATATGACCCGTTCCCTGCAAATGTGGGTTTAATTTGTTGTATGTTTTTTAACTGTCCATCTACAATCACTGCCCGCATTTGATCATTTACACCACGAATTTCATTATTCTTGTTGTTTAACAACTGAAATACAATATCTACTTTCTCATTTCCCTTTCCATTTGAAACATCCCACTTTACTTCCTGAACATCTCCTACAGTCTCTTCGTTTTCTTGATATTTTTTTATGTAAAATCCTCCTGCCACAATAAGTACTAACGCAATAAGCCCAATGACAAGATTTTTCAAAACATCACCTACCATTTTTATTGTCTCTATTCATACAAAACTTCTTAAGATATATATTCTAGATTATGATTTATGAAATCCTCCTATTTTGCACATATTACAAATAATAAAAAGATTTTAATTGAAAGGATTCGTAGTGTATAATGCAAATGATATTGATTTCTATCAATACATTATAAGGAGGACTTTTTTATGAGTGTACATATCGAAGCAAAACAAGGCGAAATCGCTGAATCTATTCTATTACCTGGTGATCCATTACGTGCAAAATATATCGCTGAAACATTTCTAGAGGACGTTACTTGCTATAATAATGTGCGTGGTATGTTAGGTTTCACTGGAACTTATAAAGGAAAACGTGTATCTGTTCAAGGTACAGGTATGGGTGTTCCTTCTATTTCTATTTATGTAAACGAATTAATCCAAAGCTACGGAGTTAAAAATTTAATTCGCGTTGGAACTTGCGGTGCAATTCAAAAAGATGTAAAAGTTCGTGATGTTATTATCGCAATGACGGCTTGTACTGATTCTAATATGAACCGTTTAACATTCCCAGGATTTGATTTTGCACCAGCTGCAAACTTTGACCTTTTAAAGAAAGCTTATGATGCTGGAACTGAAAAAGGATTACACGTTCGTGTCGGTAACGTTTTAACAGCAGATGTGTTTTATCGTGAAAGCATGGACATGGTTAAAAAACTTGGAGATTACGGTGTATTAGCAGTAGAAATGGAAACAACTGCTCTTTACACATTAGCAGCGAAATACGGTGTAAATGCATTATCAGTATTAACAGTTAGCGATCACATCTTCACTGGCGAAGAAACAACATCTGAAGAGCGTCAAACTACATTTAACGAAATGATTGAAATCGCTTTAGATGCAGCAATTCAACAATAGTACACTAAAGAACTTGTCATACGTCTGGCGAGTTCTTTTTATGTGACTTTTTATAAATAACTACTTTATAAAGAGACAGATTTCTCCCCTCTACTTTCTTGTAACGTTTGTTATAATAAAGTGAAACTTTAATCAGTGGGGGTTTTTTCCATCCCCCACTGATTATTAGTTGAACCAATCGGATTTTACGGGCAATTGATCTCCCATTTAACTCCCTTGTATTCGCCGAATTTTGAAGTGGGAGTCTTATTGCCCGTTAAAGCGGGATAAAGAAATCATTTACAGTATTTCTCATAAGAGGTGACGCAGTGAAAAACAGAAGTATCGTCTTTAAACTATTTTTATTAACATCCACTTTATTTACAATCATATTCCTACTTTTTTTCCTAGGACAATCTCTATTTTTAGAGAAATTTTATATTAATAAGAAAGTAAAAACAGTCCAAACTGCTTTTGAAAAATTCGTAGATAATTATGATAAAAGTGATAAAAGTTATGAGCAGGTTAGAAAACTAAAACAAGAATTTCATGATAAAACAAATGCCGATATGCAGTTTTTAGATTCTAACGGTATTATTAAAAGTGATAACAATTACTATATCGATGTATTTAATCCCAACAATAATAAACAGTATTCCATTCCACTCAATAATCTTTTAACACCAGAAGAATATAATAAATTCGAAAATTTAGGTTTAAAAAAAGATGTAATAATCAATGTTGATGGAGTCGTGCAAGAGAATAATATAATCACACCACAAAAATTAGGAACGAATTATAATCAATGGCAAAACGAACATTTCTATTCGGATTTTCAATCAATTAATGGAAATCCTTCTAAGAATAGACTTGCAAGCCGATACAAATCTACAACTCGAATCGTCTTTACAGGTGTTATAACTAAGTTACAGCTTCCATCAAAAGCTGAGGTTCGCCTTGCAAATGATATTGAAACATTACAAGCCGTTCAATATTTTGCTGATATGATTAGAGAGGGCACTTCTAACTCGAACCAATTAAGTACTTTCATATTAGATGGTGGAGAAAATATAAAAAATAGTATCTTTGTAAAACCGATTATAGAAAATGGAAGGATTACAGAATATGCTTTTGCGATAGCATCTTTGCAGCCTGTTAATGAAGCGATGCTCGTTTTAAAAGATTATTATGTCTATGCCTTAATCATCGTGTTTCTCGTAATTATTTTGTTATCCTTCTACTACTCAAAAATTATTGTAAAGCCACTAATTAAAATAAATCGTGTTACAAAAAAAATGGCTAATTTTGATTTCAGCGAGAAATTACCTGTTACAGCTGACGATGAAATTGGCGGGCTTTCTGGCAGTATCAATACATTATCTGTAAATTTAAAAGATCGAATCGATCGATTAAATGTTGCTAATACAAAGTTACAACAAGATATTGAACGTGAACGTCAATTAGAAAAAACAAGAAAAGAATTCATTTCTGGCGTATCACACGAATTAAAAACACCGCTAAGTGTAATTAGAAGTTTTGCAGAAGGAATTAAAGATGGTGTTAGTAAGGATACTTCGTATTATACTGATGTTATTTTAGAAGAAACAGAAAATATGAACAGGCTGATTGTTGAGATGTTAGAATTAGCAAAGTTGGAATCTGGTACTTACAAACTAGATATGACGACGTTCTCAATCGGTGAATTAACGCAACAAGTCTACACAAAATTATTATTTAGCATGGAAGAAAAACATTTACAAGTGAACATCGATGCAGACCCTTCTATACTTGTTACAGCAAATCGCAGTCGCATTGAACAAGTAGTTGTGAACTTACTAAGTAATGCAATCCGTTATACGCCAGAGGGAGAAAAAATACAAGTCTCCATTATAGAAGCAAAAGATACCGTAAAAGTCGAAATCGAAAATACAGGAAACCCTATCCCTGAAGAAAGCCTTGAAAAAATTTGGGATCGCTTCTATCGTCTAGATGCATCACGTAGCCGTCACACCGGAGGTACCGGTCTCGGATTATCTATTGTAAAAAACATTTTAGACCTCCATCATGCCGAGTATGGTGTGTATAATACGACTAACAGTGTTGTATTCTATTTCAATTTACAAAAAGTAAAAGAAGTCAAATAATTTGTCTTAATTTCACTAGGAGTTCACATGAAATTCACACTCTCCCTTTATAGTAAGAAACAAGTTAATCCTTTCCTTTACACATATAAAAGAGGAGAGTGCGTGAAATGAAACAAGCAGGACAACCTATTCAAAATGAAAAACAATTAGAAACTATCAAAAATATACTTTTACAATCTTCGAAACGTGATGGCTTATTATTCGTATTAGCTGTAAATTCTGGCTTAAAAGTAAGTGAAATCTTACAATTAAAAGTTAGTGATGTAATCGATGAAAATGAAAATGTTCGCCATTCCATTTTATTTTACAATGAAAAAGTGAAGAAACATAAATGGTTTGCTGTAAATGAAGACTTACAGCACGCAATCGAAGACTACATGAAAGAACGTAAAACTTGGAAACGTAATGAACCATTGTTAAAATCTCAAAAAGGAACAAAATCTATTACGAGACAACATGCATGGTACATTTTAAACAAAGCTGCAAAAGAAGTTGGATTAGAAGGGATTAGCTCACATACACTTCGAAAAACTTGGGGTTATTGTGCATACAAATCAGGTGTTGATATTGCGTTTTTACAACACTTCTTTGATCACAGTACTCCATCAAAAACTTTAAAGTATATCGGTATTGCTTAATAACTCTTATACATAAAAAAGGTTACCATTTTAAAATTTGGTAACCTTTTTTATATTTCGTATTCTCTTTTCTTGTCTCTCCTATACTGTAGTGGTACTCTAATAATAAGGGGGAGAAATTATGAACACACTTACAATTGAATTACCAAAAGAAACGGCTGAAAAACTTGATTTATTAAAACAAGCTTATGAAAAGAAAACAGGTGCTTCTATCTCTGAGAGCACTCTCGTTCAAACACTTATCTCAAAAGAATTTATCCAAGCGATAACTCCTTTTGATTTACAACAATTCGTCAATGGAAAAGAACAGCATTGAACTGCACCCCAATTGTTAGACACAGCCTAACAATTGGAGGTGCAGTTTTTCTATGGCTAAATTTACAGCTGATGAGAAAATACAAATCGTTTTACGTTATTTGGACGGAAATGAAAGT
>Ga0164241_10000300_pt1 | contig 103851 bp, 104 predicted proteins | sample OricomyardsoilBY_FD_108780 | JGI IMG/M metagenome (GOLD analysis project Ga0164241, IMG submission 108780) | Backyard soil microbial communities from Emeryville, California, USA - Original compost - Back yard soil (BY) | ecosystem: Environmental > Terrestrial > Soil > Unclassified | place... | reverse complement strand
ACTGGGAAGCTTCGCGGCCCTGCGCGAGGTGCTCGATACGTTTCTCCGGGATCTTTTGAATTGACGGCCTGAAGCCTGGACTTTCTGCCGGCGCCCTTGACCGCTGTTAGAGAACGATCGCTGACGCGTTAGACCGCGGAGCCGCGTCGCAGCCGATCTAGGCCCTTCACCGATTTCCGTTCGGCCGTGCTAGCGTTTTACGATGTCTGCCAAGCAACCAACGCCCGAACCGCGCCGGCACCACTACGTGCCACGCCTTCTGCTCAAAGGGTTCGCCGTCGAGCGAAAGCGCGGCAAATTCCAGACGCAGGTCTTTGACAAGCAGACCGGCCGAACGTTCGCTGCGTCCATCAACGACGTCATGGTCGAGGGCGATTTCAATTCGCTGGAGACGCCGGCCGGGCGCTTGTCGCTGGAGGCCTATGTCGGCGACATCGAGTCCAAAGCTGCGCCCATCATCGAACGGATCGTCGGCACGGCGTCGCTCGGGGGGCTATCCTCGGATGATCAACTGATATTGGCGACCTTTGGCGCGCTTCAGTTCGTTCGTGGCACAGCCCAGCGTGAGATGTCGGTGGCACTGGCCGAGGCCGTCAACAAACGCATCAGCGCGTTGGATGCCAATGCGGCGATCGAGATCAGATCGGACGAGGGGAAGCGTTTCGGTCTAGTTTCGATCACCAAAGACCTGGCCGAATATGCTTCTCACTTCGCCACCAAGGATCTTGTTCTTTTTCAAGCGCCCTCGGGTAGCGACTTCATTTTGGGCGATAACCCGGTCGTTCTGGAAAACCTGGAGCCGAGCGATTTTTTTGGCAATCTTGGTTTGTCGTGCGAGGGGATCCAGATTGGGCTGCCGATATCCAGGCGGCTTCAGCTGAATTTCTGGTGTCCTTCGATTCTCGCTAAGGCTAAGCGCTCGCGCGATGAGGTCGAAACCAAGGTTCGGGCCATCAATGCCGTGGCCTTGCTGTCACCGGGCGGACTTTCGGCTGAAGGGCGGAAGATGCTCGACGCGGCGCAGCGTGCGCTAAGTAAGGTCGATCCACTTATTGAGAGCCACGGCGGCGGCGGAGCCCTGCAACTGGAGCCGGAGCACGTGGTGCGCGCCAACTCGCTGCAGGTCTCCCATGCCGAGCGCTATATCGTCAGCGCAAGGGGAGATTTTTCGTTGGCCGCAGAGATGATCGCCGCCAATCCCGGTTTTAAGTCGGGGCGACGGATGCAGGTTAGCTAGTCAGTAAACACGACCTTACGCGGCCGGTAGTGATCAAAAGCGTGTCGTGCTCTCGTCCCGGAGGAGGTGACGGCCTCACCGTTGCCCCTGCGTTGGCTGAGTCCATTCGCTGTAACCGGCAGCGTTCCACAGGGCGTCCAAGGCTGGCTTGAGCGCGGATCGATAGGCTTCGTCGGGTCCAAAATCGTCGATCACGCAGATCGGTAGAAATAGGTCTTTTGCCCGCAGCGGCACCGGCGGATCATCCATGCCGTAGTCGGAGCACGACACGACCGCATTGCGAGCGCCCTGAAGCGACAGGGCGACAAACAGCGGCGGGCTGACGCCGACTGCCTGAAGTCCCCGAACATAGGCTGGGACATACTCAAGCAAGAGCCTCTCGATCCGCCTGCCCGAAATTGCCGGGGCGTCGGGCCCTCCGTTCAAATAGCCCACGGACGTTGCTTCGAGCTGACCTTCGCGAAAGAGCTGAGTGTATCCGTGGCATTGGCTTCCGCCGCGGGTGTTGATGAACCCCTCCAAATTGAACCTCGGCGTCCAACCCGAAGCTCCCATCGGTCGAAACAGCTGGCCCTCTAAAGCGGCGGTGAGATCCACCGCACCGCCGGCGCTGGTAAGCGGTACGATGTGTAGCACGAGGCGGTCCGTGCCGTCAGCGAGCGCCACCGGCGCCGTATCGCCCTCAATCAAGGCGAGCCGATCTCGGCGGAAGGCGACCACACGATCGGCAGCCGCCGAGGTTTGCAGGAACATCGTGCGAAGCTCGTCGTAGCTGGCTTCATAAACGCCGGCCGAAGCCCGCAGATAGAAGCGGTTGGAGTTCTTACTGGTCACGCGATGGGGCGGCGCCGCGCTGCGCGGAACCCGTATGGCGAGGACGTACCCCTCTTCGACCGCGATCGCCTTCATCTGCACGCCGAACACCCGTGGTTCGAGCGCGGACTGCAGAAGACTGTGGAGGCGCTGCTGCATCTGGTCAGCGTCCGGCGACTTGACGGGCAGTAGTCCGGTCGCGATGCCGCCTTCTTCGCGGACGCCGATCAGGAGCGTCCCGCCCGCCGTGTTGGCCAGGGCGCTTATGTCCTTGAGAAATTCCTTGGTATCGTCATGGCTGGCCCCATAGGGCGCGGACTTGAACTCCAGCGTGACGCTCTCGCTGGCCTGTGCGTCCACGAGGCTGACCAGCGCGGCGAGGTCAAGTTGTCCGAGGTCCTGCGGCAAGGCGGCCATGAGCGTCCCTTTGGTGTCGCGCGTGTATTTCTCGGGTGAAGACCGCCAAAGCCCTGCCTACTTGCCGCGATAGTATCGGATCAGTGGTTGGTGCTCGGCGCTTTCCGGCTGCATGTGCCGACTGAGTACGCCCACCGGCACGTCCGCGGGCGGCTCCAGGAATTCCTTGTCGATCAGGACGAACTGCGTCTGCGCTAGCTCGCCAACCTTCAGCTTGTAGAGCATCTCATAGAAACCCTCGAACTGGGCCCTGTTCTCGCGTTCGCTGATGTTCTTCATGGGTGAATCAATGACCAGCAGCTCGGGTAACGGAGCATTCAATTGCGAAGCGATGCGGTGCAACGCGATCGCGAAACAGCACTTGAACAAGGTCTTCTTGCCGCCACTGCTGAGCGACGTAAAGGTCGATGCCGTTAGATCGCTCGGGTCATGGCTATAGACCGCTGGATAGAACGCCGGCGGCTCCAGAACCACCCGATCACTGCGCTGAATTCCCGGAACACCAGATTGGACAAGACAATCGAGGAAATAGCCGGCGAACCGATCGAGGCTTGAGCGATCGGCCTCGGCCTTGGAGCGGACGTCTTTGAGGGCTTCGCGCGTCGCCTGTTCCAGCGCAACGATCTGCGCCAAGGCCTCCCGCTGCTGCTGTAACATCTGGGGCAGGCGGAGCAGCCACTTGATGCTGTTGAGCTCAGCCTCCAAGGCAGAGCGCTCCCGTTCTTTTAAGAGCGCCATCGAGAGGAAGGCCGTGTCCTGCTCGGCCATGATCCTATTGAGCTCGGCCTCAATCCTATCTTTGGTCTGGAGCAGTCCGGCCTTCTGGCTCCGCATCGTCGCCAGATTGGTGTCAATTGCTGCCATCGCCTCGGTCAGCTCCGCGCGTCGGCTGGCGATATCGACCTCCAAGGCCGCAACCTCTGCTGGGTCGGCAAGCTCGACAAGATCCTCCTGGCCGCAGACCTCGCAACAGCTCGGCGGGTGGTGAGGCAGGAGCTGGGCGCAACGCGGGCAGTCGGCGAATTTCACGTCGCCCAGGATTTCTCTGGCTTCGGCCGAGCGTCTAAATTTGAGGCCCAGCATCTCGATCTCGTTACGGTGCCGGAGGTGACGTTCTCGTGTGGCGCGGAGTTCCTCTGCGTTGGCGTCAAGCGATGCGACCTCGGCGCCGAGCGCTCTGGCCTGGGCGGTCAACTGGTCTGCGGCATGGGTTGTCTGGGTTTCACGCGGCGCGTTTCGCAGGGTGGCGATTTCCAAGTCGGCCGTGGCGATCGCCGCCAGCAAGCCGGCTTCCCGTTCGCGAACCTGCTCCTCCGAGCCGATGCCTACTTCCACGAGCGCCCGTGTAAGACTTTCGATCGACGCCATACGCGCCGTGCGATTTGCCCGTAACTGGTCCAGCTCAGCTTCGAGGTCAGCAACGCGCTCGTCGTGGTAGCCAATGACGTATCGAATGACGTCGCGGCTCTTAAGCCTCATGTAGAATTCGGCGGACTCCTCCAAGTGGAAAAATGAACTGTCGATGTGGTCCTGGTCCAGATAGCAGTACCAGAGCAAATCCCGGATCGTTAGGCGAACAGCCTTGCTGTCTTCCTTGGTTTTGCTTTTACGAACGCGCGGTGGGTTGACGCCAGAAAGCCAGAAAATGAGATCGGAGAGTGTCTCAATGCCTGTGTCGGGCACGATTTCTCCGGCGGCGACACGGGCGGGCATCACCGCCGAATAGGGCGCGCCCTGCCAGTCCCAGGAGACGAAAACGTTGTTGGCGTCGCGCTGGCGCTCGATCGTCAACGTCGAACGCTCGAGTTCCAGCGTCAGGGTCGCGGCGAGAAATTCCGCTTGCAGCGCCGGCGACAATTGAATGGCGCCGCCCAGGCAGTAGTCCACCAAGCGCGCGATGCTCGATTTGCCCGCGCCCATCTGACCCCAAAAGTAGGTCAGGCCGGAGAACGGAATTTTCTCCTCGGCTTTCCGAAGCGCCAGCTCGAGCGATATCAAATTGAACTTCACTGATCGGCCCCCCCGACGTCAAAACGCGCCGTGACGTCCGCGTTCGGAGCGATTTCCTCGCCCCACTTCATCCCGGTGATCTCCGGGACAATCTGATAGACAAAATCCTTGAGCTTGGTCGCGGGCATCGCCCCTACGGCTTTCATAACGACGGCGCCGCGCGCGGCCAGGTCCTGAAACGCTGGTCTGGTCGCTAGGTCGCCAGCCAGCGAGCGGCCGCTATCGGTCAGGCCGATTTCAATCTTTCTGCCACTCATGGACAGGGTGATTAGGCCGCGCGCTGAGAGGAGGCTTAGCCAACGCCGGTATCGGCCGTCCCATGGCCCATACCGAAAGCGGATCATCTTGGTCTCGACCGTGGTGCGCTCTCGCGGAAGCACGGCGGCGCCGTCAGGGGATTTTCCTAGGCTGACCAACGCCCGTTCCAGATAGACCGGATAGCGGAGCAGGAAGTCTAGTTTCGCCAGCTTAGTGATGCCTTCGACCGGCTTGGCCTGGTTTTTCCCCCGCATGTCGGCGCTGCGCAGCAGGATCAGCAGCCGGGCGAGGTGAAGGCCGTCGGCGTTTTCGGCGTCGGCCGCTGCTTTGAGGACGCTGAGGCTCATTTTTGGCCTCCACGAAGTTTGAATCGCTCGCTCCACCAGACGCGACATTCGCTGGTCAGGAGGGCGGCGGTGCCCATCAGCACTTCATAAGGGTGACCGCCTAGAAGGTCCTTACGGTCCTTCTCGAGTCGACGCAGACGCTCGGCGACGTCATTGAACATAGCTTGACCGAACGATTGGCCCGGCGTTTTGGCCGCCATGTAGGCCTCAAGGCATTCCCCATGGACGGCTTCCTCGATTTGTCGAAGTTGGCGCCCCGCCGTTTGCTGATTCTTCGCCTGCTCCTCTAGGAAATGGTACTCGGCTGCTTGCTCTCGCGCCTTCATGTAGTCGACGGCGTCGTCGAGACCACCACGGTTCAATTTCTGCTCAAGGACGCCGTCCACCCGCGGTCCGCCCAAGGTGAGCGTCGGCTCCCCTTGATACACAAAGCTTCGAGAGCCGACTCCGGAGCCGGTAAAAACGACATCGGCGCAAATGATCCGCTTTGCCGCCAGAGCGGGATCGGGCTCCTGCGAAAAGAGTCCTCGCAAGTGCCTGTCTGGGTCGGGCACGTATAGCGACGCCGCAAGATGAAACTGGGCTACCAGATCATTGCGCAGGTCGCTGAGTTGCGCCGTGGTGAGTTCGGAGCATTCAGGGAGGGCACCCAGGTGCTCATGCGCCAATGAAGCGTCGAATTCCTCCCGGGATGGGCCTTTGATGAACTCAAGGCGCTTCAAGACGCCGAGCAATTGCGACGCCTCGGCCCCCAACGCGGCCGCCAAGACGTCGAAGGCCTTCCGATATGGCGCCTGGATTTCTTCTGCAGTGGAACAAGTTCTCACGTGCTGGACCATCAAACCCGGGCAGCGACTGCGTTTGGCGTCGTCCGTGCTGGCGGGTGTGACAGAGTCCAACTCCGAGTTCGACACGAAGAAGAACGTACCGAGTTGGTCAGGGTAGGCGGCGATCAGTTCGATAAATCGGCCGATGGATTTCACCAGCGCGGGGCTAGTCAACGTCCAGGCGCCACCTTCCGGCTTGGATGTTTTGACTTGATAGCCGTCAAACAATCCGTCCGGTCGCTCGCAGAGGAAATCCTCGTGATGCTCGCAGTAGATGGACGTGTAGTCGCGAGATCCGCGGCGGACAGCGACCAGCAGCACCACGCCATACTGGTGTTGATAACGGAAATTGCGCTCGGTCTGATCACCTGGATCGGCACTTCGCGTGGCCTCGATGCGAGCAGCCACCTGCGGGTCGTCCGCATTCCCTGTGCCGTCACTCAAATGCGCCGGCCTTGTTTGTCGCAACCATTGTCGCCCCGTTCCCTGCGCCAACGCTACTCGCAACAAGATTGGGCGGCAACCACTGCACTTTAGGCGTGCGAGGGGCGGGTTTGCCCAAGCTCGGCTTGGGACTTTGGACACCCCGACGCCTTTCGACGACATCTATATGGGAACCGTGCGGAAGGTCACCGAGTAACGCAGGGCTTCCACCTCGGGGATGCTGTGCTGCCACTCGCTGCGCGAAGGTCCGCTCATCAGGTAGGCCGAGCGCGGCGCGGCGATGATCGAGGCGCGGTCCCATCTGTCGCCGGCTTTGCGACGCAGGCGGAACGTGCAGGGCGATAGCAGCGAGACGCCGGCGATGGCCACGGCCGGTGGCCGGTCGCGATGCCAGCCGATGCCGGCGCCGGGCGCGTATTCGGTGACCAGGGCGTGGCGGAAGCTGGCGGCGGACAGGCCCGTGAACGCCGCGACCTTGGTGAGCAGGGGCGTGAGGAAGTCGGGAACGCCTTCGCCAGTCTCGACCATGGCGCCGTCGGCGCCCCGTCGCCAGCCGAACGCGGCGATGCGTCGGTTGCCCAGATAGCCGAGATGCTCATAGGGCTTGAAGTCGAGGTGTTCGAACTGGCGAACCAGCGCGCCCTCCTCGTCGGCGGTGACTAGGTCCGGCTGGTAGCGGAATCCCTCGGGCATCGGCCGACGCGGGGCCAGCGGCAGGTCGAAGAGGCTAGGTTGCAGGTCCATGAGGTCGTCAGCCAGCTTGCCGACCCGGCGGCGTCCAGCCGTAACCGTAGTCGGTGGGGTTCAGTCCCGCATCGAGCAGCATGGAGATGGTGGCCCAGCGACGGCGCTCGGGGTCGCCGGGGTCAACCACGCCGGACATCGTGATGATCGGCATGCGGCCGGGGCATCGCGGACAGGGCAGACGGGCCTGGATCTGGGCCATGGTGCAGTTGAGATAACGCCGCGCCCGGCCCAGCATCGTGTCTCGGCGCCAGGTCTTGCCCGTGCCGCAATATTGGCAGCGGAAGCCGATCTCCCAGCCGCGTTCGAGCGCGTCGACCAGCCGGGCGGCGGCGAAGGCCGGATCGAGCTGCGCGGCCTTGCGCCGGTCTGCGTCGCTCGGCTCAGGCATGGGGCGGCGGATCCACGCGCTGGACGGCGCGCCAATACGACCAGGGCTTGGCCCTGACCCGCTCCATCTCGAACCAGCCTTCCTCGCCCTCGAATTCCGGCACGTGCTCGGGCGAGACGAAACCGACCCGCGAATTGCCGCGGCCCGTGCCGTCGGGATGAAGGAAATGCAGGGTCCTGGACGACTTGTCGGTGGCGTCGACCCGCACGCGGGTCAGCTTCATGACGCGGCGATCGGTGCGCGGCGCGGTCGGCGCTCCGGGCGAAGATGATGGCGGAATCGACATGGCTCAGTCGTAGAGCGAGGCGGCGAAACGGGTCTTCAGGCCCGAGCAGCCGGCCGGTCCGGGCCAGACCTCAAAACGCCCCTGGCGCCGACCGCAGGGACAGCGCAGCCGGTCGGTGAAATTGACGATGGAGAAGTCGCCCAGTCGGCGCTCGAGCCAGGCCGTCGCGTCGAACTCGGCCATCTCGCCACAGTCGCAGATCGTCCGCAGATGACGGTCGGGGGCGACGCATTCGGCCAGGGTCTCGATGTCGGCCTCGAAAGGAACGTGAACCGACGTGCAGGCGTGCGGGTTCGCGCGCGAAATCGCGGATTGGGATGGCATAAGGGGCTCCGATGTTCCCCATATGTTCTCTCTGGGGCCGAAAGAGTCAACCGGACTCATGGCGCGTCGGCGTCGCATCTGTGAGACGCATGTGGACGGCGCGGCCAAGGCCTGCCTTGAGAACGATGGGGAGAGATGCTCCTATCACGGCGCAGCTTGAGCCGCCCGCGGGCGTGGAACACGACCTTGTCCAGACCGCCCGACTTCCTGTGGCTGAAGATCGATCGCCGGCTCATCGAGGCGTCGTCGTGGGAGCCTTGGCTGCGGCAGGTCGCGCGCACGCGAAAGGCGGTCGCTCAGTTCATCGAAGACTATGACCCGCTGAGCAACGAGACGGCGACCTGTGGGGTGTTGTCATCGGCGGCCTCGAAGGTGGGCCTGCTGTCGATGACCGAATACCTCTGCGTCAAGAAGCACAACACCGACTACCGGCGGCGCGGCGTTGGGCGCGCCGACCTCTGGGTGGCCGATCCCGACCGGGAAATATCATGGGCCTTCGAGGCTAAGCAGGTTCGCTGCGCGGCCGGTTCTGGCCAAGCGACTTTCGAAAGCGCCATGAAGGCCGCATGCCACGACGCCTCGCGCATGACCGACCTCGAGGCCAACAGGTTCTACGGCCTAATGATCGCCACGCTGCCGTTTGACCACGACCTGGACGAACTCGACGGGCTCTGCGAGCAGTTGGACGACTTCGCCGAAGAGGTCGAGATCGCCTGCAAGTTCGGCGGCGGCCCGTTGCCGGCCTACGCTTTCTTCCGCTTCGCCCAACGCCAAAAGAAGTAGGTGTTGTGTTAGAGCCCGAGGCCTTGGGGCTCGGCCAGGAGATCCTGCGCTTGCCATTGGTCGCCTTCGCGGGTCGTGAGGAATTCCCGGTCCCAGGCTCCCCACCGCGCCGGCAGGCTGACGTCGGCCGTGGGATTGTGAACGAAGGTGAGCGGTCGTGTAGCGCGGTCGAGGTTGCCGATCCCGACCCTCGACCAGAGAACGCCGGAGACATGGGCGAAGGTCGGGTCGAGAAACGCGGTCCGCGGCACACTCCCGTTCTGGCGGCGGATGGCGATCGAAGCGTGAAAGCCTTCCCCGACGACTTCGCCGGCCTGATCGACGCTGACGAAGGCGTCGCCGATCGGAAACACGCAGTTCATGATCATCGGTAGAGGGCGCTCAGGAACATAGACGCCAAACCGGCTGGCGCTGATGGCGATGATCCGTGGCTCGTCCGGCGCGATGACGCCCTGGGCGAGATAGCGCGACAGCTTCTGCGTCTTGGTCCACAACGCGCTAGTCATCCTCAGCTGGGCCTCTCGAACCGGGACCGCCGCCAGACCGCCGCCCTCATTGATCGGGACGGGGCGGACGAGGCGGTCTGGACCCTGGCCCTCATCCGGGGCGATCGCCTCGATCCAGACCCGACGCCCTTCGTCGACAACGCACAGGTCCGGCTGCCCCCCCCTCACGTCGACGTTCGGCGGTGGGCAGCAGGACCTTGCCTGACGTCAATAGACCGTGGCCCAGGTACATCTCCCAGAACCGGCCATCGACATCGCGGGCGAAGCCGAGCCGAAAATCGGGATCGGCATAGGGCTCGTACACCGTCCACATCGCCTCGATCAGCGCCTGAAGCTCTTGCTCGAACGGGGAGACCGCCGCCCGCAGATTGACGAAGCCTGGGTCCAGGTTCTCACCATCGATATCGAACAGGCGCGGCATCTGGCATCCTTTGCGCGATGGCGCGCAAGGCCATCGTATTGGTGTCCGATCGGATAGGCGATCTGTCTACGGACGTCGCCAGGCGCCGCGGCCGGCGCGTCGCGCCTCATCCTCCGCCGTCGCATAGGCGCCCTTGCTGTAGCGGCGATATTCGGTCGCCAGGCCCGATCGGATCAGGGCGGCGTTGAGGTCGGGGCTGGCGTCCGACCAGCAGCGGCCCACGAACCGGCCATAGCGGTCGCGATCAACGACGCGGCAGCCGACGCGTCCGCGCGTCAGACGGATCAGTTCGTCACGCGCTTCATAGGCCAGCGGCTCGGCCGGCGTCTTGCCGCGACGAACCTCCGGCGCATCGACCCCGAACAGGCGTACGCGCTCGGCGCCACAGCGCAGGGTGTCGCCGTCGTGAACGGCGGGGGCGTTGCAAGCGATGATGGCGGCGAGCGTGGCGGCGATGATCATGCTCGCTTCTAGTCGCGTTCGGCGCCGTCACGGAAGTTGGGCGCGCCGTCCTCCGTCCATCCCCGCCGTTGGGGGTATTGGCCGTCGGGGTACAGCGGGCTGCGTCCGGCGTTGTCGGTCAACCAGGTCCGGTAACCTTCGACCGAGGGCGTCACCAGGTTGATCGTGTGCTCCACCCCGAACAGACAGATCACCGCGTAGCCCTCGCCGCTGGGCGTCAGGAAGAAATCAGTCTCGTAGATCGTCTGCTGGGGGTCGCCCGAGGCCGGCAGGGTCGTGGCCTCCTCGTCATAGATGCGCCGGCTCAGGACAGGCCAGGTCGGGCCCTGGCCGAAACGCGCATAGCTGCGGATCGGATCGAACTGCGGGTGATCTATGCCAAATTCCTCCCAGCCGGGAACGTGGCAGATCCGCTGGGCGATCAGCTCCAGGGCGATCTTGGCGATCAACCTGGAAAACAGCCGCTGATCCAGGCGCGGTGGCTCTTCGTGGACGAAGAGTCCGCCCAGGCCGTTGCTCAGGGCGGCGGAGACCATCGGCGCCGTGCTAAATTCGGTGGTGGCGAGCAGCACCTGCCCGGCGTTGATGCGATAGGCAGCCAGGTCGGCGTCGATGTCCTCGAAGCGGCCGAGCACGGGCATGATGCGCCCACGCTTGCTCGGCACCCCCTGTCTGGCGCGTAGTTGCTGCAGCGAGCCGGTCTTGAGCAAGGGGCCTTCGACCTTCACGGCGAAGTAGTTGTTGCAGCCGTCGCAGACAACGCCGGCCGGCAGCACGAAGGAGCGATTGCCCAGGGCCTCGGGAATGGCGTGCTCCACGCTGCGCGATTGCGAGGAGTCGGCCTTGCAGAACAGGCAGCGCATGGGCCTTGGATCTCCGATCCGATCTTGCTGTCGAGGACGTCGCGCCGGGCGACTGCGTCAACCGGCTCGGCGGATCTTGTTCACAACGAAAGTGGCGATGATCACGAGGCCGAACCAGACCCATACGGCGTCGGGTGGGAACCGCATCGCCATCAGCACCAAGGCCCCACCGAACATCAGGACGATGGCTAGCAGCCCGAACCCGAGGCCGAACGCCAAATCGCCCACGACCGAGCGCCCGCCCAGCTCGATCGGGGGAAGGTCGCCGCCGCGCGGGCGGACCTCGACATCGGCGGGGTCCAAGTCGAGCTTGGCGGCCTTGCGACGCTGATAGCGCAGGGAGCCGCGCGAGCGCGGGGCCTGGCCGGCGTCGGCTAGGGCCGCCTGCACGAAGAGCCAGGCTATGACGGCCAGGATCATCACCACGACGGCCATCGCTCGCGGACTCCTATTTGGTCGTCACGATCGCTGACGCGAGGCCGGGCAGCCAGCCGGCCTGGTCGCGCAGACGAAACCCCGACGCGTAGCCCCAGGCGCAGCCCTGGACGCCGACCGAGGCGAAGGCGGCGCTGACCGCGCCATAGTATCGGGCGCGGTCCTCGATCGGCACGCGCGGATCATCCTGCGCCCCGAACTCGCCCATCACCGGGACCCGGCCCGTGCGCGCCATGTAAGCGCCAACCTTGGCGAGATCCTGGTCCAACAGCGCCTTGTCTTCCACCGAACCCCAGCGGCGGCCGAACGGCGGTGGATGCTCGACCCAGGTCGCGCCCTGATGGGTGAACTCGAAGGGGTGGTAGTAGTGGAAGGTCGGCACGACATAGGGATCGTCAGGCAGGACCAAGGTCGCCAGACTGCCAAGGCCGCTCCAGTTGCCGCCGCCGATCAGCACCGACCGGCGTGGATTGCGCTCGCGCGCCGCGGCTAGGGCGGGCGTCAGGACGGCGCCGAGATTATTGTCGTCCAGCTTGTCGCGCGGCTCGTTGATCAGTTCGAACCAGACTGTGTCTGGCGCCTGGGCGAACCGCGCTCCGATTTGGCGCCAGAGCGCGGCGAAGCGTTCGGCCTGGCCGGCGGGATCGGCCGTCAGCTCGTCGAAATTGTGGACGTTGAGGATGACGTTCAGCCGAGAGGCGGTGGCCATCTTCACCACGTGCGCCACACGGGCCATGAACGCCGGATCGATCGCGTAGGGCGACGCCTTGGCTGCATGCGCCGACCAGCGGACGGGGAGCCGCACGGTCGTGAATCCGGCCTTGGCGATGAACGGGAAGTCGTCGTCCCGGGCCGGTCGCCCCCAGTCGCCTTCGGTCGGCGCTTCGAGCATGTTGGAGAGGTTGATGCAGCGCCCGACGGGGAGGACGGGCCCGACGCGGGCGCGCGCCGGCGGCGTTGGGACATAGTTGAAACGCGCCGGCGTCTGGGTCTGGGCCCGAGCCGGCGGGACCAGGACGGCCAGAGCGGCGGTGGCGATCAGACCACATCGCATGGTCGCCCGCCGCCGCGTGATGCCTTTCATGGTCAAGGCTCGACGCCCGCCTACTTGCGTTTGGGCGGGCTCGGTTTGGCCGCTGGCGGTCTTTGCGTCGGCTTTGCCGCCACGGGCTTTGCGGGCGGCTTGGGCGCAGGCTTGGCGGGAGGCGGCGCTTTGGCCGGCTTTGCCTTCGGCGGGGTCTGGGCCAGCGCCGAGGCCGCCGCCGTCTTCTCTGCGGCCGTGGACTTGGGATCCGACAGGACCTTGCTGGCCTTCCTGGCGGCGGCGGGGCTCGTGGTCTCGTTTGCGGCCGACGATTTGGGCCCGGCGCGCTGGGTAAGGGCGGCGCCCGCCGCGCTCTTTTCGGCGGCCGTGGACTTCGGATCCGACAGCACCTTGGCCGCATCGCTGGCGGCTTTCTTGCCCGTCTTCTTGGTCATGGAGCGCCCCTTTTCCGGGAGCGTAGCTATGACTAACGCTGAAGTCGAGAGGTGCGGCCTAGGGTGGATTTCGGGCTAGCGTTGGCGCTCGGCCTTGTAGTCGAAGTGGCTGGAGATGCTGCGCACCAGCGGGGTCTTGTGAAACGCCCATTTCGGATTGTCGTCCAGCAGCTCGACGAAGATGTCGCCCAGCAGCCCACCGTCGAACGCCTCGAACGCGCAGGCCAGGCTGATGTCGAGCACTTCCGCAAACTGCTCGTTGGCCTTGTTCAAGTCGCCCACGCCCTCGAAGCCGACGTACTGGCCGCGCTCGAAGCGCCGAATGTCGACCCCGACGCCGCCCGTCGAGGCATGGACGCGGGTCGAAAGCTTCCCGTAGAGATTGGTGACCTTATGGACCAGGCCGGCGGCTTCGTCGGCGGCGATCAGCCGAGGCCGCAGCCCGTCCACGATGTCGCGGAAACGCGCGGCGCCGAGGTCATCGAGGAAGTCGAGTTTTCGTCCGACCTCGCCCTGGGGTTCGACGCTGTCGCACCACCAGGCCTTGACGCTGGCCTCCAGCAGGAACCGCATTTCGCGATGGGCCGGGTTCAGCAGGCCCTCGCGGATGTGGGCCATGGTCGCCACGGCCGATTCAAGCAGCAGGTCGGCGATGCGGATGCTGAGCCGGGTCGCGTCGAAGGTCGGTGATCGCGTCGACATCAGGCTGATCGCGTTGAGCGCCAGCCCGTAGTCGCCGACCAGGGTTTCGGCCCTTCGGCACGCGTTCAGGAAAGGCTGCGACTGGCGAAGCGCCGCGTGGGCGTCCATCGCGGCTTGCCGCTTTTGCACGATCTCGGCCAGAAGCTGGGCGAGTGGATCGTCGGAAGACGGGGTCATTCAGACGTTCTTGTCCTTCCAGGCAGAGCGATCAAGGGCGCCGCGAGGCTTGCCCGGCCGTTGGCCGGATAAGGCCATCGCGCCGTGCGCGATGACTTTCCTTGTTTTCCTTTCCCCTGAAACGGGGGTGGGCGGCGCGCCCTTCTAGGCCCGCTTTGGTTGGCGGCAAGCCGGCCAGGGGCCGGCTCCTTCACTTCGTTTCGGCCCTTCGGGTGCCACCGCCCGCCAGCGGGCCTCTTCGGCCGCTCTTCGCCGCCCACCCCCCTTTCCGGCGAAAGGATGCGGGGTTTGGGGCGGGGAAGGAGCCCGCTCATGCGCCCGACCGGTCAACGCCCCAAGGATAAGCGCCCCCGGAGCCAGCCTCAGAGGCCCGCCGCCAAGGCCTCGCCCTCCCGGCGGGAGCCATCCCAGAAAACCGAAGCCAGCCTCTATGACGAGGTCACGCGCCGGATCATCGACCAGCTGGAGGCCGGGCGCCTGCCCTGGGTCCAGCCCTGGGGAACGGCCGGGCGCGCGGCCCTGTCCCTGCCGCGCAACGGCATTACCGGGCGGCGCTATTCGGGGGTCAACATCCTCTTGCTCTGGGGCGCGGTCATCGAGCATGGCTATCCGTCCCAGGGATGGCTGACCTTCAGGCAGGCCCTGGCCGCCGGGGGCTGCGTGCGGCGCGGCGAGCGCGGCACGAGCGTGGTCTTTGCCGACCGCTTCACGCCCAAGGCCGAGCAGGAGCGCGCCGCGCGCGACGGCGACGAGCCCGGCAAGGTCGCCTTCCTCAAGCGCTTCACCGTCTTCAATCTGGCCCAATGCGAAGGTCTGTCGGGCGTCGATCCCGAACCCGCGCCGCTGCCCGAACGCCAAGCCGTCCCCCATGCCGAGGCGCTGATCGCCGCCACGGGAGCCGACTTCCGGGTCGGCGGGCCGCGCGCCTTCTATGATCCCTTGCTCGACTACGTGCAGGTCCCGCCGCAACCGGCTTTCACCGACCAGATCAACTACTACCGCACCGCTTTCCACGAGCTGTCGCATTGGACGGGCCATGGCGCGCGCCTGGACCGCGACCAGTCCGGCCACCGGGGCGGCAAGGCCTATGCGCGCGAGGAACTGGTCGCCGAAATGGGCGCGGCCTTCGTCTGTGCGACCCTCGGCATCGTCCCCACCGTGCGCCATGCCGATTACATCGGCTCGTGGCTGGAGGTCCTGCGCGAGGACAACCGCGCCATCTTCCGCGCCGCCTCCCAGGCCTCCAAGGCCGCCGACTTCCTGCTGGCCTTCCAGGCCGCGCCGTCGCCGCAGCCTAGCGCGGCGGCGCAATTGGCCATGGCCGCCTGATCCCGCCTTCCGCGCGCCGGGATCACGCCCGGCGCCGGTCGACCGCGCCAATCCCGGCGCATCCCCGGCCCCGCCCGATGCCTGGACAGCTTCCCAGGCGGGGCCGGTTCCACCCCTGAAAAACAGGAGCAACCGTCATGAAACTCGCTTTCGCCGACCCCCGCAACATGACCATCTCGCCGCTCAACATGAACTACGGGCGGCCCGATCCGGACACCTCGGATATCGCCCCGTCGATCCGCCAGCGTGGCGTTCTCCTGACCATGCTGGTGCAGGAAAAGACGCAGGACGGCGTCGTCGTCCCCGGTCATTTCGAGATCGTCGCCGGGCGGCGACGCTGGTACGCGGCCATGGCCGCCATCGCCCAGGGCGTCGAGATCGATCCGGTTCCCATCGGCATCCTGGCGCCCGGTGACGACGCCGCCGCCATCGAGGCCTCGCTGATCGAGAACCTCGCGCGCCTCCCGGCCGACGAGGTCACCTGCTGGGAGACCTTCGCCAAGCTGATCCGCAAGGGCCGTAGCCCCGAGCAGATCGCCGCCACCTTCCACATGACCGACGCGGTGGTCCGGCGCACCCTGGCGCTGGGCAACCTCTTGCCGCGCATCCGGGGCCTCTATCGCCGCGAGGCCATCGACGTGGCCACCGTCCGTTCCCTGACCCTGGCCACCAGGAGCCAGCAAAAGGAGTGGCTGGCCATGCTGGACGATCCCGAGCGCCGCGCCCCGACCGGCGCCCAGCTCAAGACATGGCTGTTCGGCGGGGCCTCGATCCCGGCCAAGAACGCCCTGTTCCGCCTCGACGACTACCCCGGCCAGATCATCGCCGATCTCTTCGGCGAGGACAGCTACTTCACCGACCCCAACCTCTTCTGGACCCACCAGAACCAGGCCTTGGCGGCCCGGCGCGAGGCCCTGTTGGCCGACGGCTGGAGCGCGGTGGAGGTGCTGGAGACCGGCAAGGGTTTCGAGTCCTGGAAGCACGAACGGGTCTCCAAGGCCAAGGGCGGCAAGGTGTTCTTGGCCGTCAGTTCGCGCGGCGAGGTGACGACGCACGAGGGCTGGCTGAGCGCCAAGGAGGCCCGGCGCGCCCAGGCCGCCGCCGAGAAGGCCGCGCGCGGCCAGAGCGATGCCGACGGTCCAAAGACCGACCGCGCCGAAGTCACCAGCGCCCAACAGGCCTATATCGACCTGCACCGCCACGCCGCCGTACGCGCGGTCCTGGCGGATCATCCGGGCGTGGCCTTGCGGCTGCTGGTGGCCCACGCCGTGGCCGGGGCGGCGTTATGGCGCGTCGAGGCCGCCCCCCGGCGGGCGGGCCACGAGGCGGTGTCGGCCAGTCTCATGGCCAGCCCGGCCGAGGCGCGGTTTCGGGCCAAGCAGGCGGGCGCCGCCGCCCTGCTCGGCGTCGAAGCGGGCGGCGCTCTGGTCGGACGGCGACCGGGCGGCGGCGCGGCGACGGTCTTCGCCAAGCTCCTGTCCCTGCCCGACGCCGACGTCCTGGCGATCGCCGCCGTGGTCATGGGCGAAGCGCTGGCGGCCGGGAGCGCCGAGGTCGAGGCGGCGGGCCTGCACTTGAAAGTGGACATGGCCGCGTTCTGGAGCCCGGACGTGGCCTTCTTCGAGCTGATCCGCGACCGCGAGGCGGTCAACGCCATGCTCAAGGAGGTTGGCGGCAAGAAGGTCGCCGACGGCAATCTTGCCGAGAAGGTCAAGACCCAGAAGGCCATCCTGCGCGACTTCCTCGACGGGACCAACGACCGTCCCAAGGTCGCGCGCTGGACGCCGCGCTGGCTGACCTTCCCGGCCAGCGCCTACACCAAGCGGCGCTTCGCCACCGCCGAGCGGAGCAAGGCGGTCGCGCCCCTGCTGCGCCGGGTCAAGGTCCCCGGCGCGGATGTCCCGGCCCCGGCGGTGGCCCTGGTCAGCGATCCCAACCCGGCCATCCTCGCGGCCGAATGAGCGGCGGGGCGGGCGGCGGCCCGCCTCGATCCCTCGAAGACCCTGAGCCCCGCGTCTCCCGACGCGGGGCTTCTTCTTCGCCTCGGCGGAAGGGCCTGGGTGGGCGGTGGCCCCCGCGCCTGGCGGCGCGAGGGCGGGGCCGGTCAGGCCTCGAAGGTTCCAGATCAGGGCGAAGACATCGTCGTCGTCCTGGCCGGCCGCGCGGCCAAGTTTGACCTTGTAGGCGCGCGGGCCGATGTCGGGACGGGCCAGGGCCAGGCCGGCATATTCGTGGCTCAGCCCGGCCGCCGCCGCATCAGCCGGCGCCGATCTCGATCCCGGACACCCCGCCCCGTGCGCGGCGATAGGCGGGCGAGGGCTTGTCGCGGACGGGCGATCTCGATGGCGGCCAGGCCTTGAGGGTTTGCGGCGCCGGCCCTTGAAGACGCCGGCTTCCGAACGGGCGGCGTGGCCGAGCGGGCGATCATGGCGGGGGTCCTTCCAGCAAACCGCCGGACACGGACCCACGACGATGGCTTGAACCCTATGGGCGTCCCGTCCCGCCTCGAACCGTCGCGCCGAACTTTTTTCCCCGCCGCGCCCAAGACAAGAGGGCGCGGCTCCTCGCGCACGCTTCGCTGCAAAAAAGCCCGTCGCTCGGGTCCTGCGCTGCGCTGCGGCCCTCCGGCCCCTCAAGGGTCCTGCGGGTCAAGGCGGGCCGGGCCGCCCATGACGGGCGCCTGTCGCCGGGGATCGACCCCGACGGATCGCTGAAAGGACCCCCGCCATGACCGCCACCCTCGGCCACGTCACCCGCTCGGAAACCGGCGCCTTCAAGGGCCAGCTCCGCACGCTCAACATCCGCGCCGACATCGAGATCGTGCCCGTCCGCGACAAGCCCTCGCCCGCCTATCCCGACTACCGGGTCGTGGCGTCCGGGATCGAGATCGGCGCCGGCTGGAACAACGTCGGTCAGGTCAAGGGCCAGGAATATGTCGGCCTGACCCTGGCCCATCCCGACATCGGCCCGCGCACCTACAAGGTCAAACTCGGTCGTGCGGCCGGCCAGGACGACGACGATGTCTTCGCCCTGATCTGGAACCCCGAGGACTGACCGGCCCCGCCCTCGCGCCGCCAGGCGCGGGGGCCACCGCCCACCCCAGGGGGAACGAATTTCGAAGGTGCGTTTGCGTACGTCCCGCCCGCGCGCTGGGCGCGGTCTCCTCGCCCCAGCGCGGCCAAACCCCAGGTCCTCACCGCCGCGCCCCAGCAGGAAAAGCGAGCACGGCGATGATGGACGAAGACGACGCGATCAACCGGGCGGCCCGCGCGCGCAAGGGCAGCCCGTTCCTCAACACCGCTCAGGCCGCACATTATATTGGGCTCGCCGAACGCACGCTGGAAACCATGCGCGGCCAGGGCCAAGGCCCGGCCTTCCGGCGCCATGGGCGGTTCATCCGCTACCACATCGACGACCTGGACGCCTGGTCGCGGCGCAACGGTTCGCGCCGCGACGCCGAGCGCGAGGACCGTCATGTTTAGCCGCCTGCTCACCGCGCGCGGCCAGATCCTGGCCGGTCTTTCCGCCGGCGCCCTGGTCGCCCTGGTCGCCCTGGCCGCGCCGCTGGTCCTCAATCCCGCTCCGCGTCTGGTCTGGAACGCCAGCGCCAGCGCCCCCGTCGGCCTCTGGCGGATCAGGCCGGGCGCGCCGGTCCGCGTTGGCGATCACGTACTGGCCGAGCCGCCGCCCGCCGCGCGGCGCTTGGCCGCCCAGCGCCGCTATCTCCCGGCCAATGTGCCGATGATCAAGGCCGTGGCCGCCATCTCGGGCGACGAGGTCTGCGCGGCCGGGACCTGGATCGCGGTCAACGGCCGGCCCGTCGCCACGCGCCGCGCGGCCGACCGCCGGGGACGCAAGTTGCCGTGGTGGTCGGGGTGCCGGCGGCTGTCGGGCGGCGCGGTCCTGCTGCTCAATCCCGCGCCGGATTCGTTCGATGGGCGCTATTTCGGGCCGGTGGGCAAGGGCGCGATCATCGGCCGGGCGACCCCGTTATGGTTGCCCTGATCGCCGTCGTCACGGTCGTCGCGGCGAGCCCAGCCACGCTCGCGCGCATCGAGCCATGGCGTCCGTGGATCGCGCAGGCGGCCCAGCGGTTCGACATTCCGCAGGCCTGGATCATGGCGGTGATGCGCGCCGAAAGCGGCGGGCGAACCCACCTGAACGGCGCGCCGATCACCTCGCGGGCGGGGGCGATGGGGCTCATGCAGCTGATGCCCGGAACCTATCGGGAGCTGGCCAGAACCCATGGTCTGGGTTCCGATCCTTACGATCCGCGCGACAACATCCTGGCGGGCGCGGCCTATCTTTCGGCCATGCGCGCGCGGTTCGGCTACCCCGGCCTGTTCGCCGCCTACAATGCCGGGCCGGCCCGTTACGCCGCCCACCTGGCGACCGGCGCGCCGCTTCCGGCCGAGACCCGCCGCTACATCGAAACCCTCGCCCAGACCCCTGGCGAGGCGGCCCTGCCGCCCGCCGTGCTGTCGGGAACGCGGCTGTTCTTCCCGCTGGAAGGCGGCGGACTGGACGCCAGGCCCGCGCCGCCGGCCGGGTTGTTTGTCCACCGGTCGGCGCAAAGCCAGGAGACCCCGTGATGGACGTGTCGGGCTGCTGGGACGGAAGGGGGAGGAAGCGCGGGTAAGGCAAGATAAAGCACCGGCGCCATCCCTGCGGTCCCGTCGCCTCAAGGCCTTGTCTGCACATCGTTTTCTTGATTGGCGACATGGCGCCATGCGGACGGGCTTGGCGCCATGAAGGGCCTAAATCACTGACGTGAAAAGACAATTCGTAGCGCCAATTTCGGTGGCCGGCGCGATCGGTCATAGGGCTGGCGGGAGAGTCGCCATGGTCCAGAACGACGATTTCGAGCCACGCCTGGGCAAGCCCCGGGCGCTGGGCTCCAAGCAGGGCAAGAGCTACCTGTCGCGGGTCCTGCGCTCGGCCATGCTGGCCAGCGGCGGCGCCTTCGGCAAGGCGCCGCGCAAGACCAGGTTCACCGGGGCGCGGATCGGCAAAGGCGCCGGCGTCGCACAGGTTCTGGCCGCCCGCGACCGGCTTTCCGCCTATCGCGCCCGCCGGGTGATCGTGAAGTTCTCGATCCCCAGACTGGCCGGCAAGGGCCTGGCCGCGGCCCGCGCCCACATGCGCTATGTGCAGCGCGATGGTGTGACCCGCGGCGGCGCGCCCGGCCAGCTCTATGACGCCGCCTCCGACAAGGCCGATGGCCGCGCCTTCATCGACCGCGCGCAGGCCGGCGACGACGCCCGGCAATTCCGCTTCATCGTCTCGCCCGAGGACGGCGCCGAGTATGAGGATCTCAAGCCCCTGACCCGCCGCCTGATGGCGCGGATGGAAGCCGACCTCGACACCAAGCTCGATTGGGTGGCCGTCGATCACCACAACACCGGCCACCCCCACACCCACATCATCGTGCGCGGACGCGACGACCAGGGCCGGGAACTGGTCATCGCCAAGGACTACCTCACCCAGGGCCTGCGCGAGCGCGCCGCCGAGCTGGTGTCGCTTGATCTGGGGCCGCGCGCCGACCACGAGATCGAGGGGCGGCTGCGGCGCGAGGTCGATCAGGAGCGGCTGACGAGCCTGGATCGGGGCCTGCTGCGCGACGTCGACCAAGAGGGCCTGGTCTCGCCGCGCCATGTCGATCCGCTGCTCTATTCGGTTCGGGCTGGGCGGCTGCAAACCCTCGCGCGCCTGGGTTTGGCGCAGGAGGGCGCGCCCACTCGGTGGCGTCTTGCCCACGGTCTGGAGGACACCCTGCGCCGCATGGGTGAGCGTGGCGACATCCAGAAGACGCTGTACCGGACGCTGGAAGCGGGCGGCGTCGCGCGCGCCCCGACCGACCAGGTCATCTACCAGCCGGCGGCGCCGGACGCCCGCCCGCTGGTCGGCCGTCTGGTCGCGCGCGGCCTGTCGGACGAGCTGAAGGATCGCCACTACCTGGTCGTCGATGGCGTCGATGGCCGCGCCCACTATGTCGAGATCGGCCGGGGCCCGGCGGTCGAGCCTATCCCGGAGGGCGCGGTGGTGGCGATCGCGCCGCGTCCCGTCGAGCCTCGGGCCGTCGATCATACCGTGGCCAGGATCGCCGCCGTCAACGACGGCCGCTATAGCCTCGACCTGCACCTGGCCTCCGATCCGACCGCTTCGGCCGCCTTCGCCCAGGCCCACGTCCGCAGGCTCGAGGCCTTGCGTCGGGGTCGCGCCGGGGTCGAGCGCCAGGACGACGGGACCTGGATCATCGCCGCCGACCACGTCGAGCGGGCCGGCGCCTACGAGAAGAGGCAGGCCCAGGACGCGCCCGTCGTGGTTCGCACCCTGTCGGCTCAGCGGCTCGACCAGCAGGTCGGCGCGGTCGGCGCCACCTGGCTTGATCGCGAGCTGATCGCCGAGACGCCTGAACCGCTGCGTGACGCGGGCTTTGGGCGCGAGGTTCGCCAAGCGCTGGTTCAGAGGCGCCAATGGCTGATCGAACAAGGCCTGGCGCAGCAGGAGCAGGACCGGGTGATCTATCGCGCCGGCCTCCTGACCCGTCTGCAACGCCGCGACCTGATCGCGGCGGCGCAAGGGCTGGCCCGCGAGACGGGGTTGGGCTTCTCCGAGGCGCGGCCGGGGCAGCGGGTCGAGGGCGTCTATCGGCGCGCGGTCGAGCTGGCCAGCGGCCGGTTCGCGATGATCGAGCGCAGCCGCGACTTCACGCTCGTGCCGTGGCGCCCGGCGCTGGACGGCCACGAGGGCCGCGCGGTGTCCGGCGTGCTGCGCGAGGCCGGCGTCAGCTGGACGATCGGACGTGGGCGGGGCGGCCCTTCGGTGTCATGACCGGCGTCGCTGACTATCCGGCGTTCCTCGACACGCTCAAGGCGCGGGTGCGCTCGGCGCGACTAACGGCGGCCGTGGCCGTCAACCAGGAACTGATCCAACTCTATTGGTCGATCGGGCGTGACATCGTCGAGCGCCAGCGCCGGGAGGGATGGGGCGCCAAGGTCATTGATCGCCTCGCCGCCGACCTGCGCGCGGCGTTTCCGGAGATGGCCGGGTTCTCGGCGCGAAACCTCCGCTACATGCGTGATTTCGGGGCCGCCTATCCGGATCTTGAATTTGTGCAGCAGGCTGCTGCCAAATTGCCCTGGGGCCATCACATCGTCCTGCTGGGTCCGCGCGGCGAGGATGAGCGCCGGTTCTACGTGCGCGCGGCCGTCGAGCAGGGCTGGAGCCGCAACGTCCTGGTCCACCAGATCGAGAGCGATCTCTATCGCCGCCAGGGTCCGGCGCTGACCAATTTCGAGACCACCTTGCCGGCGCCGCAATCGGCCCTGGCCGCGCAACTGGTCAAGGACACCTACGCTTTCGATTTCCTCGGCCTGGCGCCGGACTTGAGCGAACGCGACCTGGAGCGCGGCCTGATCGAACAGGTCCGCGCCCTGATCATGGAGTTGGGCAAGGGGTTCGCGTTCGTGGGCAGCCAGTACCCGCTCGAAGTCGGCGGCCAGGACTACCGGCTGGATCTGCTTTTCTACCACCTGCGCCTGCGCTGCTACGTGGTCATCGAGCTGAAGGTGGAAGCCTTCAAGCCGGAGTTCGCGGGTAAGCTGAACTTCTATCTCTCGGCCGTGGACGACCAGCTACGCCACCCGCACGATGGGCCGTCGATCGGCATCATCCTGTGCAAGACCCGCAACGCCGTGATCGTCGAATACGCCCTGCGCGATAGCCGCAAGCCCATGGGCGTGGCGACCTACACCGTGTCGCCGGCCCTGCCCAACCAACTCGCGCAGGCTCTGCCGACCCTGGAAGAACTGGCCGGAAAGCTTGGGATCCCGCCGCCCTAGATTGCCTTACCGGCCAGGAACGCCGGGATGGTCTCATAGGTCGGCATCGGGTCGGTGTCCTTCTGGATCAGAGTCCGAGACCAGAGGACGCCGGTTTCGTAATGGGAGCGGCAGACCAGTTCGCCGTCGATCTCCAGCCAGTGGGTGGCTTCGGGCATGAGCGCGCGGGGCAGCGGATGGCGGGCGTGCGGGTTGTGAAAGACTTCTAGTTCCGCGCACCACGGTTCGCGCCGTTGCGGCCACAAGGCCTGGTAATCGTCACTACGCACGTCCAGGCAGAAGGGGACGCCGTCGAGCGCGCCGTCCGCGCGGTCGAAGAACTTGCCGTAGCGCACATACCGTAGGCCCTCGATCGGCGCGCCGGCCGAGGCCATGACCCGATTGAATTTCCCGATCGTGCAGGCGTTGGTGAAGATGATCGCCGACAGCTCGGCGTGGTCGCCGTTGCGGAAGAGGCCGGCGGGAAACGCGCTCTTGCCCCGAAGCTTCGAGACGCTGGTGGCGACGGCCACGCGTTTTCCATCGACCTCCTCGGCGCGCGCGACCACGCCATAGAGGTACCCGATCAGCGCCTCGCGGCTCCAAACCATCGAGCTCGGGGCATGGAAGTGAGCCAGGGCCAGCGCGAAGGGCTTGCCTGCCACATGCGCCTGCTGGTCGTAACGTCGGTCGATCTTGCTGCCGAGCGTCTTGGCGAACCGCAAGGCGGCCGCGCCGTGGAAGAGTTCGTCCAGGTCGTCGGGCTGGACGGTGGGCGTGGCGTTGACGTGCTCGAAGCGCTCGGTGGGATTGGCGGTGACGGCCTCGACCCAGGCCTCGCCGCCCAACCGATTTTGCACGCGAAAGTCCGGTGACTCTTCAGGCTGGGTGACAAGCAAGCCCTGTTCCCGGAAGGAGGCGAGCAGTTGGGCTTCCCAGAGCCGGGTGTGAAAGTTCTCGGTCTGGCAGTCGGCGGCCCAGTTTCGATCGGGTTTGGGCAGGGCCAGGTAGAGTTCGTTGAGAAGGCGCGCGGCGTTGATGTGGCTGGGCTGCGCCAGCAACTTGAACATCTCGCTGGGCTCCTTGCCCTTCAGGTCGAACAGGCCGGGCCGGCGCGGCGCGCCCGACGGTACCTTCACGGCCGCGGCGCCGGTTTGAAGGACGCTGTCGGCTTGGGCGCGCGCGTCTTCGAGCGTCGCCAGGTCCTTTCGGTCCAGCACGATCGCCCAGACACGGTCCTCGCGCCGTCGCATCGCCACGACGCCAAATATATTGGTGTCGACGTGACGGGTGATGACCGCGAACGCTTCGTGATCTTCGGCCCGCCAGGTCTCGACCGGGATGTCGTCGCCAAAGCCGTGCCCGCGCGGCAGGGCCAGGGCGTAGATGTCGAACAGGCTCCAGGCCAACGGTGTCATTGGTCGGGGATGAGGTCGTAGGCGTATTGGCAGCGGGCCAGCACGTCCGTGGCGGCATAGAGATCGCCGCGATTGTTGAGCCGGCCGGCCTCCGAGACCAGATGCAGGTTCTTTCGCGGTCGGGAGCAGACGACGTAGAGCAGCTTCTTGGCGCTTTCTTCGTCGCCGCCGAAATGCGGCACCATACCTTCGAGCATCGCGAAGGCGATCACGGTGTCGAACTCCGCGCCTTTGACGCTGTGGATGGTGGAGATCGTGATCCCCGTTCGGCTGGCGAACACGCGTCTGAACATGGCGATGTCGCCGACACCCTGAACGCCGGCCTCCTCCAGGCGCTCGATCTGGGTCTGCGACCGCGCGAAGAAGGTTTCGTAGTGCTCGGCCAGGGCGGGGTGCTGATCGATTTCAAGACCCACCCCAAGGCAGAAATCATCGAAGAACAATCGCAGATATTCGAGCCCGTCCTGGACGTCGATGGCGATCGAATTGCAAAGGCGCAGCAGGTCGCGGCGCGAAATGGCCGACACGTCGACGCCGGCGTGCTGGAGTTCCGAGAGCACCTCGCCCGCCCATTTCACACGACGCACATAGAGCCGGGGCGAGGGTTCGCTTAGGGCGAGACGCGCCACCTTGAACCAGAAATTGTCTTGGTCCCGAGCGAAGGGCGCCATGCCAGGCCCATCGAAACTGTATTCGGGCAACGCCCCGACGAGGCGGCGGGTCAGCGCCGCCAAGGGGATCCACCATGGGCCCACCACGCAGATCTCGTGCGGCGCGATCCCCAATTCTTCGATGTTGTAGCGGATGAGCCGGACGATCTCGTCCTCAAGGTCCCGATGGTTGGTCTCCTGGTCGAAGGAGATCAAACTCCGGTAGTCGCGCTCCTTGCCCTCCGCGACGATTTCGGCTGGCCAGACGTGATAGTTGGAGAAGTAGCCGACAATCCGCGCCGAAGAGCGATAGTTGATCGACAGGCCCATTTCCGCGAGGTCGAGGTTGGAGCGACGCGCGAACTCGGCGCACGTCATCGCGTAGCCGCCCATCGACCCGTAGATCGCCTGGTTGGGATCTCCGACCAGAAAGGCGCGCGCCTGGCCTTGGGCGGCGCGGAGAATGGACGCCAGGATCGCGTACTGGATCTCCTTGGTGTCCTGAAATTCGTCGACTAGCACGAACTTGAACAGCGAGTCCAACAAGGTCGCGATGGACGGATGGGCCTCGACCAGCTCGTAGGCGAAGCGAAGGATCATCTCGAAGTCGATGCGATGCTCGGCGCCGAGTTCGGCCCAGTATTCCTCTAGGACCGCCATGGCCCCCGGACGAAGCCAGTCGGGCGTGCCGTCAAGCTGGCACCCGTCGGTCGTGAAATAGTAGTTGCAGTTTCTCGGCAGGATCCGCGGCTGCCGCTGCTGGCCAAGCTCGCCCAGTCGACGCTCGGTCTCGTGCTGATCGACGATCCGAAATCCATGCTGCAGATGCTCGTGATAGATTCCGTAAGGGCGCAGAATCCAGTCCAGGCAGAACGAATGGATCGTGCCGATCCAGAGACGATCAGTGTTGACACCTAACCGCTCGATGCGCTCCTCGATCTCCTCGGCCGCACGGTGGGTGTAGGTGATGGCGACCACCCACTGCTTGTCGGAGTCCAGTCGGGAAAGCTCCAGCGCGATCTTGTAGGTCAGGGCGCGGGTTTTGCCGCTGCCCGGACAGGCAACCAGGAAGACGTTGCCGTCGTGCTCGATCGCGTCGACCTGCTCGTCGTTGAGATCGCCCTTCTGCCAGACGAAGGTCACCCCGCGTATCCCAGGACAGCGATGAGCACGTCGCCGGGAAAGGCCTGGACAATGGCTTCTCGCAGGGCGGGCGCGTCAATCTCGTTGGTCAGATAGGCTCTGGCTTGGGCGCGGACGCCGGCGATCAAGTTTCCGTCGACCAGCCCAAGGTCGATCATGTCCGGATCGTCCAGCAATTTCATCCGGTGCTCGACCATGTTCGCGATCACCGCTCGGCTGGGCCGGTGAGCCGTGAAAATCGCTTCCAGCAGATAGTCCGGGATGCGGGTGGTCGAGTTCACGCGCTTGGCGATCTGGATGGCCAGCCATCCTTTGCCAGCGGAATCGGCCATGGTCAGCACGCGTTTGCCGTAGCGAGCCAGGTCGTTGGATCTCAGATCCGCCGTCGCCGCCTCGATCGTCGCGGCCTGACTGTAGACGGCGCCGATGGTCTCGACGACGGTCTCGACGTTTCCGGCGGTGATGAAATCGACCTCGAACGTGTGTGGCGCGTAGTGCGTGGAGAGCCACCGATTGCCATCCGCGAAGGCCGTCAGGCGAGCGCGCCGCGCGACGCCGGCTTGCTGCGCGCCGATAGCCTTCTCCTTGGCCTTCTTCTGGGCGTCGGTGTCGGCCGCGTTGGGCGCGGTGTCGAAGAAGGCCGCATCAAGGTCGGTGACGATCGCGCAGCGCTTTTGGATCCGTGCGTCGTTGAACAGGACGGCGACGTTTTCGAAGCCGGTGCTGCGTATGTTGATCAGGCTGACGCCAAGCTCATCCAGGCTCACGCCCAGGACCTCCTTGACCATGGCCGGGACAAGAATTTCCTCGGCGTCCCCTTCGACGAGGACCACGCTTTTCGCAAACAGAAGATTGCTCCGGACCGCGTCCAGATAGCGCTGGATGCCTCGGATTTCCGGCGCGGCAAGGCCCGCCGCGGGCTGATAGATCTCACAGCGGCGTTCGACGCGGCCGAGGATGTTGACGTTTTCGACGTTGCTGACTTCAGAAATGTGCGTCGAATGGGTCGAGTAAATCACCTGCGTGTCCGGATAGGTCAGCCGGTCGAAGAGCGTCTTCTGGATGTGGGTGTGGATATGGGCTTCCGGCTCTTCGATGAGCAGGAAGTTGGCGAACGCCTGCTTGGTCCGCTGGTATTTGAACTCAAGGAGCTTGAGCGTCAGATAAATCAGGTTCGCGCCGCCAAGGCTGAGTTCGTGGATGGCGCCTTCGTAATCGTCCTCGGTTTCGCCCACGAAGAGCTTCAGCGATTGGAAGAGACGCTCGGCCTCGGCGGGAACCGCCGATCGTACGGCCAACCTCGCCGGCGAGTAGGTTTCGCCAGCCGCGTCACGAATGGTCTGGCGAATGTCGCCCCGGATTTCCTCGACATCGGGCAGGTCCTCGATCGCGTCGTTCAGCGCCTTGACCCGCTCGGTGATGGGGGTGAGTTCGACCGGATCGATCTCGCCGCTCTTGCTGCGCAATAGCGTGAGCAAGGGATTGGTCCGCTGGCCCTGGAAGTCGCTGACGACGTCGCGTAGCGCCTGCACGAAGGTGAAGCATACCTCCTTGCTGACCGATAGGACGGCGGGAATACGCCCACCAACGGCGGGAGGATTGAGTTCGGCGGGGAAGCGCACCGCCTCGAAATCTCCGACGATGGCCTTATAGGTCTCGGGGTCGGCGAAGTCCGCCGTGCTCTTGCCCGTGAAGGTTGCCTCGTAGTCCTCGATCTTCACGTCGCGCAGGACGGCCGCAAGGCCCGCTTCGTCGCCTTCCTCCAATTCGGCCAATCGCGCCCTGATCGCGGTGCTCGGTCGAAACAGCAGATTATAGGTTGCTCGCCCGACCTCGCCGTCCTCGATCACGCCGGCGCCGTGGAGGAACAGGGCCTGGATGGCCTCGTCCTGCGAAACTTCGCTGAACTCGATGCTGATGATGATCCAATGGCCGCGCCAGTCACCGAGCCCCCGGTGGAAGTCGCCCTGCTCAAGGCGATAGGCCCAGCGCAGCATGTCATCGTCGAGCATCAGGCGCATGGCGCGAAACAGGTTGGTCTTGCCCGAACCGTTCTCGCCGATGACCGTGTTGATGCCCTTGTTGAAGACGACGTTGGCGCGGTCGAAGTTGCGATAGTTGACGAGCTGAACGCGCGAGATGTGCATGGCCGGCCGCCTTCAAGGGACGATTCATTAGAGCTGAGACGCTAGCCGGTTGCGGTCCAGCTTGGACAACTATTTTAGCGCGATTGAAGGCTCGTGGGCGACTGGGCGGGAACGGTCGAGCTGGGCTATGCAGAGGGTCGATCTAGTCGAGGCTCGGTTATGGCCCACTATCTTCGCAAGATGGATCCGCCGCATGGCCACCACCTCTGGCGGATTGATGCCGATGAGGCGGTTCGTCTTCTCGTCACCAACCCCAAGGGCGGTCCTGGGACCTATTTCGAGCGCGGCGACGCGCCGTCGATCTGGCATGCGATTGAGACTGGGACCCAATGGTTCAGGGTCGATGATCCATCGACTTGGACGTTTCACCGGCTAGCCCTGGACCCTGGTCGCTACCATCCGCGGATGGCCAGGCCGTTGATGGGCAGCGACTTGATGCTCAGTCCCAGCGCAAGACTGGAGCCCAACGTGGTGGCCAGCGGCATTGGTCAAGCCACGACCTTGATGCGTAAGCTCGATCTCGTATGCCAGACCGTACACGCGGTTCCAGAGACGTTTCACGTGTTTGGTCACGAGATCCGCAATCTGCTGATCTTGGCTTCAACCGAGGTGGAAACGCATTGGCGCGGCGTGCTGGTCGCCAACGGCGTGACCCGTGACCGACTGACGACGCGAGACTATGTGAAACTGTTGCGGCCCATGAAGCTGGACGACTATAGCGTCAGCTTTCCGAGCTTTCCCTGGCTTGAGCCCGTCCGGCCGTTCGAGGGGTGGTCCGACGCCGAGCCCACGACATCCCTCGGTTGGTACGACGCCTACAACGGGGTGAAGCACAACAGGGAACGCGAATTTCATCGCGCCAACCTCCGCCACGCTTTCGAGGCCGTCGCCGCCTGCGTTGTCCTACTCGCCGCCCAGTTCACGCGATCGATCGGCTTTGGCGGCCAATCCGATCTCAGCGCCTATTTCCGGTTTGATCAGGTTCCAGCATGGGCGCCAGGCGACAGCTACATCGACAGCTGCGGCGCGCCTGAGGGTCATTTCGGCGACCTGGAGCGGCTGCCGTGGGAAGCGATCCCCCACCCGGAGCTTTGATCTCGAGCGCCGCCGGACAGAAGTGAACCTTGCGCGTAGCGGTGCGTAGGTAACCGCCGTAAGCGATTTTCGGCCCTCGCCTGAGGTTTGCCTGGCCCCACGTCGCATGTCGCGACGCGGGCGCCGGGACCAGGCGCATGACGCCCACCAAGCTCCTGATCGGCCAGATCATCGCGGTCTTCGCGATCATGATGCTGGGCGTCTGGACCGCGACCCAGTGGGCCGCGGCGATGCTCGACTATCAGGTCCAGCTGGGCGCGCCCTGGGCCACGCCGTTCGGCCAGCCGCTCTACCGCCCCTGGCAACTCTTCGACTGGTGGTTCCACTACGAGGCCTACGCGCCGTCGGTGTTCAACAAGGCCGGCCTGCTGGCCGGCGCCAGCGGTTTTCTCGGCTGCGCCTGCGCGATCGCCGGTTCGCTGTGGCGGGCGCGCCAGACCGGCCAAGTCACCACCTATGGTTCCTCGCGCTGGGCCAGCCGTCGAGAAGTGATGGCGGCCGGCCTGTTCCGGACGGAGGGCGTGTTCCTGGGCCGCCTGGCCGGTCGCTACCTGCGCCACGCCGGCCCCGAGCACGTGATGGCCTTCGCTCCGACCCGTTCGGGCAAGGGCGTGGGCCTGGTCGTCCCGACGCTGCTGTCGTGGACCGGCAGCGCCGTCGTCCACGACATCAAGGGCGAGAACTGGACCCTGACCGCGGGCTGGCGTTCGACGTTCTCGCACTGCCTGCTGTTCAACCCGACCGACGCGCGGTCGGCTCGCTACAATCCGCTGCTGGAGGTCCGCAAGGGACCCGACGAAGTCCGCGACGTTCAAAATATCGCCGACGTGCTCGTCGATCCGGAAGGCGCTTTGGAGCGCCGGTCGCACTGGGAAAAAACCAGCCACAGCCTGCTGGTCGGCGCCATCCTTCACGTCCTCTACGCCGAGGAAGAAAAGACCCTCGCTCGGGTCGCCACCTTCCTGTCCGATCCTCAGCGCTCGTTCGCCCACACCCTGCGGCGAATGATGGCCACCAACCATCTGGGCACGCCGGACGCGCCCAAGGTTCACCCCGTCGTCGCCAGCGCGGCGCGCGAGGTCCTCAATAAATCCGAGAACGAACGCAGCGGCGTCCTGTCTACGGCGATGTCGTTCCTGGGCCTCTATCGCGACCCGACCGTGGCCCTGACCACCAGCGCCTGCGACTGGCGGATCGCCGACCTGGTCGACGCGCCGGTCCCGGTAACCCTCTACCTGGTCATCCCGCCGTCCGACATCTCCCGGACCAAGCCGCTGGTGCGGCTGGTGCTCAACCAGATCGGCCGTCGCCTGACCGAACGCCTCGAAGGCGACCCGGCCAAGAGCCGCAAGCACCAGCTCCTGATGATGCTCGACGAGTTCCCCGCGCTCGGGCGCCTGGACTTCTTCGAGACCGCCCTGGCGTTCATGGCCGGCTACGGCATCCGCGCCTACCTGATCGCCCAGAGCCTGAACCAGATCTCCAAGGCGTACGGCGAGAACAACGCCATCCTGGACAACTGCCACGTCCGGATCGCCTTCTCCTCGAACGACGAGCGCACCGCCAAGCGCATTTCGGACGCCTTGGGCACGGCGACGGAGCAGCGGGCCCAACGCAACTACGCTGGTCATCGGCTCTCGCCTTGGCTCAGCCACGTCATGGTCAGCCGCCAGGAGACCGCCCGGCCGCTGCTGACGCCCGGCGAGGTCATGCAGCTCCCGGCGGATGACGCGCTGGTCCTGGTGTCGGGCCTGGCGCCGATCCGCGCCAAGAAACTTCGCTACTACGAAGACGACAATTTCGCGCGCCGTGTGGCCGCTGCGCCGACGCTGGGTGACGGTGGTTATGTCGATCGTCCGCCACCGCGCGGCGACGATTGGGGCGGACAGGTGCGTGGCCCTCACGCCGAACTGGCCGGCGCGGTCGATGCCGAGGCCCTACTGGATGAGGAAGGCGGTCTTCAGCAGCAACGCCATCCTGGCCTCTCCGAGGAAGCCACGGTCCGGCCGAGCGGCGACGACGTCGAGCTTGGCCTGGGTCTGGGCGAGGACGACGGCGACGTCGCCACCGACCGCGCAAGCATGGCCCGCGCCCAGGCCAACGCGCCGGTAGCCCGCGCTCACGCGATGAACGAAGGGGCCGGTCGTGGCGACGACGACCTGCTCCCGTCTTTCTGAGGGGGCGATCGTGAAGCCCCGTCATCATCTCTATCTCGACGACGCGCTGACCGCCGAACTCGATCGGTTGGGAAACAAGCCGGGGACCTCCAAGTCGGCCATCGTCGCCGACGCCCTGCGAGCCTATCTGGACCGCCGCGCGGCCGGCGAGATCGACGATCTCTTCAAGGTCCGACTCGACCGGATGAGCCGGCAGCTTGGCCGCATAGAGCGCGACCAGAAGATCCTACTCGAGAGCCTGGCGCTGTTCGTCCGCTACCAGCTGACCGTCACCGCGCCGCTACCGGAGTCCGACAAGGCCGCTCAGGCGGTGGGCCGAGAACGTTTCGCCCGCTTCGTCGACCAGGTCGGCCGCCAGGTCGCCAGCGGCCGCGCAACCCTGGATCAGACCGGGGAGGCGACGCCATGACCATGGCTGGCGTGGAAACCCTGGACCGGCGCGCGGCGATGCTGCGCACGGCGATGGGACCCGACATCGCCGTGGCCCTCGCCGATCCGGCGGTGGTCGAGGTGATGGTCAACCCCGACGGCGTTCTGCGCCTCGACCGACTTGGCGAAGGACGTGTCGACACGGGCGTCAGCCTGGCGGCGGCCGAGGTCGAGCGGATTATCAGGCTAGTCGCCAGCCATGTCCGCGCCGAGGTCCACGCCGGCGCGCCGATCGTCAGCGCCGATCTGCCCCCTCGCGGTGAGGCGCTGTCGGGAGAGCGTTTCGAGGGCGTGCTGCCGCCGATTTCGGCGAGCCCCTGCTTCTCGATCCGCAAGCCGGCCAGCCGCATCCACACCCTGGACGACTATGTCGAGGCCGGCGTCATGGCCCCGGTGCAGGCGCAGATCCTGCGCCAGGCGATCGACGAGCATCTCAACATCCTGATCGCCGGCGCGACCTCAGCGGGCAAGACGACCCTGGCCAACGCGCTCCTGGCCGAGGTCGCCAAGGCGGACGAGCGAGTCATCCTGTTGCAGGACACTCCGGAACTGCAGTGTGCCGCGCCCGATTGCGTGGCCCTGCGCACCCGGGCCGGCGTCGTTAGCTTGACGGATCTAGTACGCTCGACCCTGCGCCTGCGGCCCGACCGCATCGTAGTCGGCGAGGTACGCGGCGGCGAGGCGCTGGACCTGCTGAAGGCCTGGAACACCGGCCATCCTGGCGGCCTTTCCACCGTCCACGCCAATTCCGCCCGCTCGGCCCTCTACCGGCTCGAGCAGCTGGTCCAGGAGAGCGTGGTCACCGTGCCGCGACGACTGATCGCCGAGGCGGTCGATCTGGTCGTCTTCATCCGGGGCCGGGGAACCGGCCGCCGCATCGAGACCCTCGCCCGGGTCACCGGTCTCGATTCCTCCGGCGACTACATCGTCGTCGATCTCGACCCTCCACAGCTGAAAGCCCTCAGACACGGAGAACCCTGATGTCGTACGTCGCCAAGGCGCGCGCGGTCGCCGACCTGCGTCCGCTCCACCTCACAGTCCTGACTTCGATCCTGATCCTGCTCTGGTCGGCTCAGGCCCAGGCCGCCGGCTCGGGCATGCCCTGGGAAGAGCCGCTGCAGCAGGTGCTGGAGTCGGTCGAAGGGCCCGTCGCCAAGATCGTGGCGGTCCTGGTGATCATCACCACTGGCCTGGCCCTGGCCTTCGGCGAGACCAGCGGCGGCTTTCGCAAGCTGATCCAGATCGTCTTTGGCCTGTCGATCGCGTTCGCCGCCTCCAGCTTCTTCCTGACCTTCTTTTCGTTCGGCGGAGGCGCGTTGATCGCATGAGCGGGCCGGCCACTCCTTCCAGCGGCGACGTCGAGGGTTTCGAAGTCCCGCTCCATCGCGCGCTGACCGCGCCGATCCTTCTGGGCGGCGCGCCCCGATCCATCGCCATCCTCAACGGCACGCTCGCCGCGGCGCTGGGCCTGGGTTTGCAGCAGTGGATCGCGGGTCTGGTGATCTGGCTGATCGGTCACAGCCTGGCGGTGTTCGCCGCCAAGCGCGATCCCGATTTCGCCGCCGTCGTCACGCGCCACCTGCGTCAGAAGGGGTGGCTGGCATGCTGAACCTGCGCGAATACCGCAGCCGCGCTGACCGGTTGGCCGATCATCTGCCCTGGGCGGCGCTGGTCGCGCCGGGCGTTGTCCTGAACAAGGATGGCGGCTTCCAGCGCACCTTGAGCTTCCGCGGCCCGGACCTGGAAAGCACCACGGACGCGGGTCTGGTCTCGGTTTGCGCCCGCGCCAACAACGTCCTGCGCCGGCTTGGATCGGGCTGGGCCCTGTTCTTCGACGCCGAGCGTATCCCGGCGCTGGGCTATCCGGACGGGGTCTTCCCCGACGCCGCATCCTGGCTGGTCGACGAGGAACGGCGGGCCGATTTCGACGGCCAGAAGGGCGAGCATTTCGAGAGCCTTTGCCACCTGACACTCTACTTCCTGCCGCCGGTTGATCAGGTGAGCCGCGCCGAGCGAGCCCTGATCGAGCGCGCCGATCCCGTTCACGGGCGCGATTGGCGTCAAGAACTGGCGGCCTTCGTCGCCACCACCGACCGCATCCTCGACCTCCTGGCCGGCTTCATGCCGCAGGTTCGCGCACTCGATGACAGCGAGACCCTGACCTACCTGCACGCCACGATCTCGACGCGCCGCCACCCCGTCGCGGTTCCGGAGATCCCGATGTATCTCGACGGCTTGCTGGTCGACACGCCGCTCACCGGCGGTATTGAGCCGCGTCTGGGCGACCAGCATCTGCGCACCGTGACGGTGCTGGGTTTCCCGAACGCGACGCGGCCCGGCATCCTCGACGCCCTCAATCACCAAGCGTTCGCCTATCGCTGGACGACGCGGTTCATCTGCCTGGACAAGGCCGACGCCACCAAGGCGCTGACCCGTATCCGCCGGCAGTGGTTCAACAAGCGCAAGTCTGTCGTGCAGATCCTGCGCGAGGTGATCAGCAACGAGCCCGTGCCGCTGACGGACAGCGACGCCGACAACAAGCTGGCGGATGCCGATCTGGCGCTCCAGACCCTGGGCGGCGACCATGTCAGTTTCGGCTATCTGACCACCACCATCACCGTTGCGGACGGCGACCGCGAGGCGGCCGACGAGAAGGTCCGGCTAGTCGAGCGCATCGTCAACGGCTTGGGCTTCACCTGCATCCGCGAGCAGGTCAACGCCGTCGAGGCCTGGCTTGGCTCGTTGCCGGGTCAGGTCTACGCCAACGTCCGCCAGCCGCTGGTCCACAGCCTCAACCTGGCGCACCTGATGCCGCTGTCCTCGGTCTGGGCCGGGCAGGAAGCCAACCAGCATCTCGCCGGGCCGCCGACGTTCCACGCCCTGACCGGCGGTGCGACGCCCTTCCGTTTCTCGACGCATGTCGAAGACGTCGGCCATATGCTTCTGGTCGGCCCCACCGGTGCGGGCAAGTCGGTGGCCCTGGCCTTCCTGGCGCTCCAGTTCCGTCGCTATCCCGGCGCCCAGGTCTACGTCTTCGACAAGCGGTTCTCGGCCAGGGCGGTCACTCTGGCGATGGGCGGCCAGCACTACGGCCTGGCCAGCGACAGCGGCCTGGCCTTCCAGCCGCTGCGTGACATCGACCGATCCGGCGTCCGGGCCTGGGCCAGCGAATGGCTGGCCGATCTGTTGGCCAACGAGCGCGTCCTGGTCACCCCGGAGATCAAGGATGCGCTGTGGTCGGCGCTGGTCAGCCTTTCGGGCGCGCCGCCGGCCGAACGGACGCTGACCGGCCTGTCGATGCTGCTCCAGTCCAATCCGCTGAAGGCGGCGTTGGCGCCCTACACGCTGGATGGGCCGTTCGGTCGTCTGCTGGACGCGGCCGAGGACGGGTTGTCGGTCGGCGATGTGCTGTGCTTCGAGACCGAAGCTCTGGCCTCGACCCCGTCCGTCGTCGCGCCGGTTCTGACCTATCTCTTCCATCGCCTGGAAGCGCGGTTTGACGGGCGTCCGACCCTGCTCGTCCTCGACGAGGCCTGGAAGTTCCTCGACAACCCGCTCTTCGCCGCGCGCATCCGCGAATGGCTCAAGGAACTGCGCAAGCGCAACGTCAGCGTGGTGTTCGCCACCCAGTCGCTATCGGACATCGCCGACAGCACGGTCGCCCCGGCCATCATCGACGGCTGCGCCCAGCGCATCTTCCTGGCCAATGACCGCGCCGCCGAGCCGCTGTCGCGCAAGATTTACCACGGGTTCGGCCTCAACGACCGCCAGATCGAGCTGATCGCCCGGGCCACCCCCAAGCGCCACTACTACCTGCAATCTCGGTTGGGCAATCGACTGTTCGAGCTTGGCCTGGGTCCCGTCGCCCTGGCCCTGTGCGGCGCTTCCGATCCCGCGACCCAGGTCCTGATCGACAAGGTCCTGGCGCAGTACGGCGAGGCCGATTTTACGACCGCCTTCCTCGCGGCCCGAGGTCTCGACTGGGCCGCTCCGCTCGCCGCCGCCTTTAAGCCCACCCCCACCGAAAAGGACCTCGCGCCATGATCCCGCGCTTCCAATCCCCGCGTCTGCCTTCCTTCCGATCCGCCCGTCTGACGGTCGCGAGCCTCGCCGCCGCCGGCCTCGTCTTGGCGCCACTGCCTGGCCTGGTCACCCCCGCCGCCGCGCAGTTCACGGTCTTCGACCCGAGCAACTACGCGCAGAATCTGCTGACGGCGGCCCGGTCGCTGCAGCAGGTCAACAACCAGATCAGCTCGCTCCAAAACGAGCTGACGATGTTGCAAAACATGGCCCGGAACCTGAAGTCGCTCGACTACACGGCGCTGGCGCCGATCAAGGACGCGCTGCAGCAGGTCGACGACCTGATGGCGCAGGCCAAGGGCATGGCCTTCACTCTGGCCTCGACCGAAGCGGTGCTTGCCGACTCCTATCCGGCGACGCTGGATCCCAACGCCACGACCAATCAGCTTCTCGACCGCGCCCGGGCTCAAGCCAGGACGGCGATGGACGGCTACCGCCAGGCCCTGAAGGTGCAGGCCAAGGTCGTCGAGAACGTCCAGGCCGACACTGGCCTGATCGACCAGCTTGTCCAGCGCAGCCAGGGCGCGGCCGGCGCCCTGGAGGCCCAGCAAGCCGCCAACCAGCTCCAGGCGCTGGCCATCAAGCAGGACCAGCAAATCCAGAGCCTGATGGCCGCGCAGTATAGGGCGCAGGCCCTGGAAAGCGCGCGTCAGGCCCAGGTTCTCGAGGCCGGAAAGCTCGCCGCGCGCCGGTTCATCGGCGAGGCCTCCGCCTACACCCCTCGGCCCTGATCGCTCGGCGATCAGGCAGCGAAAGGCCACGCCCGTGGACCCCGCACCGGACCTCAACATCATCGACCGCTTCCTGGCGGCCTTTGGCGCCTACATCGACAGCGGCTTTGGCCTGCTGGGTCCCGATGTCGGGTTCCTGACCACGACCCTGATCGCCATCGACGTCACGCTAGCGGGGCTATGGTGGGCGCTGGAAGGCGACGACAACGTCCTGGGCCGGCTGATCAAGAAGGTGCTCTATGTCGGCGCCTTCGCTTTCATCCTGGGCAACTTCAAGACGCTCAGCGAGATCATCTTCCGCTCGTTCGCGGGCCTTGGCCTGACCGCCGGAGGGGGCGGGGTTAGCGCCGAGGATTTGCTGCGGCCGGGCAAGCTGGCCAGCATCGGCTTCACCGCCGCCCACCCCTTGATCGCCAAGGCCAGCGAATTGACCGGCTGGCCTGAAGTCGTCGCTAACGCGGTGACCATCGCGCTGCTCGCCCTGGCCTGGGTGCTGGTCGTCCTGGCCTTCTTCGTGATGGCCATCCAGCTCTTTGTCACGGTGCTGGAGTTCAAGCTGACCAGTCTGGCGGGCTTCGTACTCGTCCCGTTCGCCTTCTGGAACAAGACCAGCTTTCTGGCCGAACGGGTCCTGGGCAACGTCATTTCCAGCGGCGTGAAGGTGATGGTGCTGGCGGTGATCGTCGGCATCGGCGCGGGCTTCTTCGACGCCTTCGTCGCCACGCTCGGCCCCGATCCCGATCTCGGCGACGCCATGACCCTGGTGCTGGGCGCCCTGACGCTGGCCGGCCTTTCGATCTTCGGTCCCGGCGTCGCTTCTGGCCTGGTGTCCGGCGCCCCGCAGCTGGGCGCCGGCGCGGCGGTCGGGACGGCGGCCGGCGCGGCCATGCTCGTGGGCGGCGGCGCGATGTTGGGCGCTCGCGCTCTGGGGGCGGCGGGCGCCGGCGGTCTCGCGGCGGTTCGGGCCGGGACCGCGATGGGGTCTGCGGCCAGCGCCGCCTACCAGCTGCGTCAGGCCACATCAGGCGCCAGCGGCGCGGCGGGCGTCGCCTCGGGTCTGAGCGGCGTGGCGCGCGCGGCTGCTGGCGCCGCGAGCCAGCCGTTCCGAGACATGGCCGGTCGCGCCGCCAGCTCGCTTTCCGACAGCGTGCAGCGCGGCCGCGCCGGCGCCTGGCGGGCCACGGGCGGCACGAGTCCCGTGACGGGTGCGCCGTCGCCGGCCGCCGCGGGCGCTGAAGTCACCGGCGGGCAGGGCGCCGCAGCGCCGGCTTGGGCGCGCCAGCTGCAATCGGCCCAATCCGCTCATGTCCGCCGCCACGCCGTGCTGCAGACCATCAAAGACGGCGATCGGCCCGGCGGCTCGGCCAACCCCGATCTCAGCAATAAGGAGGATTGAGCCATGCGCTTTACTCGCACGCCTCAGCGCTACGGCCAGACGCCGGATCCTGAGACGCCCTACCAGAAGGCCGGCCAGCTCTGGGACGATCGCATCGGCTCGGCCCGAGCCCAAGCGCACAGCTGGCGCTTGGCGTTCTTCGGCAGCCTCGCTCTGGCGTCGATCCTGGCGGGCGGCGCCATCTGGCAGTCGGCTCAAAGCCGTATTGAACCCTATGTGGTCGAAGTCGATCGCCTCGGCCAAGCACGGGCCGTTGGTCCGGCTGAGCAGGACTATCAGCCGGACGACACCGTGCTGGCCGGCCAGTTGCGCCGTTTCATCACCGATGTCCGGTCCTTGTCGACGGATCCGGTCATTGTGCGCCAGCGCTGGCTTGAGGCTTACGACCTGGCGTCTGGACGCGGCGACGCCTTCTTGGACGCCCACGCGCGCGCCAATGATCCCTTCACCCAGATCGGATCGCGCAGCGTGTCGGTCCAGGTGATCAGCGTGGTCCGCGCCTCGCCCACGTCGTTCCAGGTGAAATGGGAAGAGAGGACGTTCGAGCGCGGGAGCTTGGCCAAGTCCGAGCGCTGGACGGCGATCCTGACCCTGGTTCGGCAAAAACCCAAGACCCGCGCCGAACTCGAGCGCAACCCGCTCGGCTTGTTCGTCGACGCCGTCGATTGGGCGCAGGAGGCCGAGACCCGTCCCGTCGCTGCGCCGACGCCGACCGCTGCGCCTTCGGTGCTTGCCCCGCCCATCGCCGAACCTGTGCAAGGAGACCTTCAGCCATGAATGTCCGGACCCCAATGCTGCTGGCCTGCGCCGCCACGCTCGCCGGCTGCGCCAATGGCAAGATCCCGCCGCCGGCCATCGCCTTCGACGCCGCCGACTTCAAACCGGCCCAGATCGCGGCCGACCCACCAAAGTCGGTGGAGATCATTGAAATCCCCAAGCCGTTGCCCCTTCCGGGCCAGCTGCTGCCGGCGCCCAGCACGCGGCCGGAGGCCTGGCCGCCGCGCGCGCGGGTCGAGGCGGCCAATCGCGCCGCCACGCGCGAGCCCAGCGCAGCCGGCTATGTCAACGCCGTTCAGGTCTATCCCTGGACCGACGGCGCGCTCTATCGCCTCTACGCCGCGCCCGAACGGGTCAGCGATGTCGCCCTGGAACCTGGCGAGCAGCTGACCGCCGTGTCGGCCGGCGACACGGTGCGCTGGGTGATCGGCGACACGACCAGCGGCGAGGGCCAGTCCAGGCGAGTGCATGTCCTGATCAAGCCCTTTGCCGCCGGGCTTTCCACGAACATGGTCATCACGACCGACCGCCGAGCCTATCACCTGGCGCTGGAAAGCACGGACGCCACGGCCATGGCGGCGATTTCCTGGGTCTACCCCCAGGACCGACTCCTCGCCTTGCGACGCCAGAACGCGGAAGCCTCAGCAGCGCAACCTGTCGCAGACAACGTGGCGATCGACTCGCTGCACTTCCGGTATGCGATCAGCGGCGACAGCCCAGCATGGCGACCCGTGCGCGCCTGGGACGATGGCTCGAAGGTCTATATCGAGTTCCCCGATCGTCTCGACCAAGGCGAGGCGCCGCCGCTTTTCGTCGTGGGCCCGCTCGGCGACAGCCAGCTGGTCAACTATCGCGTCCGAGGCAACCGCTACATCGTCGATCGACTTTTCGCCGCCGCTGAACTGCGGATGGGCGAGGCGCCTCAGCAAGTCGTCCGGGTTACGCGGACCGACGGCCAGTCCCGTGGAGGCGCGCGATGACTCGTGACCCTGATTTGTCGGACGCGGCGCCGGAGGCGGTGTCGCCGCCAAAGGCGGCCGTCGATAGCCTGAGTTTACGCGCACGGCCGCCGCGCGTGGTTCGCTTTCGGCGCGGACTGATGATCGGAGCTGTGGCCGTCGGCGCGATCGGTCTGTCGGGTCTGGCTTGGTTGGCTCTTAGCCCGCGCACCCTTCAAATGACCAAAGCGGCCGACGAGCCGCAGGCCGCGGATCGGGGTACGCCGGCAGAGGCCGTCCGCCAGCTTCCGAGCGACTATGCCCAGGCTGGCGCGGTGCCTCGCCTGGGGCCGCCATTGCCCGGCGATCTGGGGCGGGCGGTGATCGACCAACAGCGCCGCGACGGTTTGGTGGTTGGCGGCGATGGTGCGGACGCTTCATCGGCTCGGCCGACCACCGCTCAGCAAGCCGTCGAAGCCGAGCGTCAGCGACGGATTGGTCAAGCCCGTCAAGCTCGCGAGGCGGGCGTCATGATGCAGGTCGCCAGTCGCGCCGACGCGGCGATCGCGCCCGACGATCTCGTCGGCCCGTCCGCGGCGCCGACGGCGCCGATCCCGTCGGCGGCCGCGATCCGAGATCCCAACGGTCAAGACCGGAAGGCGGCGTTCATGGAGGCCAACCCCCGCGGCGGTGATATCTACAATCCGCACCAGTTGGAGACGCCGCGCTCGCCCTATCAGGTGATGGCGGGCGGCGTCATAGCCGCCAGCCTGATCACGGGTCTCAATTCCGACCTGCCAGGCCTAGTGATCGCGCAGGTCACAGAGAATGTGTTCGATAGCGCCACGGGCCGCTTCTTGCTGATCCCCCAGGGATCGCGCTTGATCGGCAGCTACGACAGCGTGGTCGCTTTCGGCCAGAGGCGCGCCTTGCTCGTCTGGCAAAGGATCATTCTGCCCGACGGCGCCTCGCTCCAGCTGGACAACCTGCCGGCAACGGACGCCGCGGGCTACGCCGGGCTCGCTGACCAAGTGGATTTCCACACCTGGCGGCTCCTCAAGGGCGTCGCGCTTTCGACCTTGCTTGGTGTCGGCACGGAACTGAGCCTTGGTGACGACGAAAGCGATCTGGTTCGCGCCATCCGGCAATCGACCCAGCAAAGCGCTTCCCAAGCCGGCCAACAGATCGTCGGCAAACAGCTCGACGTTCAACCCACCCTACGCGTGCGGCCCGGCTGGCCGCTTCGCGTCATCGTTCACAAGGACCTCATCCTGCGCCCCTGGCAGGCTTTGTAGAGGAGTTCGTCATGGCCGACCTGAAGCTGGGCAAGCTGCCCAATCGTACCCCGGTCAAGCTCACGCTCAGCATTATGCCGGACGTCGAAGACGCTCTGGGGGACTATGCGACCATCTACAACACCCGCAACAGCGTCGAGGCCAGCCCGGCCGATCTCGGCGCTTCGATGATCGAGCACTTCCTGCTGAACGACCGGGAGTTCGTCGCCACCCGAAAGCTCTTGCTAGCCGAGCGCCAAGGGCTCGACCCAAGAGCGGCCGGCGCGAAGGCGCGGGAGGCAAAGTCATGATCAAGCTAGTCATCGGCAACTTCAAACCCTCCCGTGGCGGTGGCTGGGAAGGAGAAGTCCGGACGCTCGTCGCCAATGCCAAGGTTCGGTTCGTCCCAAACGACGATCGAGCTAGCCCCAACGCCCCCGCGTTTCGCGTCATGGTGGGAAGCTCCCGAGTCGGCGACGCCTGGGAAGCCCGCTGGGGCGACGATCGCGCGCGCAGCTATTTCAGGGTGAGCCTGGACGACCCGTTCTTGCCGGCGCCTGTGTCGGCCGCGCTATTCCCGGATGAGGAAGGCGCCAGCGCCCAGCTCGTGTGGACGCGGCCACTGAAGGATGAGGACGCCGAGAAGGAACGACGCAAGATGTCAACGGAGGCGCGCCCCGTCGCTGGCTAGCGACGCTGGATGCCCAACTCATCCAGGCGTTTTTCGATCGCGGTGATCGTGTTGTTGAGAACCCTCTGCGCCGCGGCGCCCTCGAGCCAGAAGTCTTTCGTGGGAATGTAGTCGGCCCTGACCATCCGATCCCACAGGTCGTCTTCATCTTCGGGGGTCTCGATGCCGGCCTCCCGCGAAAGGTGCTCCAAGCTTGGGACGGCGTCGCAAAAGGCCTGCAGATCATCGAGGGTGAGCGGGGCGTCGAGAATGACTTCGTACTGAGTATCGCGAAAATGGATCAGGCCGGCGTGGCCCGGCGCCGCGCGATCGGCATAGGCTTCAACAGCGGTGACGAAATCGGGCCGGGTCCACAGGGCGGCGACGTTGAGCACAACTTCTTCTGGGCGCGGAGCGTGCTTGAAGATGGCCATGTTCGTCGCCAGGCGCCGGTCCGTCTTGAAGCTGAACTTGCAATAGTTGTAGCTGGTCGACCAACTGGCGACGCCTTCTGGGATCTCTCCATCGTAAAAGAGTGGCAGCATATCGCCACCATTCTGAGGGTTGTGAGCCATCAGGAAGCGCTTGCGGTAGCTCACGACAGGAACTTCCGAGGCCTCAGGGGGCAGATTGGGGGCCGCGGCGATCGCGGCGCGAAGAGCCTCTGTAGCGACGACCCGGCGCGACCCATCTTCGGCCCAGCCCGCTTGCCATTGGCCCAGCGCTTCGAGGAACCGGTCAGGATAGCCGTAGTCGTCGATCATAGGCGGTCTCGTCCCATTTCTTACTCGCGACCTCTTCAACGCGAAGTCCGGCCGGCCTTAGGCAGCCTGACATTGGCTCAGCTTTTCGCGGTACCGCTCCAAGAGCTCGATCACGTAGCGATCCCATTGCTCCATCGCGGCGCGCTTTTCCGGCATGTAGCTGTATCGGTCGTAGTTCTTGGAACTCACGTCCTGGAGAGCGTGGTTCTGCAGCCGGTCGCGGATCTCTTTTGACAGGCCTGCTTTCCCTGCCAACGTCTTCCAGGTGCGGCGCAGGTCTCGGTTGCTGGCGTGCGGGATGTAGCCGAACTCACGTAGCCGCCATGTCGACGAATAGAGCGTTCCATGGCTCACTGACTTGCTAGGATCGAAAGCGGCGGGGAAGAACCAGCCGTATTCGTTAGGCGTGATGCTATCCAGGAGATCCACCGCCAGGCTGCCGAGCGGGATCGCGTGGGGGCGACCGTTCTTGGTCCGCGACCAGTCGATGATCTTCTCCTCACGCACGTACTGATCCTTGTGAAGCGTGACGACCTCCTCGACGCGCTGGCCGGTCAGCATCAAGAGGCGCTTGGCGCGTGCGTAGGGCGGGTGGATCGACGGGGGATCCACGAGCCACAGATAGGTTTGAGCGAATTCGTCTTCGTCCAACCAGCGCGTGCCGACGACGAGCTTCTCGCCGGGAATATCGGCGGCTGGGTTGCCGCGAAGCTGGAAGCGGCGGGGCGATTTCGTCCGATAGTCGAGTTCGGCCTTGATGCCCCAGGAGAACGCAGACCGGATCATGCTGCGCGTGTGGTCCGCCATCGAGGGCGCCCCGCGTTCGTAGATCGGCCGCAGAACCTCAATAACCTCTTCAGCGGAGATGTCGCGGGCAGGCCGATTTGGGCCGAGGGTCACTGCAACCTTGTCGAGGATCTTCTTAATGTCGTCGGCCGATCGCTTCCCATCAGCTTTGAGCGCCGCCGGATAGGCTTCGAAGAGATCCGCGATCGTGCCGGGGCGTGTGTCGCCGGCCAATTTGATGTTCGTCTTCCGCTGGATCGGTGCTGCGTAGTCCCGCTCAAACAGGTCGCGGGCCTTGGCGAGCGACATGGACGGGTAGTCGCCGAGCTTTACCTTGGTCCGTTTGGCGTCGCGCCATTGGACCGCATACCAAACGGCCGTGACGCGGTTGGGCATGGGTTTGAGGATCAGCGTCAGTCGGCCTGTGCCGTGCCCTTCGCCATCCGCCAACGCTCGCTCCTTTCGGGCGACGGCGACTTCACCAATCGCCTTGCGGATTCCGCCGTCGGTTAAAGCGGCCATCTCCCTCACTCCTGCACTGGGGACGATTTCGCGCCGAGGGGCAGTGACTGGGGGCGGTTGATCGTCGAGAGGGGTAGTTTGGCCTAAGCAGCGATAGCGGTCAACACGCTGAAATTATTGGTGATTATGCGTGGATTTCTGGGGGTGTGTGGCCGTGAAAATCCTAAAGTGGGATGGTTGTGCAGGATGATGATGTTGGAGCTGGAGAGCTCCAGCGCTCGCCGCATCACCTCGCGCGGATAGACCGGGGCGTGGTCGACCGTGCCGCGGTTCATCACCTCGTCGGCGATCAGCTGGTTCTTCTTGTCCAGGAACAGCACCCGGAACTGCTCGCGCGACTCGTTGGCCAGGGCGACGCGGACATAGCCCAAGAGGGCGCTCCACGAGCTGATCACCGGCCGCTTGACGATCTTGTCGCGGCCGGCCCGCAGCGTGGCCTCGTGCAGCAGCTTGATGTCCATGGCCGCCGTCTCGCCGACGCCCGGCACGGTGGCCAGCTCCTCGATCGTCGCCCCCAGCACCGCGCCCAACGAGCCGAAGCGGGCCAGCAGGCTCTTGGCCAGCGGTTTGACGTCGCCGCGGGGGTAGGTGCGGAAGAGGTAGAGCTCCAGCAGCTCGTAGTCGGGCAGGGCGACGAACCCGCCGGCCTTGGCGCGGGCGCGCAGGCGCTCGCGGTGGCCGGCATGATGGGTGTGCGCCGAGACCTTCTTCGCCTTAGGCGGCGGAAGGAGCTCGGCGTCGGAGACACCCAGGGATTTGACGCTGACCATGCCGCCCCCGACTTTACGGGAGCATCTTGGCGGTATCGCGTCAGGGTTGTCTAGTGGCTAGGTGCTCAGCCCAGGATCGGCGGCTGGAACAGGCCGGCGGGCGAGGCGGTGAAGACCTCGTAGCCGTCTTCGGTCACGCCGATCGAGTGCTCGCACTGGGCCGACAGCGACTTGTCGCGGGTGACGGCGGTCCAGCCGTCGTTCAGCACCTTCACGGCCGGCTTGCCCAGGTTCACCATCGGCTCGACGGTGAAGAACATGCCCGGCTTCAGCACCGCGCCCTGACCGGGACGGCCAAAGTGCAGGATGTTCGGGGCGTCGTGGAACACCCGGCCCAGGCCGTGACCGCAGAAGTCGCGGACGACCGAGCAGCGCTGGGCCTCGACGTAGCTCTGGATGGCGTGGCCGATGTCGCCCAGCGTCGCGCCGGGCTTCACGGCCTCGAGGCCGCGCTTCATGCCCTCATAGGTGATCTCGACCAGGCGACGGGCGCGCGGGCCGACCTCGCCGACGCCGTACATCCGCGAGGTGTCGCCGTGCCAGCCGTCGACGATGGCGGTGACGTCGATATTGACGATGTCGCCTTCCTTGACGCTCCACTCGCCCGGGATGCCGTGGCAGACGACGTGGTTGCGCGAGATGCAGACCGTCTTGGGATAGCCGCGATAATAGAGGCAGGCCGGCAGGGCGCCGTGGTCGAGGATGAACTCGCGGGCCAGGGTGTCCAGGTGGTCGGACGACACGCCCGGCTGCACGTGCGGGATCAGCATGTCCAGGCACTCGGCCGCCAGCTTGCCGGCCTTGCGCATGCCCTCGAAGTCTTCGGCCTTATGGATCTTGATCTGACCCGTGCGGGTCTCGGCTTCGATCTCGAGGGTGTTGTCCAAGGTCATGCTCTACTCGGGCGTCGCCGCCGCGTTTCAGGCGGCGATCTGGTCGGCGGAAGGGGCGTATCTCGCGATCCTAGCACAGATTTCAACCCCGGACCCCTTTTCAGAACGCCTATCCGGTCGGGTTGATGCGCCGCACCGTGTCGGTGGCCGGGCGCACTTCCTTGACGAAGGCCGCGTCCAGGGTCGTGGGCTTGTCGCGCCGCACGTGGCAGACGCCCCGGTAGCGGGTGATCCGGCCGGTGTCCTTCTCGGTGACGTCGGCGGTGAACTTGACGTCCCACTCGCCGGGCCGGCCGGTCGAGACAGGGTCCATGTCGTTGGAGGTGACGCCCGAGATCGCCTTGAGGCCAAAGCGGTCCTCCAGCTTGCCGGTGCAGGCCTTGAACGCGAACACGGCCCGCAGGCCGGTCATGAAACCGCTCTCGGGCTTGCCGGGCTCGCCGGGCCCGCAGCCGGAGAGGGCAAGGGTCAGAACGGCGGCGGCCAGGACGGTCTTCCTCATGCGATCCCCTCAGTTCGCGGCCCCCCTTCCGAGAGCGAGCGAATGGGTAGCGAAATGCGAGCCGATTGCAGGTTAAATCGGTGTTAGGTGAACGAGCAGCCCCCGGTGATGATTGTCACCGGTATCATTCAGGGTTGCGATGTTCGGAAGGCTCGACCATAGGGAATCCTAACGAGGTTCGCTAAGGGGAGGAACCGACCATGGCCACCGTCACCGCGGGCGCCGCCTATCCGCTTGATTTCCGGTTGCTCGATCTGACCGCGTTGCTGACGGGCACGGTCAAGGTCCAGAACAGCACGACGCTGGTCGTCGACTATGGCGACGGGGATCGCGACGAGTTCAGTGGCATCGGCATCGGCTACAACGCCTTCGGCGAGCCGATCTCGGGCACGCTGACCGGCTATCGCAGCTATGTCGGCGACAAGCTGGTCGCCCAGGTCGAGGGCGGCTCGGCCTCGGTCGCGCAGTTCATGAGCTATGTGAAGAACGGCGACACGGTCGGCGGCGTCTTCCTGGTGCTGAACGGCAATGACCAGGTCTCCGGCTCGGCCTTCGCCGACTACCTGGCCGGTGGCGCGGGCGCCGATGTCCTGTCCGGCTTCGGTGGCGACGACACGCTGATCGGCAATGACGGCAACGACGTCCTGAACGGCGGCGGCGGCGTCGACACCGCCTCGTACGGAGCGGCCTCGAGCAATTTCGCCCTGGGCCGCACCACCGTCGGCTGGCTGGTCTCCGACAAGACCGGCGTCTTCGGCCAGGACCAGTTGATCGACGTCGAGCTGCTGCAGTTCAGCGACAAGCTGGTCGACCTGCGCAAGTCCGACACCGGCGTGAACACCATGTCGGCCAGCGTCCTGCGCACGCCCACGACCCACCTGCTGTCGACCCTGGTGGCCAACGGCATGGCCCCGCGTGGCGACGCCCTGCCGGCGATCCTCAAGGACGCGGCCTCGACGACCTCGGTGGCGACGCTGGCCTACGAGTTCTTCACCGGCAAGGTGCCGACGCAGGTCGGCGTCGACTTCCTGATCTCGGCGACGGGCGGCAACGCCAACAACCTCAACAGCGCCTATTACGCCAAGTTCGACACGGTGAACCGCTACATCAACTTCGCGGTGAACCTCGGCCGGGACGGAGATGGCAAGGCCAGCTTCGCGGCCGGCTACGGATCGCTGAGCCTCTTCGACGCCACCAAGAAGGCCTATGCAGCGATCTTCGGCGGGACGCCGACAGACGCCAAGGTCCACGGCCTGATCGATGGCCGCGTCGACTACCTGGCCTATTACGGCGGCGACGGCGCGACCGGGATCGGCACCAAGGCGGCCATGGTCGGTTTCCTGTTGGCGGCGGCGGCGACCGAGGACGTCGGGGTCATGGCGCGGTCCAACGACGCCTGGCTGACCGATCTGTCGGACGGCTCGGCGCCGTTCGCGGTCGATATCCTCGATCCGGCCAAGGGCTACTACAAGGCCGAGTTCATCTTCGGGGGCTAGCCGCGCCAGGCGATCCGGCAGTCGATGCGCACCTGCTCGGTGCTCATGGCGCAAGCATAGACCAGCACCTCGACGCCGGCCTTGGCCGCCGCGTCGAGGCCCGCCGCGAACTTCGGATCGAGGTCGGCGCAGGCCTGGAAGGTCTCGCAGTCCTCGCGCTGGACGACGAACAGCACCACGGCGCGGTCGCCTTGCGCCACCTGGGCGGCCAGGTCGCCCAGGTGGCGGGTCGAGCGGTCGGCCTTGCAGTCGGGGAATTCGGCGAGACCCGGCGTGCGGGAGAAGTGGCAGTTCTTGACCTCCAGCCAGCACGGCGGACGGTCGGGATGGGTCAGCAGGAAGTCGACGCGGCTGGCCTCGGCGTATTTCACCTCGGGGCGGATGGTGGCGTAGCCGGTCAGTTCGGGGATCGTGTCGGCCGCCAGGGCCTCGGCGACCAGCTTGTTGGGCAGCAGGGTGTTGATGCCGACCAGGGCGTTGCCCTGCTCGACGCATTGCAGGGTCCAGGCCAGCTTGCGCTTGGGATCGTCGGACCATGACACCCAGGCGCCCTGGCCGGCGTCGCGCACGCCCAGCATCGCGCCGGGGTTGGGGCAGTGGGCGGTGATCTCCCGCCCGTCGTCCAGCACCAGGTCCGCGAAGAAGCGCTTGTAGCGGCTGACCAGCCGGCCATGAACGAGCGGTTGCGGGAGCAGCATGTGGAGCCTAGATCGGAGCGGTAAGAACGAAGCGACATAAGGGATCGAACGGATGACGACCAGCGAGCGCGTGACGGCCGCCGTGATGATCATCGGCGACGAGATCCTCTCGGGCCGGACCCAGGACGTGAACCTGTCGGCCATCGCCAAGTACCTGGCGACCTACGGCGTCGACCTCTGCGAGGCCCGCGTGGTGCCCGACATCGAGGAAGAGATCATCGACGCGGTCAACGCCCTGCGGAGCCGCTACGACTACGTCATCACCACCGGCGGCATCGGCCCGACCCACGACGACATCACCGCCGATTCGATCGCCAAGGCCTTTGGCGTGACCGCGCCCGAGCATCCCGAGATCATGGCCATGCTGCGCGAGCGCTGGGGCGAGCCCAACGCCGCCCGCCGCCGCATGGCCCACGTGCCGGAAGGCGGCAGCCTGGTGAAGAACCCGGTGCAGGGCCCGCCCGGCTTCCAGAAGGACAATGTCTTCGTGCTGGCCGGGGTGCCGGCGATCATGCGCGGCATGCTGGAGGACGTCGGTCCGCGCCTGCGGACGGGCGCGGTGGTGCTGGCCAAGACGGTGCGGGTCACCGGCACGGGCGAGGGCACGATCGCCGCGCCGCTGGAAGCGGTGGCCAAGGCCCATCCGGACATGTCGCTGGGCAGCTATCCGTTCTTCAGCCCGCCGGACGTCTACGGCGCCAACCTGGTGCTGCGCGGCCGCGACGCCGAGGAGCTGGACGCGGCCGTGGCCGAGCTGATCACCGCCCTGACCGAGGCCAAGGCGCAGAACATCGAGCTGCTGGCTGATCCCGCCTAGGCGGAACTACTCTTCGCCGGCGATGGCCTTGGCGAGGTCGACCAGGTGCTTGCGCATGCCAGTGGACTCGATCCCGACATAGGAGCGCGCCAGTTCCGGACCGCCGGGCAGCGACCAGAAGCTGGCCATCTCGTTGGCCAGGTCGGCGGCGGTGGTGTCGGCGTGTTCCGGATCGTCCAGGCCTTCGAAGAAGAAGCCGATCGGCGTCTTCAGGAACATGGCCGTGGCGTGCAGCTTGCTGGCGCTGATCCGGTTGGACCCGCCCTCGTACTTCTGCACCTGCTGGAAGGTCAGCCCCAAGGCGTCGGCCAGGGACTGCTGGGAATAGCCGAGATCCTTGCGACGCATGCGCAGGCGACGACCGACATGAATGTCGACGGGATCGGGGGTCTTGTCTTCAGCCATGCTCACAAACTCGGACGCGACGGTGGGGGAGGAATCGACTCATCGAGCGGCGATACACGAACGCCGTGCACGATCTTGTGCGGAGTCGAGCCCCCGAGAAACGCATATTCGGTATTGGACGATTTATTCACGTAAGACGGGTAATCGTAGCCGATATACGCTCTTCGGTCACATCACGCGTTGCGGGTCGTCGCGCCGGACACAACCGGCGCCGTAACGAGGGGGAGCGGTGATGGTAGGGACGGTGGGACTCGAACCCACACGGATTGCTCCAACGGATTTTAAGTCCGGTGCGTCTACCGATTCCGCCACGTCCCCATCCATCGACCCCATAAGCCATCGGTCCGGCGGGGTCGAGGCTCGACACGGCGTACCCGGGTGCTAGCGTCCTCACGCTCAAGTTTAGATGGGGACGGATCGAATGCGTGAGGGGATCAAGGCCGCGGCTCTGGCTGCGGGCGTGTTGGCGGCGGGCGCGGCGAGCGCGGCTCAGGTCGAGGCGGTCAGCGCCGCGCGGCTGCTGGACGTGACGACCGGCAAGTATGTGGAAAACCCGCAGGTGATCGTCACCGATGGGCGGATCACCGCCATCGGCAAGAAGGGCGACGCCGTGCCGGCCGGGGCCAAGGTCGTGGACCTGCCGGGCGCGACCCTGCTGCCGGGCCTGATCGACATGCACACCCATATCGACGGCCTGGCCGAGATCGGCGGCTACAACAGCCTGGAATACAGCGACCGCTTCTGGAGCGTGGTGCAGGTCGCCAACGCCAAGAAGACGCTGGAGGCCGGCTTCACCACCATCCGCAATGTCGGCTCGGCCGACTTCGACGATGTGGGCCTGCGCGAGGCGATCGACGGCGGCTATGTGATCGGGCCGCGCATCGTCACGGCGACCTGGGCGATCGGCGCCACGGGCGGCCACTGCGACTCCACCTTCTTCCCGCCGTCGATGGACGAGAAGGGGCCCTACAATATCGACAGTCCGGACGAGGCGCGGAAGGTGGTCCGCACGCTGAAGAAGTACGGGGCCCAGGTGATCAAGATCTGCGCCACCGGCGGGGTGTTCTCACGCGGCGACGAACCGGGCCAGCAGCAGCTGACCTATGACGAGATGCACGCCGTGGCCGACGAGGCCCACATGGCCGGCCTGAAGGTCGCCGCCCACGCCCACGGCGCGGCGGGCATCCGCGAGGCGATCAAGGCCGGCATCGACACCATCGAGCACGCCAGCCTGGTCGACGACGAGGGCATCAAGCTGGCGGTCCAGCACGGCACCTACTTCTCGATGGACATCTACAACACCGACTACACCCAGGCCGAGGGCAAGAAGAACGGCGTGCTGGAAGACAACCTGCGCAAGGACCGCGACATCGGCGAGATCCAGCGCCAGAACTTCAAGAAGGCCCTGAAGGCCGGGGTGAAGATGATCTACGGCACCGACGCCGGGGTCTATCCGCACGGCGACAACGCCAAGCAGTTCGCGGTGATGGTCCGCTATGGCGCGACCCCGCTGCAGGCGATCCAGGCCGCGACCCTGACGGCGGCCGAGGCGCTGGGGCAGAGCAAGGACGTCGGGCAGGTGGCGGTGGGCCGTTATGGCGACATCATCGCGGTCGCGGGTGATCCCCTGCTGGACGTGACCGTGCTCGAAAAGCCCGTCTTCGTGATGAAAGGCGGGGCAGTGGTGAAGCAGCCCTAGGCCCAAGCCTCGACTATCGGAGCGCGAGCGCCTAAGTGCAGCGCTCCGAAAATCACAGGATCTGCTCGACGTGATCGCCTTCGAGGCTGTTTCCAAGACCTACGCCGCGGGCGGCCACGCGGCCCTCAGCGAGGTCTCGCTGTCGGTGAACGCCGGCGAGGTGTTCGGCGTGATCGGCGCTTCGGGCGCGGGCAAGTCGACCCTGATCCGGCTGATCAACGGCCTGGAGACGCCGAGCGGCGGCAAGGTGATCGTCGACGGCGACGACGTCGCGGCCCTGGGCGTCGAGGGCCTGCGGGCGCTGCGCCGGCGGGTCGGGATGATCTTCCAGCACTTCAACCTGCTGTCGGGCAAGACGGTCGCCCAGAACGTGGCCTTCCCGCTGAAGCTGGCCGGTCGTCCGGCCAGCGAGGTCAAGGCGCGCACGGCCGAGCTGCTGGACCGCGTCGGCCTTACCGAGCACGCGGCCAAGTATCCGGCCCAGCTGTCGGGCGGTCAGAAGCAGCGGGTCGGCATCGCCCGGGCCCTGGCCACCAATCCCAAGGTCCTGCTGTGCGACGAGGCCACCAGCGCCCTCGATCCGGAGACGACCGAGCAAATCCTCGACCTGGTCTCGGGCCTGAACCGCGAGCTGGGCCTGACCATCGTGCTGATCACCCACGAGATGGACGTGGTCCGCCGCGTCTGCGACCGCGTCGCCGTGCTGGAAGCCGGCCGCGTGGTGGAGGAGGGCGCTGTCGAGCAGGTGTTCCTGCACCCGGCCAGCGCCACCGCCCGCCGCTTCGTGCGCGAGGCCGATGGTGAAGTGACCGCCGCCGCCGGTGTCGATGGCCGCGTGGTGCGTCTGACCTTCCGGGGCGAGGCGACCTACAAGCCGGTGCTGGGCGAGGTGGCCCGCGCCACCGGCGTCGACTATTCGATCCTGGGCGGACGCATCCACCGCCTGCGCGAGACGCCCTACGGCCAGCTGACCCTGGCCCTGACCGGCGGTGACGTCGCCGCCGCCATCGCCCAGTTCCAGGCCTCCGGCGTCCGCGTCGATGAACTGTCCGGGGAGACCGCCCGATGAGCGTCTCGAATATTGCCCTCTCTAATGTGGACTGGCCGGAGATCGGCCAGGCGACGATCGACACCCTGTCCATGCTGGGCGGCTCGATGGTGCTGACCGTCGTCGTGGGGCTGCCGCTGGGCGTGATCCTGTTCCTGACCGGCAAGGGCCAGATGCTGGAGAACCGCGTCGCCAACGGCCTGCTGTCGCTGCTGGTCAACATCCTGCGCTCGGTGCCGTTCGTGATCCTGCTGATCGTGATGATCCCGCTGACCGTGGCGCTGGTCGGCACCTCGCTGGGCGTGGCCGGGGCCATCCCGCCGCTGGTGGTCGGGGCCGCGCCGTTCTTCGCGCGCCTGGTCGAGACGGCCCTGCGCGAAGTCGACAAGGGCGTGATCGAGGCCAGCTTCGCCATGGGCGCCAAGCGGCGTCAGGTGGTGCTGGGCGCGCTGCTGCCGGAAGCCCTGCCGGGCCTGGTCGCCGCGGCGACGGTGACCGCTGTGGCCCTGGTCTCCTACACCGCCATGGCCGGCGTGGTTGGCGCAGGCGGCCTGGGGGACCTGGCCATCCGCTTCGGCTACCAGCGCTTCCAGACCGACGTGATGATCGTCACCGTCGTGCTGATGCTGGTGCTGGTCCAGGTGCTGCAGATGATCGGCGACAGCGTCGTGCGGAAGGTGTCCCACAAATGACCGACGAGACCGAAGTTCCCCACTGGGACGCCGATTTGGCCAAGACCCTGCTGGGCAAGACCCTGCTGATGAACCTGACCTTCCTCGACAACGACGGGGACGTGGAGGAGCGCCAACAGTTCTTCGGCGTGGTCATCGACGCCACCGAGGACGAGGGCATCGTGCTGGACCTGCTGGGCGAGCACGACGGCGACACCTACACCCTGCCGCCCCAGACCTCGGCAATCAAAGCCGCCGAGCCGGGCGTGACCACCCTGGCCGGCGAGACGCCCGACTTCGTGGCCAGCTGGATCATCCACGGCGAGCCGGATGTTCCCGAGGCGGCCAACGACGAGGATTAGGCCTGGTCGAACGGGAAGGGTAGGCGGCCGGCCTTGAACAGGATGTCGGGGTTCTCGTCGTAGTCGCCCAGTTCGACATCGGCGCTGACCGTGAAGGCCACGACGCCCTCGCGGAGCGGGGCCAGGCGTTCGGCCTTGCGGCGCGCCTCTTCGGCCGTCTTGCAGCCGACCTGCTGCTCGGCCTTCAGCCCCTTGCCGCGACCGGCGATGTAGGACTGCACGATGTGGACGGTTTCCTTGGCCATCCCCATCCAAGCGGCCTGTTCGCAGGCGCGGTCAAGGGATCGCTCGACGGGCCCCCAGGAAATCTGATTTCCTCCGACGCGGCTGACCGGGCAAAACCCTACCTGTCAGATCGATTTATGGAGCCGTTCATGGCCGCCCGTCGCGCTTTCCTCGTCCTCGGCCTCGCCGCCATGGCTCTCGCCGCCTGCGGTCCCAAGGAGCCCAAGGCCAGCGCGCCCAACACCCTGACCGTGGCCGCCACGGCGATCCCGCACGCCGAGGTGCTGGAGTTCATCAAGCCGAAGCTGGCCGCCGAGGGCCTGAACCTCGAGATCAAGGTGTTCAACGACTACGTGCAGCCCAACACCCAGGTGGCCGAGAAGCACATCGACGTGAACTACTTCCAGACGCTGCCCTATCTGAACGACTTCAACCGCGACAAGGGCACCAACCTGGTGACGATCGTCGGCGTCCACGTCGAGCCGATCGGGGCCTATTCGAGCAAGTGGAAGACGATCGCCGAGGTGCCGAACGGCGCCACCGTCGCCATCCCCAACGACGCCAGCACCGAGGCGCGCAGCCTGCTGCTGCTGGCCAAGAACGGCGTGATCACCCTGAAGAACCAGACCGATCTGGCCACCCTGAAGGACATCACCGCCAACCCGAAGAACCTGAAGTTCAAGGAGCTGGAAGCGCCGGCCCTGCCGCGTATCCTCAATCAGGTCGACTTGGCGGTGATCAACACCAACTACGCGCTGGACGCCAAGCTGAACCCGTCCAAGGACGCGCTGATCGCCGAGGACAAGACCAGCCCGTACGTGAACTACCTGGTCGGCCGTCCGGACAACAAGGACGACCCGCGGGTCAAGAAGCTGGCCGCCGCCCTGACCTCGCCGGACGTGAAGGCGTTCCTGGAGAAGAAGTATGCGGGCGCGGTGGTGCCGGCGTTCTAAGGCGGTCTAGCGCCACCGCCCCGCATAGCGGGGCGGGTCTCACTAGAAATGTCTGACATTTCACACTACCTATCAGCGACCGCCGCTCACGGATCGCCCATGGCCTCGCCCTCGCTCAACGCCGCTCGCACCCTGGTGCTGGACGTCGCCAACTCCTCGGGCCTCGAGGACTGGTCGCCGGACCTGCAGAAGACCAAGGTCTATGAGCGCATCCTGCTGGACCTGATCCTGGGCGAGTTGCCGGCTGGGGCGCGGCTGGACGAGCAGTCGCTGGCCGCCCACTACGACACGGGCCTGGCGGGCGTGCGTGACGCGCTTGGCCGGCTGGCGCTGGAGGGCCTGGTGATCCGCCGGGCACGCTCGGGCACCACGGTCGCGCCGCTGGACCTGGTGGAGCTGCGTCAGGGCTACGACGCCCGGGTGCTGATCGAGCCGCATTGCGCCCAGCTGGCCGCCAAGCACGCCTCCAAGGCCGAGGCCCAGGCGATGTTCGACGTCTTCGCCGAGGGCGAGGCGGCGGCCAAGACCTGCGACCTGCCGGCCCTGGTGGCCATGGACCTGCGCTTCCACGCCCTGGTCGCGCGGGCGTCGGGCAACCTCGCCTTGGCCCGCATCCTGATTCCGCTGCAGCACAAGGCCGCCCGCTTCTGGGTGTTCTCGTTCAATGGCGCTACCGAGCAGGAGTTGCTGGACGAGATCGAGGAGCACCGCCAGGTGGCCCGCGTCATCGCCGGCGGGGACGCCGAGGCCTCGCGCAACGCGATGCTGCGGATCCTGAACGTGCAGCCCGAGGCCCAGACCCGGCCGCACGTCGGCGCGGCCTAGCTTCAGCCCCAAAACCTGCGACTTTCCCGCCACAGCGCCTTCGCAATCTTAACTGAAATGTCAGAAGGCATTTTGACGAAGGTCAAGGCATCACCAGATATCGGACCGTGACCGTTGGGACTCCCCGTCCGGCGGCGCGTGAAGGTTCGACAGCCCATGCCGTCCAGAAGCGTCCTCCTGTCCGCCAGCGTCCTGGCCCTCTCGACCATGGCCGGTCTCTCCGCGCGTGCGGAAGAGCAGGTGGCCGATCAGGTCGATGCGGTGGTGATCGTGGCGCGCGACAAGGCGGGCCTGCTGGAAAAACAGCCGAGCAACACGGTGTTCGGGATCGCCAAGCCGCTGATCGAGACGCCGCGCTCGGCCAGCCTGGTCAGCGACATCACCCTGGAGCGCTACGGCGTCCAGACGCTGGACGGCGTCACCAAGGTCTCGCCCGGGACCCACACCGCCAGCTTCTACGGCGTGCCCGGGGCGCTCAACGTCCGCGGCACCCTGGCCGAGAACTACTTCCGCGGCTTCAAGCGGGTGGAGAACCGCGGCACCTATTCGACCCCGATCGGCGGGGCCTCGCGCATCGAGATCCTGCGCGGCCCGCCGACCCCGGTCTATGGCGCCGGCAAGGTCGGCGGCCTCGTGAACTTCATCCCGAAGTCCGCCCGCGATGAGGGCCGCTTCCTGGCCGAGCCCGAGGGCGAGATCACCGCCACGGTCGGCAGCTACAACAAGAAGCTGATCACCGGCCAGTTCGGCGCGCCGGTGAACCTCGGCAAGGCCGAGGGCGGCGTCTATGTCTATGGCGAGGCCGAGGACAGCCACAGCTACTACAAGGGCATCTATCCGCGCAGGCAGATCCTGGAGGTCTCGTCCGACTTCGATCTCGGGAACGGTTGGAGCACGGCCTTCGGCGGCATGGCGTTCCACTCGACCGGCGACGTGCAAACGCCCGGCTGGAACCGCCTGACCCAGGACCTGATCGACAACCGCACCTACATCACCGGTCGCGACACCTCGCTTGTGGACGCCGACCACAACGGCAAGCTGACGCCCAACGAGATCGGGGCCTATCCCTACGCCAGCGCGCTCTACATTCCGTACTACGGCTTCCCCAGCACCGACGCGGCCCACACCCTGGACACCGGCGTCGGCACGACCAAGCTGGATCGCCGCACGGTCTATATCAGCCCGGCCGACTTCTCGAAGACCAACACCCAGACGCTCTATTTCGACCTGGCCAAGGACCTCGACGGCGATCGCCAGATCAAGCTGCAGCTGTTCCACGACCGGCTGGAGAACCGCCGCTTCGTTTCGTACGGCTACCCGGCCACGACCGACGCCAAGGTCAGCGAGATCCGCCTGACCTACGCCTTCCCGACCGATGTCGGGGCCGTCCACGCCCGCACCCTGGTCGGCGGCGCGCACCGCTGGTTCGAGGGCCGTCGGCGCGAGAGCTTCAACAGCGGCCTGATCGCCCTGGACCGCCGCGACATCAGCTTCGGCGCCACGCCCACCGACACCATCGACAGCCCGTTCGACAACGAGCCGGGCAATGTCGGCCTGCAGTGGGAGAACGACAACCGCTCGACCTGGAAGCAGACCGGCGTCTTCGTCACCTCCGACATCGAGGCCGGGCGCTTCAACCTGGTGCTGGGCGGGCGCTGGGACCACTACAGCGTCAGGAGCGAGGACACCGGGATTCTCAGCTACGTCATCGCCGGCCAGCAGACGGACGATCGCGACAAGGCGACCTGGAACGCCAGCCTGACCTACAAGCTGCCGATCGGCCTGATGCCCTATGTCAGCTACGCCAAGGCCGCGGCGCTGGAGATGAGCCAGGCCGGCGACGTCGCGCCGAACTTCGTGGCCGACGGCTCGTGGCTGTCCAGCTCGGACCTGACCGAGGCGGGCGTGAAGTTCCAGCTGCTGCGCGGGACCCTGATCGGCTCGGTCGCGGCCTACAAGCAGAACCGCACCCAGATCGCCGGCGCCATCGCCACCCCGACCATCCAGGGCACCCGCGCCAAGGGCGTCGAGGTCGAGGTCCGCTGGCTGGCGTCCGAGCGCCTGTCCTTCACCTTCGCCGGCAACAGCCAGCGCACGACGGTGAAGGGGCCCGACACGTCGTTCCAGTACATCCCGGCGTATACGGCGGGCGTGCCCGGCGCGCAGGGCTATGGCGGCTCCTACGTGGTGTGGGCATTCAACAGCCTGCCGGGGCGGAGCGGCGACTACGCCTACACCCTGATCCCCAAGTCGGTGGTCAGCCTGTACGGGACCTATACCAGCAAGGGCTATGACTGGGGCCAGGCCGGGACGACGGTCGGGGTCAGCCATGTCGGCCGCACGGCGGGCACGGTGCAGAACGCCGTGCGCTATCCGTCCTATTCGCTGGTCAACGCTTCAGCTTTCGTGAACCACGGGCCGTACACCCTGTCGGTCAACATCGATAACCTGCTCAACAAGTTCTATTTCACCCCCGACGCCGACACCTACGCCAACCTCGGCGCTCTGCCGGGCAAGGGGAGGGAGTGGCGCGCCACCCTGAAGCGGACGTTCTGATCGTGACGAAGATTGACGAAGACCGCTTCCGCCCGTGGCTGTTGCTGGCGGCGTTCAGCCTGCTGCTGTTCCTGATCACCGCCTCGACCTATGGCTCGCTGGGCGTGGTCCTGCCGGCGATGATCGGCGAGCTGAAGTGGAGCTTCGAGAAGGCGTTCCTGGGCTTTTCGGTGCTGGGCGTCTTCACCGGCGCCTCGTCGTGGCTGCCGGCCATCCTGATCCGCCGGATCGGCGTGCGCGGGACGCTGCTGCTGGGCGCGGCGGTGCTGGCGGGCGGGTTCTTAGGATTGGCCAATTCGGAGAGCCTGCTCAGCTACTACGCCGGCGCGGCGGCCTGCGGCGTCGGCTTCCAGATGGCGGCTCTGATCCCCGGCACCCACGTCTTGTCGTCGCTGTTCCGCAAGCGCGCCCTGCCGTTCGGCGTCTATTTCACCTTCGGTTCGCTGGGCGGCGCGGCCGGGCCGTGGATGACGCTCACCTTGATGGGCATGAGCGGCAACGACTGGCGGGCCTACTGGATCGTCCAGGCCGTGCTGGCGGCCGTGGTCGGCCTGATCTGCGCCCTGATGGTCGGCGGCTCCAAGTGGCTGAGCGACGCCGCGCACGAGGTCGACCTGGAAGTCGAGCAGGAGGCTCGCGAAGCCCCGGCCAACGCCCGCGTCTACCGCACGCCCTATGAGTGGACCGTGCCCCAGGCCCTGCGGACCCCGCAGTTCTACATTCTCGTGGCCGCCTATTTCAGCCATCTGCTGGTGGGCGTCACCGTGGCCAGCGTCTCGGTGACCCACCTGACCGAACTGGGCATTGCCGCCGGCGTGGCCTCGGTCGCCGCCGCCGCCCTGGCCGCCAAGATGCTGAGTCTGGAATCGCTGATGCAGACCCTGGCGCGCCTGGCCGGTGGTGCGCTGGGCGACCGTGTCGATCCGCGCTGGCTGCTGATCTTCGCGCAAGGGATGCTGGTCGTCGGCCTGCTGGCCCTGGCCCATGCGGCCAGCCCGGCCCTGATGCTGCTCTACGCCATCGGCACGGGCGTGGGCTTTGGCCTGACCGTGCTGGCGGTGACGGTGCTGTTGCTGAACTACTATGGCCGCCAGTCGAACCTGGAGCTGTTCTCGCTGACCTGCCTGGTCGGCGCGGTCTCGGCGGCGGGGCCGTTCATCGCCGGGGCCATGCGCGACCGGCTGGGCAGCTTCTCGCAGACCTTCGAGCTGTTCGCGGCCGTCACCGCGGTGGTGTTCGTCGCCGTGCTGGCCATGCGCCCGCCGAAAGCGCCGACCGCCTAAAGAAAAAAGCCGCCCCGGCGTACCGGAGCGGCTTCAACTTCGATCCTAAGCGATGAAGCTTAGAACGCGGCCTTCAGGCTGACGGCCACGCGGCTGTCGTAGATCTTGCCGTAGCTGTGCTCGTCGGTGTCGTGATAGCGCACGTCGATCGTGGCGTTCTCGCCGAGCAGGAAGCCGATGCCGACGTTCCAGGTGTTGTAGTCGCCGTAGTTCTTGATTTCCTGGTGGCCGACAGCGCCCGACAGGGTGAACTTCTCGGCGATCGGGATGGCGGCGTTGCCTTCGATGTACGTGGCGTCACCGCCCTTGCCCGGCCATTCCGGCGAGTAGTAGACGGCCGCGCCGAGGGTGGCGCCGGCGATGTTACGCGACACGGCGGCCTTCACTTCGGTGTAGCTGTTGGCGCCCGGCGCGCCGTTCTTGTCCTTGCGGTAGCCGTAGTACAGCACGCCGAAGTCGAACGAGGTGTCGCCCACGGTCGGCTTCACGCCGGCGTACAGGTCGACTTCGACCTTCGGGTCCGGCACGCCGAAGTCGACGTTCGACACCCAGGTGCCCGCGTAGAACATGCCGTAGCCGACATCGACGCCGCCCGAGACGGCCGGATCGCCTTGCGTCTGGCTCACGCCGCGGAAGACGTAGTCGTTGGTGATGCCCAGGTTGAACGAGATGGTGGGCTTGGCGGCTTCTTCGGCCATCGCGGCGCCCGACAGCGCAACGGTGGCGACGGCCGAGGCCAGCGCGATCTTCATGGCTTTCATAGTTCTATCCCCTTTTCTGTGTCGTTCTCCGGGCTGTGGACCCGGACCCCGACGCGCGCCTGCAAGCGCTTGCGTCCCCCAAGGATTAGTTGAGGGCGCGTCTTTTGTTGCAACCGGGGGACTCGAAGCGCCAGCAAGTTCGGCGCCCAACGCCCAAAGTTTGGGCGCAGTGTGACGCTTTTGCTTCAGAATGGACGTATGGAAGTCACAGCTGTCGAAGAAGCGAATGCAGCTTGGGTGTGCTTTTACCGCATTGAAAGACTTGCGCCGCCGAGATGCAGACCTGCGTCAACCAGCAGAGTCTCGCCGGTGACATGGCGCGAGGCCGGGCTGGCCAGAAAAACGGCAGCTCCGGCGATGTCTTCGGCATTCGAAGCCGCCTTCAGCGGCGTGGCCGCCGCCGCGCCTGCCCGTAACCGCTCCATCGAATCGTCCGGCATGTCCTTGAACCATGGGGTGTCGATGAAGCCCGGGCAGATGGCGTTGACGCGGATGCGCGGGCCCAGCGACCGGGCCAGCGATAGCGTCATGGTGGTCATCGCCCCCTTCGAGGCGGCGTAGGGCACCGACGAGCCGATGCCCTGGACGGCGGCGATGGAGCTGGTGTTGACCACGGCCCCTGGCGACGGCGCGGCTTCGAGCAAAGCGCGGGCGGCGCGGACCATCTGGAAGGCCCCCACGACGTTGACCGCATAGAGCTTCAGGAAGTCGTCGGCGTTGACCGCGTCGAGATCGGCGTGGTTGGGCGCGAACTTGGTCATGCCGGCGTTGTTGAACAGGGCGTCGATGCGGCCCGTCGGCGCGGCGGCCGCGACGATCTTCCGGCAGTCCTCGTCGACGGCGACGTCGCCCTGGACCAGGACGGCCTTGGAACCCTCGGCCTCGACCAGGCGGGCGGTCTCGGCCGCTTCATCGGCGCTGCGGGCGTAGTTGACGACCACCAGACCGGCGCCGCGCTTGGCGACCTCCACCGCGATCGCGCGGCCCAGGCCCGTGGAAGCGCCCGTGATCACCACCGTGAAGCCGTCGAAGTCCCGTCCCGACATGTCTCTCTCCCGAACAGATGTTTGCGACGTTGTAGCGAGGCGCGCGTGGCTTGTCTCGCAGGGCGCGGAAGCCTAAATCGCCACGATGACCGATCTCAACGTCACCCAGCTGGGGCAAGTCGTCGACGCGCCCGAAAGCCCCGAAGCCGCCGTCCTCGAGCGCGTGCCCAATCCGCAGCACGACGTGCTCTATCTGGCCCGCTTCGTCGCGCCGGAGTTCACCTCGCTGTGCCCCGTCACCGGCCAGCCGGACTTCGCCCATCTCGTGATCGACTACGCCCCGGGCGAGTGGCTGATCGAGAGCAAGTCGCTGAAGCTCTATCTGACCAGCTTCCGCAACCACGGCTCGTTCCACGAGGACTGCACCGTCAAGGTCGCGCGCAAGATCGTCGAGATCGCTCAGCCCCGCTGGCTGCGCATCGGCGGCTACTGGTATCCGCGCGGCGGCATCCCGATCGACGTCTTCTGGCAGACCGGCCCGGCGCCGGAAGGTCTGTGGGTGCCCGACCAGGGCGTGGCCCCGTACCGCGGTCGCGGCTGATCCGCGACCAAAGCCGACGGGCGCGCGTCCGATGCGGATGCGCCGCCCGTCGTTTGCGTTAGACTGCCGGCATGAACGACGCCGGCTCACGTTCTCATCTCTCCCGCCAGGCCGCGATCCTGACCCTGGGCGTCTGGGGTCTGGACACCCTGCTGTTCAGCCTGCCGTACCTGGCCGCCGGCAAGGCGCCGCCGACCGGCATGATCGTCAGCTTCCTGCTGTTCATGGTCTCCGGCCTGTGCCTGTCGGTGCTGGTCTACCGCCGCGCCGCCCGCACGGAGCAGGACGCGCAGCCGGTGCGCTTCACGGCCCTGCTGCCGACCCTGCTGGCCGCCGCGTTCGCCATGGCCGTGTTCGACATGGTGGTGAGCGGCCACGCCCGGCTGATCCTGGACGACGCCCATCCGACGCCCCGGCTGATCGCCAGCCGCTTCATCAGCCAGTTCATGGTCGCCGGCTGGATGTTCGCCCTGCTGGGCGCGCTCTATCTGATGATGATCGCGGTGCGGGTGACGCGCGAGCGCGAGGGGCAGCTGGCCGACGCCCGCGCCCAGGCCCTGGCCGCCGAGGCCCAGGCCAGCGCCGCGCGGCTGGCGGCCCTGCGCTACCAGCTCAATCCGCACTTCCTGTTCAACACCCTGAACGCCGTCTCGTCGGCCGTGATCACCGGCCGCAACGACGAGGCCGAGTCGATGCTGGCCCGCCTGGCCGAGTTCCTGCGCCTGACCCTGGCGGCCGATCCTCAGGCGATCATCCCGCTGGAGGACGAGCTGGCCACCTTGCAGGCCTATCTGGAGATCGAGAGCGTCCGCTTCCGCGACCGGCTGGGCGTGGAGTTCTCGTGCCCGAACGAGCTGCGGGCGGCGCTGGTGCCCAGCTTCGTCTTGCAGCCGCTGATCGAGAACGCGGTCAAGCACGGCGTCGCCCCGACCAGCCGGCCGGTGACCATCCGCCTTGAGGCTTCGCGTGATGGCGATGACCTGGTGGTGATCGTCGAGGACGATGGCGAGGCTGTCGCCCACGCCAGCGGCATGGGTGTCGGCCTGACCAATGTCCGCCAGCGGCTGGAGGTGCTGTACGGTCCGCGCGGCGTGCTTCAGGCCGCCCCGCGTGAGCGCGGGTTCCTGGTGCTGCTGCGCATCCCGCTGAAGCTGGAAAGCCAGGCGAGGGCGGCCTGATGCGGCTGAGGGTCCTGCTGGTCGACGACGAGCCCGCCGCCCTGGAGCGGCTGACGGCGCTGTTCGACCAGATCCCCGACACCGAACTGGTCGGCGTGGCCCGCAACGGCCGCGAGGCGGCCCAGGCGATCGCCGAGTCCACGCCCGATCTCGTCATGCTGGACATCCAGATGCCCGAGCTCAGCGGCCTGGCCCTGGCGTCGGAACTGCCGGCCGAGCACCGGCCCGAGATCGTCTTCGTCACCGCCTTCGAGGTCTACGCCGCCGACGCTTTCGCGGTGGAGGCCGCCGACTATCTCTTGAAGCCCGTCCGCTTCGACCGCCTGCGCCAGGCGGTCGAGCGGGCCCGCCGTCGCCGCACCCTGCAGAAGGCCTTCGAGCAGCACGAGGCCGCGCCGGTGCGCGAGACCGATCTCGACGGCATCTGGGTGACGACCCGCCACGGCCATGTCCGCGTGGCGGTCGCCGAGATCGACTGGATCGAGGCGGCCAAGGACTACGTCCTGCTGCACACCGCCACTCGCAGCCACATCCACCGCATCACCATGAGCGCCCTGGAGCAGGGCCTGGACCCGACGAGGATGATCCGCGTGCATCGCTCGGCCTTCGTGAGCCCGGATCGGGTGGAGGCGGTGAACCGGCTGGGGAAGGGGCTGATCGCGCTGGTGCTGCGGGACGGCGTGGCCGTGCCGGTGGGGCCGACATATGTGAAGGCGGTGCAGGCAAGGTTGGGGTTGGCGGTGGAGGTCTAGCGCCCCCTCCGTCTCGCTGCGTATCCGCAGCGATCCACCTCCCCCGTTTCACGGGTGAGGAGATGCAGCTTTCTTCTCCTGCCCCGCTTGCGGGGGAGGTGGCGCGGCGCCGATAGGCGACGTGACGGAGGGGGCGCTCTCTACCCCTTCTCCAACCGCCGCCGGTTCGCCCGCACTTTCTTCCGCAAGTGCGCCAGCGAGCCTGCCGCGATCGCCGGACCCGTCGCGCCCAGCTGGCCGGTCATCGCCAGTATCGGCAGGGTCATCCCCGCCGCCATCTTCTCGCTGACCATCAGCTCGGCCTCGGCTTGCGCCGCAGCGCCGCCGGCGGCGAGTTTCATCATGCGCAGGCCGATGACGGTCGAGGCTTCCAGCCCCAGCGACCAGGAGTCGAAGGCCAGGCTCGTCCAGGGGTCTTTACGCTTGGCCATGTCGCATCCTCGTTGCCGTGATCAACGCGCTGCCTCTAGGTCGGGCTCCACTCGGTCGTGATCGCCGCCACGTCGGGACGCACGCGTTCCTGCGGCGCTTCCGTCGACGTGCCGAGATACAGATACCCCGCCACCTGCTCGCCCTCGGCCAGACCCAGGATCGCCGCGGCGCGCGGGTCGTAGCTGTACCAGTCTGTGATCCAGTTGGCGCCCCAACCGAGCGCCGCAGCGGCCAGCAGCATCTGGTGGCAGACGGCCGAGGCGCTCTGGCGCTGTTCCCACTCGGGAATCTCGCCCGGGATGAAGCGCGAGATCACGGCGATGGCGACAGGCGGGCGGGTCAGCTTGCGCAGGGCGGCGTTGGCCTTGACCGGATTGGCCTGGCTGTCGGCCAGCTTGGTGATCTGCTCGGCGAAGGCGTCCTTGGCCGCGCCCTTCAGGATCACGAAGCGCCAGGGGGCCAGCTTGCCGTGGTCGGGCACGCGGGCGGCGATGCGCAGCAGGTCGGCGATCTCCCCGTCGTCCGGGCCGGGAGCGGCCAGGCTCATGGCGCTGGCCGAGCGGCGCTTGGCCAGGAAGGCGACGACCTCGGGCGAGGCCTCGATCGGCAGCGTCTCAGCGAATTGCGGGGCGGGGGGAACGTAAGCGGCCAAGACGATCTCTCCGAAGCGATATAGACCGCACACCTATGGCCGCCCGCCGGTCGCCACAAGTCGCGAGCCCTCGCATGTCCGAAAAGCCCGCCTGGCTGAAGCCGCATGGAAAGCCCTGGGGTGTCTCGTCCAGTCAAGTCGCCTATGACAATCCCTGGATTACGCTGACCGAGTACCAGGCCATCGCCCCGACGGGCCGGCCGGCGCTGTATGGCAAGGTCGGGTTCAAGAACCAGGCGATCGGCGTCGTACCCCTGCATGCCGACGGCACGGTGACCTTGGTCGGTCAGAACCGCTTCAGCCTCGCCAACTACAGCTGGGAGCTGCCCGAGGGCGGTGCGCCGCATGGCGAGGACCCGCTGGACGGCGCCAAGCGCGAGCTGGCCGAGGAGGTGGGCCTGGTCGCCGCCGACTGGCGCCAGATATTGCGGATGGAGCTTTCCAACTCGGTCACCGACGAGATCGCCTACGGCTTCCTGGCCATGGACCTCACGCCCACCGACACAGCCCCGGACGAGACCGAGGACCTGGCCATCGCCCGCGTGCCGTTCGGCGAGGCGCTGGACGCGGCGACTGCCGGCCACATGCCTGACGCAATTACGGTGGCGTTACTGCTCCGGACGCACCATATGGCCGTGCGAGGTGAACTGCCGGCCGCCCTGGCCGCGCTCATCCTCGCATAGCCGGCGTTCGTCGCGTCGGTGGAGCATTTTTTATCTAGATGCTCTATGAGAGTAGCCTGCTGGGAAGGGAGAGCCCGATGGCCAAGCCTCTGGAAGTCGTGACGCCTGAGACGGAAACCCCCGTCTGGGTGGCGCTGCGCAACCAGGCCGAACACGCGGCCAAGGACGAACCGGCCCTGGCGTCGCTGCTGAACGCGGTGATCCTGAGCCATGACAATCTGGCCGACGCCCTGACGTTCCAGCTTGCCCGCAAGCTGGGCGACCAGGAGATGCGGGCGATGACGGCGCGCGAGTTCGCCGCCGACGCCTTCGAGAGCGATCCCAGCCTGGTCCTGGCCGCCGAGGCCGACCTCAAGGCGGTGTTCGAGCGCGACCCGGCCTGCAAGGGCTACGTCCAGCCGTTCCTGTTCTTCAAGGGCTTCCTGGCCCTGCAGACCCACCGCGTGTCGCACTGGCTGTGGAACGAGGGCCGCGAGACCCTGGCCTTCTACCTGCAGAGCCGCGCCAGCGAGATCTTCCAGGTCGACATCAACCCGGCCGCCAAGATCGGCAAGGGCGTGTTCATCGACCACGGCACCGGCATCGTCATCGGCGAGACCGCGGTGGTCGGCGACGACGTCTCGATGCTGCACGGCGTGACGCTGGGCGGCACCGGCGCGGATCGCGGCGACCGCCACCCCAAGATCGGCAACGGCGTCCTGCTGGGTGCGGGGGCCAAGGTGCTGGGCAACATCACGGTCGGCGACTACGCCAAGATCGCTTCGGGCTCGGTGGTGCTGCGCCCCGTGCCGGCCCACTGCACCGCGGCCGGCGTGCCCGCCCGCCTGGTCAACTGCCCGACCTGCGAGGAGCCGGCCCGGACCATGGACCACACCCTGGCCGAGACCGTCTATTCGTACGAGATCTAGGTTGCGGGCTCTCCTTCGTAGCCTCGTCCTGGCCGCCGCGCTGGTCGTCGGCGCGCCGGCGCTCGCCGCGACCGCGCCGGTCGGCGGCTACACCGTCGTGAAGGCCTATCCGCACGACACCGCCGCCTTCACCGAGGGCCTGTTCTATCGCGACGGCTTCATCTTCGAGAGCACGGGCCTGAAGGGCCGGTCGTTCATCCGCAAGTGGAACCTGGAGACCGGCGTCTCCGAGCAGGAGCGCATCGTCGACAGCCGCTATTTCGGCGAGGGCATCGTCGACTGGAAGAACCGGCTGTACGAGCTGACCTGGACCGACGAGACCGGGATCATCTACGACATCGACAGCTTCGAACGGATCGGCGAGTTCAGCTATCCGGGCGAGGGCTGGGCCCTGACCCGCGACGACAAGCGGATCATGATGAGCGACGGCACCTCGTTCATCCGCTTCCTCGATCCCGACACGCTGAAGGAGACCGGCCGCATCGAGGTCACCGACCACGGCGTGCCGGTGCGCAATCTCAACGAGCTGGAATGGGTGAAGGGCGAGCTGCTGGCCAATGTCTGGCAGACCACCCGCATCGCCCGCATCGACATCAAGACCGGCAATGTCGTCGGCTGGATCGAGCTGGCGGGCCTGCTGAAGGAAGCCGGTGTCACCGGGACCCGCGACGACGTGCTGAACGGCATCGCCTATGACGCCGCCGGCGACCGGCTGTTCGTCACCGGCAAGCTGTGGCCGAAGCTCTTCGAAATAAAATTGCTTCCGGCGAAGTAGCTGGCGGAACCGCGTTCGGGGGCTGGCGTTTATCTCACGTCCGCCCCTCTACGCCCCCCCGACCTAGTGGGCGGACCTGGGCCCCGGCAGCGTAACGCGCCGGGGCCCAACCCTTATCTGGGGTCAGCCTTGCTTCGCGCAGGCCACGAGGGCGGGCTTCTTCAGTGAGATTTGCTCGACATCCGACGACGGCTTAGCCGCCGTCAGCCCGTAGATGACTGCGGTCCAGATCGCCATCAGGGCCAGGACCTGGGGGAGGGTGATGCGAGAGGGCGTGGCGGACATGCGCGCGACTATCCATCGGTTGCGCGGCCTCGAATAACGACTTATCGGTCGGCCTTCTGTGAGGTTTCTTCACATGGCCCGCCGCCAGCTTCCGTCCCTGAACGCCTTGCGCGCCTTCGAGGCGTTCGGCCGCCACGGCCGCATGACCCTGGCCGCCGACGAGCTGTGCGTGACCCACGGCGCGGTCAGCCGCCAGATCCGCCAGCTCGAAGAGCATCTGGGCGTCGCCCTGACCGAAGGGCCCCGCACGCGTCTCCGCATGACCGAGGCCGGGCTGAAGCTGGCCCAGGCCCTGTCGCCGGCCTTCGACCAGATCGAGGCGGCCGTGCCGCGCCCGGCTCAGATGGGGCCCAAGCCCCTGGTGATCTCCTGCCTGCCGACCTTCGCCATGAAGTGGCTGATCCCGCGCCTGCCACGCTTCCAGGCGGCGCATCCGGAGATCCCGGTGCGGGTGGCCGAATCCAACGGGCCGTTCAACTTCAAGGACGACGGCATCGACCTGGCCATCCGCATGCGCTCGCCCGACACGGTGGTGACCTACGACTCGGTGGTCACCCCGTTCATGGAGCACTTCCACGGGCCGGTGATGGCCCCGGAACTGGCGGTCGCGGGCATGACCCTGGAGCAGGTCTGCGTCATGCCGCGCCTGCTGACCCGCACCTTCCTGGAAAGCTGGTCGGACTGGGCGCGCAATTTCGAGGTCACGGGCGACCTGCCGCCGCCGGTCAGCGAGCAGGAGTTCGACCACTATTTCTACATGATCGAGGCCGCCGCCGCGGGCCTGGGCGTGGCCATTGGACCGTGGGCCTTCGTGCAGCGGGACCTCGCCAGCGGACGCCTCGTGGCGCCTCTCGGCTTCACGCCCGGTCGGGCCAAGATCGTGGCTGTCACGCCGCCCGACGGGGCCACCGACGAGGCCGTCCTCTTTCGCGACTGGCTGCTGGCCGAAGGAGCGTCCACACCTCATCCGCCGGAAGCGCTTGCGCCCACCGCCGCGGACGCTAGTTTCGCCCCGATAACGCGCTCCCGGGCGCACAGCTAGACCAAGAGGCCCCCCGTGGACGCCAACGACATCGCCAAGCTCGAAAAGCACCTGAAGCGCACCTTCGGCAACCCGCACATCGCCGTGAAGCCGCGCCCCAAGCAGAAGGACTCGGCCGAAGTCGAAGTCGCCGGCGAATTCATCGGCGTCCTCTTCCAGGACGAAGACGAAGACGGCTCGTTCATGTTCGAAATGGCCATCCTGGCCGAAGACCTGGACTAGGCCTGTATGATCGCCGCGCGCCTCAGGCCAGAGCTGGCTTGGGGACCGCGCGGCGGATCATCAGCGACGCCACGCCGGCGACCAGGCCCGCGAAGCCGGCGATGATGAAGGCCTCGACGTATTGGCCTTGCTGGGCGCGGATGATCCCCGCGCCGATGGCGGCCGTGGCGGCGCCGATCTGGTGGCCGGCGGCGATCCAGCCGAAGACGATGGGGCCGTCGCGCTCGCCGAAGGCCTGGGTGGCCAGACGGACGGTCGGGGGCACGGTGGCGATCCAGTCCAGGCCGTAGAACACCGCGAACGCCGACAGGCTGACGACCGAGAAGTCCGAGAACGGCAGGTAGATCAGCGAGAGCCCGCGCAGCACGTAGTAGACGAACAGCAGCTTGCGGCTGTCATAGCGGTCGGTCAGCCAGCCCGACGCGGTCGTGCCGAAGAGATCGAATAGCCCCATCAGCGCCAGCAGGCCGGCGGCCTTGACCTCGGGCATGCCCCGGTCGCCGCAGAAGGCGATCATGTGCACGCCGACCAGGCCGTTGGTGGTCAGGCCGCAGATGAAGAAGCCCAGGAACAGCAGCCAGAAGGTCCGGGTCTTGGCCGCGCGGCCCAGGGCCTGGAAGGCGTAGGCGAGCGCATTGGCGCCGTTCAGCGGGGCGGGGGCCTCGTAGTCGTCCGGCGCGCCGTAGGGCTTGAGGCCCACATCGGCGGGGCGCTCGGGGATCAGCAGCCAGACCAGCGGAGCCAGCACGAGGCAGACGATCGAGACGGTGACCACTACGGGCTTCCAGCCGCCGTGGTCGGCGATCAGGGCCATGCCGGGCAGGAAGATCAGCGAGCCGGTGGCCGTCGAGGCGGTCAGCAGGCCCAGCATCAGGCCGCGCCGGGCGACGAACCAGCGGTTCACCACCGTCGCCCCCAGCACCATGGCCACCGCGCCGCTGCCGAAGCCCGCCAGCACGCCCCAGGTGGCGACGTATTGCCAGGTGGAGGTCATGAAGGCCGAGAGCCCGGTGGAGACCGACATCAGCACCAGCGCCAGGGTCACGGTCTTGCGCAGGCCGAACGACTGCATCAGCGCCGCCGCGAAGGGGCCGGTGAGGCCGTACAGGAAGATGCCGACGGCGGCGGCCAGCGAGATCGAGCCGCGGTCCCAGCCGAACGCCTTCTCCAGCGGCAGGATCAGCACCCCGGGTGCGGCGCGCAGGCCGGCGGCGGCCAGCAGGGCGAAGAAGATCGCGCCTGCGACGACGAAGGCGTAGTTCTGGCCGAACGGGCGGCGGCTTGCGGTGGGCATGTCGTCTCTCGATGTAACCGATCGGTACGGGCTTGAGTCAATGCATACGTACCGGTAAGTAACATCGTCAAGCGCTATGTCAGATCGAACCCCCGAAGAAATTCTCAAAGGACCCTACGGTCCCGCTCCACGCGCCGCCGAACGCATCTTCGACACGGCGCGCGAGCTGTTCTATCGCGAGGGCATCCGCGCGGTCGGGGTCGACGAGATCGTCACCAAGGCCGGCGTGACCAAGCCCAGCCTCTATCGCAGCTACAAGTCCAAGGACGAGCTGGTCGCCGCCGTGCTGCGCGAGGTCGAGACCGGCTTCTGGGAACGGTTCGAGGCGGCCGAGGCGCTATATCCGGACGATCCCAAGGCCCAGATGGTCGCCTATTTCCAGGTGCTGTCCGACCGCTCGGGCGGGGACGACTATCGCGGCTGCAACCTCTCCAACGCGGTGGTCGAGTATCCCGATCGCACGCATGCCGGCCGGCAGGTGTCCCAGATCCACAAGCAGGACCTGCGCGAGCGTCTCCAGGCCAAGGCGGCGCAGATGGGCGCGTCCGATCCCAAGGCGCTGGGCGATGCGATGATGCTGCTGATCGAGGGCGTCTTCACCTCCAGCCAGATGTTCGACGCCGACGACAAGCCGGCCAAGGCCGTGGTCGGCGCGGTCAAGGCGTTGATCGCCGCCTATTGTCCCGCTTGAATGGCCGCATGACCGCTCACGTTCTCGACCGCCCCGCCGTCTCCACCCTGACTGGCCGCCAGGGCCATCTGGCCGTCCGACGCGGCGGCGCGATCCGGATGCATCCGGACTTTGGCCTGTTCGCCGGGACGTTGGACGACAGCGCGCAGAGCGCCGCCGACTTGGGCGCGCTGGTGCGGGAGATGGGGACCGTGGGTCTCGTCGAGCTGACCACGCCGTCGGCCCCGCCCGGGACGCAGATCGTCTCCAGCGCCCTGTGCCTGCAGATGGTCGCCGAGACCGTCGCGCCGGCCTGGGACGTGGCCTTCGACATGCTGCCCCTGGGCGACGCCGATGCGGCCGAGATGCTGGCCCTGGCCACCCTGACCAAGCCCGGCCCGTTCTTCTCGCGCACCCACCAGTTGGGCGATTTCATCGGCGTGCGGGTCGGTGGGCAGCTGGTCGCCATGGCCGGCCAGCGGATGCGGCCCGACGGCTACACCGAGGCCAGCGGGGTGTGCGTGCATCCCGACCATCGCGGCAAGGGCTATGCCGCCCGGCTGCTGCGCGAGGTGACGGCGACGATCCTGGCGACGGGGGAGAAGGCGTTCCTGCACAGCTATGCGGATAACGCCACGGCGATCGGGCTGTATGAGTCGCTGGGCTATCGCGGGCGGGCCGAGGTGATGTTCACGATCCTGGCGGCGGACTAGGTCGTAGCGCCCCCTCCGTCACGTCGCCTATCGGCGCCGCGCCACCTCCCCCGCAAGCGGGGCAGGAGGGGGTGTCTTCTCCTCACCCGTGAAACGGGGGAGGTGGCGCGATGCGGATACGCATCGTGACGGAGGGGGCGCTTAGTACGCCAGCCGGCCCTTCATCTCGCCGAACGGGATCATGACGTGCTCGCGGTAGGCGGGACGGTCTTGTAGCCGCGCGTACCAGGCTTCGACGTTGGGCGTCTTCGCCCGGTCAATCTCGAGTTCGTAGTAGCGGTAGAGGTGCGCGCCCGCCGGGATGTCGGCCAGGCTCGGCGCATCGCCGCCCAGGAATGGGCGATCGGTCAGCACCTTGTCGAGCAGCTGGAAATGCCGAGCGCAGGCGGCGAGGGCGGCTTCAATCGCGGGCTTGTTGTGCTGAGCTTCCGGCGTCCGATACCAGCCCCAGAACACGCCGGTCAGGAACGCGGGCTGTAGCGCCGTCTGCGCCCAGTCCATCCAGCCGTCGGCCTGCGCGCGAGCGGCGGGCGCCTCGGGCCACCAGGCCGGACCACCGTACCGGGCGGCGAGATAACGGAGGATGGCGTGGGATTCCCAGACGACCGCGCCGTCGTCTTCGATCACCGGGACCCGTCCGTGCGGGTTCATCGCCAGGAAATCGGGATCATCAAGCCCGCCGAAACTGCCGCCAGCGGGAATGTGCTCGTGGGGAAGACCAAGCTCCCCCACGAGCCACAGCACCTTCTGGACGTTGAAGGAGGAGCGACGGCCCCAGACCTTCAACGTCATCAGCTTCAGGCCTCGGCCGTCTTCTTGGCCGCGCCCCGCGCCCAGTTGTAGAGGGCGAAGACCACGATCGCCGCGGCGATCAGGGACAGGATCATGCCGATGTGCTCGGACGGCGCGAACGGCACGGCCAGGGGCTCGCCCTTCGCGGTGCCGACGATCAGGCCGGCCAGGGCGACGTTGAACAGGCTCTCGCCGACGATGAAGCCCGAGGCGACCAGTACGCCCAGGCGCTTGGCGGCCTCGCCGGTGGCGTCCTTGTCGACCAGCTTGTCGTAGGCCCAGCCGACCACGGCGCCGACCACCACGGGGGCGGTGACGGTGCTGGGCAGGTAGATGGCGAGACCCACGCCCAGGGCGGGCAGGCTGTAGCGGCCGGCCGAGACCTTGCGCAGCGTCTCGTCGATGGCGACCAAGGCCAGGCCGATCAGGGCGCCGACGCCCAGCAGGCTCCAGTTCAGGTCACCGCCCAGCACGCCCTTGGCCAGGGTCGAGATCAGGGTGGCCTGGGGCGCCGCCAGCGGATCGTTGGCGATGGCGTTCAGGTTCGGGGCGCCGGCGAAGCCGTTCGACAGGTTCAGCAGCTCCACCACGAACGGGATGACCACGGCGCCGGAGATGACGCCGATGATCAGGCCGACCTGCTGCTTCCACGGGGTGGCGTCGACCAGCTGGCCGGTCTTGAGGTCCTGCAGGTTGTCGTTGGCGACCACGGCCACGGCCAGCACGACCGTGGTGACGTAGAGGGCGAAGGCGACCAGGGCCTTGGTCACGTCCGGGCCGATGACGCCGCGGCCGACCGCGCCGACCATCAGCGAGGCGCCCAGTACGGTCAGGATGGCGATGCCCGAGACCGGGCTGTTGGACGAGCCGATCAGGCCGGCCATGTAGCCGCAGACGGCGGCGGCCAGCAGGCCGGCGATCAGCACGTAGCCGATGCCGATGGCGACCAGCGGAACGGTCAGGTGGGCGATCGGGCCGCCGGTCAGGAAGTGGGCCAGGAACCAGCCGGCCGGGGCCAGCAGCAGCAGCGAGACCAGGCCGACGATGGTGATCGGGATGTCCTGCTCGATGCGGGGCACGACGCCGCCGGCCTTGCGGGCCTTGCCGGCTTCGAGCGAGGAGACCAGGCCGCTCCAGATCGGGGCGGCCAGCTTGCCGAGCGTCCAGATGGCGGCCGCGCCGATGACGCCGGCGCCCATGAAGCGGACCTCGGTTTTCCACACCGTCAGGGCGTGGGTGGCCGCGTCGGCGCCGGGGATCTGGTGGATGGTGGTCATGATCGGGACGAGCACGCCCCAGGCGATGGCCAGACCGGCGAACATGGCGATGCCGACGGTGATGCCCATCAGATGGCCCGCGCCCATCAGGGCCAGCGAGCTGGAGGCGCCCAGGCCGGTCGCGCCGGCGCCGGCCTTGAAGTAGCCGGCCACTTCGGCGGCGAAGATCTTGGCGGCGGCCAGCGCGCCGAAGGCGGCCGAGGCCAGGGTGCCCAGGGCGACGGCGACCAGGCCGGCCTTACCCTCGGCCGCGCCTTCACGCGAACCGGTGCCGACCTTCAGCACCTCGGCGGCGGCGACGCCTTCCGGGTAGGGGAGGTTGGAGTTGGTCACCAGGGCCCGGCGCAGGGGGATGGTGTACATCACGCCCAGGATGCCGCCGACGGCGCAGGCGCCGAATGTCGGCAGGAACGGGATGTGCGCCCACCAGCCGATCATCAGCAGGCCCGGCAGCACGAAGATCACCGACGACAGCGTGCCCGCGGCCGAGGCGATCGTCTGGACGATGTTGTTTTCCTGGATGGTCGCCGTCTTGAACGCCCGCAGCAGGGCCATCGAGATGACGGCGGCGGGGATCGAGGTGGCGAAGGTCAGGCCGACCTTGAGGCCCAGATAGACCTGGGCGGCGGTGAAGACGAGGGTAATGGCGACGCCCAGCAGTATCCCCCTAAGGGTCAATTCTGAGCGCGGCGCTGTGGTGTCGGCCATGAACATGTCCAAAAAAGTATTAAGGCGGCCGGACCTTGCACGTCCGACCGCCTCAAACTCAAGTGCTCAGTTCAAACCGGTGTTAGGAAATTACAGGACCCCGAGCATCTCGGCGACCAGCGGGTGGCGGACGATGTCACGGTCGGCCAGGCGGACGACGGCGATGTTGGAGACGGCCTCGAAGCGGTCGGCGACGTCGGCCAGGCCCGAGATGCCCGGCAGCAGGTCCGACTGGTTCGGGTCGCCCGTGACCACCATGGTCGAGCTCCAGCCCAGGCGCGTCAGCAGCATCTTCAGCTGCATGTAGGTGCAGTTCTGGGCCTCGTCGATGACCACGAAGGCGTTGTTCAGGGTGCGGCCGCGCATGAAGCCGACCGGAGCGATCTCGATGGCGCCCTCGGCCATCAGGGCCCGCATGCGCTTGACCGACAGGCGATCGGTCAGGGCGTCGTAGAGCGGGCGCAGATAGGGGGCCAGCTTGTCTTCCATGTCGCCCGGCAGGTAGCCGATCGACTCGCCGGCCTCGACGGCGGGGCGCGACAGCACGATGCGGCCGACGCGACCGGCCTCAAGCGCCTCCACGGCCTTGGAGATGGCGATGTAGGTCTTGCCGGTGCCTGCCGGACCCAGGGCCATGACCAGGTTCTTCTCGTCGATGGCTTCCATCAACTGCGCCTGGCCTGGCGATTTTGGTTTTATGGTTTTGAGGTAGCTCTGATCCCGCTCTGGATTGTTTGGAGCGCCGTCGTGTCCCAACGGATTCCAGCTGTTCCCCCGTTCGCGAACATCGACAGGCAGGCGACGCACCTTGGCGTCATCACCATATTGGCCGGTCTCATACGCGCCTTCGCGCGCCATCCGCTTCAGGGCTCGCTTGGTCATCAAAGCCTCCATGAGGGCAATAAAAAAGGACGAGGCCAAAAGGCGTCGTCCTTGTCGGTGAGCTGGATGATGGAGACGAAGTCGGGGGCGCGGCCGGACGGCTCGGGAGAGCTTCCCTCGTAGGGGCTTCCAGGAGACGGTGCTGTACGCCGGAACGCCAAGAGCGACACCTTCTTCGTCAGCGGGTGGGCCGATGGCGGTGGTCGCCCCCGACCCGTACGAGAAAGAATCATTCCCGCTTGAGGAATGTTCCCTCTCGAATCGCCTGACTACAATGGCGCATCATGGTTTCCGGGTCGTTAACGTCAAAATCGCGCCCAAGAAAACGAGGCATACGGATGACTGTCTATTCCCTGGGCGCCCTTGTGCCCACGCTTCCCGCACAGAACGAATACTGGATCGCCCCGACCGCCAGCGTGATGGGCAATGTTATTCTCAAGAAGAACGCCAGTATCTGGTGGGGCTCGGTGGTGCGCGGGGACAACGATCCGATCATCGTCGGCGAGAACAGTAATGTGCAGGACGGTTCTGTTCTTCACACGGATGCTGGCGTTCCCCTGACCATCGGCGCCAACGTGACCATCGGGCACATGGTGATGCTGCACGGCTGCACGATCGGCGACGGTTCGCTGATCGGCATCGGGGCGGTGGTGCTGAACGGCGCGAAGATCGGGAAGAACTGCCTGATCGGCGCCGGCGCCCTGATCACCGAGGGCAAGGAGATCCCCGACAACTCGATGGTGATGGGCGCGCCGGGCAAGGTGGTGCGCGAGGTGTCCGAGCACCACACCGTGATCCTGCAGGGCTCTGCCCTGCATTATGTCGAGAACTGGAAGCGCTATGTGCGCGATCTGAAGGTCGTGGAGGGTTAGACGCCAAGGGAGCGCCGCACGCTGCTTTGGGGGGATGCGGCGGCGCTCCGGCTCCCCGCGCAGGGCACGTCGCGCGAGAAGAACCCGCCACGCAAGAAGGCGTCCGCGTGGCGAGACGGTGCGGGCGAACCCGGCTCCGTTTCGTCTTCAGGTAGTATATGGCACGGTTCGAGTTGAGTGTGAACGCACAACACTCGTTTTCCGGTTTTACCGCATGACGCTGCCCCGGAGCGCGCTCGCGCGCTCCGATCTTACATTTAAGAATCAGCCTGTCCGTTCCGGACAGGCTGTGGCTTGCGCGTTGGCCAAAGCCGGATCACTCTCTGGCTTAACAATGATAACCTTCCAGGGAGGGCGTCGGGGCCATGGCCAGCGAACGCTTTGATTACGTCGTCATCGGCGCGGGTTCGGCCGGCTGCGTGCTGGCCGCGCGCCTGACCGAGGACCCCAACGTCAAGGTCCTGCTGCTGGAGGCCGGCGGCAAGAACAGCTCCATCCTGGTCAAGATGCCGGCGGGCGTCGGCCAGCTGATCAAGGACAAGGGCGAGCAGAACTGGGGCTTCTGGACCGAGGCCGAGCCCCATCTCGACAATAGGAAACTGTGGTGGCCGCGCGGCAAGGGCCTGGGCGGCAGCTCGGCCATCAACGGCATGATCTATATCCGCGGCCATGCGCGCGACTACGACCAGTGGCGGCAGATGGGCCTGTCGGGCTGGTCGTACGAAGAGGTGCTGCCCTACTTCAAGCGCTCGGAGACCCACCACGCCGGCGGCGACGCCTATCATGGCGACAAGGGTCCGCTGCACGTGTCGAAGGGCGAGAGCGACAGCCCGTTCTATGGGGCGCTGGTCGAGGCAGGCCGCCAAGCGGGCCACAAGACGACCAAGGATTTCAACGGCTATCAGCAGGAGGGCTTCGGGCCCTACGACCTGACCATCCGCGACGGCCAGCGTTGGAGCGCGGCCATGGCCTATCTGAACCAGGCCCTGGCGCGGCCGAACCTGACCGTCGTGACCGAGGCCCGCACGACGCGGATCATCATCGAGAAGGGCCGCGCGATCGGTGTCGACTACGTGGTCGGCAAGGCCGCCGAGAAGAAGACCGCCTATGCCGACGCCGAGGTGCTGCTCAGCGCCGGCGCGGTGCAGTCGCCGCATATCCTGCAACTGTCGGGTATCGGCGCGCCGGAGGACCTGAAGGCCCACGGCATCGCGGTGGTCCATGAGTCCAAGGGCGTCGGCGCCAATCTGCAGGATCACCTGGACGTCTGCGTCTCGTGGACGGCCAAGAACCTCAAGACCGCCTATTCGGCCAACAAGGGCTTGAACAAGCTGGGCGTCGGCCTGGGCTACATGCTCTTCGGCAAGGGTCTGGGCCGGCAGCAGTTCCTGGAGAGCGGCGCGTTCCTGAAGTCGCGACCCGACCTCGACCGTCCGGACCTGCAAATCCATGGCGTGCTGGCCATCATGCAGGACCACGGCAAAACCGTGGTCGAGAAGGACGGCTTCACCCTGCACGTCTGCCAGCTGCGCCCGGAAAGCCGCGGCAAGGTGGGCCTGCGCTCGGCCGATCCGTTCGACGATCCGACCATCCTGGCCAACTATCTGGCCACGGACGAAGACCGCCGCGCCATCCGCGAGGGCGTGCGCATCGCCCGCGATACCGTGGCCCAGGCCGCCTTCGACCCCTATCGCGACGCTGAATACGCCCCGGGCGCGGACGTGAAGACCGACGCCGACCTCGACGCCTGGATTCGCGCCAAGGCCGAGACCATCTACCACCCGGTCGGCACCTGCCGCATGGGCGTGGCCGGCGATCCGCTGGCGGTGGTCGACGACCAGCTGCGGGTGCAGGGCTTGGCCGGCCTGCGGGTCATCGACGCCTCGGTCATGCCGAACCTGATCGGCGGCAACACCAACGCCCCGACCATCATGATCGCCGAGCGGGCGGCGGACCTCCTCCTTGGTAAGGCTGCGCTCCCCGCGCTGGATGTGCCAGTGTTCGAGGACGGCCGCGCCGTGGCGGCCGAATAAGGGAAAGTCGCATGCGTCATCGTCCTCTCGGCCGCTCTGGCCTTTCGACCGCGCCGCTGGTGTTCGGCGGCAACGTGTTCGGCTGGACGGCGGACGAGGCGACCTCGCACCGCCTGCTGGACGCCTTCGTCGACGGCGGCTTCAACGCCGTCGACACGGCCGACGTCTATTCGGCCTGGGTCCCGGGCCACGAGGGCGGCGAGTCGGAGAGCGTGATCGGCCGCTGGCTGAAGGTCTCAGGCAAGCGTGACAAGGTGCTGATCCTGACCAAGGTCGCCATGTGGCCGAAGCAGCCGGGCCTGTCGGCCGCCAATATCGAGGCGGCGGTCGAGGGATCGCTGAAGCGGCTGCAGACCGACTATATCGACCTCTACCAGTCGCACCGGGACGACGCCGACACCCCGCAGGACGAGACCCTGGAGGCTTTCGACCGCCTGGTGAAGGCCGGCAAGGTACGGGCCATCGGCGCGTCCAACTTCTCGCCGGAGCGGCTGAAATCCAGCCTCGACACGTCGAGCGCCAAGGGCCTGACGCGTTACGAGACCATCCAGCCGAAGTTCAATCTCTATGACCGGAGCGAGGTCGAGGGCGCATTGGCGGACCTGACCCAGGCCGAGGGCGTGGGGATCATCCCGTTCTACGGCCTCGCCGCCGGCTTCCTGAGCGGCAAGTACCGCACCGAGGCCGACTTCGAGGGCAAGGCGCGGGCAGCGACGATCCGGCGCGACTACTGGAACGACAAGGGCCGGGCGGTGCTGGCGGCTCTGGACGCGGCGGCGGCGGACGTCGGCGCGTCCCAGGCCCAGGTCGCCCTGGCCTGGATCATGGCCCACCCGCTGATCACCGCCCCGCTGGCCAGCGCCACCTCGGTCGCGCAACTGGACGAGTTGATGGCGGCGGCTAGGCTGGAATTGCCCGCCGACGTGATCGCCCGGCTCGACGCTGCCGGCCGCGCCTAGGCGTGGCGCGCCTCACCGTCCTCGCCGCCGTCGGGCTGGTGGCCATGCTGGCCTCGTCGGCGACGGCGCGGCCGCAACGACAGCCGCCGCCGCGGGCGATCTATCTGCTGATGGGCCAGTCCAACATGTCGGGGCGGGGCGTGTTGAGCCAGATCGCACCGGGGGCCCTGGACCCGGATGATCGCATCCAGCTCTACGGCAACGACGGCCGCTGGCGCCGGGCCGTCGAGCCGCTCGACACCGCCCTGGGCCAGATCGACAAGGTCTCGGCGGATCCCGACGGCGTCGGTCCCGGACTGGCCTTCGCCAAGGCGATGCTGAAGAAGCATCCGGATCGTCCCATCGGCCTCGTTCCCTGCGCCAAGGGCGGCTCGGCGATCGCCGAATGGGCGCCGTCGGCGGATCGCGCGACGCTGTACGGGTCCTGCCTGGCCAGGGCGCGCGAGGCGGCGGCGTTCGGGCGGATCGCCGGGGTGCTGTGGTATCAGGGCGAGACCGACGCCCGCGGCGAGGCCACGGCGCGCGCCTGGTCGGCAAGGTTTACCGAGATGATCGGCCGATTTCGCGCTGATCTGAGCGCGCCCGACCTGCCCGTGGCGGTGGTGGGGCTGGGCGATCAGCCCGTGTCGGGCAAGTACGGCGGGCAGTTTCCAGCCTGGACCACGATCCAGGAAAGCCAGAAGCGCCTCGACCTTGGACGCCAAGTCTATATGTCCGCCGAGGGCCTGCCGCGCAATCCCGACGAACTGCACCTGACCACCGAGAGCCAGGTGCGGCTGGGTCAGGCGTTGGCGCGGGTCATGCCCTAGGCGATCGCCCGTCCGTCCAGGGTCGCCAGGCGCAGGCGCGGCATGTCGGCATTGCCGTCGCCCAGCGGCTTGATCTCGCGCAGGCCCAGTTCATAGGCCGGACGGCCCATCAGCCGGGCCATCATGGCGATCGGCTGGTAGAGGCCCAGGAACCGGTCGGTCTCGCCCGACGCGCCTTGCAGGGGGGCGAACAGCACCTCCATGCCCACGCTGGGCACGCCGTGGGCGCGGATGTCGGCGGTGACCACCACCGGCGTGCGGCGTTTGCGCGCGACGTCGAGGGCGCTTTTCAGCTCCAGGCGATGGGCAAGAGCCCACAGCGACAAGGCGTCCTGGCCACGCAGGTCGCGGGCATGCAGCTCGCTGACGAACCCGCCGGCCAGGCGGAACGGCAGCTTGCCGCCGTCGCGGCCCAGCACGAACACCTGCGGCAGCAGCTCCAGGAAATCGCCCGGATTGATGTCGGCGCGGCGCGGCAAGGCCGATTCACCTTTCTTGTCGCGCCAATAGTCTATCAATCGTTCCGTGCTTGGATGGAACATCGTCGTCCCCTGGCGGGTCACTCACGGCTGTTTTTCGGCCGCACGAGGCTTGCTGGGAGAACCGGGCCAAGGGCTCGACCGTCCCATTCTGGCGCAAATCCAGGCGGAGCGGCGGGTCCGGCCCGATTCTTGCTTAACCAAAAGCGAGACGACCCGATGTGAAGGGAACCGCCGGATGAAGGCGCCGAAACTGAACCTGCGCGGCTTGCTGATCGGCCTGAGCGTCCTGCTCGGCGGCCTGACGATCGGCGGCATCGCCATGGCCTGCACCACCGGCTGCCCCGCGCCGCCGACCTGCTGCTCGCCGCCGCCGGCGCCGCCCAAGCCCCCCGCGCCGCCGACCGGCTGCTGCGGCGGCGGTCACAACGTCAACATCCCCGGCGTCAATGTGAACATCGGCGCGACGGTGATCGTGAACGCCAATTCCAGCGCCACGGCGACGGCCAATTCGGGCGCCAGCTCGGGCGCGGGCGCCGGTTCGCTGGCCGGTTCGGCCGCGGGCGTCACCAACTATTACGGCGGCGGCGGTCACGGCGGCTACTATTCGGGCCCGATGGCCAGCGGCTACATCCAGGGCCTGAACGTCGAAGGTGGCGAAGCCCGTCGTCGTCAGTCCTACGAGGCCACCCGCACCAAGACCCGCCGCGTGATCATCCGCGCCGTCTGCCTGGACGATCGCGACATCCCGCACCCGGCCTCGCAGGTCACCCCTGACCGCGACATCGACGACGCCTATGACGGCGAGCTCTATCGCTGCATCGCCGGCTCGCGCATGCAGTACGTGATCGCCGACTATGCCGGCCAGATCGACATCTCGACCGGCGGCGCCGGCCAGACCTTCATCTGCCAGAAGAACGAGTCGCTCTATCACACGCCCGGTCTGGCTGGCGGTCCCGCCGGCGGCCCCAATGGCGCTCAAGGCAGCATCTCGTGCCGCCCGCAACGCCCGGCCCGCGACTGCAACGAGCGCTCGCTGCTGCGCCGCTTCGGCGCCGGCGTGAAGATCCTGACGATCATCACCACCGAGACCTACACCGCCTACCGCGAGGAGACGGTCCAGGAACGCCAGACCCTGAGCACCAGCTTCAGCCTGGACGGCGGCGTTGGCGGGGTCGTGTACTAGCTAACCTTGTCATCCCGGAAGCCTAGTAGAGGCTGTCCGGGACCCAGGGGCCAAGCGCACTGCGGCGACCCCTGGGTCCCGGCTCTCCGCTTCGTTACGGCCGGGATGACAAGATTAGGTGCGAACGAAAAAGGCCCCGGTTCTCACCGGGGCCTTTCTCTTGTCTGCCTACTTCGCCGCCGCTTCCGGTTTCACCAGCAGCAGCCACGACTGGTCGTCGCCGAGATAGGTCCTGGCGGCCTTCTGGACGTCGGCCGGGGTGACGTGGGCCAGGCCCGCCAGCACCGAGCGGGTGGCGTCCAGCAGGCGCGGGTCCTCCTGCGCGCCCGACAGCGCGCCCAGCCAGTATTCGTTGGTCACACGGGCCTTCTCGATCTGGTCGATGCGCGGCTTCTTGGCCCGCTCCAGCTCGTCGGCGCTGACCGGCTTGTCGCGCAGGTCGGCGGCGATCTTGCGGATCGAGGCCACGACGCCGTCCAGCTTCTCGGGCGGCACCTCCAGGCTGACGCCCAGATAGCCCCAGTTCTTGAAGGTGACGCTGGCCGTCGAGCTGGCGTTAGGCGAGTAGGTCGCGCCCTGCTTCTCGCGCAGCTCGTCGATCAGGCGCAGTTGCACCACCTGGCCCAGGATCGAGACGTCGCGCGAGCGCTGCAGGTTCGAGAACAGGTCGTCCGTGCGCCAGACCATGAACAGGGCCGCCTGGTCGGCGCGGCCCTTGTGGGTGCGCAGCACCGGCTCGGCCGACGGGGCCGGGAACGGAGCCTTGTCGGCGCCCGGCAGCGGCGGCTCGCCCGGACGCTTGGGCAGGGCGCCGAAGGTGTCGGCGACGGCGGTGATGGCCTTGTCGACCGTGGTGTCGCCGACGATGACGATCTCCAGATCGCCCTCGGTCAGCGGATTGGCGACGGTGGCCTTCAGCTGGTCCAGCGACGCGCCGGCGATCTGTTCGCGCGTCGGGAAGGTCCAGCGCTGGTCGCCGCCATGCATCAGCCCGCCCAGGTCGCGGCCGAGGACGCCGCCGGTCGTGCTCTCCAGCTGGTCGTGATAGGTGGCGTAGCTGGTCTTCACCCGGTTGAAGGCCTCCGGACGCCAGCCGGGTTCGGTGGCGTAGGCGGCCAGCACCTGCAGCTCGGTCGACAGGTCTTCGGGACGCGTGCGGCCGCTCAGCGAGAAGGCGTCGTCCTCGACGCCCAGGCTGGCGTTCCAGATCTTGCCGTTCAGCACCCGCTCCATGTCCGAGGCGCTGATCTGCTTGAGACCGCCCTCGACGAAGGCGCTGGCCGACCACAGGGCGCTCTGTCTGTCGGACGGCATGTCCAGCAGGCCATGGCCGGTGCGGACCTTCACCACGATCTGGTCGTCGCGGAACTTGGTCGGCTTGACCGTCAGGCGCACGCCGTTCTCGAAGCGCACGAAGACGGCGTCCAGGTCCGTGACGTCCTTCTGCTCGGCGACCTTGCCGGTCGGGCCGAAGCTGGAATAGGGCCACAGGGTGGCGCCCGGCGCGGCCGGCGGGGTGATCGGCTGGCTCTTCAGCGCGTCATAGGCCTTGAGGATCGCCGGCTCGCCGCCCTCGATATTGTTGGGCGCGGCGATGACGATCAGCGGGCCCGAACCGGCGAAGGCGCTCTTCAGCACCGAATTGACCCGCTCGGCGGTCAGGCCTTTCACCAGCTCGTCGAAGAAGGCCAGGTTCTGGCTGGGCGAGGTGATCACCTCGGCGTCGCCCAGGGTGTTGACCAGCTGGTTGGCCAGGGCGGGCGTGCGCTGGGTGGCCTCGCCGGCCGCGGCGGCGACCAGACCGGCGCGAAGGCCGGCGATCTCGCGATCCAGCTCGTCCTGACGCACGCCGTACTGCACGGCCCGGCGCTGCTCGACGTCCAGGGCGGCCATCGCCTCGCGCCAGTTGTTCGGCTGGGCGGTGGCGCCGAAGGTGGTGATCCGCACCGCGCCGTACTGGTCGCCCTTGAAGGCCCCGCCGGCGATGAACGGCGGTTCGGCCGAGCGGCCGATGGCCTGCATGCGGCGATTGATCACCGCGAAGGCCAGGTTCTCGATCATGTCGCGCTCGTCGACCGCCTTGGTCTCGACCAGGCCGTCGGGCTTGCGCATCCACGACATCTGCACCGACCAGGGCGCGCCGGTCTCGACCAGCAGCTTGGCGGTCGGGCCGCGCTTGGCCACCGGGCCGATGTCGGGGTTCTTGCCGGGCTGGCCCTTGCCGACCCAGTCGCCGAACTTGGCCTTGATCTTGGCTTCCATGGCGTCGACGTCGAAGTCGCCAACCGCCACCAGCACCGCCCGCTCGGGACGGTAATAGGCCTCGTAGAAGTCGCGGATGCGCTGGGCGGGGGCGGTCTTGAGGATGTCGGTCTTGCCGATCGGGATGCGCTTGGGCGGCAGCTGGCCTTCCATCTGCGCCGACAGGCTGGCGATGGCGACGCGGTAGCCGGGGGTGTCGCGGGTGCGTTGTTCGGACAGCACCACGCCGCGCTCGCGGTCGACGGCGTCCTGGGCGATGGTCAGCTCGCCGGCGGCTTCACGCAGCAGCATCAGCGAGGTGTCGACCGTGTCGTCGTCGGCCTTGGGCAGGTCCAGCTGGTAGGCGGTCTCGTCGAAGCTGGTCTGGGCGTTGGTGTCGGCCCCGAAGGCCAGGCCGTGGCGCTCCAGGATCTTGACCATCTCGCCCTCGGGCACGTTCTTGGAGCCGTTGAAGGCCATGTGCTCCAGGAAGTGGGCCAGGCCCTGCTGGTCGTCGGCCTCCATCATCGAGCCGGCGTCGAACCACATGCGCAAGGACGCCTGGCCCGGCGGGGTGGCGTTCTTGCGGATGGCGTAGCGCATGCCGTTGGGCAGCACGCCGAAGCGCCAGGACGGATCGGGCGCGACGTCGGAGATCTCCTGCGCCCATTGGCCGGGCTTCAGGTCGCTGATCTTCGGACCGGACAGGGCCGGGGCCTCGGGGATCTTCGGCGCGGGCGCGGCGGCGGCCGGCTTGTCGCTGTCGCCCTTCTTCATGAAGGGGATGGAGGGCTTGGGAAGGTGCGAGCAAGCAGCGACCGAAAGGCCGGCGGCGGCGACAAGCGCCAAGCGCGAAGCGCTGATCATCGAGAATCCAGGGCAGGAGTAGACAAGGCGCGCACCTTGGCCGTCAGGCATGGCGCACGCAAGGCGCGCGAGCGACCGGTTTTCGCCTTAATGCGACCTAGGCGGCAGCCACGTCGCCCGTGGTCCGGCGCAGGCGCCAGAAGCGGATCGTGCGCAAGGCCGACTCGCGGGGCAGGGCGGCGTAGAGCTCGCCATAGCTCTTGGCCTTGAGCATGACGTCGTCGGTCGGCTCGAGGATCAGCAGGGCGAAGGTCAGGAACAGCGAGCGGTCGAAGTCGGCCGCCTTGCAGATCACCGACAGGGCGTCCATCTCGCGCCGCTCCAGGATCTTGCGGGCGGTGTGGAAGTCGACATCGGCCATGTCGGCCAGGGCCACCAGGAACAGCGTCGTCTTCTTGGCGCGCAGCATGTTGGCCAGCAGCTGCGGCGAGATCTGCGCCTTGGCCCGCAGCGTGCGGAATTCCTTCTCCGCGTCGGCGAAGTCGGCCGGCAGGGCGCCGTCCTCGACCGCCACGCGCTTGCGGCCGGCGGTCAGGGCCGCCTCCAGCATGGCCGGATCGACGCCGGCGTTCTTCTCCATGATCCGGTCGCGCAGGCGCGCCTCGACCATGAAGTACATCTCGTTCAGCAGGTCGACCGGCAGGCTGTTGCGGTCGATGACCGCCTCGTGCAGCGACGGGTTGGCGGCGGCGCGGTCGACGACGGTCTCGTGGGCTTCGCGCGACAGCACCGCGCCTTCGTTGCGCAGCAGGACGCCCAAGGTGTCGTCGTCGCCGCGCGCCACGATGGCGTCCGAGACGACGCTGGACACGCTGGTCCGCTGCGAGATGGCCCGCAGGTGGTCCTGGCCTTGCGTGCGGGCCACGTGCAGCAGGTCCTCGTCGGTGAGGGTGGCGGAGTTGCGCAGGATCGGGGCGGCGACGGCGATCGAGTCTGACGCCAGGGTGCGCGACAGGCCGCGCGGCGGGGTCGGGGCCTCGCCCAGGCGTTCGGCCAGCTCGACCTTGACGGCCTCTTCCATCTCGCCGGCCAGCTGGCTCATGACGTCGTCGAAGAGGGTCATCTCGACGGCGTTGTGGCCCTCGCCCTCGAAGAACATGTCGGTGACGCCGCGCAGCAGCTCGCGGCGCTTGGTGCTGGAGGGCTCGTTGGCGAGCGAGATCAGGTCGTGGAGGCGCGACGACGTCATCTACTGGTCGCTGTCCTTCTCGGGCTTGGCCGCCCATTCGCCGTTGTCGTCGCGGGGCTTGTCTTCGTCCGGCGCCGGCGGGGGCGCGATCAGGACCATGCGCGAGGGACCGGCGGCGGGGATGGGGTCGGGGGACATGCCGAACTGGCGGCCGACGGAATAGGTGCGCGCGCCGATCTGGCCGTCGCGCAGCTGCGGCGCGGACTGGACGGGCGCGGAATAGGCGACAGGGACCGGCGCAGCGGCGCGGGGCGCGGGCGCGTCGTAGATGCTGCGCGGCAGCGGAGCGCTCGGGGCCTGAGCCGCTTGCGGGGCATAGGCCGGGGCTGGCGGCTGATAGGCGGAGCGCGCGACGGGCGCTTGCGGGGCTTGCGGGGCTTGCGGCGCCTGGCGAGCCCAGAACGGCTGGACCTGGGCGGGAGTCTGGGCCTGGGGGGCGACGATCTCGCGCTTGCCGCTCCAGCCCAGCGCGCGGCCGCTGTAGGGCGCGCCGGTATAGCCAGGACCCTGGCCGTTGACCGGCGTGGGCGCGCGTTCGGGGGCGGGGCCGTAGCGGCTTTCCTGGGGGCTCGCCGCATGCGCGCTCGCACACGCCGCTGAGGCGCAGGCAAGGGCGACGATGAGGGCGGCGGCGCGCATGGACCGGTCCGGCAGAAGTTATCGAACTCCTGTCGTAGGCCGCGTCGCTTAATCTTGGGCTAACGTCCGCGCCAAGAGTCCAGAAGCCGACGCTCCAGGAACTCCATCAGGGTATGCAGCACGACGCCCAGCACCGCCAGGGTCACCAGGGCGGCGAACACCTTGGCCGTCTGCAGACGATTGTAGGCCTCCAGAATCCGCCAAGCCAGGCCTTGAGCTCCGCCGGAGCCGGCCACGAACTCGGCGACGACCGCGCCAATGACGGCCAGGCCCGCTGCGACCTTATGTCCCTCCAGCAGGGCGGGGACGGCCGAGGGCAGGCGCAGGCGGACCAGCCGCTGCCACGGATTGGCGCCGTAGAGATCGAAGAGGCGCGCCAGATCCGGATCGACCGCCTTCAGCCCGGTCAGTGCGCCGGAGAAGATCGGGAAGAACGCCACCACGGCGGCCAGGCCGATCACCGCCCGCTCGGGATGGTCGATGCCGGCCCAGATGGTGACCAGCGGCGCGATGGCGACCAGCGGCGTCACCTGCAGGGTCACGGCGATGGGGCGGACGGCGTCTTCCAGCAGGCCATTCAGGCTGACGGCGAAGGCCAGGGCGCAGGCGATCAGGCTGGAGATGACCAGGGCCAGCAGCGCCGTCGACAGCGTCGCCCAGGCCGAGGCCAGCAGCAGCTGCCACGATCCGGCGAACGCCACCGCGATCGCGCTGGGCGTGGGCAGCAGGTAGGACGGGACCGCCAGGACGCGGCAGGCGATCTCCCAGCCGCCCAGCAGGACGGCGATCAGGATCAGCGGGGCCAGGATGCGCTTCACGCGGCGCGCTCCGTCGCCTGGGCTAGCAGGGTCGAGACCGCCTCGGCGGCGGCGCGGAAGGCCTGGGTGGTGCGGAAGCCTGGCGGGCGGACGACGGGTCCATCGATGGCCACCTCGCCGGCGATCAGGCCGGGGCCGGGGGTCATGACCACCACGCGGGCGGCCATGTAGACGGCCTCCTCGACATTGTGGGTCACGAAGACGGCGGCGGGCTTGAGGTCAGCGGCCAGCGCCAGGACGTCGTCGGCCAGGGCGCGGCGGGTGATCTCGTCCAGCGCGGCGAAGGGCTCGTCCAGCAGCAGCAGACGCGGGCGGGTGACCAGGGCGCGGGCCAGCGACGCGCGCATGGCCATGCCGCCCGACAGCTGGGCGGGACGGGCGTTTAGCGCGGCGGCGAGGCCGACCTTGCGCAGGGCTTCCTCGGCGGCGGCGCTGGCTTGCGCCTTGGCCATGCCGCCCAGCTCCAGCGGCAGGGCGACATTGTCCCGCGCCGACAGCCACGGGGCCAGGGTATGGGCCTGGAAGACGACCGAGGTCTCGCCCTTGCCGGCGGCGCGGGTCACCGTCCCACGCGTCGGGGCTTCAAGGCCGGCCAGCAGCCGCAGCGCCGTGGACTTGCCGCAGCCCGACGGTCCGACCAGGGCGACGATCTCGCCGGGCGCGAGGGACAGGTCGACCGGTCCCAGGGCGCGGCCCCGGGCGTAGTCGACCTCGACGCCTTCGAGAGCAGCGATAGAGGTCATTGGCCCTTGGGCAGGAATTGCAGCGTGTAAGCCTTCTTGAAGTCCATGTCCTTGGCGTAGACGCCCTGTTCCGAGGCGACCTTGAAGAACTCCGCCCAGCGCGCGTCGGTCATCTGGCCGACCTCGCCGTCCTTCCCGACGATGCCGTAGCTGCGCATCTTCTCACGCGCCTGGTCGAGGACGTCCTGGGTCATCTCCGGATTGTCCTTGAGGATCGCCGCGTCGCCCGGCTTGGCGTCGCCGTAGAGGTACGAGGTCCAGCCAGCCGCCGTGGCCTCGACGAAGGCCTGCACGGCCGCCGGGTTCTTGGCGATCAGGCTGTCGGGGACCAGGGCCATCGAGGCGTAGGCGGGATAGCCGCTGTCGGCCAGCAGGAAGACCGCCGGCTTGATCTTGCCTTCCTTCTCGATGAGGTACGGCTCGCTGGTGGCGTAGCCCTGCTGGATCACCCGCTTGTCGGCCAGGAACGGCGCGGACGAGTAGTTGTACTTGCGGACCTGATCGTCGCTGAACTGGTACTTGGCCTTCAACCAGACCCAGAAGGCGGTGATCGAGGCGTCCGACAGCAGGATCGGCCGGCCCTTCATGTCGGCGATGCCGTTGATGCCCTGGCCCGGGTGGGCGATCAGCACCTGCGGGTCCTTCTGCATGAAGGCCGCCACGGCTTTGACCGGCGCGTTCTCCTTGGCCAGGTTCATGACGATGAAGCTGTTGGAGCCGACGCCGACATCGACCGCGCCGGTGGCCAGGAGCTGGGGCACGTTCACGGCCGGTCCGCCCTGGATCAGGGTCACGTCCAGGCCGCGCTTCTTGTACTCGCCGGTCGCCAGCGCCTGATAGTAGCCGCCCAGCTCCGCCTCGGCCCGCCAGTCGGTGGCCAGCTTCAGCTTGGTCTCGCCGGCGGGGGCGGCGGCCTCCTTCTTGGCGGGCGAACAGGCGGCGAGGAGGGCCATCAGGCCAAGGGCGGCAAAGGCGCGGCGCTGCATTGGAAAGGTCTTCCCGGATTGTTCGCCGGGAAGTTAAGCAGGACTTGGCCGCGCGGCTAGTGCGCTTGAGCTTCCGCCTTGCTGTGGTTCAGCCAGCGCTCGACCTTGGCGTACAGCACCTCGCGCTGGATGGGCTTGGCGATGTGGTCGACCATGCCGGCGGCGTAGCAGCGCTCGACCTGGCGGGGCAGGGCGTCGGCGCTCATGGCGATGATCGGGGCCTTGCCCGGACGGCCCGGCAGCGCCTTGATCGCCCGCGTCGCCTGCAGCCCGTCCATCTGCGGCATGTGGATGTCCATCAGGATGATGTCGTAGTCGCCGGTCTGGGCGCGCTCGACGGCCTCCTTGCCGTTCTCGGCGACGTCGACCTCGCAGCCGACCAGGGTCAGCAGGGCCTGGCCGATCTCCAGATTGATCGGGTGGTCGTCGACGATCAGGATCTTGGCCGCGCCGGGCGTCGAGGTCTTGGGGCGCTCAGGCGCGGCGATCGGATCGACGGTCGGGGCCGAGAGGTCGATCCAGAAGCACGAGCCGCGGCCGGGCACGCTGTCGACGCCGATCTTGCCGCCCATCACGTCGACCAGGGCGCGGCAGATGGCCAGGCCCAGACCCGCCCCGCCGTGCAGCCGGCTCATCGAGCTGTCGGCCTGGGAGAAGCGCTGGAACAGCAGGGCCTGTTTGTCGAGATCGATGCCGACGCCGGTGTCGATGATCTCGAACCGCAGGCGGTCCTCGAGGTCGCCGGGCTCGACCACCAGGCGCGCGTCGATGCGGCCCTCGTCGGTGAACTTCACGGCGTTGTTCAAGAGGTTGATCAGCACCTGGCGCAGGCGGTCGGCGTCCAGGTCGTGCAGGGCGTCGACCGGATCGACGATCTCGAGGTCCAGGGTCAGGCCCTTGGCGCGGGCTTCCGGGGCCATGATCGCCACGGTGTCGCGCATCAGGCCGGCGGCCGAGGTCGGCTGGGGCAACAGCTCGATCTGGCCGGCCTCGACCCGCGAGAAGTCGAGGATGTCGTTGACCACGGTCAGCAGGGCCGCGCCTGCGCTGTCAATCAGATTGACCTGCCGGCGCGCGTCGGGCGGCAGGTCGTCGCGCGCGGCCAAGAGCTGGGCAAAGCCCAGCACGCTGTTCAGCGGCGTGCGGATCTCGTGGCTCATGGTGGCCAGGAACTCGGTCTTGGCCTCGGTGGCGGCGAGAGCTCGGCCACGGGCGGCGCGGGTCAATTGCTCGCGGCGCAGGAGGAGGCGCTTGAGCCGGTCCTGCTGGGCCAGGGCCAAGCCCGCCGCCAGGCAGGTGTAGAACAGCACCAGGATGAACACCTGGATGGTCCGCGCCTGGGCGACGGGGCCGAGGATGGCGTTGAAGCGCGGCGAGGCTCCCGCCATGGCGACGGGCAGGGTGATCACCGCCACGACCAGCGAGGCCATGGCCGCGCCGCGCGCGCCCAGGCGATAGGCGGTGGCCAAGGCGACGGGGAAGATCAGGAACGGCGGCAGGCCCGAGGCCGGGTGGACGCACAGCAGGGTGATGGCCGCCACGCCGAACATCAGGGCCAGGTGCTCGCGCCAGGTGCGGTGGAACGAGCGGCGGTGCTCGGCGTCGATCAGGACGAGGGTCGCGGGCAGGGCGATGGCCAGGCCCAAGGCGTCGCGCAGGAACCAGTCGACCAGACTGCGCCAGAAGGGCTCGCCGGCGGTCAGGCTGATGGCGCCCGCGCAGAGGACGGCCGCGCCGGCGGCGATCGGGGTGGTGACGGCCGGCAGCATGACCAGCGAGCGCAGGGTGCGGATGCGCGGCGTGCTGCCCCAGAGCCGCAGGGCCACAGCCCAGACCGCCAGGGCCTCCAGCGTGTCGACGCCGGTGTTGAGCAGGGCGCGGACCGGGCTGTCGCCGACCAGCAGGTCGAAGATCAGATGGAAGACGACGAAGACGGTGGTCAGCGAGATCCGCCGCGATCCGGCCAGGGTGACCAGGCCGGCCGCCAGCAGGGCGTTGGCCGGCCAGAAGGCGGCGACGCCGAGCAGGGAGCGGCTGAGATAGTCGCTGAACGCCAGGCTGGCGACGATGGCGACGGACAGGCCCACCAACAAGGCGGTCTGGCGTCGTTGCTCCTGCTGGGCCAGCCTGTGCGGCATGCCGTTTCCGTCCCCCCAAAGGTCTGACGTCGGCGGCCGAACGGATCCGGGAGCAACGCCTGGACTGCCGCGCCTCGGGAGCCTTTCCCTGACGACGGCGTCACCTTCAATACGCCCGCGCGCGGCCCGGTTGCCGGCTTATCGCCCGATGTGTCGTTTGGCCGCAGGACGCCCGAGCGGCGCGGACACACCTAAGCGATTGTATTTGCAGAGGCTGAGAGCGAGCGCCCTGACAATGCATGGCCGTACCCACAATTCAAGAGGGTGATGGTCTTAGGGTTGCATCGGCCCTACGCGGCGGCGCGGTCGCGGGTCAGCCAGTGGTCGACCACGCGATAGAGGGTGTCGCGGTCGATCGGCTTGGCGATGTGGTCGACCATGCCGGCGCGGCGGCAGCGTTCGACCTGCTGGGGCATGACGTCGGCGGTCAGGGCGATGATCGGGGTGCGGCCGCGCGGGCCTTCCAGGGCGCGAATGGCCACGGTGGCGGCCACCCCGTCCATGCGCGGCATGTGGATATCCATCAGGATGACGTCGAAGTCGTGGGCGGCGGCGATGCGGACGGCCTCGTCGCCATCCTCGGCCAGGCGCACGTCGCAGCCGGCCAGGACCAGCATGGCCGAGCCCAGCTCGCGGTTCATCGGATGGTCGTCGACCAGCAGGATGCGGGCGGCGGCGGTGGGCGCTTGCTCGTCGTCCGAGGCGGGTTCGGCCGCGACCGGCGCGGCGGGCAGGGTCACCCAGAAGGTCGAGCCGCGCGCCAGCACGCTGTCGACGCCGATCCGGCCGTCCATCAGCTCGACCAGCGCCTGGCAGATCGCCAGGCCCAGACCCGCGCCGCCGAAGGTGCGGCTGATCGAGCTGTCGGCCTGGTAGAAGCGCTGGAAGAGGCGAGGCTGATGCTCGGCCGCGACGCCGACGCCGGTGTCGGCGATCTCGAAGCGCAGAGTCTCGCCGCTGGCCGTCAGCCGGGCGGTGACGCCGCCGGCGGGCGTGAACTTCACGGCGTTGTTCAAGAGGTTCAGCAGCACCTGGCGCAGGCGGCTCTCGTCCAGCGCATGGGCGGCGGTCTCGTCGGTGTCGATCGCGACGGTCAGGGCCAGGCCCTTGGCGGCGGCTTCGGGGGCGACGATCTCGACCACCTGGCGCAGCAAGGCGGCGGGGCGGACCGGGGCGGGGTTCAGCTTGATGCGGCCGGCCTCCAGCCGCGAGAAGTCGAGGATGTCGTCGACCAGGGTGACCAGGCTGTCGCCGGCCCCGGCGATCAGGTCGACCTTGCGGCGGCCTTCCGGCGTCAGCGGCTCGGTGGCGCCCAGGAGGTCGGCGAAGCCCAGGATGCTGTTCAGCGGCGTGCGGATCTCGTGGCTCATGGTGGCCAGGAACTCGCTCTTGGCCTGGCTGGCGGCCTGGGCGCGGGCGCGGGCGGCGCGGGCCACGGCGCTGCGGCGGACCATCAGGGCCTTCAGCCGGTCCTCGCGATGCAGCGACAGGGCCGAGGCCAGGCAGGTCATGAACAGGGCGGTGACGAAGGCCTGGACCAGGCGGATCCGCTCGGGCTGGGTCCAGCCGACCGTGAAGATGGCGTCGTTGGTGAACAGGATGGTCAGGGGCGCGCCGACGACCATGACGATAGCCGCGCTCCAGGCCGCGCCGCGCGGCCCCATCTGGAACGCCGCCAGCATCGCGGCCGGGAAGATCAGGAATGGCATCGGCGGGCCGTGGCGGACGAAGGCCAGGGCCGTGCACGCGGCGACCAGCAGATAGAGCCCGGTCTGGACGGGCAGCGGGCGCAGGCGCGGATCGCCCGCGCGGCGCGGCTCCAGGATCACCAGGGTGGCGGGCAGGGTGATGGCCATGCCGAGCGAAGTGCACAGCGCCCAGTCGCGGAAGAACGGCCAGAAGGCCTGGTTCAGCAGGAGGCTGGCCAACCCCGCGCCGATGGAGGCCATGCCGACGGTGATGGGCAGGACCGCCGCGATCAGCATCAGCGCCTGGCGCACGCTGCGCAGGGCGGCCCGGCCGCGCGTGATGCGATCGGCGACGATCGCGGTCAGCAGGGCCTCGAAGCAATCGGTCACGGCGTAGATCGCCACCAGCGACCAGGCGTCGCCGGCCAGGCGGTGGGTGACGATGATGGTGGCGATGCTGACGGACCACAGGATCGCCTGGCGCTTGGGCGACAGGCGCAGCAAACCGGCGGCGACCAGGGCGTTGACGGGCCACAGGGCGGGCATGCCCTTGGCGTCGCGGGTCAGGAGATCGCTGAACAGGAACAGGACGACATAGGCCAGCGCCAGGCCCGCGAGCATGCGGTTCTGGCGACGATTGTCGCGGTCAGCGGCGTCAGCGACGCCCATCGAAAAAGCCATGTATCGCCGCCCCACGCGCGTCCACGCCCCTAGGCTGAAGGGCGAAGACCCACAACGGGTTAAGGCAAGGGCGTTTCAGCCCGTATGCGGCATTCCGCCGCATACGGACGTCTGGCGGACGTTTGGCCGATCAGCCGGCCAGGCTTTCCTTCTTCTCTTCCAGCTCCAGCCACTCCAGCTCGGCCTGCTCCAGGTCGGCGCGGGCCTTGTCCAGGGCCTTCATGGTCTTGTCGAAGGCGGCGGGATCGCGGCTGTAGAGGGTCGGGTCGGCCAGGGTCTTCTCGAAGCCGGCGATGATCGCCGGGCTCTTGGCGATCAGGGCCTCGCACTCTTCCAGGCGGCGCTGGTCCTTGAAGGTCAGCTTGCCGGCCTTCTTGGGCGGAGCTGCGGCGGGGGCGGGCGCCGGCACCGCGCCCTTGGTGGCGCGGGCCACCGGCGTGAACGACGCGCCGACGGCCGCGCCGCGGGCGCCCTTGAAGAAGTCGGGGCTCTGGTCGATCAGGTCGCTCCAGCCGCCGGGGGTCTCCAGCACCTTGCCATGACCGTTCATGGCGATGGTCGAGGTGGCCAGGCGATCGATGAAGTCACGATCGTGGCTGACCAGGATCAGCGTGCCGTCGAAGTCGGCCAGCAGGTCCTCCAGCAGGTCCAGCGTGTCCATGTCCAGGTCGTTGGTCGGTTCGTCCAGCACCATCAGGTTGGTGGGATTGGCCAACGCTCTGGCCAAGAGCAGGCGGTTGCGCTCACCGCCCGACAGGCTGGTCACCGGCTGGCGCAGCTGGGCCTCGGTGAACAGGAAGTCCTTGGCGTAGCCGGCCACGTGCTTGGGCTGGCCGCGCACCAGGATGGAGTCGCCGCCGCCAGGGGTCAGGAAGTCCCAGAGGGTGATCTTGTCCGACAGCGCCATGCGGCCCTGGTCGATGTAGGAGACCTCCAGGTTGGTGCCGAGTTGCACCGTGCCGGCGTCCAGCTCCAGCTCGCCCAGCAGCAGGCGCACCAGCGTGGTCTTGCCGGCGCCGTTCGGGCCGACCAGGGCCACGCGGTCGCCGCGCAGGATGCGGGTCGAGAAGTCCTCGACGATCACGCGGTCGCCGAACTTCTTGGTCAGGTGCTTGGCCTCGACCACCTTCTTGCCCGAGGTCTGGGCGCTCTCGACGGCCATGTACATCGAGCCGCGCTTGTCGCCCTGCAGGTCCTTCTTCTGCGCCCGCAGGTCCATCAGGGCGCGGCGGCGGCCTTCGTTGCGGGCCCGGCGGCCCTGGACGCCGCGCGCCAGCCAGGCGTTCTCGCGCTCCAGCACCTTGTTGAGACGGCGTTCTTCCTCGGCCTCGGCGGCCAGGACCTGTTCGCTCCAGACCTCGAACTCGCCGAAGCCCTTGTCCAGGCGGCGCACCTTGCGGTGCTCCAGCCAGAAGGTGCGCTGGGTGACGCGGTTCAGGAAGGCGCGATCGTGGCTGACGATCAGGGCGGCGCACTTGGAGTTGGCCAGCTCCTCTTCCAGCGTCTGGATCGCGAAGATGTCCAAGTGGTTGGTCGGCTCGTCCAGCAGCAGCACGTCGGGCTGCTCGGCGAAGGCGCGCGACAGGGCGGCGCGGCGCTTCTCGCCGCCCGACAGGCCTTGCGTGCTCTTTTCCGGATCCAGGCCGAAGTCGGCCAGGGCGGCTTGCGCCTCATAGTCCTCGGCCCCGCCGGCGGTGCAGTAGTCCAGCAGGGTGTCGCCGGTGATGTCCGGCTCCTGGCTGACGAAGATGATCTTCGCGCCCGGCTGCACGGCGCGCTCGCCGCTGTCGGGTTCGGCGCCCTGGGCGGCCAGGATCTTCAGCAGGGTGGACTTGCCCGCACCGTTACGGCCGACCAGGCAGGCGCGCACGCGCGGCTCCAGGGCCAGGTCGACGCCGTCGAACAGAGGCTTGGCGCCATCGGCGAGACGGACGTCCTTGAGGGCGAGGACGGGCGCGCGGGTCGGGGATGCCATGATCTTCTGACTACTGGGGAGCGGCGGTATGTCGCGGAGTTGAGGGGCGTATAGCAGGCCCAGCGTCGAGGAAACGTCAAAATCACAGCTCAATCTGGCACCGGCCTCAGTTTGATCGAGATCAAGGAACGGCGGTCTCCGACTGCGACAAATTCTCCCGTTAACGGCTCGCCAAGCGTGACCTTGCTACGAACCCGACCTTAAGGAGCACAAGTACTCGCCTTGACGTGGAATGCGGAAAACATTGCTGCTTCTGATGTTCCCGCGCACCTGGGCCTGGGCTTCGACGGCCTGCGCCGACCCATCTGGGTGTTCGACGACGTCCGCAAGCGCAAGGTCTACGCCAACCGCGCGGCTGTAGAGCTGTGGGGCGCGGCCTCACTGGACGAGCTGCTGGCCCGCGACTTCTCCGACCAGTCCCCCGCCGTGCGCGTGCGCATGGAGGACATCGCCAAGCGCATTGAGGGCGGCGCCGCCGTCGAGGAGCGCTGGACCTTCTATCCGAACGGCGCGCCGGTCACGGTGCAGACCACCATCTCGCGCATCGTGCTGCCGGACGGCGGCCCGGCCCTGCTGCTGGAAGGCGCGCCGGTCGCGACCGAGGCCGAGGAACACCGCGCCGTGGAGGCCCTGCGCCACACCAGCGCGTTGGTCTCGCTGTACGACGCCGACGGCTTCCGCGTGTTCGGCAATCCCGCCGCCATGGCCAACTATCCGGGCGAGCGCATCCGCTTCGCCGAGATCTTCGCCAATGGCGATGCTGGCGGCGCGCTGTGGGCCTCGGCTTTGGCCGGCGAGGCGGTCGAGGGCGCCTATCGGGTGATCACCGCCCAGGGTGAGCGCTGGCACGGCCTGGCCGCCCGCCGCACGCCCGACCCCGTCACCGGCGATCCCTGCGTCCTGGTCAACGAGACCGACATCACCGAGGAGGTCGAGGCCCAGTCCGCCCTGGCCGAGGCTCGCGAGCGGGCCGAGACGGCCATGGCCGCGCGCCAGGACTTCCTGGCCAACATGTCCCACGAGCTGCGCACGCCGCTGACCAGCATCCTGGGCTTCACCGATCTACTGGACGCCTCGCCCCTGGACGCCGAGCAGCGCCGCCGGCTGGCGCGCATCCGTGACGCCGGGGTCGTGCTGCTGGACACCCTGAACGACGTCCTCGACTTCTCGAAGCTGGAGGCTGGCGGGGTCGATCTGGAGACGCGGCCGTTCGAGCTGCGCGCCCTGCTGGGCACCGCAGCCGGCATCTTCGAGGCCCAGGCCGGCGCCAAGGGCCTGGACCTCAAGCTCGACATCGATCCGTCCTGCCCCGACTGGCTGGAAGGCGACGGCGATCGCCTGCGCCAGGTGCTGGTCAACTTCCTGGGTAACGCGGTGAAGTTCACCCGCGCCGGCTCGGTGGTGCTCAGCGCCACGCGGCGGAGCGGAGCGGCGGCGGGCTTCGCGCGGCTCGAGCTGGCCGTCTCCGACACCGGTGTCGGCGTGCCGGAAGCCATGCTGGACCTGGTCTTCGACCGCTTCGCCCAGGCCGGGCCCGAGGTGTCGCGCAAGTTCGGCGGCACGGGTCTCGGCCTGGCGATCAGCAAGGAGATCGTCGAGCTGATGGGCGGCGAGATCGGCGTCGACAGCATCGCCGGCCAGGGCGCGCGCTTCTGGTGCGTGCTGGACCTGCCGCTGGCCGTCGCCCCCGAACGCCGCGAGCCAGACGCCCCGCAAGCTCTGTCACGACCGCTGAACCTGCTGGTCGCCGACGACAACGAGGCCAATCGCGAGCTGATCGGCACGCTGGTCCGCGCCATGGGCCACGAGGTCGACGTCGTCGCCGACGGCCTGGCGGCGGTCGAGGCCGTGGCCTCGGGCGGCTACGACCTCGTGCTGATGGACGTGCAGATGCCGCGCATGGACGGCCTGGCCGCCACCCGGGCGATCCGCGCCATGCCGGGCGAGACGGGCCTGACCCCGATCATCGCCCTGACCGCCAACGTTCTGCCCGACCAGATCGCCTTCTATCGGGCCAGCGGCATGGACGACCATGTCGGCAAGCCGATCAGCCCGCGCGAACTGCTGCTGAAGATCGCCCTGTGGGCCGACGGCCGCCTGGACGAGTCGTCCGACGAACGGAACCTGGACGGCGTCCAGGCCTGAGCGCCTACATATCAAACGGGCCACACATAAACCGGAACCCCAACTCGACGGCTTCGTTCACCGAGGCAAGGCGCAGCTGTGCGCCCTCCCGTTCACGAGCAAGGGGCTTACGCGATGCGATCGATCCTGCTGATGCTGCTTGGGGTGCCGCTCCCCATCATCCTCCTCCTGGCCTTCTGCACCCATCACTTCTGAGCCGAGGAGCCTGTCATGGCCTATGAACTCTCGACCTCGGACATCCCCGACGAACATCAATCAGCGGTGAGCTGGGATGCGATCTGGGCCGGCGCCGCCGCGACCATCGCGCTGCTCTTCGTGCTGGTGACGCTGGGCGCGGGCTTTGGCCTGAAGATGGCCCCGCGCTGGCCGGCGGGCCTGGAGGCGAACGACTTCTCGCCGACCATCGGCGCGGTCTTCGTCGCCTTCCAAGTCTTGGCCAGTATGCTAGGCGGCTATCTGGCCGGACGGCTGCGCACCAAGTGGCTGCACATCCACGATCACGAGACCTATTTCCGCGACACCGCGCACGGCCTGCTGGCCTGGGCGGCCAGCATCGTCGGCTTGTTGGTGCTGGGCGCGCTCACGGCTCATACGCCGGCTGCGCCAGTCGGTGAGCTGACGGCGGCCGAGACGATCCGGGCCGGTCAGCTCGCCGCGCAGATCTCGCTGTTCCTAGGCATCGGCGCGCTGACCAGCGCTTTCGCTGCCAGTGTCGCCGCCACGATCGGCGGGCTGCGGCGCGACGACATGCACAAGCTGCATCGCGCCGTGAAGGCCTAGTAGCGTGAAGGCCTAGTAGCCGGGCGCGCTGACGTTGAAGCTGGCGTTGTTGCCGATCGCGGTCGAGACGCCCGTCACCTGACGGCCGGAATTGACCGTGGTGCTGGAGCTGGCCCCGATGTCGGCGCTGTTGGTCTGGTTGTTGGTGACGGTCATGCGCCCGCTGCACTTGGAGCAGGCGTAGCCCGTCACCGCATTGCCCATGGCCGTGGCGGTGGTCACCGTGTCGTAGCCGTCCTGGCCCCCGAAGCTGGCGACCGCCTCGACGCCGCCGCCGGTATTGGTCTGCAGGTTGTCCAGGGTCAGCTCGGCGCCGACATTATTGACCTGCGAGGAGTTGCCGGCCGCGTAGGCGCTCGTCTGGGCCGCGCCGTAAAGGTACGAGGTGCCCTCGGCCTGGCCGCGCACATACGAGGAGTTCCACTGGTTGGACGTCACGTCCGCCAGGGGGCCTTCGTTCTGAACCGCCAGGTTGTTGCCGGTCGCCGTCGCCACCGTCGCCGACAGGTAGCTGTTGCCATAGGCCGTGAACTTACTGGCCTGGGTCACCTCGGCCGTATTGGCCTGGTCGGTGATGGCGCGCACGGCCGACTGGTTGCCGCCGCTGATGTTGATGTTGTTGCCGGCCGTGGTCGAGGTGACCGCGCTGGTCCCCGAGACATAGCCGACCATCGCCCCGCCGTCGGCCAGGACATTGGCCGTGGTCGACTGGCTGATCCGCACGCCGGCCGAGCCGTTGTCCAGATTGACGCCCTGGCTGTTGCCCATGGCCAGGGTTGAGACCGTCAGGTCCTTGGCCGAGGCGTCCGCCGCCTCGACCTGGCCGCGGGCGGTGACCTCGTTGGAATTGACCTGGACCACACGGCCCGAGACCGTGCCGTTCGAGGCGCTGATCGCGCCGGAATTGCCGACCGCCGTCGTGCGCACGGCCGAAGCCGCGCCGGCGTCGGCGCCGACGTCCACGATGCCGTGGGCGTAGACCTTGCCCTGGTTTTCCTGGTTCGAGGTCGCCGAGGCGTCGGCGTTGGTCACGCCGATCGAGACGCCGTTGGCCTGCGCGGTGGTGCTGGCGGTGACGCCTTCGGTCACCGTCTGGACGTTCAGCGCCTGCTCCGAGAAGATCTCGCCCAGATTGATCTGGTTGTTGAGGACCGGGCTGGTCTGCTGGGCGTAGGCCGCCGGGCTAGTAACGACCGCGCTTAGAATCGCGAATATCGGGATCACGCTTAGCGTTCCAGCGAGACGGGTCGTCGCGGGTTTGCGCATTGTTCGTTCCCAGATTGTCGTAAGCCGGAGTGAAGGCGCCGGTCTGGCCGACCGTGGCGTCGCCGAACGGGTCGTAGCGCAGGCAGCTTTGCGGGCCGGGCATGCCGTAGAGGTTGGCGCTCATCTCGACGGTGGCCCGCTCGATCAGGGCGCGCACCGCCAGCTGCATGGGCTCAAGCGCCCCGCGACCGGCCGAGATGTCGAAGATGTTGCCATTGAGGAAGTCGAAGATGCCGGCGCTGATTTCGCGGCCGACCACCTGCTTCTGGTACGAGATCACGTCCACGACCTCGAGCGTGCGGGTGTTCACCAGCCGCAGGTCCAGGGCGATGTTCATGATGAAGACGCGACGGCGGAAGTTGCCCTTCAGCCCGTCGGTGTCCTTGTCGCCGACATAGGCGTCCACGCCGGCCGAGCGGATGTTGTAGTTCAGCTCGGTGATGCCGCCGACCACATAGAAGTCCGAGCCCGGCACCTGGCCGGCCAGGATCTTGCGGTAGTCCGCCGGCGCGTCGGGCGCGGGGTTCGGACGGTCCGAGATCAGCTTGTTGTTGGCGTATTTCAGCTCGAACTCCGACACCGAGGTGTCGAAGCGTTCGACCATGGGCATGCCGGCCTTGGCGAAGGCCGAGAAGGCCATCAGCGAGGCGCCTTGCGTCACCTTGCGGCCCGAGCCGTCGGACTCTTCCTTGCCGGTGTAGTCGGCGATGCGGCCGATGGCGATGCGCGGGGCGGCCACGTGGTTGGCGCGGGCGTACTGGTTCAGGCAGACCAGGGCGGCCGAATAGTCGGTCGGGTTGGCCGTGACCGGCGCGCTGCCGATCGGCTGGGCGTAGTTGCCGGCCGTCGAGGCCACCGGCACGCTGCCGCAGCCCGCGAGCGCGGTCGCGCCCATCAAGGCCAGGGCCAGAGCTGTGCGCTTCAGATTCATTGCGGAGTTCCCGCCTTCACCACGTTCGAGCCGGCGGAGACGTTGCCGTTGTTCACCTGGCTCGAATTGACGATGACCGTGTTGTTGTTGCCCTGGGTGATGACCGTCAGGTTGTTGCCGATCGCGGTCGAGCCGGCATAGCCGCCGATGCCGCCCACGCCCGAATAGGCGTCCAGCGAACCGTTGCTGCGGCTGGAGGAATAGACGCTCTGGTCCGAGCCGGTCAGCATGACGCCGTCGACGATCACCCGGTTGCCGTTCACGTCGCGGGTCGAATACTCGACCATGCGGTTCTCCTGGCCGGCGCTGCGGCCGTAACCGGCGTTGAACGAGGCCGAGTTGGTCGACATCGATTGCGCCGCGGCGGTTCCGCAGAGGCTGATCGTGGCGGCGACGACGATCGTCGTGACGCTCCACTGCTTATTCCGATGCCAGGCCATGGCGGCTCCGCGAACTGTCGACACGGGAGCGGCAAGCAACACCCGTGCCAAAAAGGTACAGATCGACGTGTAGGCCCCAGGTCGAGAAAAAATGGTTAAGCACCAGGCAAGGGACCGGTGGGTGGTTCGAATCGTCGCGGGGCGCCCTAGATAGAAGGTCATGAGCGACCAGCGCCCCGAGCCGATCTTCAACGCGCCCTGGCCGGCGCTGCTGGCCGCGGCCTCGATCCTTGTTCCTTATGTCGTGCTGCTGAAGGCCAGCGACGCGACGCTGGAATCCCTGGCCCTGGTCCCGCGCGACTTCTGGAACGGCGTCTGGACCGGCCCGGTGACCATGATGTTCGTGCATGGCGGCTGGGTGCACGCCCTGATGAACAGCGCCTTCGCCCTGGCCTTCGGCGCCCCCGTCGCCCGGCTGCTGGGACTAAATGGCCGGGGAGGGGGCATCTTCTGCCTCTTCTATCTGGTCAGTGGCGCGCTGTCGGGCGCCGGCTATGCGGCGATCCATTCGGACAGCGCCAATGCGGTGATCGGCGCATCGGGCGCCGTCTCGGCCCTGATGGGCGCGGCCGCCCGAACCATGGACTATCAAGGACAGGACGGGCGAGGGCAGGTCGGACCGATCCTGGGACCGCGCGTCATCTCGCTGGGCCTGGGCTGGCTGATCGTCAATCTGGTGATGGCCGTGGCCGGCGGCCTGCTGACCATGGGCGGCGGCGCGGTGGCCTGGGAGGCTCACCTCGTCGGCTTCGTCGTCGGCGTCCTGCTGATCGGCCCGTTCGCCCGCTGGGCCGGCGTTCAGCCGCGAACGCCCGAAACTGATTGATTGCACGCTCTCTTTGCGAGACCCTCGTTCTCTATAAGAACATAAGGGAGAAGCGCAGTGCTGGTTTCTCAGATCCTGAAAGACAAGGGTGATCTCGTGTTCACGGCCTCCCCACAGGAGACCATCGGCGCGGCGGCGGCCTTGCTTCATACTAGGCGCGTCGGGGCCATGGTGGTGGTCGACGGTGAGGAAGCGGTGGTCGGGATCCTCTCGGAACGCGACATCGTCCGGGCGATCGCCAAGGAAGGCGCGGGCGCGCTGACCAAGCCGATCAGCGCCTGCATGAGCACCAGCGTGGTGTTCGCCCAGCCGGACGAGACCATCGACGCCCTGCTCGAGCGCATGACCGATCGCCGGATTCGCCACCTTCCGGTGGTGCGGGGCGAGCGGTTGGCCGGGATCATCTCGATCGGCGACCTGGTGAAGTACAAGATCAATGAGGCGCAGGCCGAGGCCGAGGGTCTGAAGGCCTATATCGCCGCCGGCTGACACGTCTCTCTATAGAGCGTGTCGCCGAGAAGCGGCCGGCGAGGCGGCCGGCCGCTCCCAGGGACGGTCGTCTGGCGGTCAGGCCAGGGTCGTCACGACGTCGATATTGCCGTGCACCGCCTTCGAGTACGGGCAGATGGCGTGCGCGGCTTCGATCAGCGCCTCGGCGACGTCACGCTCCAGGCCCGGCAGGCTGACATTCAGGTTGGCGCTCAGGAAGAAGGTCGTGGCGCCCGCGTGGTTCAGCGCGATCTGGGTGTCGACCGACTGGCCCGACAGCTTCAGGCCGCGTTGACCGGCCGCCAGTTCCAGCGCGCCCAGATAGCAGGTCGACCAGGCCGCGCCGAACAGGCTCTCGGCGGCCGGGTGCGGTTGCGGCAGCTTGATGTCGAGGAAGCCGTCGCTGCTGCGCGCGGCGCCCGTGGGGCCGGCCGTGACGGTGGTGGTGCTCGAGGCGATGATCTTGGCGGTCATGATGATGTCCCTTTCAGCTCGTTCTGTATCGATGCCGATTGCATCGGTACCGAGCTAATTGGGTATCCGTTTCTGATGCGCAATAGGTTCCGATTAAATCGGGTGCGATTTTTATTGAAGCTGGCCGGGCGGCCGGCGAGGGCCGCGCGTTCGCGTGTCTCTATATAGAGAGGGGAGGGATCAGCCCTCGATCAGCTCCGCCCCGGCGCCTTGGGCGGCGTCGGCGACGCTGTAGCCTTCCAGCACCGCGGCCGTGGCGTCGCGGGCCCGCAGCAGGGCCTCGCGCAGGGCGCAGGTCGCCAGGTCCCGGCAGTCCTCGCAGCGACGGAAGGCCGTGCGGCTGACGCAAGGGGTCAGGGCCAGGGGGCCGTCGACCAGGCGGATGATCTCGGCGAAGCTGATCTCTTCGGCGGGGCGGCCCAGCACATAGCCGCCGAACTTGCCGCGCCGGCTGGTCACCAGGCCCTCGCGCGAGAGGGACAGGAGAATGGCTTCCAGGAACTTGCGGGGGGCGTCGGCGCGCTCGGCCAACTCGCCGGCGGTGACCTGGGTGTCCGCGCGGGCCAGTTCGATCATCGCGCGCAGGGCGTAGCGGGCCTTCTGGGACAACATGGACGCCGGTCACCTTATACGTAGGAAGCGTAGCGGGCGTGTCCGTGCGGGCGCGCTCTATAGAGTGATCAGCCTTCTGAGCGAGGCTTGAGCGTGACGCAAGTCTGGATGACGTTGTTCATACACAGAGGAATGGTGCGTCTGGGGATGAATCCGCGATTCCGCGCTTGCCGGGCCGGGAAGGGGGCCTTAGAAGCCGCCCCTCGCTTCGGGGCCACGGCCCGCCGGACGAAACCTTGGCCTTCGGGGCTTGCGTTTTGGAAAGTGGATCGCTAAGTTCCGCAGCCTCAATCGAATCTCTTCTGACTTACGGCGCTCCCTAGCGGCGCGCCTGGGTCACCTTTTGCGCTCTGAAGCGGCTCTGGCCTCCAAGAAAACAAAAGTGAAAAGGTTGGTTGACCTGGGAGTTCTGCTTCGTTAGAAGCCGCCCTCCAAGAAATACCGAAGAGGTTCGCAAGAGCTTCCAAGTATTTCGCCCAGGAAAGCTTCGAAGTTTCTTCGAAAAATAGCTTGACTGGTTTCGGTGGTTTCTTTAGAAGCTGCCGGCTCTGCCGAAGACCTCCGGGTTGGCTGGCGGATGGGTCAGAAAGTTTTGAAAAAAACGATTTGACACGGAATTCGAGGTTCGCTAGATAGCCGCCTCCGCCGACACCGGGCGCTAAACGGTGGAGCCGCTCCGGCGGTTCGGGTCTTT